>Ga0070681_10005072_pt1 | contig 12703 bp, 7 predicted proteins | sample KBSC83BmetaG_FD_65650 | JGI IMG/M metagenome (GOLD analysis project Ga0070681, IMG submission 65650) | Corn rhizosphere microbial communities from Kellogg Biological Station, Michigan, USA - KBS C8-3B metaG | ecosystem: Host-associated > Plants > Roots > Rhizosphere | place: USA: Michigan... | reverse complement strand
AGATTGGTCGCTTGCTCGGTAATGGTTTGAGAAATCTTTTTGCTCAAATCGGAAGTCAACTGACTGAGATTCTCCGCCGTGCCTTCCACTTTATCCGCATAGAGCCGACCCGTTTCCGTTCCAATGATATTTGCTACAATCGTCAGATCGTTCTGGCCAGTTCGGATGACCTGACCCGCGACCAAAATCTTTGCGCCCGTGATTTTGCCGATTTTTGCCGCCGCATCCGAGCTGACCATCCCGGAAACTCCGAACGCCTGTTCATTCAATGCCCTGCTCAATTGAGCGCGTTCGACTAGCACGAAATTGGTATTCGCGGCAAGATCGGCGGTCACGAGGGCCGTCACTTTTGGGCCATCGCCTTTTGCATTCGCCACGCCGACAAAATCATAAACTGCAACTGTGGGCGGTTGCGTTTCGGCGGCGCCGGCGAGACGCGCCACGAGCGCGAACAGCAGGACCAGTTTGGCTTTCATAAAATGATTGTTAATTTTGAAAAATTTCACGGCGACGATACTCGAGGCAAAAAAGTCGGCTGTGGCCGTAACGCTATTTTGCAAAAGTAAATCAAGTTGAGTTGCGAGCGCGGATTCCGCGGCAGGTTTGCGACCATCTCCGGCTGCGCGATGACCGTCGCCACCCGTCCTGCCGCAACTGAATAGAATGAGGGTCGCGGCACTTCCTCAGCGGAACGAGAATTCCGCGCCACGGATTGCACCCAAACCACGGCCACGCCGTTTTCAGAAAGCGCTTTGATCTGCGCCGTGGTGATCGCTCGCCCCGCGGTCTTGGAATCAAACGGCCCAATCACCGCCAGCTTGCCGCGAAAATTTTCCAGGACCGTGTTCTCCAAATCGACGAAGCCCAAGTTCAAATTTTTGAGCGACGGTTTCAATTGATTGTCCGGATCAAAAACGCCCAGACCGCCGTCAGCGTGGTCCATCAGTAATCCCAGTTCCGCCAGCAAATTCGTCGGATACGCGAGCACTTCCGTCGCGCCGAGCACGTTGCTGCTGCCGTCGATCCATTGCACAACAAAATGTGTTTCCGCCTTCACTGCGGGAAATTCCACATCGGCCGTTTCGAAAACGATCTGTCCCGGTAGAGTCCGCAATTTCTTCCAGAGACCTTCTTTTACGAAAACCGCCGTTGCTGAAGTCAACTGCATGATACGAAATCGAATTTCAGTTTCATCCGCAGCGCTCCCCACGTTGCGCCAACGAATGCTGATGCTTTCCTCGTCTCCCGAAAAAACTGATTGCGGTTCCGCCCCACCCACGAGCTGCAACTGCGGCGACGCCACCACCGCGACATTCCAAAATATCGCCAACAGCAGCATTGCGTGAAACCCTCTCATTTCGATCTATAAGACAATCCAAGGCGGAAAATCCTTTGATGAATTCGATTGCCGAAAGACAGTGGAGTCTGTTTATCCACGTTACAGGACGACGGGAGCCAGCGTTTTTGCTTCGATTCTCAATTTCCCCTCGCCAACCAGAGCTTGGCCATTAGACCAAAGGAATTTGTCGCTCGCGAGAATGATTTTTCCCTTGGCATCCGCCAGCACGGTGATGTCCCGCCCGCCAATGTGAACGTCCTGGCCGCTGAACGTCACCATCGCAGCGCACCTTTTGCCATCGCACACCTTGATCCATAGTGGCGTGGAAACCGGCATGTTATCCTTATCCGACAAAACGACATTCAGCCCGTGTTCGTCTTGAACCACGGCGCGCACCCGGTTCGGGAACATGGCGAGCATTTCCTTGATAACTTTTTCATTTTGCAGCAGTCCATTTTCAGCTGTCGCCTCGTGATGCCCGCGCCAGTTCCCAATAAAAAAACCCAACAACAAACAGACCGCCACACCCGCGAGTAACCAGGCAAGCTGCGGAAATCGGCTCGCGGCCCGCTCTTGTACCGCAGCGCTCTTCCAATGCAGCCGCGACGTCACGCGCCGCGGAAATTGATTCCAAAATTCCGTGGACTGTTGCGGCGTCTTTGCCGCTTTCAAAATCTTATCCAGTTCCGAATTATTCATAACAATTCCAGGTGTGGACGGCTGCTCCGGAGTTCCGAAGCAGCGCGCCACCTCACCTCCCCGGCATACCGCGGTCCGCCGGTTTCAACCAGCGTTTTAATTTGGTACGCGCGGCAAAAACACGCCACGAGACAGTGGCTTCCGAGCAACCGAGCGCGCGGGCCGCCTCGGCATGGTTCATCTCTTCATAAACGGTCAAAATAATCGCCGCGCGTTGTTTCGCGGGAAGGCGGTTGAGCGCCGCCTGAACATTTCGCGCGTTCTCATCGAGAAGCTCTCCGCCCTCCTCCGGGACCGGCGACGAAAAGTTATCGCCCGCCCATTGTTCGTGAACCTCGGCGCGGCGGCGTTCCCGTTGCCGCCAGTTCAGGCAAGCATTTACCGCCACGCGGCAGAGCCAGGAGGAAAATTTGGAGTCGCCGCGGAACGACGCCAATTGCTGAAACGCTCGGATGAATGTTTCCTGCGACAAATCGTCCGCGTCTGCCAGCGAGCCGGTCATTCGATACGTCAGCGAATGAATCATGGTCTGATAATTTCGAATCAGGTTTTCGAATGCGGCATGGTCGCCCTGACGGCTGTGCTCGAGCCAATGCTTCTCTTCGTCAAGTTCGACCATGTCGCTCTTTTACCGATTAAGACCAATGGACGCGATAAATCCTTTGAATTTTTTTGAATAGAAAGGGGCTTTTCAACCTGACGCGAGTCAGTTCTTGAGGATTCCCTCAATATTAAGGTATTAAGTGCGGCAATGAAACGATGGAGGGTGATACTCGGTATAGCTATTGCGTTGGCTGTCCTGGTCGCAATTTTTTGCCGGAAAGATATCCCTCCGCAGATCATCACGCTGCCAAACGGCGAGCAGTACCGGTTTGTTGCTGCCGAGTGGGGAACAAGCGAGGTTCAACCCACGTTCGTGGCACGAACCATCGACGCCCTGCCAGCACGATTGGCGGATTTCGTGGCGAAGAAATGGGGCAACTGCCTGGGAATCGTCACGCCAGTCGGCTCCAAGAAAAGCATTTTTGTCGGTCTGAATCCGCGCGGCCAGCGGGAGCCTTCCCTTCATTTCTGGTTTCGTTCCATCGACGACAAGGCGGCACCCACGCATAGTAATTTCAAGTTCATGCTGGCCGACAAAAACGGAGCGATTGGAGGTCGTGGAAATATCAGCTGGGCAATTCGCGGCCAGGGGAAGAACAAATGGCTGACGTTTGATCTCCCGGTTGCTCCCCGACGAAGCGACACACTGCAGTTGTTTCTGTTCCAAGGCGCTCGCGAATACTACGGGCCATATCACCAAATTGGAACGGTGCGATTCCCAAACCCGCTTTTCGGACACTTTCCAGACTGGAAGCCTGAATCAGTACCCGCGACGAAGGCGGCGGGTGATTTGCGCGTCACCCTTTCCGATTTCACTGTGGCAGCCATGAACCCTGGTGGCGAGGTTATGACCGTCGACGGAAAGACAACTCGCTTTCATCCCCCAGAGCCATCCGACGATCGGTGGATTAGCTTCAAATTGGATATCAACTCTCCTCGCGGCACCAACGAGGCATGGACAATCCGGACTGCCGATTTGACCGATGTAACGGGTAATCGCGCCCATTCGGATCTCCTCGTCGCGGGCGACTATTTCTTCGGCCCGGCACTCTGGCCCGATGAATCGGCCTGGCAGCTCGTTCTGACTTTGAAAAAACTCAGCGGTTACGACCCGGAAGAGCTTGTGGCCTTTACGAATGTGCCCGTGCCGACAGTGGGATCGGCAAATACCATTTTTCGCACGAATTCCATTCACGGAGTCCCGGTGATATTAAAACAGGAGTTCATTCGAGAACCAGACAGGCCCGAGGGCTTGCTTCTCCGAGGCCAGTCAGCAACGCACATCACCGTAGAACTGCTGAATCATCCCAAGGATTTTGTCGCAGACTTCATTGAATTTAACACCGATGCCGGCCGGGTACTAACGGATTGGAGCTACGCGCATGGAACCGATTCCACCACCTTGTACCTGTTTTCCATTCCCACCAACGCCCACACGCTGAACATCACCTGGGTCGTGCAGCAAACACGAACGGTGAAATTCCTCGTGAAGCCGCCGACAACAAAATGAACGTTTTGCTGCAAAGGCGGAAAATTCGGCAGCGTGACGCACAAGAACCTGCCATGCCGACTTCGATTGCACCGCTTTTGAGCGCTATTCCTTCTTCCCCTTACTTCCGCTCAAGACGGTCACGTGGTTCCGAAGCCGCGTCAGCAATTCGTCATAAGTCACAACATTGACATTCTGCAACGCCCTGTTCTGCAGTTCGAAATCATCCCGCGATGGTCCGTCGCTCCTAAACTGTACCGAGTTTCCAGCGAATATTATTCCTCGGGGTTTGATTACCGGAAGGTCGATCCCGCAGCAATTTTTCACCTTCTTGCGCAGTTGATCTCCGAGGTCTGAAACCGACCCAAGATAATTTTCCAACCGGGCGACGGCTCCTGCAATCTCCGCGCTCCAGACATGTGTCTTGCGATCTTCGTCATATGACAGAAGTGCAGTAAACGGGGTTTTGATTTCCAGGATATCGACGTAGCCATCGTACGTAACCAGGAAGAACTCCGGGTACAAAGCACCGGAAATTTCCAAATCAGCTTTAGGTATGAGCTGAATATAACCCCTTTGAATGTGGAGAATATTCTCCCTTAAAAATTTCCGCCACGAGCCTTCGGACTTGTCGGTTTCGACCCGCTTTTTTACGTCCTTTGCCAGCCGTCGCAGGTCTCTTAAATTGAACCTGGATTTCAATTTCTTTGTGGCAGCCTTCTTTCCAGTGCTGGCGGGACGGGATCTCTGGCCATCGTCAGCAAAATCTTTAGGGAACAAACCTGACAGCAGGCTTGATACAGCCCGTTGGGTCACCTCTCTTTTTTGCGTGAAGAGGCCGGCGTTCATTTTTTGAAGCTCAGGGAGGGCCACGCAAACCTGAGGGGATGAAGCGTTCTTTTGGATCCGTGATTCTTCCGGTGTCAGGACCAGCTCAAAATTCCTGAATTTCATGGCGAGCGCCTCCAGGAGACTCTTGCCTGAACTGAAAGCGCCATCATCCCGAATTAACTTGGGACGCGCGCCCACATAGTGGATTTTAAAGTCCTGCCATTTTTGACCGTAACCTCTGTTGCGGATTTTACAGTATTTGAGTTTTTCCATATGGACGCTAATTCCCTTCGCAATAACGGTTCTTACAACGTCACCAATCGCTGTTCGCCTTTCACTGTCCCGTTTCGGGCCGGGGTGCCGGGATCGAATTCCACGGTCCAGAAACGACGAAGTTCTTCGGCCTGCCGAATAACGCGCGCCTCAAGCCGGGATCGATCGCGAACTGGTGTTTCAGTCGTAGCGGCCGGGGATTCCGGTTGAATCCCCAATTCTTCCAGTCGACGGAAAACCGGGGTCAACGCGCGATCGGCGTCGCGGAAAAAGAGGCTGCCGCGCACGCGGACAAATTTCCAGCCCAGGCGTTCCAGAATCGCCTGCCTTTCCATGTTCTCGCGCAACCGTTCCTGGTCCGGGAAATTATCCCCGTCACACTCAACGGCCAGACGGCGATTGCCTCCCACGACAACCAGGGGAACACGGTAGGAGCCGACCGATACTTTGGCTTGAACTTTGTAACCGCGTTCCACCAGACGATGAAGCACCGCGCCTTCGAAGGCTTCGGTTTCCGGGTCGATTTTGGGCAGGCGCTTTTCCAGTTCTCGCGACCAGGCCTTGGGGTCCATAGCATGTTCGATGAGCTGGCGCCGGATATCGCCCGGTTTGAGATCAGTGTGAGGATCCAGGCTATAGACAACCCACATCTGGTCGCGCGCGCGGCTGGCCGCCACATTAAAGCGTCGCTTAAACATGCGCATCTGCGCGTCTGGGTCGCGCAGGGGCAATGGAGCATCTGTCCGCACGTCAACCATTGACAGGAAAACCACGTCACGCTCGTCGCCTTGCAGATGCGCCGGAGTGCCGCAAAGGATTTGGCGAAGTTGATATTCCTCCGCCGGCAGCCGCTGGCGCAACAAATCGTCGATCAACAAAGCCTGTTTGTCGCCTACCAGGCTGACCACACCGAAGGTCACCGGGCCTCCCTGCTCATTCGTGGCATATTCCGGCTGTTTGATGGCCGCACAAATCAGGGAAGCGATGGCTTCGGCTTCCGCCATATTCACGTCGTTTTTCTCAGAACAGATCGGCTCAACCTGATACGGAATGACGTGTGGTTTCAATTTAACGGCGTTCTCCTCGCGCAACGGTTTAATGTCGCCCCGATACGACAAATTATTGCTGAAAGCAATGATGTCGGAAGCGCAGCGGAAATGTTCCATCAGGCGAATGACTCCGCCGAAAGCCCATTGGGCAAATTCATAGACGGACGTTTGGCCGTCATAGAGTTCACGGCGCGGGACGCCATCGAGATAGCCGTGGATCAGTTTCAAAACCTCTTCGGCCTCTACACCCACGGTCACCGGAGTGACCTGTTCGTCGTCCCCTACAACAATCGTCTGGCGCCCCAGGTAGAGGGCGAACATGGCGCTGGGATCACATTGGCTCGCCTCATCAATGATCACCACGTCGAATCGAGTGCTGCGCGGATCGAAAGTTTCGGCCACCTCGGTCAAGGGCATGATCCAGACCGGCACGGCGCTTTTGGCCACGGAGATTTCGCGGCGGGCGGCCGCGCGGAACTCGGCGTCTTTTTTGCCAGTACCGGATTTCGTGACACGATTGCGCAGGGCAACGTAGGCGCCCAAAGCTTGTTTTTGCGCGACAGTAACGGTGCGCACCTGGTGGGACCAAGCCTGTTTCTCTACCAATCCGGCCGTCAACTTCAACAGCCGGTGACTGCGTTGTTCGATGACCTGTTGCAAATGCTCCAGGCCGACCGCGGCGCGGCGTTCCAGTTCGTCGTACAACTGACGCCACTGCCAGGCTGCTTCCGGGTCGCCAGGTGGTTGCGGTTGGTCATGCTTCGGCTGTCGGTTTTGAATGGCCGCAGCCCACGCCGGAGCGACCGCTGCCAGAAGGCCCAACCTCCCATTGCGTTGCTCTTGCTCCGGTTCCAAAATTTTCAGCCGTGCCAACTCGTCGAAAGCGGCCCGGTACGCCGCCGCGTCGGACATGGTGATGGCCTCGCGAAGAAGCCGTGTGGTTATTGCCTCGTTGTCGCTTCGCTGCGGGGCCAATTCTTGCCAGGTGGCGAGCCGTTCTTGCAAGTGATGCAGCCGCAAATAATTCGTGCGAGCTTGCAGGATGCGCACCAGGTCGCCAACGACGGCGCTGCGCAATCGGCGCAACTCCGCGTCATTGCCTACCTCAGGAACCGTGGAGCCGAGATACGCTGGCCAATCAAAACCCAACTGCGCGAATTGCTCCTCCAATGGTTTCCATAATGTCTGGTGCCACTCGAGGCAGGCACGGATTTGGCCGACGAAACCGCGGCAGGCCTCCTCGGGACGGTCGCCCAACTCAGAAAACGGCGCGGCGCCACCGGAAGTCATCATACGCTCCCAGCGTCCCCCTAATTCTTCGCGCAGCACAGCGATGTGCAACAGCGCGCGCGTGGCACGCAACGGTCCAATTTGGGTCATATCTACCGTATTGCCATTGATGCGGATGGATTGGACCAAGGCCGTCCATTGTGGCTTGGTCAAGCGAGTTAAAACATTAAGTCGGCCACCCTCCGCAACGTGCTCCAGGATTTCGTCCAGGAGCGGTCGGAGCACCCGGGCTGGTCGCGGATCATTGAGGCTGGGCCCGTGCTCCATCACCAACGCGTGGCACTCGTGAATTTCGCGCCAGGCTTCGTCGATAAAATCGGCCAGCCCATCCCAGGCGCGCCGGGAAGGCTCGCCATCCCGGCCCGCTTGAATGGCTGCCAGTTGCCAGGCAGCGCTGTCCTTGAAAAACTCGATCGCCTTGCCCGCCATCTCCAGCATGCGCTCAAAGGCGGAGAGGTCCTGCGGGACGCCGCTTTCGCGCCAGAACTGCGACCCGAACCGCAAATCCTGCGTGGCCAATTGTTGCTTCTCCTTCACCACGCATTCGAAATCAGCCGGGCTTGGAAAGGGCGTCAGGTCCGGGCGAGTGCTGTTGAGTTGCCGTTCGTCCTCGAGCGAAATTCGGACATTGGACTGGTAGAGCGCAATAATATCGTCGCGCCCCAGCGGCAATGGTTGACCGTCATTGACGGGACCGGGGATCCAATCATCCTTGCCTTCGCCGGACTTGACCAGTTTGGCGGCATCAATCGGTCGAAAAGTTTTGCCGGCCACCACCAGCTCCCGGATTTCTTCCTGGCGGACTTCCAGCAACCGCTGACGGGCTTCGTTCAATTCCTTGAGCACTGCATTGCGCTCTTCCTGCAACCGGATCGCGTCGCGTTCCAGGGAACTGTGATCTTGCGAAAGTTGAACATGGATTTGCCGGACCGATTGCTGAAGCTCCTCATGGCTCTTCTTATCGTTCTGCAGCACGCTCACGCAGAGCGGTTGCAATGGCTCAACGACCTTGTCACGCAGGATGCGCAAGGCCTTAGGCGTCTGGGCGGTGACTAGAACCCGTTTGCCCTGGGCCAGGAGATGGCCCAGCAGATTGGCAATAGTGTGTGTCTTGCCGGTGCCCGGCGGGCCCTGCACGAGCACGCAATCGCGATGAGCCAGGTCGCGGGCAATATGCAACTGCTCGCGATTGGCCGGTTTGCTCAGCAAAATCTCGGCATCTTCGTTGCCTAGTTCACGGGTTTGCGGGAGTGCCGGTTGCGGCCCGTGATCGATAAGACCGAGGATTTGCATCAACGCCGAGGAAAATGGTTCCCCGGCCTGAATCCGCCGCCCGATGTCTTCCAGTACCAGATCAAAGACATTGGCCGGCCCGGTGCGCCGTTGGCGCATGAAAATGACGGGACGCCGCTCGATGTAAGGCCCTCTCCCCGACGGTTTTTGTCGAGGTTCGCAAAATTCTCCGCCAGCCGGAAAAAGTCCCTGAATAAGCCGGCGCAAAAAATCATTGGTCTCGCGGCCGCCCAATGGCGAAAATTCCGCTGCCTTTAATTCCGCGTCGCATTGAATAATCTGTTGGGGAGTATTATTCGGCAGCGCATGGAGAAATTCCCGGTAAAGCTCCGGCGGATGCTCGCGTTTGCGAAAGACAAATTCAGGCTCTTGCTTTTCCGGATGAAACTCCAGCTCCAGCTTCTGCAACAGCACTGGATGCCGAAATTCGCCGGATTCATGCTGCCAGCAAAGCAAGCCGTCGCCCAACAATAGCTCCACGCGCTCGCCTTCACGTTCCACCATGCCGAACCACTCATAGACGTCCTCGAATAACGTCGAAGCCTTCCCCAGAGGCTTCTCGCTCTTGAGCCATTGTTCCCGTTCCTGAGTCCAGCGTTTCAGCGCGGTGACCCGTTGGGAATCGTCCTCCAATGCTTCCAGCCGTTTGCGGCTCGACTGAGTCTCAATCTTGCCATCGATTTTCTGCCAGCCCGGTTTGATCCATTCCTTTAAATTGGCCGGTGGTGGCGGACACGGCGTGAGATTGGGGCGCGCCACACGAAAAACGATCGTGTTGTCGGCAATGACTTCGGTTTCCTTCAGCTCATCGCGATGCACTTCGAGGCCAGCGTGTCCGGAAATGTTACCCAGCCATAAAACTCGGAGCTGTTCGTCAATGTTACGCACCAATGGATATTGGAGGTCGCTGAAAGCTTTGAGGAATTCAAACAGCTTGGTGAATCGTTCTTTAACAATATCGGAGGCCGGCTGAGGATTTATGCCCATAAACAACTTTTCTCGCTACATGAAACAATTTGAAATCAGTGGAGTAAGAAAGCACGAATCTTGCCAGTGAAGAAATCATTGCGATTGTAAAAATCGAAATTTCGTTGCGACCGAGGGAATCGTAAAATTCAGGCCGCAATTTTCGCGTCGACACAGTCTCCAGTGTGTAATGCCTTAAATCAAAATGGGACACTGCATAACCGCTGAACGAAACCATTCGCAAACGACCGGGCGAACTACATCGTCAAAGTGAACAGTTGGTATAGTTGACCAATTTCGGCATCGCCATGGCTTTCAACCAAATCCAAATTTCGGGGAAGCGTTTGACAAACCTGCCAAAGTCGGTTTTTCCACGTTGCACAAAATGAATCTTTTTCTTGGTGAAAACATCCCAATTGCTTCAGCGCAAAATGTTAGCTTCGGATGACGGAATATTCTCTTTGACTTTCAATATTTCACAACGAGGAGAGCCATTTATAGCAATTGCAGTCCCGGAAAACGACGACCAATAACTGCCCACAATGTATTCAGTTGCAGCCAACAGAAAAAACTCCATTAAATCGTCTTCGGCGGCTGTCTGATTAAATCCACGAGGCCATCGACGTTTCAGGTTTTGTCGTTTCGGAAACGTAATAATCGCATCTCCGAACAGGCGCTTCATCATCTGCTCAGTATCAATATTATCTGTCGCCAAGAAAATAACTTTGCCACAAGATATCACTTCTCGCGCTCGTGTTATAAACAGAGCATCCGGGGAATTAAGCTTTGCTTTTTCATGGTCGGTCCGTCGCATATGCAACCCCACAGCGTTCTTGAGATACTCGCCTCGAAAAGAATCAACTGTCTTTTGCAAGCGCAGACTTAATTTGGGCAAGTCATTAAGCACATCCTTTAATTGTATTGGCTTTTCGTGGATACCCCAAAACACTTGATCTGATCGAAGTCGAACCACTTCATTCGCGACATTTACCGTTCGAGCAGGATTAATATGTTCTGGCATGTGCTTCTTTTGGTAAAGGCCGACGTCCGGCGCGTTTGAACAGAAAGCCAAATCCTGCATTGGTTGAAAGAAAGATTCAATGTCCCCCCATTTCCACTCCACGGTGCATTGAGCCCCCACCAAACGGCACAATCTGCGAGCAGATGCGATAGCACGCATACGATTGCACATTCCGTTAATAGGAACGAGCACCAAATGTTTCAAAGCCAACGTCGAGTTCTGAATCTGATGGGCATTATAACGTGCATTCATAACTTTCTCACGTACCGCGAAGATAAACCAAGCCGACTCTGCCGCGTTAGCGACCAGCGGGCGAGTTACCGCCTGTCATCCCGAATCCTTTTAGGAATGGAGCCATCTGTCGGATTTGAACCGTCAGCCTGCCAGCCGCGTTCTAACGCAAACACCTTCGCTTCCCGAACATCGACGAATTCAACTGTAACTGCGGTGTTTTGTACATTCAAAAACAATTTGCCGAAATCGCCGGACGGCTTCCCAAAATCATTTTACCCTTTTATTACTCTGTTGCTGGAGCTTTTGCTGTAGGTGACACTGCGTCATTGGCAAACTTCCCAGATTGCGAACTGGGGGTTCGATTCCGACCCTCGCCTCCAACTCCAAGTTGCACTTTTGCAACGGGTTGCAGAAACCAGAGGAGGCAAGTGCCAGTGAAAGTGCCAGTGAAATCAATACCGGGATACGACTCAACAACTACTCCGGCATTACTCGGCAATCACTCGCGACGACGGGATTCGCAGCCTGTTTGGTGTAGCTGATACACCCAACGCCACGTTCAGTTTCATAACTTCGGACAGAAAGTCTGAACTTATGAAACGCCGTTTCATCCTCTACCGCCGCAAGCTCGGCGGCACGTTCTACGTCGAAGACACGGAAACCAGAAAGCAGGAAAGCCTGGGCACGAAGAATCGCGCTGAGGCCACGTCGTTACTCAACGCCCGCAATGAATCCGTCCGCCAGCCGCAACTGAATCTCCAAATCGCCAAGGCTTACTTGGCCGGAACTGACTCAGGCGTCGCAACGCGGACTTGGCAACAGGCTCTCGACGCTATCGTCGAAACCAAAAACGGTTCAACCCAGGATCGCTGGCGGCGGGCGGCGAAAGAAACCGCGTTGGACTTGATTCGCCATCGTGTGATTCTTGAAACACAGGCCGAGCATCTGTTCGCCTGCCTCAAGACGGGCACGGTCAGCACGAATGTTCACCTGCGAAAACTCCACAACTTCTGCCTTTCAATGAACTGGCTGCCGTGGCCGCTCATTCCCAAGCGCCTCTGGCCGGAAGTGCGTTTTAAGGAAAGACGCGCCATCACCAGCGAAGAACATCAGCGCATCATCGAGCGGGAAAAGAACCCGGAGCGGCGCAGCTTCTACGAACTCTGCTGGCATCTCGGCGGCTCACAGACCGACATCGCCAATCTCAAGGCGGAGGACATTGACTGGCCCAACCAGACCATCGCCTACGCCCGGCAGAAGACCGGCAGTCTTGCCATGATCCATTTTGGCCCGGACATTGAGGCTGTCTTGCGGCAAATGCCGGCAACCGGCCCGTTGTTTCCCTACCTGCAATCCGTTCGATGTGGCGACCGTGCCACGGAATTCAAGCAACGATGCGATGGATTAGGCATCAAAGGCGTGTCGCTGCACTCCTACCGCTACGCTTGGGCGGAGCGAGCGAAAACCTGCGGCTACCCGGAGCGGTTTGCACAGGAAGCCCTCGGACACAACAGCAAGGCCATTCACCGGGCCTACGCACGCAAGGCACAAGTCAGGCTGCCTTCTTTGGAAAGCTACGAAAAACAAAACGTGGAAGGCCGCATCATTCCGTTGCG
>Ga0070681_10005071_pt1 | contig 12704 bp, 11 predicted proteins | sample KBSC83BmetaG_FD_65650 | JGI IMG/M metagenome (GOLD analysis project Ga0070681, IMG submission 65650) | Corn rhizosphere microbial communities from Kellogg Biological Station, Michigan, USA - KBS C8-3B metaG | ecosystem: Host-associated > Plants > Roots > Rhizosphere | place: USA: Michigan... | reverse complement strand
GGGTCAGCCATGCCGAACAGCTCGATCAAGGACGAGGAGCAGTACCAAGCGCTGCGCCGCGAGGGAGCCAGCAAGGAGAAGGCCGCACGGATCGCCAACTCCTCGGCCGGCCGGGGTCGCTCGGCGACCGGCCGCAAGGGCGGCAGCAGCGGTTCCTACGAGGACTGGACGAAGGGCGACCTCTACGACAAGGCCAAGGAGGTCGGCATCGACGGCCGCTCCCGGATGAGCAAGGACCAGCTGATCGACGCGCTGCGCAGCCATTGACCCGACAGGCCACAATGTGGGTTCTCCGCAACGACTGGAGGACCCGGTGCGCAGCACGATGCAGGACGTCCCGCTCACGATCAGCTCGATCATGCGGCACGGCACGACGGTCTACGGCGACTCGCAGATCGTCACCTTCGACGGCGAGCGCACCCGCAAGGCGTCGTACGCCGAGATCGGGGCCCGCGCCGGCAAGCTGGCCAACGCGCTGCGCGGGCTCGGCATCCGCGGCGACCAGCGGGTGGCGACGTTCCAGTGGAACAACCAGGAGCACTTCGAGGCCTACTGCGCGATCCCGTCGATGGGCGCGGTGCTGCACACGCTGAACATCCGGCTGTTCCCCGAGCAGGTCGTCTACATCGCCAACCACGCCGAGGACCAGGTCGTCATCGTCGACGCGACGCTGCTGCAGCTGCTCGGCCCGATGCTCGGCCAGATGTCGACCGTGCACACGGTGGTCGTCGTCGGCGCCGGTGACACCGCTGCGCTGTCGGAGTCGGGCAAGCAGGTGGTGGGCTACGACGAGCTGATCGCGGGCGAGTCCGACGCCTTCGCGTGGCCCGACATCGACGAGCGCGACGCCGCCGCGATGTGCTACACGAGCGGCACGACCGGCCACCCGAAAGGCGTCGTCTACAGCCACCGGTCCAACTACCTGCACTCGCTGGCCGCCTGCTCGCCCAACGCCCTCGGGCTGTCGGCGAGCGACCGGATCCTGCCGATCGTGCCGATGTTTCACGCCAACTCGTGGGGGCTGCCCTACGCCGCGCTGATGGCGGGCAGCGACCTGGTCATGCCGGACCGGTTCCTGCAGGCAGAGCCGTTGGTCCGCCTGATCGAGATGGAGAAGCCGACCTTCTCCGGGGCCGTGCCGACGATCTGGAACGACATCCTGCACTTCCTGCGCGCCAACGCGGGCCACGACATCTCGTCGCTCCGGCAGATCATCTGCGGCGGATCAGCGGTGCCGCGCGGTCTCATGGAGGCGTTCGAGAGCGACTTCGGCATCTCGATCATCCAGGCCTGGGGCATGACCGAGACGTCACCGCTGGCCTCCGTCGCCCGGCCGCCGAAGTCGGTTCCCGACGAGGCGGCGATGGACTACCGCGCCACGCAGGGCCGGATCGTCTGCGGCGTCGAGGGCCGGATCGTCGACGACCTCGGCAACGTGCTGCCGGCTGACGGCAAGGCGGTCGGCGAGCTCGAGGTGCGCGGTTCCTGGGTCACCGGCTCCTACTACAAGGTCGACGACCCGGAGAAGTTCGACGACGGCTGGCTGCGCACCGGCGACGTGGGCACCCTCGACGCGATGGGCTACATCACGCTGACCGACCGGGCCAAGGACGTCATCAAGTCCGGCGGCGAGTGGATCTCGTCGGTCGAGCTCGAGAACACCCTGGCCGGCCACCCCGACGTGGTCGAGGCGGCAGTCGTCGGCGTGCCCGACGACCGTTGGCAGGAGCGCCCGCTCGCCGCCGTGGTGCTGAAGGAGGGCACCGCGACGACGGTCGGCGAGCTGCGGGTCTGGCTGTCCGAGCGGGTGGCGAAGTGGTGGCTGCCCGAGCGGTGGACGGTGATCGAGGCGGTGCCGCGGACCAGCGTCGGCAAGTTCGACAAGAAGGTCATTCGCCGGCAGTACGCCGAGGGTGAGCTGCAGATCCAGCACGCGGAGTGAGACGCACCTGCCGTTGGTAGTCTCGGGAGCACCAGGAGGCTTCGCCTAGTCCGGTCTATGGCGCCGCACTGCTAATGCGGTTTGGGTTAATCCCCATCCCGGGTTCAAATCCCGGAGCCTCCGCTCACTGCCGCTCCGCCCACCCGCTCGCGTTCATGGTCAGCGCGAACGGGAAAGCGGGCGGTGTGCACGACGCGGCGTTCGTCCTGGGCCTCGTCGTCGCGATCGCGGTGCTCGCCAGCGCCGCGCTGTCGCGGCTGGTCGAGGTGCCCTACCCGGTGTTCCTCGTGCTCACCGGGCTGGTTGCGAGCTTCGTACCCGGTACCCCGACGTTCCACCTCGCGCCGGAAGTCGTCTTCTACGTCTTCCTGCCGCCGCTGCTCTACTACGCGGCCTTCCTGTCCTCGCCGCGGGCGCTGCGCGCCAACTGGCTGCCGATCGGGCTGCTCGCCGTCGGGCTGGTGCTCGCGACGACGGTCATCACCGCATTCGTCGCCGACGTCGTCGTGGCCGGACTGAGTCTCGGCGCGGCGTTCGTTCTCGGCGCGATCGTGGCGCCCACCGATCCGGTGGCGGCGACGGCCGTCTTCAAGCGGCTCGGCGTCCCCCGCCGGCTCACGGTCGTGCTCGAGGGAGAGAGCCTTGTCAACGACGGTGTGGCGCTCGTGCTCTACGGCCTCGCGGTCTCGGCCTCGATCACCGGCTCGTTCTCGCTGGCGCACGGGGTGTTGCGGTTCGGCGAGGTGGTGGCCGGCGGCATCGCGTGGGGCCTGGTCGTCGGCTACGCCATCGCGCAGGCGCGCACGCGGGTCCATGACGCCGGCATCGAGATCACCCTGTCGCTGTTCACGCCGTTCGTCGCCTACATCCCGGCCGATCGGTCGCACGTCTCCGGAGTCCTCGCCGCCGTCACGGCCGGGCTGTTCCTCGGCACCCGGTCCGAAGGCCTGTTCCGGCCCGGGGTCAGGTTGCAGGCGCGGGCGTTCTGGGACCAGCTCAACTTCCTGCTCAACTCGGTGCTGTTCGTGCTCCTCGGCCTGCAGTTCCGCGACGCCGTCGCCGCGCAGCACGGCCGGTCGGTCGGACGACTGGTGGTCGAGGCCGCGATCGTGAGCGCCGTCGTCATCGGCATACGCGTCGGCTGGCAGTTCGTCGTGCCCCCGAAGGTCTGGACCATCGGCCACGACGAGGAGACCGCACCGGCGACCTGGCGGGAGCGGCTGCTGCTCGGCTGGGGCGGGATGCGTGGCGCGATCTCGCTGGCCGCCGCACTCGCAGTGCCGATCACCGTGCAACAGTCCGACGGCGGCTCCGACCGGGCGACGATCATCTACCTGACCTTTGCCGTCATCTTCGCGACGCTCGTCATCGAGGGCGTGACGCTGCCGATCGTCGTGCGGGCGCTGGGCCTCACCGGCGCCGGAGCGGGCGGCCCGCACGAACGGGAGGCCAAGCTCGCGATGGTCGAGGCCGCGCTCAAGCGCGCCGATGAGATCGAAGAGGCCGAGCGGGTGGAGCCCGACATCGTCGCCGCGGTCCGCGAGCGCTTCGAGCAGGAGCGCCGGTTCGTCGAGCACGAGGTCGCCGCGGCCGGGGGCGACGAGGAGGAGCGCCATCGCGGGCGGCGGGAGGACTACGACTGGCTGCGCCGCGAGCTCGTGCAGGCGCAACGGGACGAGCTCAACCGCCGCTACCGCTGCGGGGCGCTCAACGCGAGCGAGGCACGCCGGCTGCGCCGCGACCTCGACCTGCGAGACTCACTGATCGGCTGACTCCACGCGAGGCTCACGCCACATCCGCCACACCGGCGGACCACCGCCCGGCAGCGGCAGCTCCTCGACGATCTCGAAACCGTGGCGCTGGTAGAGGGTGAGGTTGCGCTGGTTCGACGACTCGAGGTACGCCGGGATGCCCTTGGTGTCGCAGTCGTCGAGGACCACCCGCAGCAGCGAGGCGCCGATGCCGCGGCCCTGGTGCGCGGGTTCACAACCGAGGTAGCCGAGGTACCAGTGATCTCGGTCGGTCGGGTGCTTCGCGTCGACGGCGCTGAGCGCGCGCAACGCCTTGGTCAGGTTGCGGCCGAACGCCTTGACCAGCGCGGGTGTCTCGCGGGCGATGTCGCTGTTGGCCATCTTCCAGGACCCCGGCGGGCCCCACAACGCGGCGGCGACCCCTCCCGGGCCGGCATAGACGGACTTCTCCCGCCGCACGTAACCCCTGGTCACGGCGCCGAACAGGCTCTTCAGCCGTTCGTGACGGTCGGCGCCACCCGGCGGGACCAGCCACGACATCACCGGGTCGTCGAAGAACGCGCCGGCCAGCGCCGTGGCCACCCGATCCACGCTCTCCGCGCCCACCCGTTGGACCGTCTGCTCGTTCGCCGTGGTCATGGCTGTCCTTCCGTCGGCATTCAGTGAGCATGCACGCGCGGAGAACGGGCACGCCAGAGAGGTCATGAGCAGTCTGGGCACGCGGGACCCACGGGTCGGAGAACGCAGTGGGGCCGGCAGTGGGTCCGACGGCTCGGGTCGGCGGCGCTGGCCGCGCCGGCTGCTCCTCGGGATCGGTGCCGCCGTCGCCGTCTGCGCGCTGGTTGCGGGCGGGCTCTACGGCTACGGGCGCTACCGCTTCGACCAGATCAAGACCGTGCACGTACCGTCCCTGGGCGACAGTGCCGGCGCCGCGGCGGGCTCCGAGAACATCCTGCTCGTCGGCAGCGACAGCCGGGCGGTGCAGGGCAACGACACGCAGGCGTTCGGCTCGGCGCAGCAGGTGGTAGGCCAGCGCGCCGACGTCATCAAGATCATCCATCTGGTGCCGGGCAAGTCGCAGGCCACCGAGCTGACGATCCCGCGCGACCTGCTGGTGACGCTCGCCGGCAGCGACCACAAGGGCCGCATCAACACGGCGTTCGAGAACGGTCCGGACCAGCTGGTCCGCACGATCGAGCAGCAGTTCGACATCCCGATCGACCACTACGTGCTCATCACGTTCGAGAGCTTCAAGAAGGTGGTCAACGCGCTCGGGGGGATCCACCTCGACTTCCCGACGCCGGCGCGCGACAAGTTCACCGGCCTGAACATCACGCATGCCGGCTGCCAGCACCTCGACGGTGCGCAGGCGCTCGCGGTGGCCCGCAGCCGCCACTACTCGTACTTCCGCAACGGGTCCTGGCACTACGACCCGACCGGTGACTTCGGCCGCATCGACCGGCAGAGCGTCTTCCTGCAGGCGGTCATCCACGAGGCGCACTCGATCGGGCTGCTGCACCCGTTGAAGGCCAACGCGTTCCTCACCTCGATCGCCGGCGCTATCACGATCGACGACGCGTGGAGCTTCAACCACGTCATCAGCCTCGGGACGCACTACCGCCACTTCGACTCCTCGCAACTGAAGACCTACGTGCTGCCGACATCGATCGCCAACAACTACGGCAACCTCGGCGACGTGCTGCTGCCGGAGAAGTCCGCCGACCACCAGGTGATCGCGCAGTTCCTGCACCCGGCAACGGTGCGGTCGGCGGCGCCCGCGCCACGCCCGTCCGCGTCCAAGCCCGCCGCGGCGTCGACGCCCGTGCAGCAGGTGCCGCTGTCGGAACCGGCCGACGGGTCGTTCAACCCGCGGGTCTGCTCGGGTTAGGTCTTTGTAACGCCGAGGGAACAGGTGACGAAATCGGCGTACACCCGACATTCGCGGTCGGCATGATCAACCCTTGGCGGGTGATGCGCGGCGTGAATCCATGCGGGGGGTGCATCACCCGTTTTCTCGTGCCCGCCGCAGGGCGACGCCGGCACGCAGCACCTGCACCCGCGACGCCTGCGTGAGCGCGAACGACGCGAGCTCGTCGACCTCCTGCGTCGGTACGGCGGCACCGGCCCGGGTCAGCAGCAGGTGCAACCCGGCCGGGGAGTCGAACGGCGCGTAGACCTTGGCCTGGGCGGCGCAGAAGTCGTCGAGCGACTGGCCGGCATGGTAGGCGTCGACGAGCCGCCGCATGAGCCGCGGATGAAGCCGGCGGAACTCGTCGGCCTGGGCGAACCAGCCCGCGACCCGGTCGGCGACCCGCTCCTGCAACGGCTCCGTCATCCCTTGACCGCTCCCATCGTGAATCCGGTGATGAACCGGTTCAAGAAGAAGTTGAACACGAGAGCGACCGGCACCGCGACCAAGACGGTCGCCGCCTGCAGCGACTGCCACTGGAAGACATCACCGCGGATGAGCTCCGTCGGCACGCCCGTGCTCAGCACCTTGTGCGACGTCGGCGCGATGAAGGCCAGGGCGTAGATGAACTCGCTGGCGACGACGGTGAAGGCGAAGACGACGACCGCCACGACGCCGGGCACCGAGAGCGGCACGACGGTGCGCACGAAGGCGCCCAGGCGGCTGTAGCCGTCGACCATCGCCTGCTCCTCCAAGTCCTTGGGGATCGCCCGAAGGAAGCCCATGAGCAGCCAGACCGACACCGGCAACGTGATCGTCGGGTAGATGACCACCAACGACCAGGTGCTGTCCTGCAGCCCGAGGAACACCACGACCCGGGTCATCGGCAGGAACAGCAGGGTGGGCGGCACGAGGTAGACGAAGAAGATGGCGATCGCCAACGGGCCGGTCCACCGGCCACCGAGGCGGGCCAGGCTGTAGGCGGCGGGCAGGCCGAGCACGAGCGTGATCAGCACGACCAGGACACCGACCCAGAAGGTGTTCCACACGAACGTCGGGAAGGACGTCTGCGTCAGCAGGAAGTTGATGTGGTCCAGGGTCGGGTTCTGGTTGAAGATGAACGGGTTGTTCGCCGCGTTGTAGAGATCGGCGTTCGACTTGAACGCGGTGATCCCCGACCAGATGAAGGGCCCGGCTGCGACGATGACGGCGAGCAGCGCGAAGGCGTAGATCCCGATGCGCGCCAGGACGTGGCGGCGGGCCGCCTTGCGCCGGAAGGCGTCGATCTGACCCTGGCCGGTGAGGTCCCAGGCCATCAGAAGACCTCCATCCGGCGTACGGCGCGCAGGATGGCGATCGCGGCGAAGAGCAGCAGCGGGAAGAGGAACAGCGCGATCGCGGCGCCCTGGGCGATGTCGCTGCCCTCGATGCCCTTGAAGTAGGCCCAGCTGGACAGCACCTGGGTGGCGTTGTTCGGCCCGCCGCGCGTCAACACGTAGACGACGGTCATGTCGGTCGCCGTGAAGATGGCACCGAAGAGGCCGGCCACGGCGATGACCGGCATCGTCATCGGGACGGTGATCTCGAAGAAGCGTCGCCAGAATCCGGCGCCGTCGACCTGTGCCTGCTCGTTGATCTCCTGGGGGATGGCGATGAGCCCGGCCATGATGATGACGGCCGCGAGCGGCACCAGTCGCCAGACCTCCACCGCGATGATCGAGGCCATCGCGAGATGCGGGCGGCCGAGGTAGTACTCGTGCCCACTGATCAGCCCGACACTGCGCAGGACGAAGTCGATCGGGCTGTAGATCGAGTCGAGCAGCCACAGCCACGACACGGCGGACAGCGACACCGGCGTCGTCCACGGCAGCAGCACGAGGAAGCGGACCAGCCACTTGCCCTTGAAGTTCGCCATGAGGATGTTGGCGAGGATCTTGCCGAAGACCACGATCAGGACCATCGAGATCGCGGTGAAGATCAGCGTGTTCTCGAACGACTTCCAGAACACCGGATCGTTGAAGATCCGCATGTAGTTGCGGGCTCCGACCCAGTTGTAGCTGGGGTTGCCGGCGGTCACGTCGCTGAAGCTGTAGGCGATCGCGAGGAAGAAGGGGACGGCGACCAGACCGATGATGTAGACGACGGTCGGCAGCAGGAAGATCTGCGCGAGCAGGCCCTCCTTGTCGGTCCAACGCTGGCGCGGTGCCGCCCGCCCCGTGACGCGACCCTGAGGTGCGGCGACCTGGGCCACGATCAGCCACCCACCGGCACCGGTGCGGTGCGCTCGCCGCTCTCGGCGTCGAAGAACCGAAGGCGATCGGCGTGCACGGCGAACTCGTGCATCTCACCGGGATGCAGCGGCGTCACGACGGTGGCCGGCAGCCGGGCGATGACGCGGGTCTCCTCGCCGATGCGGGAGACGCTGCCGTAGACGTGCCGGTCTCCGGAGAGGTACTCGAGCCGGTCGACCTTCAGGGGCATCGTCACCCGGTGCTCCGCCGGAACCGCCTCCACCGGCCACAGGTGCTCGGGCCGGAAACCGACCAGATGACCGTCGCGACGCACGAGGTTCATCGGGGGCGAGCCGAGGAAGGTCGCCACGAACGTGTCGGCCGGATCGTCGTAGACGTGCTCCGGCCGGCCGACCTGGCGGATGACCCCGTCGTACATGACAGCGATCCGGTCGCCGAGACCCATCGCCTCAACCTGGTCGTGGGTGACGTAGACGGTGGTGGTGCCGAGCTCCTGCTGGAAGCGCTTCAGCTCGTCACGCGCGCTGGTGCGCAGCTTGGCGTCGAGATTGGACAGCGGCTCGTCGAGCAGGAAGACGCTCGGGTCGCGGACGAGCGCACGGGCGAGCGCGACCCGTTGCCGCTCCCCGCCGGAGAGCTGGCGCGGCTTGCGTTCGAGCAGGTGGCCGATGCTGAGCAGGTCGGCCGCCCACCGTGCCTTGCGCTCCCGGTCCGGCTTGCGCATGCCTTCCGCGCGCAGCGGGAAGACGATGTTGGCGAACACCGTCTTGTGCGGGTAGAGCGCGTAGCTCTGGAACACCATCGCGATGCCGCGCGCCCGCGGCGGCAGGCCGTTGACGACGTTGCCGCCGATGACGACCTCCCCGTCGGTCGGCTGCTCCAGGCCGGCGATCGTCCGCAGCAAGGTGGTCTTGCCGCAGCCCGACGGGCCGAGGAGGACGACGTACTCGCCCTCCTCGGTCGCCAGGTCGATGCCGCGCAGGGCGAAGGTCTTGCCCCCGTCGTAGCTCTTCCGCAGATTCCGCGTCTCGACGACGGCCACGTGAACTCCTCCCCTGCACTCGCCGTCAGCCGATGAGACCCTTCGTGCGCCACTTGTCGAAGACGGCCTTCACCTGCTTGTCGGCGTCGGCGACGGCCTGCTGGGCCGACTTCTCGCCGCGGGCCGCCTGCGCGTACATGTTCGGGATGATGTACGTCGCATTGACCTCGCCGACCGCGGTGTTGGCATAGCCGGGGTGCCCGAGGTTGGTCGTCCAGGAGATCGAGTCTTTGAGCACGGTGAGCTTGTCGGCCGGCCGCGACCCGAAGGGATCGTTGGACAGCCAACCGTCGAGCTGCGGCACGAGGTTGTCGTAGCCGGGGAAATCGTAGAGCTCGGAGTAGTAGGTCGCCGACGGGAAGTTGGCGGTGTAGTGGAGCAAGAACTCCTGAGCGTTGTCGGCCGACTTCGAGAACTTGGGGACGATCCAGTTGTACATGACGTGTGACGCGGCGATCGCGTCCTTGGGGCCCTTCAACGCCTTGACGAAGAGCACGTCCTCGGCCACCTGCGGGTTCTGCTGCTGCGCGCTTCGATAGGCCGAGATCGAGTTGAGGATGTAGGAGAGCTGCCCCGCTACCAGGCCCTGGTTGTTGGAGGCGGCGGTCCAGCTGAAGACCTCGGGCGTCATCGTCTGCTTGTAGAGCTTGGTCATGTACTCGACCGCCGCGACGGTCTCGGGCGAGTTGAGCGTCACGTTGGCGTTGGCGTCCTGCACGGCGCCGCCGAAGCTCCACATGATCGCCCGGCCGGCCATGTTGGAGTCGATCTCCTGGGACATGCCGATGCCCATCTGGACGTTCTTCTTCTTCTTGATCTCGGTGCCGCCCTGCAGCAGCTCGTCCCACGTGGTCGGGCCGTTGGCCATGCTGACCGTCGACCACAGGCTCTTGCGGTAGTCGCCCGGGTCGGGCACCCAGCCGGGCGCGTAGGCGTAGTACTTCTTCGTGTGCGGGTTGTAGCTCGACTTGGTGCAGATGTCGGTGAGCTTGCCGAACCGCTTGGCCGCCTCCTGGTTGAGGTTTGCCAGGTCGATGACGCTCGGCTCGTACTGCGGGATTGCGGAGATGTGCTGGATCAGGTCGTGCCCGGACCCGGCCTGGATCTCTGACGCGATGCGTGCGGGGATGTCCGCCGTGTTGATGTGGTCGACGGTGACGTTGACGCCGACCTTCTTGCCCCAGTCCTTGGCGAACTTGTCGAACCACACGTCGTGCCGGGGCACGAAATGGCTCCACATCAAGATCTTCAGGCTGCCGCTGAGCTTCGAGGCCGGCGCCGCGAAGGTCTCGGTCGGGGCCGGACCGCTGGAGGAGCCTGCCTTGGGGGTGCCGCCTCCACCACCGCCAGAGCTGCCACCGCAGCCGGCGAGCGCTGCCGCCGCGAGACCGGTGCCGACGAGGAACGTGCGGCGGGAAAGCTGGTAGTCACTCACTGCGACCCCCTTGTCGTGGTGTGTGGCGGGACGATATTCCTCGAAAGGGAGAGGAATAAAGACTCAGCGGCTCATCGCGTGTCGCGGGAAGGAGCGACGTGACGTCGTCGTGGCACATCGCCGTGCTCGGGCCCGGCGGTGTCGGCGGCCTGCTCGGCGGCCTGTTGTCGAGGGCGGGACACGACGTCGAATTCGTCGCCACCCCGGCAACCGCAGCAGCGTTGAACGGCCACGGATTGTCCGTGCACAGCAGGGTTTTCGGCGACTTCACGGTGCCGGCTCGGGCGGTCGAGTCACTCGCGAAGCCGGTCGACGCGTGCCTCGTCACGGTCAAGGCAACCGGTCTCGACGCCGCGCTGGAGCGGGTGTCTCCCGCAGCAGTGTCCGGAGCAGTCGTCGTGCCGTTCCTCAACGGTCTGGACCACCTTGCGGTGTTGCGAAATCGTTATCCGCGCGCCGACGTGGTCGCCGCCACGATCTCGGTAGAGGCCACCAGGGTGTCGCCAGGCGTCATCGAGCACACGAGCCCGTTCGCGAACGTCGAGATCGCCGGAGCCGACGAGTTCGCCGCTGTGTTGCGCGCGTCCGGGCCACCGGTCTCCGTCGTTGACGGGGAGCGACAGGTGCTCTGGCGGAAGCTGGCGCGGTTGGCGCCGCTGGCCTTGCTGACGTCGTACGCCGAGGCGCCGATCGGCGTGGTTCGGGACCGCTATGCCGACCTGTTGCGAGACGTCGTGCAGGAGGTCGCGACGGTGGCTCGGGCGGACGGGGCCGACGTGTCCGACGACGACGCGTTGCAGTTTCTCCTCGCAGCGCCGGCGGCGATGAAGTCCTCGATGCAACGCGACATCGAGTCGGGGCGGTCGTTCGAGCTCGACGCGATCGGTGGCGCCGTCCTGCGCGCCGCGGAACGGCACGAGGTCGAGGTGCCGTCGACCCGGCGGCTCGTCGAGGCGATCGTGAAGGCGTCGATCCGGTCGGGGCCGGCGAGCGGCTCCGGCGCCGGGTAGCCGGCCGGCGCGTCAGACGTCAACGGACCCGCCGGTGCGCCAGTAGTCGCCGACGCCGCCCTCGCGGCTCAGGAACCCCTCGTCGACGAGGTAGCGGCGCAGCGCCGCCACGTCGTCGTGAAAGGCGCGCAAGGAGGCGTTGACCTCCTTCTCGCTGTAGCGCACCCCGGGCTCGAATACGCGAGCCAGGTAGTCGAGGACCACCAGCCGCTTCCTGCGCACGGTCGGGATCGACGTCAGCCGGCCGTTGCGGATGAACGCACGCAGCACGACCGCCGTCTCGCGATCGGCCCTCGCGTGCTCGTCGGTCCCCTGCGCGGCGCCGGCCCTGGTCGCCTCCTGCAGAGTCTCCAGACGCGCGGTCCAGGCGCCGTCGGTCTCCTCGACCAAGCCCGCCGACTGCAGCCGCGCCAAGGCCCGCGCGACGACGCGGCCGGTCAGCCGGGTCGTCGCCGCCAGCTGGTCGACGGTGCGGTCGCCGAGCACGACGGCGGCGAAGACCGTGAGCCGGTCACGATCGGCCAGCTGCCCCAGCAGAGAGGCGGCTTCCGACGTCACCGCTGCCCTCCCGTCCGCTCGCCCACGCCGCCATCGTGGCAGTTCCCCTGGTAGCGCTGTTCTCATGAAATCGGCAGAACAGACTTGTATCCGTACGAGGCCTGGGTCGGCTACATGATCGATCGATCACTCAAACGCACGTGACGTCAAAGGGGTGGGGCACATGGCCGCAGCACGAATCACGCGATCCGGGGTAGACCTCGAAGCAACGGAAGCCGGCACGCGGATCACGCAATCGTTTCAAGTCACCAAGCTTCCCAGGTGGCTCGAACAGCTACTCGTCCGGACCAACCCCACACACATCGACCGCAGCGCCGCACTGCGTGAAGACCTTCATCGGCTTGCAGAGGTCGCAGCGCAACAAGAGCCAACCCGCGCCGCGACTCCGAGTTGAGCGGCAAGGCACATCGGTCGCTCCCGCCATCCGGCATTACTCGGGACCTACGACGCGCCACTGGTGGTCAGGTGGCTGCCGGACCGGCCGCCGCAACGACCGACCGGACGTCCCGCCGGGAATGCAGGACGAGGAACTGTAGATGTGCATTGGCGGGGTCGACCTGCGCCTGCGCGAAGCGCTCCTGGTAGGTGTGGTGGCGCGTCCACGCCCAGGCCAGGATCGACCGCTGCGGGTCAACGCTGAGCACGTTCGACCAGGGCTCGCGGTTGCCGTTCCACAGCTCGCGTCGCAGCAGGAGTCGACCCAGCGTCCGCCGGGCGACCCGGCGCATGACCAGGCTCCGTGGCAGGTCGAGGACGATCACGGTGTCCGCCCGTGCCCAGACGATGTCCTGCACCGTGGAGTAGT
>Ga0070681_10005067_pt1 | contig 12708 bp, 9 predicted proteins | sample KBSC83BmetaG_FD_65650 | JGI IMG/M metagenome (GOLD analysis project Ga0070681, IMG submission 65650) | Corn rhizosphere microbial communities from Kellogg Biological Station, Michigan, USA - KBS C8-3B metaG | ecosystem: Host-associated > Plants > Roots > Rhizosphere | place: USA: Michigan... | reverse complement strand
TTGGGATGTTTTTAGGAACTTGACGGCAGACGATTAAACGGCTATTCAAAATAAGGTGGAAATGATGGAGTCGCACGGCCCCACGGTCAAGCCCGGTCGGCTCGTAATCGCACCGCACGCGGCCCGTCCAACATCCTTTCAAATGCAGGCACCGGGGTACCCTTCCGCCGCCGCGCCCGGGTCGGACTGGCGCGCCTTCGCCACAACGCCGACGTCCTGCTGATGGACGAGCCGTTCTCGGCGCGCGACCCGCCGATTCGGCGCAAGCTCCAGGTCGAGCTGCTGGCGCTGCCGGAGCGGGTGCGCAAGACCGTCCTGTTCGTCAGCCGCGACCTCGACGAGGCGCTCAAGCTCGGCCACCAGGTCACCATCCCCGAGGGCGGGCGCATCGTGCAGACCGGCACCGGGCGCGACATCGTCGAGCGGCCGGCCCACGACTACGTCGCCGAGTTCGTGCACCACGCCAATCCGCGCACCGCCATCAAGGGCGCCGCGGCGGCGCCGCCCGGCTGAGCCGGCGCGCGCCCCTCCGCGCGCGTGGTGTCGCGCCCATTCAATCCTGTCGGCGTGCGGGTGCACGTCGGCCGCAGGTCCCCGGGCGCATCATCCGCGCCCACCGGCGTTGCGACCCCGCCCCACCCCGATGCAACCCTTCTCAGGTCTTTCGCTTCTGGTGCAAGGCCTGCGCGGGCAGCGCGGCTGGACGCCGCAGTGGCGCAGCCCCGAGCCCAAGCCCGCCTACGACGCGCTGATCGTCGGCGGCGGCGGCCACGGGCTCGGTACCGCCTTCTACCTCGCCAGCGAGCACGGCATCCGCAACGTCGCGGTGCTGGAAAAAGGCTGGATTGGCGGCGGCAACACCGGCCGCAACACCACCATCATCCGCTCCAACTACCTGTTCGCCGAGAGTGCGGCGCTCTACGACCATGCCGTGCAGCTGTGGGAGGGCCTGTCACAGAAGCTCAACTACAACGTCATGTTCTCGCAGCGCGGCGTCATGATGCTGGCGCACACGGTGCACGACATGCAGGTGGCGCAGCGTCACGTGCATGCCAACCGCGCCGCCGGGGTCGACAACGAGTGGCTGACGCCCGCCCAGGCGCAGGCCTTCTGCCCGCTCCTGAACATTGGCGACATCCGCTACCCGGTGCTGGGCGCGGCGCTGCAGCGCCGCGGCGGCACCGCGCGCCACGATGCGGTCGCCTGGGGCTACGCGCGCGCCGCCGATGCGCTCGGGGTCGACATCATCGAGAACTGCGAGGTGACCGGCATCCGCCGCGACGGCCGCGGTGCCGTCGAGGGCGTCGAGACCACGCGCGGTACCATCCGCGCAGCGCGCGTCGGGGTGGCGGCCGCCGGGCACACCAGCGTGATCATGAAGATGGCGGACGTGCACGTGCCGCTCGAGAGCTATCCGCTGCAGGCGCTGGTGTCCGAGCCGGTCAAGCCGGTGTTCCCGTGCGTGGTCATGTCGAACACCATCCACGCCTACATCAGCCAGTCTGACAAGGGCGAGCTGGTCATCGGCGCCGGCACCGACGCCTATACCTCCTACACCCAGCGCGGCGGCCTGCACATCACCAGCCACGCGCTGGAAGCGATCTGCGAGCTGTTCCCGATGTTCCGCCGGCTGCGCATGCTGCGCTGCTGGGGCGGCATCGTCGATGTCACCCCGGACCGCTCGCCCATCATCGGCAAGACCCCGGTGCCGGGGCTGTACGTCAACTGCGGCTGGGGCACCGGCGGCTTCAAGGCGACGCCCGGCTCGGCGCACGTGTTCGCCTGGACGCTCGCCCACGACGCCCCGCACGCCATCAACGCTCCGTTCGCCCTCGAGCGCTTCCGCGAGGGCAACCTGATCGACGAGGCCGCCGCTGCCGCGGTGGCGCACTAGGCCATGCTGCTCATCGACTGCCCCTACTGCGGCGAGCGCCCCGAGCCCGAGTTCGTCTACGGCGGCCAGGCGCACATCGCGCGGCCGCGCACCCCCGCAGCCGTCGAGGCGCAGCAGTGGGCGGACTACCTCTACCGGCGCGACAACTCGCGCGGCATCCACGCCGAGCGCTGGCGCCACACGCACGGCTGCGGGCGGTTCTTCAACGCCCTGCGCGACACCACCACCGATCACTTCCTCGCCACCTACAGGGTGGGAGAAAAGCCGCCCGCCGGGGGCACGGCGTGAGCGCCGGCCTGCGCACCGACGACGGCGGGCGCATCGACCGCTCGCGGCCGCTCGCATTCCGCTTCGACGGCCGCCCTTACCAGGGCTGCCAGGGCGATACGCTCGCTTCCGCCCTGCTCGCGAACGGCGTGCACCTCATGGGGCGCTCGTTCAAGTATCACCGGCCGCGCGGCGTCATCGCCGCCGGCAGCGAGGAGCCCAACGCGCTGGTCACGGTGGTGCGCGATGCCGCGCGCGTCACCCCCAACCTGCGCGCCACCCAGGTCGAGCTCTACGAGGGCCTCGAGGCCCACAGCCAGAATCGCCGCCCGAGCCTCGGCTTCGACCTCGGCGCCGTGAACGACCTGCTCGCGCCGTTCATCCCGGCGGGCTTCTACTACAAGACCTTCATGTGGCCGCGGCGCGCGTGGCGCGCGCTGTACGAGCCGCGCATCCGCGCCGCCGCGGGCCTCGGGCGGGCGCCGCTGCGCGCCGACCCCGACCGCTACGCGCAGCGCTTCGCGCACTGCGACGTGCTGGTGGTGGGCGCAGGGCCGGCGGGCCTCGCCGCCGCCGCCGCGGCGGCGGCGGCCGGCGCGCGCGTCATCGTCTGCGACGAGCAGGCCGAGGCCGGCGGTTCGCTGCTGTCCGAGCCCGCCGAGGCCGCGGCCACACTCGCGGGCGAGCCGGCCGCGCGCTGGCTGGCCACGACCCTCGGCACGCTCGGCGCCAACCCGCGGGTGCGACTCCTGACCCGCACCACGGCGTTCGGCTATTTCCCGCACAACCTGGTGGCGCTCAACGAGCGCCTGAGCGATCACCTGCCGGCCGCCCCGGCGACGCTGCCGCGCGAGCGCCAGTGGCAGGTGCGCGCCCGCGAGGTGGTGCTCGCCACCGGCGCCATCGAGCGGCCGCTGGTATTCCCGGGCAACGACCGCCCCGGCATCATGCTGGCCGGCGCCGCGCGTACGTTCCTCCACCGCTACGGCGTGCTGCCCGGCGCGCGTGCGGTGCTGGTGACGGCGGCGGATGAGGCCTACCAGGCGGCGCTCGAGCTGCAGCGTGCCGGGGTGTTCGTCGCCGCCATCGCCGAGGCGCGCAGCACAGGCGCCCCGCGCTCGATGACGCGGGCGCTGGGCGCCGGCATCCCGGTCCTGACCGGAGCGACGGTGCTCGGCACCAGCGGCCGGCGGCGCGTGAGCGCGATCCGCCTCGCACGTCTGGCGCACGGCGCACTCGGCGACGAGCAGGTGCAGCCCTGCGACCTGGTGCTGATGTCCGGCGGCTTCACCCCGAGCGTGCACCTGTTCTCGCAGTCGCGCGGCCGGCTCGCCTGGCAGGAGACGCTGCAGGCGTTCGTGCCCGGCGCGTCGGCCGAGCGCGTGCGCAGTGCCGGCGCCTGTCGCGGCCTCACCGAGCTGGAGAGCGTGCGCGCCGACGGCGCCGCCGCCGGGGCGGCCGCGGCGCGGGAAGCCACCGACCCGGCGCGCCGCGGGGTACGCCCGGGTGCGCCGCGCCCCGTACCCGAGCCCGCCGCGCGCGGCGGCCGCAGCCCGCCGCCCGCCGGCCTCGCCGGCGCGCTGCCCCTGCCGAAGGGGGCGCATGCGCGCGCCTTCGTCGACTTCCAGAACGACGTCACCACCAAGGACCTCGCGCTCGCCACCCGCGAGGGGTTCCGCTCCATCGAGCACATCAAGCGCTACACCACCACGGGCATGGCGACCGATCAGGGCAAGACCTCGAACCTGAACGCGCTCGGTATCGTCTCGCGCACCCTCGGCAAGCCCATCCCCGAGGTCGGGCTCACCACCTTCCGCATGCCCTACACGCCGGTGACCTTCGGTGCCTTCGCGGGCATGGCGCGCGGTGAGCTCTTCGACCCGGTGCGCGTCACGCCCCTGTACGACTGGGCGCGCGCCCAGGGGGCGGTGTTCGAGGATGTGGGCCTGTGGAAGCGCGCCCGCTACTTTCCCCGCGGCGCTGAGGCCATGCACACGGCGGTGGCGCGCGAGTGCCTCGCGGTGCGGTGCGGCTGCGGCATATTCGACGCCTCGACCCTCGGCAAGATCGAGGTGGTGGGCAAGGATGCCGCCGCCTTCATGAACCGGTTGTACGTCAACGCCTGGTCGAGCCTCGCCGTCGGCCGCGCGCGCTACGGCATCCTGCTGCGTGACGACGGCTTCGTCTACGACGACGGCGTGGTCGCACGCCTCGGCGAGGGCCGCTTCCACGTCACCACCACCACCGGCGGCGCGCCGCGCGTGCTGGCGATGATGGAGGACTACCTGCAGACCGAGTGGCCGGACCTCGAGGTATGGCTCACCTCCACCACCGAGCAGTGGGCGGTGATCGCGCTGCAGGGGCCGAACGCACGCCGCGTGCTCGAAGGGCTCGTGGACCTCGACATCGGCGCCGCCAAACTGCCGCACATGGGCGTGGCCACGGGGCGCATCGGCGGCGTGCCCATGCGACTGTTCCGCGTCAGCTTCACCGGCGAGCTCGGTTTCGAGGTCAACGTGCCGGCCGACTACGCTCCGGCGGTGTGGGAGGCGCTGTGGGCGGCCGGCCGCGCGCACGGCCTCACCGCCTACGGCACCGAGACCATGCACGTGCTGCGCGCCGAGAAGGGCTACATCATCGTCGGCCAGGACACCGACGGCACGGTGACGCCCGACGACGCCGGCCTCAGCTGGGCGATCGGCAAGTCCAAGGAGGACTTCGTCGGCAAGCGCTCGCTGGCACGCCCGGCCATGAGCTCGCCCGAGCGGCGCCAGCTGGTCGGGCTCGCCACCGCTGACCCGGGCGTGGTGCTGGCGGAAGGCTCGCAGGTCATGGCAGATGCGGCCGCTCGCGTCCCGTCGCGCCCGCTCGGCCACGTCACCTCGTCCTACTACAGCGCCACGCTCGGCCGCTCGATCGCGCTCGCACTCATCGCCGGCGGCCGCTCCCGCACCGGGCAGACGCTGCACGTCGCCGCCCCGGCCGGCCCGGTGGCAGCCGCGGTCACCGCGAGCGTGTTCTACGACCCCAGCGGCGAGCGCCTCAATGGCTGACCTGACGGCGGCGCGCTCACCACCGCTGCTGCCGGCCGCCGGCGCGCTGCAGGTGCTGCCGCCGGCCACGCGCCACGTGCTGCGCGGCGGTCCGGGCGTGCGCATCCGCGCCGAGAACGCCCTCGGCTTCGAGGTGCCCGCCGGCCCCTGCCGCGCCGCGGTGAGCGGCGAGCGCGCCGCGCTGTGGCTCGGGCCGGACGAGTGGCTGCTCATCGCCCCCGCGGCCGGCACCGAGGCGACCACCGCCGCCCTCAGCGAAGCGCTCGCGAGCCTGCCCTGCTCGCTGGTGGACGTCAGCCACCGCCAGGTGGGCCTTAGGGTGAGTGGCCCCCAGGCCGAAACCCTGCTGGCCGCCGGCTGCCCGCTCGATCTGGAGGCTGGCGCCTTCCCGGTGAACATGTGCACGCGCACCATGCTGGCCAAGGCCGAAGTCGTCCTGTGGCGCACCGGCGCGCAGGCCTTCCGCGTGGAGGTGTGGCGCTCGTTCGCACCCTACGTCGCAGCGTTCCTCGCCGAGGCGGCGCTCGGGATCATTTAAGCAAGCCGCCGTCGCAATTGGAGTCCGAACCGGGGGCGGTGCGCTCTACACTGCCGCCATGAAAACGCACGTTCGGGCGCTGGTGATCGGCGGCGGCGTGGTGGGCGTCTCCACGCTCTACCACCTGATCAAGAAGGGCTGGCAGGACGTCGCGCTCATCGAGCGCACCGAGCTCACCGCCGGCTCGACCTGGCACGCGGCGGGCCTGCTGCCGCTGTTCAACATGTCGTACACGGTCGGCCAGCTGCACAAGTACTCGGTCGACCTGTACAAGCGCCTGCCGCAGGAGACCGGCCAGGACGTCAGCTTCCACGTCAGCGGTAACCTGCGCCTGGCGACCTGCAAGGAGCGCATGGACGAGTACCAGAAGTACTGCGGCACGGCCAACACCATCGGCGTACCGTTCGAAGTCATCACGCCCAAGCGCGTCAAGGAACTGTGGCCGCTGCTGGAGCTCGGCGGCAGCGCCGACACCCCCGCCATCATCGGGGCGCTCTACCACCCGGACGACGGCCACATCGCCCCCGCCGATCTGACCATGGCGCTGCGCAAGGGTGCGCGCGCCGGCGGCGCCGAGATCTACGAGCACACCGAGGCCACCGCCATCGAGCGCCTGCCCTCGGGTGAGTGGCAGGTGCGCACGCCCCAGGGCGATATCACCGCCGAGCACCTCGTGCTCGCGACCGGTAACTACGCGCGGCAGAGCGGGCGCATGCTCGGGCTCAACGTGCCGGCCATCCCGGTCGAGCATCAGTACATCGTCTACGACGAGTCGCCCGAGCTTAAGGCCTACCGCAAGGGCGGCGGGCGCGAGCTCGCGGTGCTGCGCGAGTCCGACAAGTCCTACTACCTGCGCGAGGAGCGCATGGGCTGGATCCTAGGTCCCTACGAGAAGGGTGCGCCGGCGCGCTTCGCCGACGGCGTCCCCGACTGGTTCGGCCGCAGCCTCTTCCCCGGCGATCTCGATCGCCTGGTGCCGCACGTGGAGGCGGCGACCCTGCGCGTGCCGGCGCTCGAGAACTGCGGCATCAAGGACATCGTCAATGGACCGATCTCCTACACCCCGGACGGCAGCCCGCTCATTGGACCCGCCTGGGGACTGCGCAACGTGTGGTTGAACGAGGGCCACAGCTTCGGCATCACCGCCGCCGGCGGCTCGGGCTGGCAGCTGGCGGAGTGGATCACCGAGGGCGAGCCCGGCATCGACATGCTGGCGGTGGACCCGCGCCGCTTCGGCCCCTACACCTCCAAGCGCTACGTGGTGAAGAAGAACGAGGAGACCTACCGCGACGTCTTCACCATCCACTTCCCCGACGAGGAGCGCCCGGAGGCGCGCCCCGCGAAGACCAGCCCGGTGTACGACAAGCTGTCGCGCAAGGGCGCGGTCTGGGGCCAGCGCTACGGCTGGGAGCGCGCCAACTGGTTTGCGCCGCCCGGCGTCGAGTGCCGCGACCGCTGGAGCTTCCGGCGCAGCAACTACTTCGCGCACGTCGGCAACGAGGCGCGCCTCATGCGCGAGAAGGTCGGCATCATCGACCTGACGCCCTTCACCAAGCACGAGGTCGCGGGCCCGGGCGCCGAGGCGTGGCTCGACGGTCTGGTGGCCAACAAGGTGCCGGCCAAGGTCGGGCGCCTGGCGCTGTCGCACGCGCTCACCCGCCGCGGCGGCATCCGCTCCGAGTTCACCATCACCAAGATCGCACCCGGGCACTTCTACGTGGTGAGCGCCGGCGCCGCCGAGCGCTACGACAGCGACTACCTGCTGAAGGCGCTGCCCGAGGACGGCTCGGTGAGCCTGCGCAACATCACCGGCAGCCGCGGCTGCTTCGTACTCGCCGGTCCCAAGTCGCGCGAGGTGCTCGCCCAGCTCACCGACACGCCGCTCGACAACGCCTCGTTCCCGTGGCTGACCGCGCAGACCATCGAGGCGGCGCTGGCGGTGGACGTCTACGCGCTGCGCGTCAACTTCGTCGGCGCCCTGGGATGGGAGCTGCACTTCCCCATCGAGTACGCGCACAACCTGTTCGATGCGCTGTTCGAGGCCGGCGCGGACCACGGCATCGGCATGGTCGGCATGCGCGCCATGGAGTCACTGCGCATGGAGAAGTCCTATCGCATGTGGGGGAGCGATCTCACCCCCGACTACACCCCCTTCGAGGCCGGCCTCGACCGCTTCGTGCGCATGAACAAGGGGCCGTTCATCGGCCGCGAGGCGCTCGAGAAGCAGCTGGCCGCGGGCATCCCCAACCGCTTCGTGACGCTCGAGGTGCACGGCGTCACTGACGCCGACGCGCTCGGCAACGAGCCGCTGTTCGATGCCGGCGGCCACATGATCGGCCGGGCCACGTCCGGCTACTACGGCCACTGCCTGAAGAAGAGCCTCGCCATCGGCTACGTCAAGGCGGACGCTGCGCCGGTGGGCACGCCGCTCAGCATCGAGGTGCTGGGCGAGCGCCGCGCGGCCACCGTGGTGCGCGAGTCGCCCTACGACCCGGACAACCTCGAGCTGCGGGCCTGAGGCCATGGCCGCGTTGCCGGACTTCGCCGCGACCCCCGCGCCGCGCCCCGCCGGCGCCGGGCTCGCGGCGCTGATCGCCAGCCGCCGGGCGGGGTTCACGCTGCCGGCGCCCTTCTACCTGTCGGACGCGGTGTTCGCGCACGACCTCGAGCTGATCTTCGGCCGCCACTGGATCTTCGTCGGCGTCGAGCCGGAGATCGCCGAGCCGGGCGACTTCTTCACCGTCGAGATCGGCACCGACTCGGTCATCGTGGTGCGCGATGACGACCTGAGCGTGCGCGCCTTCCACAATGTCTGCCGCCACCGCGGTGCGCGGCTGCGCCCGGCCGGCCGCGGCATCGTCGGTAATCTCGTCTGTCCGTATCACCAGTGGAGCTACAACCTGCGCGGCGAGCTCATCCACAGCCCGCACATGGGTGAGACGCTCGAGCGCTGCAAGTTCGGCCTGAAGCCGGTGCAGCTCGAGAGCCTCGCGGGGCTGCTGTTCATCTGCCTGAGTCCGCAGGCGGCGCCGGGATTTGCCGCCATGCGCGAGGCGCTCACGCCCTACATCGCCCCGCACGACATCCGCGGCTGCAAGGTGGCCTTCCAGAGCGATCTGATCGAGCACGGCAACTGGAAGCTCACCATGGAGAACAATCGCGAGTGCAACCACTGCCAGGCGAATCACCCCGAGCTCACCGTGCCGCTGCTCGAGTACGGCTTCGGCTACCAGCCCTCGCCCGACAACGTCGCGGAGGTCACGCGGTTCCAGCGGCTGCTCGAGGCCGAGCACGCACGCTGGCAGGCCTGCGGCCTGCCGTCCGCGGAGATCGAGCGGCTGGCAGAGGTCACGGGCTTTCGCGCCGTGCGCCTGCCGATCGCGCAGGCGGGCGAATCGCAGACCATCGACACCCGGGTCGCCTCGCGTCGGCTCCTCGGTGAGCTGCCGCAGGCCGCCCTCGGCGGCCTGTCGGTGTGGACCCAGCCGAACTCCTGGCATCACTTCATGAGCGATCACATCGTCAGCTTCTCGGTGCTGCCGCTCGCGCCCGAGCGCACGCTGCTGCGCACCCGCTGGCTGGTGCATCGCGATGCCGAGGAAGGCGTCGACTACGACGTCGACCGTCTGACCTCGGTGTGGACTGCCACCAACGCCCAGGACGGCGCGCTGGTCGAGCGCGCGCATCAGGGCATCACCAGCGCGGCCTACGAGCCCGGCCCCTACTCGCCCTTCACGGAAGGGCTGGTCGACAAGTTCTGCGACTGGTACCTGCGGCGCCTCAGCGCGGGACTCACCTAGGGCGAGTGCTCGAGGCGCGCCAGCCCGTCGCGGGAGCGGCGGTCGGTGACATCGGAACTCAGCGCGTGGCGGTATTCCGCGAGGGCGCGCTCGCGCAGCGCTGCGGCATCGAGGTGCGCATCGCCCTGGGCCGTGGCGCGCGCCAGGCCATCGAGCACGTAGGCACAGTCGGCGCGCGCGGCATCGGAAGCGCCCTGCGCCAGCAGCTGATCGACCGCTGCCAGCGCCTCCGGGTAGGCACCCTTGGCAAGCAGCGCCAGCGCCAGCGCCCGCAGCGCCGTCTCGTTGCCCGGCGCCTTCTGCCGGACCTCGCCGGCGAGCTGCAGCGCGTCGGGCCCGTGCTGGTAGCGCACCGAGAGCAGCGCGAGGCGCGCCTTCACCTCGGTGGCATCGAGCCTTGCGGCGATGGCGCTGCCGGCGCTCGGATCGTCCGGCGCATCCATGATGTAGACATGCGCCCGCTCGCGCATGCCCTGCGCCAGCTCGCGGTCCAGATCCTCGTAGCTGATGGCGAAGCTGGCGGCGAACGCCGCAGGCTCGTCCGTCCCCCGGCGCATGAGATCCAGGTATTTGCCGAACTCGGCACGATGCAGGCGCTCGACAAACACTTCGCGCGCCAGGTACCAGGCCTCGGCGTCGTACATGTCCAGGAAGTGCTTGCCCTTGGCCTCGGCGTCGCGCTGCCTGAGCCCGAGGAAGGTGCGCATGGGAATCAGCGCACCGCCGGTCGTGAGGGTGTAGGCGAAACCGGGCGTCACGTTGCCAATCTTGACCTTCGCCCCCTCGAACACCGCATCGGCGAACACCGACGGGACTCCAACCATGTACCAGTCGGGACCGCCGAGCAGCCGGTCGCTCGACAGCAACGTCGCGGTGTAGCCGAAGTACGCGCCCCAATAGTGCCGGCCGTTTGGCACCTCCGAGCTGTCCATGATCACCGTCACGTCGTACCCGGAAGAGTGGTAGACCGAGCTGTAGTCGCCGGCGGTATAGCGCTTCATCTGCCCCGCCGGCAGGGCATAGAGGTGGGTGGGAAGCCGGTCGCTGGCCCGGATGCTGAGGATCTGGGTCAGCAGCGAGTCGAGCCGCACGCAATAGCGGGCGAGGTTGACCGCGTAGGCGCCGGTGCCCGAGGCGGTGACGTCGATGTTGCGGTACGCGTAGCCCCAGTAGTCATCCGCGGCGGGCGCCGCGGCCGACAGCGCCAGGCCGAATAAGAGCGCCGCACGACACAGGAATCCCATCGCACCCCCCTTCTCCGCAATCTGTCTTCTTCTTGAGCGGAATCTCGGCAGACTAGACTTCCTGTCGCTTTCAGGCAAGAAAGGCGTAAAATCCGGCATGTGACACTGCCCCGCAGCAAATTCGCCTTCCTGACCCTGCCTCGCTACTCGATGATCGCGCTGTCGAACGCGGTCGAGCCGCTGCGCATGGCGAACACGCTCACCGGCCAGACCGTGTACGAGTGGACGATCGTCAGCATCGACGGAGCGCCGGTCGCGGCGAGCAACGGCCTGCAGCTGTCCCCGACCGTGGCGCTCGAGCAGGCCGGGACCTGCGACATCCTGTTCGTGTGCGGCGGGGTGCACGTGCAGGAATCGGTGTCGGCGAAGATGCTCGCGGCCCTCAGGCGCCTCGCGGAGCGGCGCGTGCCGCTCGGCGGGCTGTGCACCGGCGGCTATGCGCTCGCCAAGGCGGGGCTGCTCGACAAGTACCGCGCCACCATCCACTGGGAGAACCTCTCGGCGCTGCGCGAGGAGTTCCCGCGCATCCAGCTGAGCGACCAGCTGTTCACCATCGACCGCGACCGCTTCACCTGCTCGGGCGGGGTGGCACCGCTCGATCTCATGCTGCACCTCATCGAGACGAAGCTCGGCGCGCAGGTGTCGCAGCTGATCTCCGAGCAGTTCATCGTCGACCGCGTGCGCTCGGACCGCGACCGTCAGTACGTGCCGCTGCGCGCGCAGATCGGCGTCAGCCACGAGAGCCTCATCAAGGTGGCGCAGCTGATGGAGGACAACATCGAGAGGCCGCTGTCGCTCGATGAGATCGCCTCGGCCACCGGACTGTCGCGCCGCCAGATCGAGCGCCTGTTCAAGCGCCACCTCAACTGCGTGCCCAAGCGTTACTACCTGCAGATGCGGCTGCGCCGTGCGCGCGAGCTGCTGCTGCAGACCTCGATGCCGATCATCGACATCACCACCGCCTGCGGCTTCCAGTCGCCGCCGCACTTCTCGCGCTGCTACCGCGCCCAGTTCGGCTGCCCGCCGAGCGCCGAGCGCCAGACCCGCCAGGGCCGCGGCCTGCCCGCCCCCGCCGCCGATGAGCTGGCTCCGGTCTGAAGTTGCTCGGAACGTGACCCCCGTCGCGAGCGGGTTTTTCCTTAACGCCGGGCGTGTCGCCCGTGGACACGCGGCAGTCGCGAAGCAGCCATTACCCCCGGCACCCTACCCTTACCATTTACCGAAAGCCCCGCGGCTAACCCAAAGTCGCGCATGGAGATTTCGACCATGGCCGAGTCCGCCGACGCCGAATTCAACCTACGCGACCTGAACGACCAGGAACTCGTCGAGCAGGTGCACGACGACCTCTACAACGGCCTGAAGGCCGAGGTCGAGGAAGCCACGCATCTGTTCCTCGAGCGCGGCTGGAATGCCGAGAAGGTACTGAACGATGCGCTGGTCGAGGGCATGCGCATTGTCGGCATCGACTTCCGCGACGGCATCCTCTTCGTGCCCGAGGTGCTGCTCGCCGCCAACTCCATGAAGGGCGGCATGGAGATCCTGCGGCCGCTGCTCGCCGAGACCGGCGTGCCGCCGATCGGCAAGATCGTCATCGGCACCGTCAAGGGCGACATCCACGACATCGGCAAGAACCTGGTGTCGATGATGCTGGAGGGTGCGGGGTTCGAGGTGATCGATCTCGGCATCAACAACCCGGTCGAGAAGTATCTGGCCGCGCTCGAGCAGCACAAGCCGGACATCCTCGGCATGTCGGCACTGCTCACCACGACCATGCCCTACATGAAGGTAGTGATCGACAAGATGAAGGAGACCGGCATCCGCAAGGACTTCATCGTGCTGGTCGGCGGCGCCCCGCTCAACGAGGAATTCGGCAAGGCGGTGGGCGCGGACGCCTACTGCCGCGACGCCGCCA
>Ga0070681_10005065_pt1 | contig 12710 bp, 10 predicted proteins | sample KBSC83BmetaG_FD_65650 | JGI IMG/M metagenome (GOLD analysis project Ga0070681, IMG submission 65650) | Corn rhizosphere microbial communities from Kellogg Biological Station, Michigan, USA - KBS C8-3B metaG | ecosystem: Host-associated > Plants > Roots > Rhizosphere | place: USA: Michigan... | reverse complement strand
AACGCCATGTTCCGGTTGCGGCTCGTCGGTGCCGTTGCGAACGCGCAGCTCGCAGGCATCCTGGGGATGCTCGCCGTGTACGTGCTCGCCGCCAACCTCTCGACCCTGTGGGTCACGGCCCTCGTGACGGCCGTCGTCACCGGCGTCTGCGTGCTCGAGGCTCCAGGGGGCCGGCGCGCAGACGCGCGCCGGCCCCCTTCCTCGGGAGCTAACCGGTGACGGGGAGATCGTCACCGGCGCCGGCGCAGTAACCGGCACCTCCGGCCGAGGCGTTGCTCCAGAGGCTCTGGACGGGATACGTCTTCCCGTCGTTGCCGAGCATCGTCCCGAGCCCGCCGGGGACGGTCGACGGCGGAGCGATTCCCTCGGTGTACCCCACCCAGGCGCACTTGTCGCCGTTCTCGTACGCGGCGTAGTCGTACCAACCGCCGAGGTTCACGCCGTCGATGACGTCCTCGGCGCCGGGATCCGTGATCGTCTCCTCGATCTCGTGCCCCATCACGATCGTGAACCCGTCCAGGCGACCCGTGTAGTAGCCACTGTTGACGGAGTTCTGACCGCAGGTCGAGCCCGAATTGAGGACGTACGGCATGTTGGTGAACGAGATGCCGGGCTGCACGCCGGGGTAGTACTGCGGCTGCGTGTAGTCGTGCCACGCGCAGTACCCGGCGCCGGAGTTGAACCCGGCCTCGTCGTACTTCTGCGGCTGGGCGATCACGAACTGCGAGTCGTGCAGGTCGGTGACGCCGAAGTGCGCGACGGCGCGTTGCGCCTCCTGCGCGAGCTCGAGCCCGCTGACGTTGTCGTGGATCGGGTTTGCGTTGTCGTACCAGACGCCGCCGAAGACGTTCGGCACGTTCTGGATGTTCACGTTGACACCGTTGTCGGTCTCGTAGTACTGCGTCTGTGAGCCAGCCCACGCCGTCCCACCCATCGCCTTCACGAACGCCGTCATGCGCGCCGCGGCGCCGTCGGGGTCGTAGCTCGGAACGCCCGGCGTCGTATGGTCGAACGCGCCCGGCTGGCCCCAGCCCCAGAAGACGAGGTAGATCTTCGGCTTCACCTGAACGTGACCGCCGAAGTACGCCATGTTCACCGGCGCCGGCTCACCCGCGACCGGCGGCCCGGCAGGCGCACAGCACACCGGCGGCGGCTGCAGTGCGGGATTGCCGACGTTCTGGGTGTTCGGCATGTACAGCGGCTGGTGGATCACCGCCGCGCTTCCGGCGGAGCCGACGGCGACCGACACGACCGCAGCCGCGAGCGCCGTGAGCAGGAGCAGCTTCTTCATCGTCGTCACCTCTTCACCGTGAAGGTCGTGGACACCGCTGCCGACGTCGAGAACCCCTGCGTCGACCTGGCGTAGATCGTGTGCTTGCCGACCGCAGGCGTCGGGATCGCGAGGCTCCAGGTGGAGCCGTCGAGCCGTGCCGACACTGGATGCGCGAACGTCGCGTCGTCGACCGAGATCCCAACGGACTGGTTCACGCTCGCCGCGAAGGACGGCAGGTCGACCCACGACTTACCGGACAAGCCGACGAACCCCGCGTCGAGCGCCGGCCCGTGGATGTGCACGCGAAGGTCGAGGCCCTGGAGGTCCGCACCGGCAAGCGACGCATTCGGCTGGATCGTGAACGCGACCGGGTTGTCGGACACCGTCGGATCGAGCACCGTCGTGGTGGTCGTGCTGCCGACCGTCACTCCTTGCCCACCGACGAGTGCCTCGAGACTGACGTCGACCTCGACCGCACCGACGGCAGTTCCGGTGATGTCGATCGTTCCCGTCGCGTTCCGCGAGGCATCGAGTGCGAGCGGCATGCCGTCGGACGCCGGGTAGTCGACGAACGCGCCCTGATCGACGTCACCGCCGAGCCCGACGACCGCATTGAGGACGACGCCGCAGCCGTCACCGCCGTCGGTCCCGGTCGTCGTCGAGAGATGCGGGTCGTCGTTCGAGGTGCCGCAGCCGTCGCGGCGGAGATAGAACCGCGACGTTCCCGCCGTCGCCGCCTCGAACGAGGCGGTGCCCGCCACCGCGGTGTACGGATTCGAATGCAGTGCAATCGTGGAGCCGGAGGCCGGCGAGGTGATCGTGACCGGTGCCGAACCGGCGTTCGCGAGACCCGCCCCGGCGGCGACGGCCGCAGCTGTCGCCACCAGGACGAGCTTTGTGAGGAACCGAGGCGTCATCGGGCTCACCTCGAGACGACGCAGCCGTTGCCGGTCGCGTCGAACGCCTCGTTGCTCCACAGCGGCTGAACTGCGAACGCGTGCGAACCGAGCGTGATGTTCTGCGTGTCGGTCCACGCGCACTTGTCGCCGTTCTCGCTGCCCTGCGCGTCGAGCCAGCCGTCCTGCCAGGTTCCGATGTTGTCCGGATCCGTGACGGCCTCGGCGTACTCGTGGCCGGTGACGATGCTCCAGGCGTCGAAGATGCCGTTTCCGAAGGCGTTGCTCGTCGCGTTGACGTTGTGCATGCCGCAGCCCTGACCGATTCCGGGCCAGTTCGTGTTCTGCCACGGGATGAACGCGTACTGGATGCGGTCCGGATTGCCGAGCCCGGCGATCGACGTGGTCTGCGAGTGGTAGCCGCAGTACACGGGCTGGCCGGTCGCGATCGCGCGCGGCGGCGTGAGGATGATGTAGGTCGCCTGCGGGTTGTCACCGAAGTGGCCTGCGGCGCGCTGCGCCTCGGCGGCGATCGGGTCGTCGACGAGGTTCTCGGCGAGACCGGCGGCGATGATGTCGTCCGGCACCGGCGTCGGATCGGTCCAGACGCCCTTGAGCTGGTTCTTCGGGTTCGTGACGAACCCGGACCCGCCGAGGCAGCTGGTCGAGCCGGCCAGGACGACGCTGCAGTACTGCGTCTGCACTCCCGCCCACTTGCTGCCGCCGATGCCGCCGAAGAACGAGTTCACGTAGTTCTGCAGGGTCTTCGACGAATAGAGCTTCCCGTCGGTGTCCGAGGTCTGGAAGCCGTCAGCCCATTCCTGGCCCCAGTAGATGAGGTAGACGGCCGGCTTCTGCTCGACGCCGATCGCACCCGCTCCGGCGTTACCGCCGTGGTAGATCAGGTCGTTCGCAGCCGGATCGGCCGGCGTGCCGGCGAGTGCCGTCTGGCCCTGCGCCCAGAAGAAGTGCTTCGCGTTCGAGACCGCGTCCGCCTGTGCTGCACGGCCCCCGCCCACGGCCAGTAGCGCTGCCGCTACGGCGAGGACGGTCGCGATCCGGATCGATGTTGCCATGGGGGTTCCTCCCGAGGATGGAGATGAGGATTAAGACACCACTGACAGTGGTGGACGTTAAGTACCACTGGCAGTGGTGTCAACTCGGAAGAAATCTGCAGCGCTCGCGGCCCGGAACCTGCCGGAACCTGGTGCTCCGCGCTACGCGAGGAGGCGCTACCGCGCGGCGGCGGGTGCCCGGCGTGCTTCGAGCTCGTCGATCGTCACGCCCTGCGCCCAGACCGCCTCGAAGGCGATCTTCAGGAGCGCGGCGAGCGCGTGGTGCTCGACGACTGCCAGGGTGAGGTCGCTGCGGCCCGCGACCGGGTCTTCCATGCCGAACATCACGATCGCCTCGTCGATGATCACGAGTTTCAGCGGCAGCTCCTCGACGAAGCGGGCCTCCTCCCCCTCCTCGACGAACCGTCGCACCCCGGCCGCGAACGCTGGATCGTCGAGCGCCGAGTACTCGTAGACGCTCCGCGCGCGGAAGCGGCGGGTGACGACGAGCCCCTCGACGTTCTCCTGCGCAGGCGTGGCATAGGGCGGCTTCGTGAAAACGAGGATCTCTTCCTGGATCCCGGCCTGCAGCTCGACGAACCGCTCGTTGATCGCCGCCCGGTCGCGCAGCACCTCGATGTAGTCGAGCGGGTCGCGCTCCTTCCGCCCGGCGGCGAACTCGGGCTCGAGCTGGTCGATCAGCTCCTTGCCCGAGCGCTCGATGCGGTCGAGCTCCTCGCGCCTCGCAATCACGAGGCGCTCGATCGCGAAGGCCGGCGACACGGCTGCGTAGCGCGTCGGCTTGCCCGGCCGCTCCGAGGCGAGCCCGCGCTGCACGAGGCTCGCGAGCACGTCGTAGATGCGCTGCCGTGGGATGCCGGCGAGCCGCGATACGTCCGCCGCCGACGAGACTTCGCGGCGCACGAGCGCGAGATACACCTTGGCCTCGTAGCTGGTCAGGCCGAGCTCGGCCAGGCGATCCGGGTCTGGGGCCATTGGCCCAGTGTAACCACGGATCAGGGTGTCAGATCGTAACTCGCGGCGTCGTCGATCAGGTTGAACGGGACGCCGCCGACGCCGCCGAGCGACGGCACCGTGTTCGCCGGCTCCGGCAGCGTCATCGTGCTCGCGGTGACGCTGTAGAAGCTCGTGCTGAACGGCGCGACGCCCGGGTCGAGGGCGACCGCCGAGAGCGGGACGTCGATCGTGATCGTGCCGTTCGCCCCCGGAGTCGCCGCGCACGCTCCGGGCGCGGTGATCTGCGTCGTCCCCGGGTACGTGAGCTGGACGCCGTCGACGTTCTGCGCGAGCGCGTTCTGGCCGACCCAGCAGCTGATCGCGCCGCCCTGGGACGACTCGGCGTAGACCGCGAAGTTTGCGCCGCCGTTTGCGCAGGTCGATGCAGCAGACGTGCACGACGGGCTCGCAGGCGAGAGCCACTGCGTCAGCCACACGAGATCGGTGTCCGTGTCCGGCGCGGCAGGAGCCGCCGTGCTCAGGTTCGCGACCTTCGTGGTGACGCGGACGCAGGCGGCGCTGGCCGGGTGGCAGCTGCTCGCGGGCGGCTCGGAGAGGCTCGACGCGAGGATGTCGAGGTTCGGCATCGACGCGCTCGACTGCCCGACCGCGTCGTACGTCGCGTCACCGCCCGGGTCGGTGACCGAGCCGTTCGCGCCGGCGCTCCCCGCGGGCTGTGCCTTCGTGAAGACGCCGGGCCCGCCGATCTGCCGCACGAACATCGCGTGGGAGCCCATCAGATTGCCGTCGAGGTTGTTCGAGTCCCCGTACGAGATCAGCGCCTGCCCGAGGCTCCCGATCCGCAGCTGGAGGAAGTCGCCGAGCGTCCGAGTCGTTCCGTTCAGGCCGAGGTTCGTCGAGCCGCCGCACTGGTTGCCGATGATCGTCTGGATCCCGCCGCGGCGGATCGGATGCTCCGACGCGAGGATCGGCGCCGCGAAGGTCACGGTCCTTCCGTGCCCGGTCGTCGTCTGTGTGAAGTAGAGGCTCCATGGCCCGGCGACCGCATCGGGGCCGCCGTTGGGGCACGCCTGCGGCCCGCCGGCCGGGTCGACGGTGGCGGCCGTGCCGTACCAGGCGATGTCGACGCGTCCGTCGTCGCCGGCCGCCGCCCACGCGAAGACGTTGTTCGCGAGCCCGGGCGTCGGGACCTGGATCGGCTTCGACCACGTCGTTCCCTCGTTCGTCGAGTACGCATACATCAGCGACGTATTGCCGGCGACGGTCGTCGTGCCGGTCGTCGAGATCGCTGCCTGCTCCCAGACGGCGTAGAGGTTGCCCGCCCTGTCGATCGCGAGCGACGGGAAGTTCCCGGCGGTGCGCACCGTGGACGAGTCGCCGAGATTGGCGACCGGAAGGTCGACGCAGTTGAGACCGCTCGGGTCGCTGACGTTCGTGATCGCAGCACCGAACCCGACCGGGAAGCAGCGTGCGATCAGGATCTTGCTCAGGCTGCCGTCGTCATGGATCACGTAGACGTGGCGCGTCGCCGTCGTGAGCGTCGTCGAGTGGCCGCCGACGAGTTGCCCCGTTCGGGTCGCGACCGGGCTGACCTCGTCGTTGCCCATGATCCCTTCGTCGCACGAGCCCGTCGCGGTGATCCGATTCGGCGGTCCGAACTGCAGGCCCGCGGTCGAACCGGCGACGCCGCTCACCGGCGACCGGTACATGACGAGCACGTTGTTGGCGGTAGTGCTGCCGCACTGGACCGCGCCGGAGCCGACCTCGTCGTTCGCGAGGTACAGGGCGCCGCCCGCGGTCGGGTCGCCATCGGTCGCGTACCACTGCCGGTCGACCCCGCCGTCGGGAACGGCGGCCGGGTTACACGCCGGGAATGTGCGTCCCTGGTCGTCCGAGCGCGCGACGCTGAAGTTCGCGAGCGAGAGGTCGTTGAAATACACGCGGCCGGCGGGGTCGACCGCGAGCTCGGTGTCGCCGCCGCCCGGACACGTCGTCACCTTGCCGTTCAACGGCGCGGCAGCCGGCACCCACTTCCAGGTCGAGCCACCGTCGAGCGACCGCCAGATCCAGCTCGTGTCTGACCCGCCCGAGTCGGGCGAGCTGATGTAGAGCCGATTCGCGTTCGAAGGGTCGGCCCGCAGGTCCGCTTCGAAGCCCCAACCGGCGACGCCCGCGATCGACGGGACCGCAAACGTGGGCGAGTTCGGCCGCTTCGCGAGTCGCGCGTCGGCCGGCGCACCCGGCGGGAAGCGGGTCATGTCGCGCGTGCCGGGTGGCGCACCGATCACGGCGCGCGACGATGCGTCGGCATCGGCAGCCGTCGCGCTGAGGAGCGCGAGTCTGAGCGAGTCGTCGTGCGCCCGGTGGCGCGCCGTGCCCGAGAGCCCCGGGACGAGGACGACCGCGATCGCCGCCGCCACCGTCACCAGCCCGACCGCGACGGACCTTCCGACCGACATTCCCTCCGAGCGCCGCACGCTGGAGCGAATGGTTACGCACATCGGCCGCCAGGACAAGCGGTTCTGCTTGTCGGCTCGGCGGGCGACTACCGGGCGGTGAGCGACTCGCCGGTCTCAGGATCGAACAGCCGTAGATGCTCCGCGTTGAACGCGACGCGCACGCGGTCGCCGCGCACGCCCTTGAACGTGCCCGGCGCGCGTGAGACGAGCCTGCCGCCCGCCGGCGCCTCGTCACCCTCGGCGGCGGCGAGCGTCAGCCCGGGGACATCGACGTGCACGAGCATCTCCGGGCCTAGCTGCTCCGTGATCTCGATCTGGGCGGGCAACGCGTCGGCCGCATCTCCGATCAGCACGTCCTCGGGGCGGACGCCGACGACGACCGGACCGCTGTGACCGTTCGCCGACGGCAGCGCGACGCTGTGCTCCCCCAGGGCGACGCGCCCGTCGGCGAGCGTCCCCTGCACGAAGTTCATCGCCGGGCTCCCGATGAAGCCGGCGACGAACATGTTCGCGGGCCTGCGATAAAGCCGCTCCGGCGCGTCCACCTGCTGGACGACACCGTGCCGCATCACGACCACGCGGTCGCCGAGCGTCATCGCCTCGGTCTGGTCGTGCGTCACGTAGATCGTCGTGATCCCGAGCCGCTGGTGGAGGCTGAGCAGCTCGGCGCGCATCTGCACGCGCAGCTTCGCGTCGAGGTTCGAGAGCGGCTCGTCCATCAGGAACGCCTTCGGCCGCCGCACGAGCGCGCGGCCGATCGCGACGCGCTGCCGCTGGCCGCCCGACAGCTCGCGCGGCTTGCGCTCCAGGAGCTCCTCGATGTTGAGCAGCCGCGCAGCTTCCGCCACACGCTCGCGGATCGCCGCCCTCTTCACCTTCTGCTGGCGCAGCGGGAACGCGATGTTGTCGAACACGCTCATGTGTGGGTACAGCGCGTAGTTCTGGAAGACCATCGCGATGTCGCGCTCGGTCGGGACGACGTCGTTGACGACGCGGCCGTCGATCGCGATCTCGCCGCTCGTCACCTGCTCGAGCCCGGCGACCATACGCAGCGCCGTCGTCTTCCCGCAGCCGGACGGCCCGACCAGGATCAGGAACTCGCCTTCGTTCACGTCGAGCGTGAGGCGGTCGACGGCGACCGTCGCGGATCCGAACTGTTTCGTCACCTCGTCGAACGACACGGCTGCCATCAGGTCACCTCCAGTGGATGGCCGCAGACATCCGTCCAGGTCACTGCCCCCAGTGAGCGACACGGATGTCCGCGGCCTGCGGGCCGCCAACGGCTCATGCCGCCGCGTCCCGGATCAAGACGAGCGCCCACGTGTCGAAGGCGGGCAACGTCACGGTGTCGTAGCGCTCGCTCCGCTCCGGCGCGAGCGCCGCGAGTTGCGGCGCGTCCGGCGAGGCGATCGCGAAGCGCGGCGCGTCTTCGCCGCGGCGGAGGATCGAGAGCCGAACGCCGGCGAGCGGTCCGGACACCACCTTCGGCGCGTCCCAGGTGACGTCCGCCTGCGCCGCCAGGTCGATCAGGCTGACGAGCAGCCCGCCTTCCACGCGCAGGACGCGCCCCCAGAGCGTGCCGGCGTCGGCGTCGGTCGCGACGGGGACCGGCGCCTCGATCCGCACCTCTTCGTTCTCGCCGCCGAGATGCGTGCGCGTGACGTCCTCGGATGCGAAGAGCAGGTCGCCGTAGCGGACGGCCAGGTCGAAGTACCGCCGCGCGGCGTCCTGAGTCGCCGCGGCGATCTCCTTGTGCGTGACGTAGTACGCCTCCGTCAGCACCGCGGCCTCCTCGCCGTGCAGCAGCACCGTCCCGCCGTGCGAGAACACCGTCGCGAGCTGGAGCTTCTCGGCCTGCAGCGCCGCCGTCTCGTCTCCCTGGTAGGCCGAGAGGTACGCGGCGAGGATCACCGGCCGGTCCGGCCCGAGCAGCCGCGCCTTCGTCACGAGCTCCGCCAGATGCGCGAGCGTCGTGTGCGGTGACCAGACCTCGATGTAGGTGAGCGCCTGGTTCGCGCGCACGGTCGCGAACGTCGGGAAGTCGTTGACGTTGTTGAAGATGTTGCGCGACTCCGGCAGGTCGGCGGCGACGCGGTCGATCAGCGCCGGGAACGCCTCGACGAGATCGACGAGCGTCCCGTCCGGCCGCTCCGCCCACTTCGGCGAGCCGTACTGGTCGAGATGGAATCCGGCGAACCCGACCTCGAGCGCCGAGCGCAGGTCGGCCGTGAAGTGCGCGAGCCAGCGCTCGCTCGTCGGGTCGACGTTCCAGAGGAAGTCGCCGAGCATCCACGGGGAGCCGTCGCGGCGGAAGAGCCCGTCGGACTCCCACTCCGGCCATGCCTCGGCACCGACCGCGTACACCGCTGCGTATGCCAGCGGGAGCGAGCCCGCCTCGCGAACCGCGGTCACGAGCCGCCGCACGGTGCCGAGCGACACGCGCTGCCCGAGCGCATCCTCGAACTCCTCGGTCGGAGGCATCAGCTTCGCGTGGCGGTACATCCAGTCGTAGAACTGCACCGCGTTCAGGTGGAAGCGACGCACGTTCTCGGAAACACCGTCCACCGCCCGGTCCGACTCGTAATGGGAGACGAAGCCGTAACGCGGGCGGCGGAGCGGATCTTCGAGAACGTCGAGCGCCGTCGACACCTCGTCGGCGTCGACGCCGTAGCCGCCCTCCGGCTGCGGCGGGAACGAGACGCGCCCGTCCTCGACGTCGGCTTCAGCGACGACGCGGTCGAGCTGCAGCAGGCGCACCGTTCCGTCGACGCCGCGCGCCTCGACGACGAGCGGCTCGCCGGGCGCGAACGTCGCTTTGGCCGGCAGCAGCTCCATCACGCAACCGCCTCGGAGATGAGGAACATCGCGTGCGACCAGAGAAGCGGCGTCGCCACCGGCCCCCAGCGCTCGAGCCACGGCTCGACCTCGTCGGGGAACTGCGACGCAACCGTCACCTGCTCGGGCAGGTCGCCGTTGTCGCGTGCCTGCGCGCGCACCCACCGGCGCAGCTCGCGCGCCGACTCCGTGCAGCCGGCGCCGCTCTCGTGCCACGCGAGCGACGAGGTGAGCAGCAGCCACTCGCCGCCCCCGTAGTAGGTGTCGCCGCGGTAGCGGTACACGCCGCCGCTCGAGCCCATCAGCTGGCGCTTCACCTCGTCGACGGTCGCGACGACGAGCGGGTCGTCGGGGGCGAAGACGCCGAACGGCACGCCGAGCCACAGGATGCTCGAGTCGACCCGCGCGTCGCCCGGCGACAGCCCCACGTACCCACCGGTGACGTAGCGCGACCGGAGCTCGGCTCGAACGGCCTCGGCCTCCTCGGCGAACGCCGCCTCGCCGGTCAACCGCGCCGCCGCGTCGAGCCCCGCGCAGGCGGACGCGAGCGTCGAGGCGTGCTCGCCGCCGTTGAACTCCTCCCAGCAGCTCCAGCACGGCAGCCGCCACGACGCCGCGAGGTACCGGCCGACGAGCTCGACCGTGCGCAGCTGCCCGCCGTCGGGGGCGCGGCCGGCGAGATGCTGCTCGAGCGACCACAGCCACATCCCGTACCCGTCGATCTGGAAGTTCGGCCACGGATCGACCGGATCCTCGCTCTCGATCGCCCCGTCGAGCGTGTACCGCGCCGGCAGCATCTCGTCCCCCGGCGGCGTCTCGCCGCTCGCGATCAGCGCCAGCACCGCCTCGGCGCGCGGCCGGTGCCGCTCGATCGCCTCCTGCACCCAGCCATGCCACGCGCCCGACGCCGCCGCGTGGCCGACGCGGTCGAGCGCGTGCGCGCAGAACGCGCCGTCGCGCAGCCAGCCGAACCGGTAGACGCGGAAGCTCGGGCTCGCGACGAACGCGCCGCTCGGCGACTGCCCGTCGCGCAACACGGTCAGGCTCCGCTCGGTGATCTGGTCTCCGGTGGCGATCGCCATCAGGCTTTCAGCGCTCCCGTCGTGAGACCGCTGACGAACTGCCGCTGGAAGATCGCGAACACGAGGATGACGGGGCCGACGAGAATCGTCGACGCGGCGAACACGAGCCCCCAGCTCGTCGAATGCTCGCCCTGGAAGAGCGCGATCGCGATCGGGAGGGTGCGCTTGTTCGGGTCGTTGATGACGGTCAGCGCCCAGATGAACTCGTCCCAGCTCGCGAGGAACGTGAAGATCGCGACGGTCGCCAGTGCGGGCCGGGAGAGCGGCAGCACGAGCTTGAGGTAGCGCTTCCACGGCCCGGCGCCGTCGACGACCATCGCCTCCTCGAGCTCGCGCGGGATGTCCTGGAAGAAGCCGCGCAGCAGGAACGTGTTGAACGCGATCGTGCCGCCGGTGTAGAAGAAGACGAGGCCGCTCAGCGAGTCGAGCATCCCGAGGTTCTTCGCGAGGATGAACTGCGGGATGAGCAGCATCATCGTCGGCACCATCAGGCCGATCAGCAGCAGCCCGAACAGGATGCGGCGGCCGGGGAAGCTGAAGCGCGCGAACGCGTAGGCCATCATCGACGAGAACCAGACCGAGAAGAACGTCGTCGCGACGCCGACGCCGAGCGAGTTCAGGAAGTAGCGGCCGAACTTGTTCGACGTCCATGCGTCCGTGTAGTTCGCGGTCGTCGCCGGATGCGGGATCAGCTTCGGTGGGATCTCGAGGACGAGCGCGTTCGGCTTGAGCGACGTCGCGACCATGAACAGGAACGGCACGATCATCAGGCCGACGCCGGCGATGACGACGAGCAGCCGGACGCTGAGGATCAGCCGCGTCCGCGATGTGCTTCCGGTCACCATCAGACGACGTCCGACCGTCGACGGAACAGGCGGAGCTGCGCGAGCGACAACACGAGGACGATCAGCGTCAGCGAGAACGAGAGCGACGAGCCGTAGCCGAAATCGAGGAACGAGAAGGCCTGGCGGTACATGTACGTGAGGAGCACCTGCGTCTGGTCGAGCGGGCCGCCGTTCGTGATCAGGAAGACGGAGATGAAGACGTTGAAGCCTCCGATCACGAGCATCACCGTCACGAACGCGATCACCGGGAGGATCGCGGGCAGCGAGACGGCGCGGAACCGCGCCCACGCCTTCGCGCCGTCGACGGCGGCTGCCTCCTTCAGCTCGCGCGGCACGGTCTGCAGCGCGGCGAGGAAGATCACCATCGACCAGCCGATCCCCTTCCAGATGCCGAGGATGCTGATCACCGCGAGCGCCGACCAGCGGTGCGACAGCCATTCGATGTTGTGGCCGATCAGATGCAGCTTGTCGTGGAGGACGAAGTTGATAAAGCCGCCGTCGGTGATGAACATGTAGCGGAAGAGGAGCGAGACGACGACCCAACTGGTGACGACCGGGAGGTAGTAGAGCGTCCTGAAGAACGCGCGGCCGGGCATGCGCGCGTCGAGGAGGACCGCCACGGCCATGCCGAGCACGATCTGCGTGGGCACGGTGACCGCCATGTAGAAGCCGGTGTTCTCGAGCGCGCGCCAGAAGATCGGGTCGTGCAGCGCGTGCCCGTAGTTGCCGAGGCCGATGTACTGGCTCGCCGTCCCGGGGACGATCGACCAGTGGTACAGGCTGATCTGGAACGCACGCGCGATCGGGTAGAGGACGACGAGCGAGAAGAGGAGGAAGCCGGGCGCGAGGAACGTGTACGCCGCGAGCGTCTCCTTGCGTTTGCTCGCCTGGACGGTCCGGCCGCCGAGGCGGAGCGCCGCAGCGCTCCGCCCCAGCAGGCCGGTCGAGGGAGTGCTACTTGAGGAGGCCGTCAATCTGCTGCGCTGCGTCGGTGAGCGCCTGCTGGACGGTCTCTGATCCGGTGAACGCCTTGGCAACTTCGGTCTGGAACACCTGGTCGATCTGCGGCCACTTCGGCGTCGGTGTCCGCGGCTTCGCGGTCGCGATCTGCTTCAGATAGGTCGCGTAGTACGGGTGGATCTTGACGAGGCTCTTCGTCGACGACTTGAGGACAGGCATCTGCCCCGCCCGCGCCATCTGCGTCTGCGCGAACGAATGGAGCATGAACCGCATGAACTCCGCGGCCGCCGTCTTGTTCTTCGACGACTTCGTCATGACGATGTCCTC
>Ga0070681_10005063_pt1 | contig 12714 bp, 6 predicted proteins | sample KBSC83BmetaG_FD_65650 | JGI IMG/M metagenome (GOLD analysis project Ga0070681, IMG submission 65650) | Corn rhizosphere microbial communities from Kellogg Biological Station, Michigan, USA - KBS C8-3B metaG | ecosystem: Host-associated > Plants > Roots > Rhizosphere | place: USA: Michigan... | reverse complement strand
GATCTGCCACAACATGCACCTGGGAGATGCGTGGGAGTGGGCGGACATGCCTGAATATCCGGAGAATTTCGCCTCGCTGGCGTATCGGCTTGCGCTCAACTACGTCGTCTATGGCATGACGCACTGACCGGGCGGCGCGCGGGCGCAGCCAGGTCACTTCTGCCGCGACGATGTTTCAATTTCTCTTCAAGTATCCCTACGCGGCCTTCTCTCGAGGCGAGCTGGTGCTGCTCGGCACAGCGCCACGCTGGTGGCTGGCGCTGCTCATTCTGATCAGCGCCGCGGTGCTGGGCCTGATTCTCTGGACACGACGCTCACGCTCGGTGGACGGCATGCGTGGCTGGCGTTTGGGAGCGATCTGGGGACTCGAGGTCGCGACGGTCGCGGTGTTGTGGTTCTTGCTGTGGCGACCCGCTCTGGCAGTCACCGAGCTCAAGCCGCGTCAGAATATCGTCGCGATTCTCGTCGACGATTCGCGCAGCATGGGTCTGGAGGAGAACGGATCGACACGGGAGCAGCGCGCCGTCAGCGCTCTTCAAACAGGTGTGTTGACTGAGTTGCAGCGCAAGTTCCAGACGCGTCTGTATCGCCTCGATACGGGAGTGACGCGCATCCCGGATCCCGAGTCGCTGGGGGCGGCTGTCGCGCCTGCGACACACATTGGCTCGGGTCTGGAACAACTCGTCACCGAGACCGCCGATCTGCCGCTGGGGGCTGTCGTGTTGCTCAGCGATGGCGGCGACAACGCTGGCGGCATCGATCGCAGCGTCATCCAGGGACTGCGCAACCGACGGGTACCGGTCTACACGGTCGGGTTTGGCCCGCAGAGCGTCGATCAGGACGTCGAGATCGAGGACGTGGTCGTCGCAACGCGCACGCTTGCGGGCTCGCGCTTGAGTGCTACCGTGAAGTTCCAACAGCACGGGCTCAGTGGCCGTAACTCGAATCTGACGGTCAGGGACGCGGGCAAGCTGTTGGCCTCCCATCCGATCGCTCTCGGCGCCGATGGGCGGCCGCAGACGGAGAACGTGCTCTTCAACGTCGGTAACGCCGGCGCACGGACTCTGCAGTTCGCCATCGAGCCGCTGCCCGGCGAGGCCAATCGTGCCAACAATACCTTGACACGCCTTGTCTACGCTCAGCCCGAGCCGCAGCGGATCCTGTATTTCGAGGGCGAGCCGCGCTGGGAGTACAAGTTCATCCGCCGCGCGGCGAGCGATGACCCGATGATCCAGGTGGTCTCGATGCTGCGCACCACCGAGAACAAGATCTATCGGCAGGGCATCGATAATCCGAAGGAACTGGCCGACGGGTTCCCCACCCAAGCCGCCGACCTGTTCGGCTATCAGGCGCTGATCGTCGGCTCGGTCGATGCCGGCTACTTCACCCCGGCCCAGCAGCGACTGATCCGGGACTTCGTCGACCGCCGTGGCGGCGGGCTGTTGCTGCTGGGCGGGCGTCAGGCATTGTCGGATGGCGTATGGGGTGGGTCGGAGGTCGCGGACCTCCTTCCGGTCGTGTTGCCCGACGCCAAGGAGACCTTTCACCGGGATCCCGCGACCGTCAGCCTCACCGCCGCCGGGGAGGACAGCGTCATCTGCCGGCTCGTCGACGACCCGAAGGCCAACATGCAGAAGTGGCGCCAGCTCCCGTACCTGATGGACTATCAGGACCCGGGTCGGCCGAAGCCGGGCGCTGCAGTCCTCGCGCAAATGCACGTCGGCGAGCACACGATGCCGATGCTCGTTACCGAGAACTACGGACGGGGCCGTACGGCTGTGCTCGCAACCGGAGGGACGTGGCGCTGGCAGATGAATCTGCCGCTCGGTGACAACAGCCACGGCCTGTTCTGGCAACAGTTGTTGCGTTGGCTGGTGACCGACACGCGAGGACGTGTGTTGGCCTCGGCTCGCAATCTCACTCTCTTCGATGAAGGACATGCTCAGATCTCTGCCGAGGTGCGCGATAAAGAATTTCGCTCCGCTGCGGATGTCCGCGTCACGGCTCATCTCATCGGGCCTGCCGGAGTGTCGGCCTCCGTGGAGCTCGATCCCGTGATCAACTCGCCCGGGCGGTTTCAGGCCGACTGGACCGCGCCGACGCCTGGGCTCTACGTTGCCGAGCTGACCGCCCGCCGGGGTAACGAAGAGATCGGCACAGACGTCGCGACGTTTCAGCGACTCGACGGCGTCGCGGAGAGTTTCCATACCGAGCAGAACCGCAGCCTGCTGGAATCGCTGTCGGCGAGCACCGGCGGCCGTTACCTGCAGCCGGGTGAGCTGAAGAGTCTGCCGCAGGAGATCCCGTACTCCGCAGCCGGAGTCACGATGCGGCAGATCGACGATCTCTGGAACATGCCGGCGGTCTTCCTGCTGTTGTTGGCGTTGCGTTGCGGCGAGTGGCTGTTGCGCAGGAAGTGGGGTGTCATATGAAGGCGCTCGCGCTGGCAGCCTTGGCGTGCACGCCGTTCGTGGCGGCTGCGGCGCATGCGGAGACGTACTACCTCACGGTCGCGGGCCTGGGCGGGGAGGCCGACTATGAGCAGCGCTTCCGGGCGCTCGCTTCCGATCTCGATCGCCTGTTGAAGGCAGCCGACACGACTAATCACGTTGTCACGCTGTCAGGAGACAACGCCACGCGCGCGCACCTGACGGAGTCGTTTCAGTCGATCGCGGATCAGGCCAAGGCGGACGACGAGTTCGTGCTGATATTGATCGGCCATGGCTCCTACGACGGCCGGCAGTACAAGCTCAATCTCGTGGGACCCGACATCTCCGCGTCCTCCCTTGCGGAGCTGTGCAACAAGATCGCCGCACGTCATCAGCTGATCGTCAACACGACGAGCTCCAGCGGAGCGTCGATCGCCGCCCTGGCCCACGAGGGCAGGGCGGTCATTGCCGCGACAAAGAGCGGCACCGAGAAGAACGCCACAGTGTTTGCGCGCTATTGGGTAGATGCCCTGCGTGACTCGACTGCCGATGTCGACAAGAACGATTCGATCAGCGCGCTCGAAGCGTTTCAGTACGCCACAGCTAAGACTGCGGCCTTCTATGAGTCGCAGAAACGGTTGGCCACGGAGCACCCGATCTTTGCCGATTCAGGGAGTGCCGCGGTTGTGCGTACCGCCTCTGTGAACAGCGGCGCCGGAAAGTCGCTATCGAGCTTCGTGCTCGTCCGCCTGGGCGCTGCGGGCCTCGCGGCCACCGATCCGGCCAAGCGCGCGCTGCTGGCCAAGAAGGAGCAACTGGAGAGTCAGATCGATGCGCTGAAGTACCAGCGTGCCGCGATGTCACCGGAGGATTACAAGCGGCAGCTGACGGAGGCATTGGTGGCGCTGGCGAAGGTACAGGAGGACCTCGACAAATGAGTTGGCGAGCGATCGCCTGCGTGCTCGCCGTGCTGATTATCGGCGGGCGGGCGCTTGGCGCTCCGGCGCCGCAGTCAAAGCAACCCGGTGCAGCGCCGTCTCGCGCGGCATCGTCGTCCGATGCGGCGGCCGTAGACAGGTGCCAGTCGCAGGAAAAGCACGGCCGCCGAAGCGAGGCGCAAGCCTGTTTCCGCGCGCTCGTGCGCGCCAGCAATCCGTACCTGCGAGCGGAGGGCTACTGGGGCGTACACGAGTACTCGCAGGCCAACGAGGAGTTTCGCGCAGCGGTAGGCCAAGCGGACGGCAATGCCTCGTACCGGATTCGCTGGGGACGAATGTTGCACGAGCGATTCAACAACCAGGACGCACAGGATCTGTTCAAGGAGGCACTGCAGCGAGACCGGAACAACGCGCAGGCGTTCCTGGGGATGGCGCTCGTCAGCGCCGACGGATTCGACAACGGCGCGATCCAGTGGGCCCAGCGAGCGCTCAAAGCAGACCCGCAGATGACGGAAGCGCACGAGTTGCTCGCGAATCTTGCCCTGGAGGATTCCGACACGGCGCAAGCGACCGCGGAAGCGGATGCCGCATTGAAGCTCTCGCCGGAGGCGTTGGATGCGATGGCGGTGCGCGCAAGCATCGAGGTGCTCGCCGATCGCGCTCCGGACGAGTGGTTCGGCAAGATAGCCGCCGTGAACTCGACATACGGGCCCGGCTACGCGCTCGTGGGACATCATCTGACGCTCAACGGGCGTTACATGGAAGGGGTCGATTACTACCGCAAGGCGGTAGCGGCGGATCCGCAGCTGTGGTCGGCCCGGTCCGAGCTTGGCGTCAACCTCATGCGCCTCGGCCAAGACAAGGAGGCGCGCGAGCAGCTGCAGAAGTGCTACGAGAACGGCTATCGGAATGACGCGACGGTCAACAGCCTGCGGCTGCTGGACAGCTACAAGAACTTTGTCACCTTCAAGGACGACACCACCGTCCTCAAGCTGCACCGGAAGGAAGCGGACCTCCTGTATCCCTACTTCATCGCGGAGCTGAAGCGCTCGATCTCAGTCTACGAGCAGAAGTACCAGATGAAACTGTCGGGTCCGGTGCAGGTGGAGGTGTATCCGGATCACGAGGACTTCGCGGTCAGGACGCTGGGAATGCCCGGGCTGGGAGCGCTCGGGGTGACCTTCGGCAACGTGCTCGCGATGGACAGTCCGTCGGGGCGCAAGCCGGGCGACTTTCACTGGGCGAGCACGCTGCGTCATGAGATGAGCCACGTCTTCGTCCTCTCGGCGACCCAACATCGCGTGCCGCGATGGTTCACCGAGGGGCTCGCCGTGCACGAGGAGACTCAGGCCTCGCCCGAGTGGGGCGATCCGATGACTCCGGAGATCGTGGTGGCGATGCGGGACAAGAAGCTCCTGCCCGTGGCCGATCTGGATCGCGGTTTTGTGCGTCCCGAGTACCCGGCCCAGGTGTTTGTGTCGTACTTCCAGGCGGGTCGCATCTGCGACTACATCCAGGACAAGTGGGGAGCCGGCAAGCTGCTGGACATGGTGCACTCGTTCGCCCGCCGCGTGAGCACGCGCGACACCATCCAGCAGGTGCTGGGCATGAGCGCGGAAGACTTCGACAAGCAGTTCCAGGAATGGGTGTACGCCAGCGTGCAGGACACCGTCGCGCATTTCGATGAGTGGCACAAGCGCCTCCAGCACCTTGCAGAGCTGACGCAGGCCAAGAAGTATGACGAGGTGATTCACGAGGGCGACGCTGTCATCCGCTTGTACCCACAGTATGTGTACGATGCGAACGCATACGAGTTCCTGGCGGAGGCCTACCTTGCTCAAGGGAACAACCCGGAGAACAAGTCGAAGGCGACGACGGTTCTGCAGTCGTATGTGAAGGCCGGAGGCCGGCGCCCCGAGACCCTGAAGACACTCGCGCGGATCCAGGAAGAGCAGGGCGACGGTCAGGCCGCCGCGGCCACACTCGACCGCATCAACCTGATCGATCCCGCCTATGATGAGGATCTGCATCGCCACCTTGGCAAGCTGTGGCTCGCGCAGAAGAATTACGACGGCGCGATCCGCGAGTACCGCGCGGTCGTAGCGTTGCACCCGCTGGATATCGCCTCCGCGCAGTACGATCTCGCGGCGGCCTACTTCGGCGCAGGTCAGCGCGACAAAGCGGAGGACGCGGTGCTGGCTTCTCTGGAGGCGGCGCCCGGCTTTCGTCCCGCGCAGAAGCTCCTGTTACAGATCAAGAGTCCCTAGTCCATTGCAGAAAGTCGCCCGCGGCGCTTTCTGCTAGAGGTTGAGCATGAGTACCGTACCCGTGTCCGAGGTGAGCTCAAACGACCTGCAGCAGCGAGTGGAGCGGTTCCACGCCGTTCGGGATCGCATCCTGGACCAGGTGCGCCGGGTCATCGTCGGCCAGGACGATGTCCTGGACCAGATCCTGATAGCCCTGTTCGTCGGCGGCCACTGCCTGATCACCGGCCTGCCGGGCACCGCGAAAACTCTCATGGTCCGCACCATCGCCACCACGCTCGGACTGCAGTTCCGCCGCATCCAGTTTACCCCCGATCTGATGCCCGCAGACATCACCGGCACCGACATCATCGAAGAGGATGCCACCACCGGGCATCGTCGCTGGACCTTCGTGCAGGGCCCCATCTTCGGCAACGTCATTCTCGCGGATGAGATCAATCGCACGCCTCCGAAGACTCAGTCCGCTCTCCTGGAGGCCATGCAGGAGCGTTCCTGCACCGTCCGTGGCAACGTCTACATCTTGCCCCAGCCGTTCTTCGTGCTGGCGACGCAGAATCCCATCGAGCTGGAGGGCACCTATCCGCTCCCGGAGGCGCAGCTGGATCGCTTCCTGTTCAACACAGTGCTCGATTACCTGAGTGCGGATGACGAGGTGCGGGTCATCGATCGCACCACCGGAACGGATGCGGCCGAAGTCACTCCGGTCACCCATGCCGCAGAGCTGTTGGAATTTCAGGATCTCGTGCGGCGCGTGCCGATCGCGGAGCCCGTCGCCCGTTACGCCGTGCAAATCGTGCGGGCGACGCGGTTCAAGACCGAGGGCGCCCCGGCGGTCATCAAGAAATACGTGAACTACGGTGCGAGCGTGCGCGCCGCGCAGTTCATGGTCCTTGCGGCAAAGGCGCGTGCATTGGCGCAGCACCGCTATCACGTCAGCTACGAAGACATCATCGCGTTGGCTATTCCTGTTCTCCGCCATCGCATACTCGTGAATTTCCACGCGGAATCGGATCGGATCGACACGGACGAGATCCTGAGGCAGCTGCTCGCACAGCTTCCGCCTCCCAAAGGCTGAGAATGTCACGCTTTCTGGACCCGGCGGTGCTGGCGGCGATCTCGGGGCTCGACCTGGTCGCGAAGACCGTGGTCGACGGCTTCGTCGCGGGCCTGCACCGCTCGGCCGACCTCGGGTTCAGCCAGGAGTTTGCGGAGTACCGGGCCTATACCCCCGGGGACGACCTGCGGCACGTGGACTGGAACGTGTTTGCCCGCGCCGAGCGCATGTATCTGAAGCGCTACCGCGGCGAGACGAACAGTTTGCTGACCCTGTTGCTGGATGCCAGCAACTCGATGAACTTCAACTCGCATGCCGTCGCCAAGATGAGCTATGCGAGGTATCTGGCCGCGGCGATGTTCTACCTGGCCATCCGCAAGCAGCGCGATGCCGCCGGACTGTTGGTATTCGACGATGAGGTACGCGACTACATTCGTCCCTCGACACGCCAGGGACAGTTGCAACGCCTGTTCGCCGGACTCGAGGGTGCCGAGCCGCGGGCGCGCACCAGCTTCGATGCTCCGATGCAGCATCTGCAGGCGTTTCTGAAGCGGCGTGGAATCGTGGTGATCTTCTCGGACTTCTACGCGAAGCCCGACGAGATCATTCGGGCGATCGAGCCATTGCGTTTTCACGGCAACGAGATCGTCCTGTTCCACATCCTGGATCCCCGGGAGATCAAGCCTGAGCTGGGTAGCTCCTCGGTGCTGGTGGATCTGGAGACCGACATCCGGCTAGAGGTGAACGCCGACTACGTCGCGCGCGAATATCAGGAGAAGATTGCCTCGCACATCGAGGCACTGCGAGACGGCGCGCAGCGCGCAGGGATGAGCTATCAGCTGCTCATCACCGATCGTCCACTGGACGGGGCGCTGCGCGAGTATCTGACCATCCGGCTTCAGGGGCGCTGACATGGGTTTCCTGGCGCCGGCTTTCCTCTTCGGCGCTCTGGCGGTCGGTGTGCCGCTGTACCTGCATCTGTTACGGCGCAATACCAGCACTCCGATGCCGTTCAGCTCGCTCATGTTCTTCGAGCGGCGGCCGCAGAGTGCGGTGCAACGTCGACGTCTGCGTTACTGGCTGTTGCTGGCGCTTCGCTTGGCAGTACTGCTATTGCTGGCGCTGGCATTCGCTGAGCCGTATGTGAGCCGCTCGATCGCCGGCATCGTGCCCGAGAAGCTGATGCTGCTCGTGGTCGACGACTCGTTCAGCATGCGAGCGGGGACGAGACTCGATGAGGCGAAGCGGCAGGCGCTCGCGGTCCTCGATCGGCGCCGCTCCAGCGATCGCGCGCAGGTGCTCGCGCTGGGCGCGCAAGTGCACCTGCTGACGCAGCCGACTCAGGACAAGCGCTCGCCGCGCGAAGCCGTGGAAAGTATTCAGCCGGGAGACTCGCGCGGCAGCTTCGGGACGCTCGCCACCGTCGTCAGGTCGATTGCGGACAGCGAAAAGGTGCCGGTGGAAGTGCATCTGTTCAGCGACCTGCAGAGAACCGGCATGCCGCCGAGTTTCGCTGAGATGGCGTTGCCTGGAAGCGTCTCTCTGCAGTTGCACGATGTCGGCGGCCCGCCGGCTCCGAACTGGACCGTGGAGAGTGTTGCTGCGCCCAGGCAGGTCTGGGATCCGCGCACGGTCCACATACAGGCGGTCGTTGCGGGATACGGGACGCCCGCCGCGATGCGCACGGTATCGTTCGCCATCAATGGCAAGACCGTCAGCACACAGCGCGTCAACGTTCCAGCTTCCGGACGCGCTACCGTGGAGCTCGACTCTCTCGATCTGCCCTATGGCCTGTCCCGTGGCAGCGTGAGAATCGACTCCGCCGATGCGCTGGCAGCGGACGATGAGCTCCTGTACGTGATCGAGAGATCCGATCGCAAACGGGGACTGTTCGTCTACCAGCCTGCGGATACCCGCTCCGCGCTGTACTTCGGGAGCGCGCTGACCGCGGCTGCGCAGAGCTCCGTGGCGCTGGACAAGGTCACAGTAGACCGCCTCGCCGATACCGACCCCACGCAGTATTCCTTCGTCGTGATCTCCGATGTGGAGTCGCTGCCTGCCGGATTCGCGGATCGATTGCTTCAGTACATCAAACGCGGCGGCAGCGCGCTGGTCGCGTTGGGAACGGTTGCGGGCCAGCAGAAGCAGATTCCTCTGTTCGGGGGCGACATCCTCTCTCTGCACAACTACTCGCGTGAGAGCGAACGTTTCGCGGCAGTAGGCGAGGCGAGCACGACATATCCGGCAGCCGGCTCGCCCGAAGAATGGGAAGGGGTCAGGTTCTTTTATGCCGCAACGGTGGATGAGCGCGGCGCTCGAGTCGGTGTGAGGTTGCAGGACCGCACGCCGTTGCTGCTCGAGAAGGCGATCGGAGAGGGGCGGGTCGTTCTGTTCACCTCCGGATTCGACAACCTGACCAACGATCTTCCCTTGCGTCCTGTCTTCGTTGCGTTCGTCGAGCGCGCAGTACGCTATCTCACCGGTGGAGAGGTCGAGAGCAGCTCACGTCGCGTGGACGAGCTGTTGCAGCTGCGCACGCAGCGGGAAGCTGCCGGGGTCGGAGTCGAGGTCATCGATCCGTCCGGCCAGCGGGGCCTGACGTTGCACGACTCGGCTTCGGCGCAGACCTATCCCTTGTCGCGTACGGGGTTCTACGAAGTGCGGCTGGCCAACGGGCGGCACGACCTGGTTGCCGCCAATCCCGACCGCCGCGAGTCGGACCTGACGCCCATGGCAAGCGATGTTCTGGCCCTCTGGCGTGGCGGTAACGCGAGCGAAGGGGCTGTTGCCGGCGCCCCCGGACCTGCGTCCGCGGCCCCGGGAGCCCCTCCGCCCCCGCTCAGTGGTGCCGCCCCTCCGCCGAGCACGCTGAAGAGCAGCCTCTGGTGGTACGCTATTTCCGGGTTGCTGATTCTCGCGCTGGCCGAAAGCCTGATCGGCAGCGGGTACCTGGGCACCCTCCGGGACGAGCCATGAGTGCAATCGAGGAACTCCGTTCCTATGTAGGCCAGCTGCGGCGTCGGTTCCAGCTGGGGGCTCTCGCGCGCGGAAGCGCTATCGTGACCGCGATCGCGCTCATCGCCACCCTCGTCCTGACGATCATCATCGATCGTTTCGCGTTCTCCACGACCAGCTTGTGGAGCGCCCGGGCTGCCCTGCTCCTGGCCTTGGTGCTCGGGAGCGTGTTTGGACTGGCCATCCCTTTGTGGCGCCTCGGCCAGCGCTGGTGGACCGGCAGAGCCGAGCGGACCTTCCCGGAATTCGAGCAACGCCTCGTCACCTTTGCCGAGCGCGACGCGCACGGCAAGGATCCGTTCCTGGAGCTGCTGGCCGCGGACACCTTGCGCGTCGCTCGTAACACCGATCTCAAGCTGGCGGCGCCCGATGCTGCGCTGTTTGCTCTGTTTGCCGTCGGTGTGGTGTCGCTGGGAACGCTCCTCTGGCTGATCCGCTCCGGCCCCGGTTATCTGGGCTATGGAGCCGCGGCCTTGTGGACCGGGCCCCGGGAGCCTCTCTATGACGTGCGCGTCAGTCCTGGCGACGCCACGGTCCGGCGTCATGCAGATCAACTCGTCACTGCCGAGCTGCACGGCTTTCAGCGCGATCAGCTGAGGATTCACGTCCGCTACCTGAGCGCCTCGAAGTGGGAAGAGACCACCATGCAGCCGCGGCCGGCGGCTCCGGGGTTTCAGTTCCTGTTCGCCGGCGTGCCCGAGGACGCCGAGTATTTCGTCGAAGCCGGCGCGGTCGAGTCGAAGCATTTCCATTTGCGTGTCGCCGACATTCCTACCGTCAAACAGATCCGCGTTACCTATCACCATCCGGGCTGGACGAAGCTCCCCGACACGGTCGAGGAGCATGGAGGGGACCTGCGCGCGGTCGAAGGGACGGAAGCGCGGCTCGAGATCGTGACGGATCGTCCCATGGACGGTGGCCTGCTCTCGCTCGATGACGGTCGACAGATTTCGCTCACTTCCGCAGGTGGCACCGTTTATCGCGGAAGTATCAAGCTCGAGAAGGACGGCGCCTATCACGTCGCCACTCACGAGCGCAGTCAGGTGTTGCGCATCTCCGATGACTATTTCATCGAAGCCGGGCCGGTGAAGCCTCCCGAAGTCGCGCTCGTGCGCCCGGAGAGGGACTACAGGGCGAGTCCCATAGAAGAGGTGACCCTCGGGGCTCGCGCGCAGGATCCCTTCGGCCTGAGCGAATTCGCGCTGCACTATTCGGTGAATGGAGGTCCGGAGAAGACCGTCAATCTGCTGAAGGATGCAGGTGCGAAGAACGCCAACGGCTCGGCGATGATCGCACTCGAAGGGTTGAAGCTCATACCCGGCGACGTCGTGGGTGTGTATGCAGCAGCGAAGGACGCGCGCGGTGAAGCTCACACGGACATCTCCTTTATCCAGGTCGACCCCTTCGAGCGCGAGTTCTCGCAGTCGCAGCAGTCGGGCGGCGGCGGTGGAGGAGGGGGAGCGGCCAACGACCAGGCGCAGATCGCGCAACGCGAGAAGGAGATCATCGCCGCCACCTGGAAGCAGGACGGGATGAAGACGGCTCCCGCGAAACAGGCCGCGGAGCAGGCCAAGTTTCTCGCCGACGTGCAGACGACGCTGCGCGGTCAGGCATTTTCACTCGCGGGCCGTCTAGGCATGCGCGATCTGCAGACTGCGAACGAGCACTTCGGAAGCTTCCAGCACGAGATGGAAGCGGCGGCCGCGGCGATGGGACCGGCGGCTCAGCAACTGACCGACCAGAAGTGGAGTGCCGCCGTAGCCGAAGAGCAGAAGGCGCTGCAGCACCTGCTGCGCGCAGAGGCTACGTTCCGCCAGATCCAGGTCGCCTTCGGCGCCCGTGGCGGTGGCGCTGGGGGTGTGAATTCTGCGGGCCGCGATCTGGCCAGCCTGTTCGACCTCGAGCTCGACACCCAGAAGAATCAATACGAGAGCGCCCAGACACCTTTCAACACCAGCCAGCACAGCTCGGAGATCGAGGACGCGCTGCGCAAGCTGGATGAGCTGGCGCGCCGGCAGAGCGAGCTCGCCGCGCAACGACACGACGACTCCCAACAGTCGGCGGAGGAGCGTTGGCAGCAGGAGATGCTCCGGCGCAAGGCGGATGAGCTGCAGCAGCAGATCGAGCAGCTGGCTCGCAACAGCGGCCAACAGGGCAACTCCTCGCAGAGCGGACAGCAGGGTCGCTCGAGCGCCTCAGGCCGCCCGCAGTCCGGCAGCAAGGGATCCAGCGGCGGCGGTCGGGATTCCAGCGGCGGCGAAGGCTCGGATTCCAACGGCTCCGAGAGCGGCGCGCAGGATCCGACTGCGTCGAGCGCGCGGCAAGCGCTGAACCGGCTCCGCCGGGCCGAGGACGAAATGCGTCGCGCCGTGGACGAGCACAACAATGCCGCGGCGCGCAGCGCCGCCGATCAGCTTCGCGAGGCAATGAACTTGCTGGCGGGCGTGCAGCAGCAGGACATCTCGCGACAGATCGACGGCATGAGCGACCGGGCTGGCAGGCTGGCCGAAGAGCAGCACCAGCAGAGTGGCAGGATCGCAGCCTTGCGCAACAATCGCAGCCTGCGCGATCCGAACAGCGTGGGAGCGCTGATCGACGATCGCCAGAAGCTCGCGGACGAGCTTGCGCGGCTGACACGAGACATGCGTACTGCCCAAAGTCAGGCCTCGGAGCGCAGCAATGGCGCGGCCTCCCGGCTCCGCGATGCGCTCGGAGATCTGGAGACTGCAGATACGGAGACGCATCTGCAACGCAGCGCCGACATGATGCGGCGGGGTTACGCGCCTCTGAACGACGACGCAGAAATGCAGATCGCCGCCGACCTGAAGCATCTGATGGATCAGTTGGGCGAAGCGCGATCGGCGATGGCCAATGCCGGCGGGCGCGGCCCCTCGGACGATGCGTTGGATTCAGTCGAGCGCTTGCGCAGCCGCCTGGCGGCGTTGGATGACAACATGCGCAACTCGGGCGACCGCGCGGCCGACGGTACGAATCGCGACGGCTCGCAGCGAGGC
>Ga0070681_10005060_pt1 | contig 12716 bp, 9 predicted proteins | sample KBSC83BmetaG_FD_65650 | JGI IMG/M metagenome (GOLD analysis project Ga0070681, IMG submission 65650) | Corn rhizosphere microbial communities from Kellogg Biological Station, Michigan, USA - KBS C8-3B metaG | ecosystem: Host-associated > Plants > Roots > Rhizosphere | place: USA: Michigan... | reverse complement strand
AGCCGGTGTGCTGTGCCGCTCGATGAGCTCGAGATACTCGTCCCAGTTTAGGCCGGAACTCAGGAGTGCGCGAATTGCTCGATCTTGATGGTCTTGCCACTGCTCCGGCGCCAGCCAGGAAGTAGCGAGCATCAGTCGAAATGCAGAGCTACAACGTAAGAGCGTTTTCGATTCTCTTGTTGCCATCATCGACATCATATCCACCGTTGCGGATGGCTCACTGCGGCGAGCCACTTAGCATTTCCTGCATTCTATGCAGAGCAAAATCGAAATGCGTGGTCGCTAACGTGCGTTGCATGACAGGCGTCTACATCGGAGCAATTCTTCTTCCGTTAGCCAGCATCACTCAGGACCGCCCCGCTTCTGTCTGCCAGATCCGCCACACGGGGCAACTGTTCGGGAGCGGAGAACAACGTTCCATCCTCCAGACGGCGCAGAAAGCGCCCCAGCGAGAGAGCGCGGAGCAGCTTGGGCCAGTGGTTCAGCATCCCGCCGTGTGCGTTGGCCTGCGACGGAGACAGTTGCAGCATGCTTTCCATTGCGGGCAGGTTGAGCGCATGGGCAATCAAGTCGACCTGCCTCATCTGCTCTAACTCGGCAAGGGCTTCTGCTCGCTCCGCCTCAAAGTGAATGCTGAAATCGGCGGCCTGCAATCCCTTGCGGCGCTCGGTGCGCACCTGCTCCGGCAGCCGCCCGATCATTGCGTTGCGGATCAGGGATCTCGGCACACCTTTTTCACAGTAGTATTCAACAGGAACGGAGAGGCAAAACTCGATCACGCGCCGGTCTCCCGTAGGATCGGACATACCTACTCCGGTCAGCTGCCGGAAGGCTGAAACAAAGGGTCCAAAGTCGGCCCTGCGCAGAGCCAACAGACGCAACGCACGGCTGTCGAGCTTGGCGTGGCTTTGCTCCAGCGTCATCAGACCAAGATCGTGCTTGCGTGCGAATTCTTGTCGGATCATCGAGTACTCGTGCGTGGCGGCGAATTGACCGCGCAGACGGTCGATTGCGTAACGCGCATGCATCGGCATCCACGGGCGAAGCACCTCGTGTATGAGGGATCGTCGGCTCCGTCTGCCTTGGCAATGCAAGTCCCGCGCCAAACGCGCGAAGGCCGCGAGGCGGCCCTCCAACAAGAGCGACTGCAACCCGCGATCGCCGCTATAGCTGATGCTGAAGTTGCCGCACTGGCCGATCAGGAGTGTTTCTATGCTGTGTTGTTGAGCCCGCAGGCAGATTTCATAGATCCAGTCGTAATTCGACGGGTTGAAGACCGGTTCTTCTTGCGCCGAATTGAACAGATCAATCACGGAAAATACGGAATGCACGCCATGCTGCACCAAAATGTGATCGATATTCGGGTACATAGCTGCTACTGCGGCCGCATGAGGCCCCTCGTCGGTGAACCGGCCAGGAACCTCAACAGCATGTGCCGGAACCGCAGTGAAGGCAAATAATCTGCGGCCTTCACGACCCAGCAGCCGCGCCGCTGTAACTGTGACGGAGGAGCTGTCCAGTCCTCCGCTCAATTGCGAACCAATTGCAGATGTTCCCGTCATGCGGTCCCGTACCGCGCGCTCAAGCATATCCGCGAGGCCCTCGGCATATTCGCACGAATCGTGCAGCCGGAGCAGCGGAGTCTCTTCCGGCTGCCAGAAGCGGCGTACGGAAATGCGCCCATCTTCGATCGACAGCGTGGTCCCCGGCAGCAAGCGAAAGATCCCATCGAAGAAGGTTTCAGTTGTCAACTCGGGGAAGAGCGCAAGCCACCGCGCAATTTGCCGCTCGTTTGGTCGCGCCACTACGCCTGGCCAGCTCAACAGCTGACGAATTTCACCGGCAAAGATCAGGTCATTGCCGAGCTGGGTATAGTAGAGCGGCCAGCTTCCCAAGGGATCGCGGCCTAGGAGCAGCCGCTGCAAATGTTCGTCCCACAGAACGAAGACATAATCGCCGTGCACGCGACTCGGGAATTCGGCACCCCACATGCGGTACGCGTGCAGCAAAAGAGCCGACTTATCGGCCGGCTCTACTCCCAGTTCGCGTGCCAACTCCTCGCGTCCAAACACCTTCCCGGAGAGCAGCACGAACTGACCGCCGGACAAAGCTTCAGTCATCTGGCCCCAGAGCAATAGCCTGGAGCCGCCAAACACACATGAATATGACGGAGGCAGACCGACCTTACCATCCAGGCCGACCTCTTCCCCTGCACCGATAACCCCGAGAAAAGACATATTGATTCAATAAATTACGTAGTGCATTGACGGGCTTGTTATCAATCACTCTCGATACTGTGGCACGCGGCTAGCTGGTATAGATACCATTGTCACTGCCGCTAAAGGTCAAAGTGTTCTCGGTTTGATTCACGGGCAACTCTTCGACAACTGGGGTTTGCCAGGGCTTCCGCACAACAGCTTCCTGTCCTTGCTCGACTTCGGTAGTGCGATTCATCTTTTCCACGATTGATCTCCTTGGGTTTTAGGACTCTGGGCAAGTAACTTATGTTCCAGTTCGCCAAAATGCTCTCATTGAAACTTACAACGGAGCCGGGCGAGAGTTGTCACGAGATTGTCAACAAAAGGTCATCTTTGTCTGAAGACCTCCGTCCAAGGCAAAGACGTGGGTTCGATAAGCCCCTAAAACAGGTGCGGCTCGGGAGGTAGAGATGGACGATTTTATGAGAACGCAGATACGGAGCCATGCTTTACCATGCGACTTTTGCCTAAATCCGAGTGAGCGTGGTTAGATCTCATCGGCATCGGCAGATTTCGACTGCTCTTTCAGGAAGATTTCGACTCGATCCGACGTTCAAACCGCGACCCCGGCCCCGAAGAAGTCCGTGTCCTCGGTCCAGATGTCAGGAGAGGGATAGGGCGGCGGCAAGCACCGGCCAGTCTTCCTCATCCCGTCCCGGAGTCGCTGGCGTGCTTCGGCCTCAAAGAAGCCATATCCATACTGACCGATGGGCTCGACAAGGGACTCCAGATAGGCGAGTGCGACGGGAACGTCAGTGTCCGATTTCCCCCGCTTGTTCAGGAGTGCAGGCAGGTATTCGTTTCGCATCAGCATATGCGACCTTGGGTGCATAAAATCGGACGCCATGAACTGCATAGGTTTCAAGTAGCTGCCGGACGCGCTTTCCCAGGACGGCACGGATCAGGATGTTGGCGTCCAGAACGATCATTTCGGCGAGCCGCAGCCTTTCCCGCGCGTCGCGCCTTCCTGAATTCCGCAACGATCTCTTCCTCATCCTCATCGGAGAGCACTGCTGCAAGGCGGTCTGCCGCAGCGCGGAGTTCGGCCTGATCCGCCGACCTGACCGGCTTGCGCGGAGTTGGAACATACACCCCGAGGGTTTCGCCCCGACGGGTGACGGCTACCGGCGTATACGACTCCAGAAACCGGGCGATTTGTTCGCGGAATTCCCGCACCCCTACCCTAATATGTCGCTATGAGTTGACGGCGATTCAGTGGCGGCGCATCGAACCACTGCTGCCGGGATGGATAGGAACGGTTGGCCGGCCTGCAGAAGATAACCGGCGGTTCGTGCATGGCGTGCTTTGGGTTCTGCGTTCGGGCATGTGCTGGCAGGATATGCCGGAGCGCTACGGCAAGTACAAGACGACACACAAACGTGATGGGCTTCGACAGGGGTTTGGGAGTGCCTACGCTTCCTTCCATTGCTTGAGTCTTTCAATTGCAAGGTGAATATCTAAAATCTTTTGTGCACGATTTGTCTCTTCTCGTTCGATCATCAGCGCACCTGAATAACCAATCTGCTTCAACAAGTGTAGAAAACCCGGGAAGTCAACCTCTCCATCTCCCAAAGCGCACTCCTGCCCCAACATGCCACTGCCGTGAATGGGGGCGCGACCGTCCTTGCAGTGCACAGACAATACATGCGACTGGAGCAGCGCAAGTGCCTCCAGCGGGTCGCCGGATCCGTACAAGATCATATTTGCCGGGTCGAAATTGATCTTCAGATTGGGCCTATTTACATGTCCCAAAAAATCCAGCAATACTTTCGCAGATTCCTGTCCTGTCTCGAGCACAAAGTTCTGCTCGTTTGCAGCAGCAGCATCGCACAGCGCTCGGGCTACATCGACTAGCTCTATATAGAGTCGCTGTGAAGAGTCCGCGGGGATGAAGCCGATATGACAAGACACAGCTCCCACGCCGAGATTTTGTGCAAACCTGGAAACCTCTTTCGTGCGCGCGATGCGCTCAGCGCGATATCGCTCTGCCGTAAAGCCGACCGACTCATGCACAGTGGCCAGGTCGGAGTAGTCCTCGTCCGCGTAGGAACACACCGCAGCGGTGATCATAATCGGAGATCTCTCCAGTGCTGCCTTCCAGTCCACCACTGCCGCTATGCAATCCAACGAGGGCGGCACACCGAGCTGAATAACGCGCAAGCCGAAATCTGTGAGCTGTTTCTGCGTCTCTTCGGCCGTTGCCTCTGCCCACACCAGAAGCCCAATCTCCATAGGGTTTAAAGGCCCCATCCAAATTCCTTTCCATCGGCATCCCGAGATGCTTTGAGTTGCAGTGAGATCGCGACCGCTTGCGCAGATTCCGCCGGCAAACACAACGTCGGGGCAGCATTGCGACGGCAACAGTCAATAAAGTATGCAATTTCGTCAAAATAAGGATCGTGCTCGGGAATGTCGATAGGGATCGCTTCTTTCCCATCTTCCCTTCGGCTCAGCATGTTGTCGTGAAAGGTTAACAGTGTGTTCTTTGTCTGGATTTCAAACCCGGCGGAGAAGGAAGCGCCCGAAGGAAGCCAGCCCCCTTCTACTTCGACTTGAAGTCCATCGTCATACCGTAGCGTGCCGCGCATCGTATCCACCGGTCCCAGGCTGTTGGCACGGACAGACCGAGGGTTACCGAAAAGGCTAAGCGCCTGATCCAAATCGTGACTTAGCAGATCCAGAATGGCTCCGCCGCTGCGCTCCTCCTGTACGAGCCAGCTCCCCCACTGCGGATAGCCCGTGCTGCGCTGCAACACACACCGCACAATATCGCCCCGACCCACGTCCTGTAGAAACTTCGCAGCATAGCGGTATGGATACATAAACCGCAGTACCTGGCCCACCATAAAGATACGTCCACTCGCCTTTGCCGCAGCCATCAACTCATCGCAATCGGCGGTGTTCAAAGCCATCGGCTTCTCGCAAAGCACGTGCTTCCCTGCTCTGAATGCGGCGATTACTACCTCACAATGCAGGTCAGTTGGCAAGCACACGTCCACAATGTCAATCTCAGTATCCTCAAGGATCGACCGCCAATCCGCGTGCCACTCCACGCTATCCGGCAAGGGCCCAGCTTCTAGATCTATATTGCCGCGCGAGGGACCATCGGAAGACGGGCGGGTGCGCGATGAGACGGCCTTCACCTCCACTCCGGCGATACGCTGCAATGCAGCCAGATGCGCTCCACCCATGAATCCATAGCCAAGGAGCGCTACCTTCATCAACTCATCTCTCTCCCGCAACGCAACTCCTTGCATGACACGAAAACCAGATTCACTGGTGTGGCACCCGTTCTGTATAGCATGACAGCAACTCCCACCTACAAAGATACCGAACGGATTATTTCGCAATTGAGGGATGCCCGTACATCAAGATATACATTTCAAAAAGAAAGCGGCTCCCGAAGGAGCCGCTCCGTTTGCGAGACATCAAAACTTCAATCTTGCCGCGAACTGGATGATACGCGGGTTGTAAGCGTTGGACGTTGAGGTAATCCTGCCAAAGGTGGAGACAGGCTGAAAGCCTGCCACTGGATAGTCGCCAGAGCAAGGCGCAGTGATCGTACAGGGCGTGAGCGAGAGCGACGCGTTCGGATTGATAAACTGCGTTGTGTTGAGCACATTGAATGCCTCCGTGCGGAACTCGAACTTCAGCCTTTCGGTAATGTCGAAGGTCTTGAACAGCGAGAGGTCCACGCGCTGCAAGCCAGGGCCGTAAAGCTGGTTGCGGCGCTGAGTTCCTACCGTCCCAACCTTCTGGAAGACGAAGTCGTTCACGTTAAACCACCGGCTCACACTTGGGCTGGATACTTTGCCGTTGCCAACCATATTTGCACGGTCGCCATTACCTGCGTTGGGGCGCGTGCCGCTGCGATTGATAGTGTTCGTCACAGAGAACGGCATGCCCGTATTCCAGACGAACAGGCCGTTGGCCTGCCATCCTTTCACCAGGGCTCCGGTAAGGCCATGCTTGCCCTCACCGAAGGGAAGAGTGTAGTTGAATGTGCCCGTCACGCGCTGACGTACATCCAGATTGCCGTTGCCGTAGTCGATCGTCGAGATCAATTCCGCAGATGAGCCAAAGCCGTTGCCACCATTGTTGCTGATGGACTCTGCATCATCGAGCAGACGAGCCCACGTGTAGCCGAGTTGCATATCCAGTCCCTTGCTAAAGCGACGCTTCACGACAGCCTGCATCGCGTGGTAATTGCTGATGCCACTGCTCGTGTAATAAGGAATGGACGTTACGTTCGGCACCACACCGGCAAAGCGCCGATAGTAGTTATATGAGACAGAGTACGGCACATTGTACTTTGGGTCGATAGCCGAGCTTAGCGCTGGCGTGTTGGTCGTGGTGTCGTTCGGATTTGCGTAAATAAAGGACTGAGGCGCCAGCGTGTTGTAGTCAGACAGGTAGTACGCGATACGGCGTCCCAACTGTCCGACGTAGGACACGCTGCCGACGAATCCAGCGAACTCTCGCTCCGCCGTCAGATTGAACTGCTCGATATAGGTGGACTTGAAGTGTGGATCAAGTGCGGCCGTGATACTTCCGCTCGGGTTAGTCGCACTGTTTGGATTGGGGGTTGGCAGTCCACCGGCAAACTTGAGAAACACAGCAGCTTCAGCAGGTGTGTATCCCAAGTTTGCAATGGCCGCATTCTGAGCCTGGGTGGGCGTATATGCGCCCCAGGTGGCAGTGAATGGCTGGTTTACCAGAGCCGACCCGGAGGTGGTGTTCTCCGGAGCGTAGGTCATGCCGAAGCCGCCGCGGATGACCGTCTTGTCGATTGGAGTATAGGCGAAGCCAAATCGCGGAGCAAAGTTGCTGTAGTCCGTGCGGATATTTCCGTGGCCATCGATACCATCCTGGTTCGCGATCACGATACGTCCGAGCCCCGTGTCGAAGTTCGACAGGATGTTATTAATCTCGGTATACGGCGTGAACAGGTCATAACGAACACCCAGATTGAGAGTCAGCCTCGACGTGAGATGCACGTCGTCCTGAAAAAAGACGTGTGGCTCCCAAGTGCGATTGTGTGGGGTGTAAAGGATCTTGTTACGACCGCCGTTTATATAATCGCCGGAGAGAAGCGTAGAGAAATCGTTAAAGGACCAGTTGCCGTTTGCGGTGTCGGTCTGGGTGACAGCATCCTGACGGCGGATGACGCCGGCGCCGAGTTTGATGGACTGCTTGCCACGTATGTAGCTCACGGTTCCTTCGTACTGAAAGGTATTCTCGTGGTAGATGATAGGCGGCCGATTCCCCAATGTAGTGGAGGTGCCCTGGTTGATGGTGACAGCCGAGAGTTCCGCAGTGCGAGAGTCGACGTTCATGTTGGGTTGGCCCATGGCGGTGTTGATCGCCTTTCCAAAGTTCAACGGATACTGTGCGTTGTTCAGCAGCGTATAGCCGGCCTTCAGTTCCACCAGCACATTGGGGGTAAAGGCATGGATGTAGTTCAACTGGGCCTGATGAGCCCGCGTCACTGCGGGGCCTGGATAGCTGCCTAAGTTTCCACCGGGAACGATAGGACCAGCCGCCGAAGTGACCTGCGGGAAGAGGCTGCCGATATTCGTATCGACGGCATTGTAGGTGTAGCGAAGGTATGCAAGATCTCCATTGCCAAAGCGATGGTCCGCACGGCCATCAGCCGTCTTGTTATTCTGCGAGTTTCTCGGCGCTCCGACGTAATTGCCCGAGACGGCTGAATTGTTAGTCGGCAGTGGGAACAGATTGAAGTACTGAAGGCCTATCTTATCGAAGTTCGCAGGGTCCACAATCTTGTTGATTGCGGGATTATCCGTGAAATTACCGACATTATTGCGCTCGAAGAGCGTAGGCACTGTGGTCGTCGTCGGATTCAGGTTGCGGACGATGTTGAGGCCTTCATAGTCGGCGAAGAAAAAGGTCTTGTCCTTCATGATCGGCCCACCCAGGCTTCCGCCGAACTGGTTCTGGCGATATTTGGGCTTCGGAATATTCGCGCCAAACTTGTAAGGATTAGCGTTCAACACGTCGTTACGGAAGAACTCATACACTGATCCGTGGAACTGGTTGGTACCGGACTTCGTGATGACATTCACCGTAGCGCCAGCGGAGCGCCCTACCTCAGCGGTGAAGGCGTTGGTCTGCACGCTGACTTCCTGAATAGCGTCGACCGAAGGACGAACGCCAAGGGAGCCGATGACACGCTCGTTGTTGTCTATTCCGTCGACCATCTGGTTATTCATCATGTCGGCCTGGCCGTTGACGGAAACCGACGATGTCTGGCGGCGGTCATCCGGTCGATTGCCGCTGGCCAGGCCGTTATTCAAACCTTCAGTTGCTCCTGGAATTACCTGCACCAAATTGATGAAGTTTCGGCCATTCAAAGGGAGTTCCTGCGTCGCCTTCTCGGTCACAGTCGTGATCAGCGCAGACGTATCCGTGTGCAGGGCCGGTGGTGCTGCATCCACTGTCACGACTTCGCCCGTGCTGCCGACATCCAGACGAGAGTCTTGGCGAGAACGGTCGCCCGCTGCCAGAGCAAACGAGTTGACCTTGAACACCTTGAATCCCAGCGCTGTGACGGTCAACGAATAGCGGCTCGGCTTCAGGAGCGTGAAAGTGTACTCTCCACCTCCACCAGAGGTGACAACGCGCTTTTCCTGTGTATTTATATTAGTCAGTTCCACCGTCGCACCCGGGACAACAGCACCAGTGCTGTCCATAACGGTGCCCACGACATCGGCAGTGGTACTCTGCGCCAACGCAGGCATACAAGCGATGGCAGCGACCACCGCCAACGCCATACTACGAACCACACGTTTGAGACGCCGACTCGCACTGATAGGCACCAGTGCATCTCTAGTTTCTCCATATGCAACTAACGATTGTCTGAAATTTAATTCATACATCATTTAGAGCCTCCTTGAACTGCATAACGGACTTCAGTGAGGACGAACGCGCATATTTCAACTTTGTAGACAGCATCAGGCAGCGGTTTCGAATCAAGATAAAAATCGTTTACGGTCAACTGAGATTGACTCTCAAAAGGGAATATCCATGTACATAACTTCACTTACCGAAAAAAATAAATGTACTTTTAGTACAGACTTCGAAGCGTTCGCCGGTAAAATGTTGGATAACATTTTGGTAGGTGGATCGTATTAACGATTCTTCCGAGCGTCAAGTACTTTTTCTGGGATATTTTGAGCTTGTCAAGGCAGGCGGAAAACCTATTGTGTAGAAAGGACATGCATGCCTGCGAAAGACAAGCTTCTGAAACCTCCATTTCGTTCCGCACGCGGTGCTGTCATCACTGCCCTGCTGCGCAACGAACAGCTTTCCCGCTCTGAACTGAGCGAAACCACAGGTGTAAGTCCCGCAGCCATCACCGAGGTAACGCAGACATTTCTACAGCGGGGTTTACTGGTTGAACTGCCTTCGCAGGCCGCTGGACGGCGCGGTCGTCCCACGGTACAACTCAGGTTGCAGGCCTCCTATGCCTATTTTGCAGGCATATCGGTCGGCGAATCCGATATGCCCATGGTGATTACTGATCTCCGCGGAAAAGTACTGGAACGCCATAACCTGGCCGCTTACGAAACACCAGCTGAACTCGCGAAAACCACAGTTAAGGCATTTAAGGAGGTGCTGCGCGCAGCCGGGATACCCCGCAGCAAGGTCCAGGGAGTGGGCATCGCCGTTTCCGGCATTGTGAACGCTGCGGAGGGGGTGTGCCGTTATTCCGCTGCGCTGAACTGGAAGAATGTGCCCATCGCCCAAGTGATGACAAGAGCTCTGCATATACCCGCATGGATCGACAACGATGCCAATGCTGTTGCAGTAGGCGAAAAATTCTTTGGCCGCGCACGCGACTTGGAACACTTCTCCAGTATTGTTCTAGAACGGACCATCGGTTCTGCCCACTACATCAATGGTATGTTGTACCGTGGCCACGACGGGAGCGCCGGAGAGATCGGGCATATCACCATCGATCCCAAGGGCATGTTATGCCGTTGCGGACGCAACGGTTGCCTGGACACGATAGCCGGCGGACACGCTCTGCGCGATGCAGCGAAGGCTGCGGGCCTCACGATCGCCAACATGCGCGAGCTTGAGGAACTTGCGCTCCACGGCAACCCCACAGCCACGCGTTTGCTGCGCGTTGCGGGCAATGCTCTCGGTGTTGCCGTTGCGTCGCTTGTTCAGTTGAATAACCCTCAGCGCGTGCTCTTCACCGATATGGAAGGCTTTGGCAACGGCGTCTTTCGCACGGCGACGCGGCAGGCTATTGAGAACAACATCCTGGCTCGTTTCCTTGGATCGACGCAGATCATTTTCAATAATGCCGAGCCTGCGCTGTTGCCGCGCAGCGCAGCGTCCATCGCGGCCTTCGAGTACTTAGACTCGATCTAGACGTCAACGTATAAACTCGGTTCTTACCGTAAAGCCTGGATCAAGTGCGAAATAACAGTGGAGAAGCCGGACCCGCAAACGCAGCTACGGTCGCGTCTGCGTGAGATCAAGCGCGCTCCCTCCGTCATAGCTCCACCGCTCTACAAAGGAGCGCCCGCCATCGGCTCCGATACAGGAGACTCAACCTCACGTCGTTCTTTCTCCGAGAAAATCAGCAGAAAGGCCACCAGCACAACGGCAGAAACGACGGCAGCGGAAAGCCACACTGCCCGCCAATCGTGCGTCACTGCGCCATTGATGGCCGCCAGAGTAAAACGATCTACCAGCACGCCGGAGACCCACGATCCCACAAACATCCCCATCCCCAGCGTGATAAATGCAATCAACCCCTGAGCCGCGGATCGCAAGTCCGGTGGCGCTTTGCGATCGATGTAGATTTGCCCGGTAACAAAAAAGAAGTCGTAACAGACGCCATGCAGAAGGATGCCGGCCCAGAACATCCACACTCCCGCTCCCGCGTTGCCATAGGCAAACAGCATATAGCGCAGCACCCACGCAAACATTCCCGCTGCCAGCATGTACTTCACCCCCAGCCTTCGGAAGAAAAAGGGGATCAGAAGCATGCAGACCAACTCCGAGAGCTGCCCGCCTGTCATCTTGCCTGCGGCATTCTTTACGCCAGACTCATTAAGAAAGACGTTAGTGAAGGTGAAGTAGAACGTCAGGGGAATGCAGATAAGGAAGGATGCAATAGCAAAGATCGCCATCGATCTCTCCTTCAGCAGGGACAATGCCTCGCGCGGAAATAAGCTTCCAACCGAAAACTTCTCACCTTGCGCCAGTGGAGGTGTATGCGGCAAGGTCAGCGAATAGACGGCCATCAGCATGGATGCTCCCCCGCCCAGCATAAGCGGCATTGGCGTGGCTTCCAGTCCCAGCTTGCCAACTACGAGTCCGATAAAGATCCAGCCGATTGTGCCCATCACGCGAATAGGGCCAAACTCCTTTCCGGGATTGTGAATCAGTCGAAAGGATAAAGAATTTGTGAGCGCAAGCGTCGGCATGTAGCACAGGCAATGCAACAGCATTAAAGAATAAACAGCGAAAAAGCTTTGCTGACGCGATGCCGCAAACAGCAGCAGACCTCCTACAAAGTGCAATGCGGCCAGCAGTTTCTCCGTAGCAAAGAACTTGTCGGCGATGAGCCCCACAAAGAAAGGTGCCACAATGGCTCCAACCGCTGTAGTGCCGTACACCAGTCCCACCTGCTGACCGGTGAAATGCCGCGCCGCCGAGAGCCACGTCCCGATGGTGACGTACCACGCTCCCCAGATAACGTAGTTGAGAAACATCATCAACCCGAGGCGGATCTTAACTTGCTGATTCATTCCTATCTTCCTCGTGTGCGACGGAATAGCTAAAAGCTGGGAGCAAATGCCTGCGAGTATCGAAAGCTGTTGTATCACTGCTTGCTCGGAGATATAGGCAAAGCGAAGGCTACGTAAGCGCCGTGAATGGGGTCCTGCGAAGCAGGGTGCCCAGGCACGGAGTGCGTATAGGTCGTCGATCGAGCAGCAGCACAAAAGACCACGTATTCTCGCCCATCTACTTCGTAGATCGCCGGCATGCCATCCATGGCCGCGCCCATCTCAGATACCCACAGCACTTTACCTGTACGGGAATCCAGCGCACGCACCTTGCGATCGCGGCTACCCGTGAAGATCAGTCCGCCTGCCGTGACGACCGGGCTCACCTTTGGAAACTGCGAGCCTGTATTTTTGTAGCCTTGAGCCGCAAGTTCCGGAACTTCACCAAGGGGAATCTGCCAGCGCATGTCGCCGGTATTCAGATCATAGGCGGTTAGCGTAGTCCACGGTGGTGCAATGACAGGCAGACCGCTCTGCGCAAACATGAAACCAAAGCCGCTGCGATAATGGCTTTTGGCCGGATCAACGGCGACTGGACTGGTCTGCGGCAGAGCAGTTGCAACCGATTCGGGTGAGCGATCCGGGTGCTTGAGATAGGCGAGTAGTGCCTCCACCTCTGAATCGTCAA
>Ga0070681_10005055_pt1 | contig 12717 bp, 19 predicted proteins | sample KBSC83BmetaG_FD_65650 | JGI IMG/M metagenome (GOLD analysis project Ga0070681, IMG submission 65650) | Corn rhizosphere microbial communities from Kellogg Biological Station, Michigan, USA - KBS C8-3B metaG | ecosystem: Host-associated > Plants > Roots > Rhizosphere | place: USA: Michigan... | reverse complement strand
CCGGCTGTCGGTTCCGCTTTCCATTTCCACTCACCGGCTCCTGCTGGTGGCGTGCCAGGGGCAGACATTCTGTATGCCCGCTCATGCCATCGAACAGCTGCGTCGCATAAAAGTCAAGGACCTGCAAACTGTCGAAGGCCGGCCAGTAGTCTGTCTGGAGGGAAAGCAAATTCCATTGATGACGCTGGCCTCCGCGCTGGAGCTCGGCGAATCCGAATCGCAAAAGGAAATCTTACCAGTCATGGTGCTGCGATCCGCGGGCAGGCGCATGGCCGTGGCGGTGGATGATTTCCTGGCTGAGCGCGATGCTCTGATTAAGGACCTCGGCATCTCCTTGCCGTCGAATGGAAAACTGGCGGGCGGCATTCTAAATGCCGACGGCTCCGTCGCCCTGGTATTGAATCCGGCGGGGATCATCGAAGCCTTCCCGCAATCCAACGGAAAGCCCGCTTTTGCGATGACCAAACCAGCGGCGGAAGAGCGCGGCGGCACCATCCTCGTAGTGGATGATTCGATCACGACGCGGACGCTGGAGAGGAGCATCCTGGAGGCACATGGTTACCAGGTGCGGGTCGCGGTGGATGGAGTAGAAGCTTTGGAGCAGCTCCGCGCCAGACCAGCGGATTTAGTCATCGCCGATATCCAGATGCCCCGTATGGACGGGTTCACGCTGCTCGCCGAGATAAAAAAAGACAAGCGCCTGGCTCAGACTCCAGTGGTCATTGTGAGCTCGCTTGAACGCCGGGAGGAACAAGAGCGAGGGCTTGCGCTTGGCGCCGATGCATACATCGTGAAGCGGAAATTCGATCAACAAGAGCTATTAGAAGCGATCCGGCAGATCTTATGAAGAAGATTCGCGTATTGATCGTTGAAGATTCGCAAGTGATTCGGGAGTTCCTCCAACATCTGATCGCTCGCGATCCCCGGCTGGAGGTGGCGGCTGCCGTGGGGAGCGCGGAGGAAGCCCTGCGCTCGTATGATCAACTCGCACCTGATGTGATCTCCATGGATATCCGTCTGCCCGGCATGAACGGGTTCGAGGCCACACGCCGGATCATGTCTGAAAACCCCATTCCGATTGTCGTGGTTTCCGCCAATGTCGAATCCGAAGACTTGAAGATCACCATGAACGCCTTGCAGGCCGGTGCTCTGGCTGTCGTGGAAAAACCTGTAGGGACGACCCATGCCGATTACGAAATCCTTGCCGAGCGCCTATGTACCCAGCTCGCCATTATGAGCCAGCTCAAAGTCGTACGCCAGCGCTTGAACGGCGGGCGTAGCTGGAGCCTGGAGGACGCGCAAAAGAGGAGGATAGCTAAAGCAGTTAATGCCGTTCTTTCGAGGGCTCCCGGTAGCTTTCACCTGATGGGGATTGTAGCTTCCACGGGTGGTCCCAACGCCCTGGTGCCGCTTTTGAATGGCCTAGGCCCCGATTTTCCTCTGCCCATCTTGCTGGTGCAACATATTAGCGCCTCCTTTCTCGACGGTTTCGTTTCCTGGCTGGATAGCATCTGCCCGTTTTCGGCCGTGATCGCGAAAGACGGCGAATTCCCAGCTCCGGGGAAGATCTATCTCGCGCCGGCCGACCGGCATCTGCGAGTTGAAGCCGGATATTTGCAAGTGGATAACGGGCAAGAGGTGTGCGCCCAGCGTCCATCTGGAACCGTGCTCTTTCAGTCCATGGCCCGCAGCTTGGGCTCCCGCTCGGTTGGTGTGTTGTTAACAGGTATGGGAGAGGATGGCGCCGCTGGTCTGCTCGAATTGCGCACGGCAGGCGCCTACACCATCGCCGAACATGAGTCTACCGCTGTGGTCAACGGAATGCCCGGTGCCGCTGTCCGGTTGGGTGCAGCCTGCGAAATTCTGCCTCTCCAAGAAATTGCGCCCAGAGCCCTGGAACTTGCATTGGCACGGATTGGAGCCCGCTGATGGATTCGCGCCACCGGATCATGGTCGTTGAGGATTCGGAAACGCAAGCGCTCAAGATGCGCTACGTTCTGGAAGCCGAAGGATGGGAGGTGATCTCCACCTCCTCAGCCGAAAGCTCTCTCGAGGCGCTTAATCGTACGGTCCCGGACTTGATCCTGGTCGATTACCATCTGCCAGGGATCCGCGGCGACGAGTTGTGCCGCCAGATTCGGATGAACGTCAACACGCGAAGTATACCGGTCCTAATGTTGACGGTTGATGAAACTCATGGAGCTGAGCTTCACGGACTGGAAAGCGGCGCCGATGATTACGTTTGCAAATCCGTGGATACGGAAATCCTGCTACTGCGCATTCGCGCGCTTTTGCGTAAGCCGATCTCCCAGACATCCGTATTGGACCAGGGCGATTCTCATTTTCGCCGAAGCCGCCTTCTGGCTATCGACGACAGTCCGACGTTCCTGCAATATCTCGCCGAGGAACTGGAAAGCGAAGGCTATCAGGTGGAACAGGTCACCAGCGGAAGGGCTGGCCTCGAGCGACTGGCCCACGAAGCGTTTGATTGCGCCCTGGTGGACCTGGAAATGCCCGACCTGAGCGGCATCGACGTTTGCCGGCAGATCGTCGAAATGCGCCGGACAACGGACAACTTCATCGTGGTTCTCATGCTGACGGCCCGCGAGACCAAGGAAGACATGACTCGCGGATTGGAGGCCGGCGCCGATGACTTCGTGGGGAAGTCGAGCGACCTGGCGGTCTTGAAGGCCCGCATCCGGGCATTGTTGCGCCGCAAATTTTTTCAGGAAGAGAACCGCAAGATTATCGAGGAACTCAAAAACAAAGAGCTCGAAGCCGTACGAGCCCGGGCCGAAAGGGAGGCTGCTGAAGCGCGCGCAGCCCTTGCCGGAAAGCTGGCGGAAACCAATCGGGATCTCGAGGAGACCAACCGGAAACTGAAAAAGACCCAGATGCATTTGATCCATTCGGAGAAAATGGCGTCGCTCGGGCAGTTGGTAGCCGGTATTGCCCACGAGATCAACAATCCGCTCGCTTTCGTGTTGAGCAATCTGTTCACCGTGGAGGGCAGCTTCCATCAGGTAACCCAGCAGGTTGACGCACATCTGTCGCCGGCGTCACGCGCCAAAGTAGAAAAGATAGTGGCCCGCCTGCGGAGCATGCGGGACGGCATGGAACGGGTGAAGGAACTCGTGCTCAAGCTGCGGACATTCTCCCGACTGGATGAAGGCGAGTTTAAGAGCGTCGACATACAAGAAAGCATCGACTCGGTCCTATTGTTCTTGCATCACCAGATGAAGGGCCGCGTCCAGATCGAAAAACAATATGGCCCGGTTCGCACCCTTTCCTGCTATGCCGGCGGTCTCAATCAGGTCTTGATGAACCTGATTACCAACGCCTTGGATGCGATCGAGGGGCCGGGCAAAATCTTCATTTCCACCAGCCAGGTAAATGAGATGTTTTGCATTTCGGTGCGCGATACGGGAAAGGGTATTCCGGAAGCGATCCGCTATCGCATTTTCGAGCCGTTTTTTACGACCAAACCGGTAGGTCAGGGGACCGGACTGGGCTTATCCATTTCATATGGCATTGTCCAGGCCCACCGTGGCACGATTGACGTGCGGAGCGAGAAAGATCAAGGCACGGAGTTTGTCATCAGAATTCCTTTGGCCCTGCAGGGAGCAATTGCACCATGAGAGAGGAAAATAGCAAATGCGGCGTGCTGGTGGTGGATGACGAGCCAGAAATCCTGGGCGCCTTACAGGACCTGCTCGAAGACGAATTTGTGGTATCCACTGCTACCGATGCAGAAACAGCCCTCCGGCTGCTTAGACAAACGGAAATGGCCGTGATTCTCACCGACCAACGCATGCCCGGTATTAGCGGCGACGAATTTCTGACGAAAGCTAGAAAGTTTTGCAGCGCCACACGCATCCTAATCACCGGTTATTCAGACATTTCGGCTCTAGCCCGGGCCGTCAACAACGGCCAGATTTACGCTTATGTCACCAAGCCCTGGGATCCCGCGAATTTCAAAAATACGGTTGCCAGAGCTGCCGAGCATTACCAACTCACGCAGCAAGTACAGGAGAGCGAGCGGCGATTCCGGCTGCTGTTTGAAGAGGCGCCGGTGGCGTACATCGAAATTGATAAGAATGCGAGCATCACGACGGTGAATCTGGCGGCTACCACTTTGCTGGGCCATTCACAGGGTGATCTGTTGGGCAGGAAATTTTGGACGTTAATGAAGCCTCAATCAGGGCTGCCGCACGACCTTCGACCCGGCGATACGTTAACTGAAGATGTCGCCACCGCCGCGATCGAACAAAACTTTGTACATCGAGATGGACATCTGATCACTGTAGAGCTTCACGCAACTTCAATACGCACTCAGGACGGCGAGGTGACTGGGCATCGCGTAGCCATGCTCGATATTACGGCCCGCAAGCATGCCGAGCAGACATCCAGAATTTACGCTATGGATCTGGCGATGTCGAATGAACAACTGAGGCACGCGCTCGAACGCGCGAAAGAAGCCTCGGCAATCAAAAGCCAGTTTCTGGCCAGGATGTCTCATGAGTTTCGTACTCCGTTGAACAGTATTATCGGCTTCAGCCAATTAGTGAAGGACGGTGCGGGTGGCCCGGTCTCGACGGACCAAAACGATTTTCTTGAAGATGTCGTGGCAAGTTCGACTCACTTGCTGCGACTCGTGAATGATTTGCTGGATCTGGAAACGGTGGAATCTGGAAAGTTAACGTTCAGCCGGGAAAGAGTTAATCCCAGGCAATGTCTCAACGAGGTTAAAGACGCGCTTCGGCTTCAGGCCGATAGCAAGAGGATTTCTGTGATGCTGGATGTGGAACCACATCTGTCATCCGTGATGACCGATCCTGTCAGGCTGAAACAGGCGCTGTATAACTATATGTCGAACGCTATCAAGTTCACACGAGACGGGGGATCGGTCCGTGTAGCGGTGAGCTGCGATGACGCCAGGACATTTCGTCTGGAAGTCAGCGACACTGGGGTGGGTATTAAGCCTGAGGATCTTCCGCGCCTCTTTTCCGATTTCGTGCAGCTCGAGGCGACGCGAAAAGCCCCTTCCCAAGGCGCTGGTCTCGGGCTTTCGCTTACGAAGTGCATCGTAGAGGCGCAGGGCGGGATTGTCGGTGTTCGAAGTACTCCAGGACAAGGGAGTACGTTCTACGCCGTGCTGCCGAACGAAGAGATCACGTCCGATCAAGACGCAAGTTCCGCAGAACTTTCGCCACGCTTAGCGTGACACCTGACTCAATCGCGATCTCCACATCCGAGGTCAGCAACGCTATTGCGAGGCAAGTTAAATACAAGACTGGGCGCTCAGACGCCCACGAGCGAACTGCATAAGTAATTACGACGACCTGTGCTTCGCCAAAATTAGATCCACAATGAATCAGCAGCTTGGCACTCGGCGTAACATTGTTACTGCAGAGGCTTCCTTGCCGGATGAAGTTTTGGCGAAGCACAATTGATTGCGGAGCCTGCGTACCGGTCTGCCCCGTGGCTGCGATCTTCGCATTGGATGATCTGCCAGAGAAGTGGCAGCGCTTCACCGAGATCAACGCGAGCTACGCAGTAGGCGGGAAATTCCAGGGCGACAAGTTTCAGAAACGAGCTGCCTAAGGGGCGCATGACCCAGGGCGGGCGCTCTTATTATTGGGCGTATGGACCGCGGGCGTCGCCGCGGCTAGGCTGACGGCGGTCTTGAGAAACTGGCGGCGAAGCATCCTGATATCTATCATCCGGCATAACCCGTCGGATGGCCGCCGATCGGCGTGCCAGTTGCCACGTCAGTAACAGCCAGATCGCGGCCGCGCCCAGCAGGACCGCCGACACCGGATACGCCCAGCTTTCATCCCACTTCGCCCAGGGAAGCCCGGCGGCGATTCCCCAGAAGTGCACGACGACATAGTTCCAGAAGACGTAAATTCCTGTCGCGAGCAGAAAAACGAGTAGCGTGACGTTGATGACGCGGTTGCACTGCCGAGCGGCTGTGTCTAACGTGCAGATGCCGCGCCGACGGAAGTAGACCACCAGACCCGCGGCGAGGAACAAGAGCGCCACGCCCCGGAACCACCAACGGTACTCGCTATACAGCAGGTTGCCCCAACTAGTTGCGACCGTTACGCTGGCCAGACCGAACAAGACAAGCACAACCGGGGTAACACAACAGAGACTGCCTATCAGACCAGCCATTGCCGATAGAGCAAAGATGGCCTTCTGATCGCCTGAACCGCTATTCCGTTCCACTTAACTCGATTCTAACGCAATTTTTTTTAAGAAAAGATAAAGCCGCGCGAAGTTTTTGGAGTGTTTGGCTTTGGCTGGCTGCGGTGTCCGAAGACCTGCCCACATGCGAGAGTATGCAATCCGCTACGCAGCCCGGTTACCTCGACCGGACCTCGACACGGGTAGCCAGTAACTGGGCCTTGTCGTTGAACTTCCCAAGGCAAATCACCCGCCTACCTACAATCACATCGTCGACAGAACCATCTGGCTTATTCTGGATCGTAAATTTCGTTTCAGCGTTGTAGACGACCTTACGCTGGACGGCGCCCTTGCGGACGATGATCGTCGAGGTGTCCTTGTCGATCCTGTGGACGGTGCCACTCAACCGGTCCTCTTTCGTTGAAGTTTTCTTCTGGTCCGGCGCGCTTGCCATGACTGCCAGGGAAAGCAGGAGGAACACGCCGACGAACCACGCGATCAAACTCTTGATGCGCATCAAGTTCCGCTCCTTTCCGGGATACCCCTGTGCGCCTTACCCCGAGATGACTCCCTGCTGCACAGGTTCAATGGTTCCCCTCATTTCCGAGCAGAAGCCCATCATAGCCCCAAGAGTCTATCCACCCGACGCAGGTGTCCTCGTCAAATGGAAAAGGACCGCCGAGAGGTGGTCTTACTGTTTTGGGGGCTTCGGTGTTAGGAAGCGGGGATATTTCGATGCGGCAGAATTCGGGGCTTGAGGACTCGGACTTGTCAAGACATTCGGGTCACGGATTTGGCCGCCGCTCGGGTGGCGATAGTCAACCATGAGCCCCGGACCGTGTCACTCGACTTGGGCGAGTGAAAGTTGTATTGGCTCGGGGTCGAACTCGGTATCATACAAAAACGTCAACTGGCCGAGCCAGCGGAAGCCAGCGCCGCGACCGAATAGACGCGCGAAGCGGTAAGGGACTGTGATGCGTAGCCGCTCGCCGCCGCGTGTGTCGAAAATAATGGTGTTGAACGAGTGCAGCGGACGACCAGTCTGCGGACCGCCAGCGTCGGTCAGCGGCCTACGCTCGTGCATATCGAGTAGCGGATGCTGTTCAGCAAATCGGGCGCGAATGCGTTCGAATTCCGCTCCGGCCGTTTGAGCCGAGGCTCTTTCGCTCCGGTGATGCCGAAAGAAGAATGCTGTGCCGGCGATCAGTGCGATGACGGCCATGGTCGCACCGATACCGACTGCAAGCAGACCGAATCGTGCTATGGACATTTGGTCCTCCCCCGCTTCTGTCAGGGTATTATACGCGAACACCAGAGTGACCACGCTCGGGCATGAGGTCACGGATTTGTCAGGACATGTGGGTCACGGATTTGGCCGGTTGCGTTGCTGATTGCTGCTGTGTTGTGCAGGTTGGCGGCGGGGTGCCGGTTTTGGTTTTGGGGTTTTTTGCGTGTGGGTCAGGCGGTCTCTTCGCGGTAGAGCCAGGCGCCCGCCACAGTTCCGACGAGGACCTCTACCAGCCCCACCGCAAGGCCGATGGCCATAATATGTCTGGGGAAAAGATGGAGTGCAATCGGGGTGACCGCTGCAAGGAGCTACCCGAGGCCCCAGACTGCCGCGCCGGCGCAGAGGGCGGTTTTCGGACCGGCGCCGTAGCGTGGGCGAATGGCTGCATAAAGCCAGACGGCGAAGATGCCCACCAGGAAACACCACACAGTGAACATGGCAAGCGCACTGCCGCCCACCTGTCTGCCGAGCGCGGTCATGGCTGCCTCCATGTCCCTGGCCAGTATTACGCCATTCAAAACGAATTCAAAAATGTTGATGATCAACCCGGCGACGAGTCCCCCGAGGATCACCCGGTTCCAGTTGATCTTTCCCATGGCTTGCTCCTTCGCATGGAAATTTGGTTGATTGTACACCCCAGCATTAGGCAAGAAAAAGGGGGTCTGGCGCCCTTTCTTAGAGCTTCTGCGAATTCGCTTTACAAAAACCTTCGTGCCAAGCAATGGATCAGCCAGTAGAGGAGGAGTAGCCAAAGCACACCTGCCGCGATTGCGAACAGCCATTTCCGTTTGCGCTGACGCTCGGCCTGTCGCTCAATCCAACGGCGAAACTTCTCCCGAAGGCTTGCATACTCGTCGGGATCGCTTGCCATGCTCACCTCGTCAACCGTGAGCATTTTTTGGGATCGGCTCGGTTGCGATAATGATAAGCCCTCTTTGATACGGCGGATTTGGCCGGCCGGTGCTCTGCGGGAAGGAAGCCCCGGCCTCCTTCGCGCTTGGCGAAGGGAAACAAACCCACACTTCAGCCGGGGCCTTGAAAATTTTTGATGACCGAGGCCAACATCTCATGCTCGTTCGCATGGGCGGCGGAAGTCCGAAGCCGAATCAAATTAACGAGGGCTTTCTACCCCGAGCCGGTCTTCAAGAAACCTTTTTCATCAACCTGATTCACGCAAATGCCATGCTTCACAGGTGAATTGCTTCACGTTTTACTACCTTCGATTATTTTGGTCTTGGTTTCCGCGCCACCTACTTTGATGGCGATCTTCACAGCACCTTCCATCGGATCTTTGAAGGATACCTCTATTCGGAGCAGGCCGTGCTCGTAGGTCGCTTCGGCTTTGTCAGGTTTCACTGGCCAACCTAAAGCCAGCGCTGAAACATACTCGATGTCCCTTGCTGGCGCTGTCAGGTGGACGCTGTCTTCCAGGATCTTCACATCGATGGTATCCGTTGGCGCTCCTGGGATGGCAAACTCCACTACTAGCTTGTGGTTCTCCCTGTCAGCATACGCTACTGTATGGGGCGCAACCCTAATCCGATCTTCCGGCATCTTGGCGCCTTCCTTCTAAAATTAAAACATATTATTTTCGGTGGTTTAGATGTGTTGCACTGTTCAGGGGAGAATACAAGGGGGTGTACTTGATGGATTGGTGACGGTTGAAAAGCATAGATTATGAGGAGCAATCTGCGCTCGGATTCTATTTCGTTTCCGGTAGAGTGTGGTGTGCCTTTTTCCGAAGGTTCTTGGGGCAACTTCGTTTCGTATAACTCCAGTCTATGTCCTTCAGGAGGGGCGCCTGCATACATGGGGACATTCCGCCAGGATTGTGATTTGCATCCACACTAATAAAAGGCTTTCTATCCGGCCTAGGATTGTCTGCCGGCGTGCCAGGTGGATCGGCCTTGGCGGGCGCTGCGGTAATATCGTATTTTTTGTTTTGACTAACTAGCATCAGACAACCGCCCTCGACGCCAGGGACAGGACACCCGAGCAGGTGCAATTGTTTCTTCCCGGTTTCAACGTTTTCGGTTTGTGCCAACGTGCCAGTAAAGCAGACGAACACGCCAAGTACGATCATCGGGACACTACGTTTCATTTAGCGCGCTCCTTTGCCAAAACGTTTTCAAAGCGTCTTACTCTCAGAACAGAATTCGCCCGCACCTCTTGGTCAGTAGCTGCACAGGCTGACAAACATTGTACTTGTAGCGTTGTGAACGTAGGCATCATTCAGCATGCCGTGGTGCTTCATCCGCATAGCGCCGAAGGGCAGCGCGGGCTTGAGCGACAAGCTCCGGGCTGCGGCTCTCGACGAGGTCGCCGGCTTCAGCGATGATGTTCTCCAGCATTTCAACCAGCTCCCGGACGCCCGTCTCGCGATCGATGATCTCGGCTGTTGATTGGAGACATGACGGGTTGCGCTCGATTTGTTTGGCGGCGCGCATTGCACCGTCGGTGGTCTTGGCTCTTTCGGAGCAGGAGTCATAGGTAATAATACTGCCTCTGTCGGAGTGGGAAAGCAAGAAGGATGCGGATTTTTCGCCTGGCTTTTGGCGGGTGCGGATTTTAGATGACGGGGATGTGGAGGATCGCGGCTAGCCCGTCGCTGTGGTCTTCGTGTGCGTGCGTGAGAGCTACCACGTCGCGGGGGTTTGAGGTTGATTCGCTCAGCTTGGACCGATGCCGGCGTTCGTAACCAGCAACATGACTCCTCCGGCATTCCGGAGTGCACTAGCCAAGTCCCACTGGTGCAGGAGATTGGCGATTTCTGGGGGCGTATGGTCGTCCAGGAACTCCCGAGGGACTCGTGCTCGGTAGAGTACGCTTCCACGTTCCACTGTAAACATCTGTCCCAGAGAATCGAAGTGATATTCATCCTCTACGGCGTGGCCTAGAAACTGGTTTCGGAGGTACCGCCGAATGGGACCAAGTTTCTCTTCGCTGTTGGAGTTCATTTGCCGTGAATTATTAGGGAGCGGTCCCTTCTTCTTCGGCTCGGTGGATCTCTTCTGCGGCTTGGAGCCAGTCTTCGAGATCCAAGCCGGATTGATTTCCGCGCATTACGTAGAGTTCATAGGCTCGGCACCGTTCGCGAAAACGATGCGACCGAGCTTCCGTTTTAGCGAAATACAAGCGGGCCCAGCTTGACGGTATGCATTTATGGCTTGCGGGCAAAGACGTTTGCCCCGCGGACGCCGTACTTCCGGGTTGTGGTTTGCTTCTTAGTGCCGCGAAAGCAGTCGAAATGGGCCGTGACTCGTACCTCCACAAAACCGAGATCACCCAAGAATGACACGAGCTCTGCCTCCGGCAGAGCGCCGGCGATTCAACCGGTCCACAAGTCTATGTTGCGGCGGACGTCCTCCCCAAGTTCGGCATCAAGCACGATGTCCGCAAGCTGGAGCCGGCCGCCCAGACGCAAAACCCGACGGATCTCAACAAAGGCTTTCTCCTTCTCGGGAACAAGATTGATCACGCCGTTGGAGATAACAACATCCACGCTGGCATCCGCCAACGGGAGCGCAGTTGCGTCCGCCCGCCGCACTTCCACGTTCGGCAGACCTGAAGCAGCGGCGGAAGTGCGCGCTCGGTCCCGCATGGCATCTGTCATGTCGATGCCAATCGCGCGGCCACTCGGACCGACACGGCGTGCGGCGAGCAGCAGATCCATGCCAGCGCCGCACCCGATGTCCAGCACCGTTTCACCCTCAACAATCGGGGCGATGGCATGGGGGTTCCCTATCCCGGCGAACGACGCTGTGCATTCGGATGGCAGCGCGGCCAGTTCAACCGGATCGTACCCGAGGAGGTCTGCAGCGTATATAGGGCCGCGGTGAAAATGAAAATCGTCATCCGGATCGGCAGCGACGCGTGAGTACACCTTGGATACCTCGGACCGAAGCAACTGCGTGTCGAGATCAATCGGACAAGCGACAGGCATTTTGTCCTCCACAGATCGGTTCGTATTCTACACCCGGCAGCTACGGTGGGCAATCCGTTCCAGCAGCATTGGCGATATGCATTTGGCTGTCCCCGTACACGGGCCGCGATACGCACCTTATTGAGCGCTCCGTTCCAGAGGAGTGATGTTGGACTCGGCGCGCGGTATAATCTGCGCCGGAGGTACCTGACATGAACACGCGAACGATGATTGCTGCTGTGGGCGTGCTGCTCTTGATGGCTGCAGTTGCGCCGTCGCTGGCGGCAAAGGAAGCAACCGTCACCCTGGAAATCACCGGCATGACGTGAGGCGGCTGCGCCGCTACGGTGCGGTCTGCACTGGAAGAAGTGAAGGGTGTCAAGGAAGTCAACGTTTCGTTGGAAAAGAAAGAAGCCGTCGTGAAGTACGACCTGGACGTGGTCAAAGTTGATGATCTGATCAAAGCGGTAAAGGACGCCCGCGGGATGCATTCCTACGACGCAAAAGTTAAGGGGACATAGGCGCGGGTCACCGAATTTGGATGCAACGCAATCGAGGCGGCGGCTATGCCTTTTTACAGAGATCGCATTTACCCCCATCTGGTAAGGAAGCTCGGCGATCCGCCGCCGATCCGTGAAATTCGCGGACGCCTCCTACCCTGGCCGAAGGGAATGTTCTTGAGATCGGTGTAGGCCCCGGCGTAAACTTTGTCCATACGATCCTGCGAAAGTGACCAAGCTCTACGCGCTTGAACCCAATCCGGGGATGATCCGGCTAGCCGATCAGCAACGGACCAGATATTTACGCGATTTCCCCTTCTCAATCCGTAGAGTGACATAAAGGCCTTGGCGATCTGATCACACGACCGGAGGACAGGGCCATACCTGGAGGCCAATTGGCCCGACACTCACCCGCGAATCGGGGCCGAGGCGCTGCCACCAGTCGATATATAAGGTCCCGTCTAGCACGAGCCGAAGGATGCTCTGGACCGCGGCAATATGCGGTGCCTCCTGACAGTGCTCCAGCGGTATTTCAGGAGTCGAAGAGAATATACGTCGGATTCGCTCGCGTTCCGCCGCCTCCACTCCAAGCCGCCGGTAGCGCAAAGCGAGGCTGGCGTTCGTGAGTCGAGGCTCAGCGCAGATTTCGGATGCCTTCCACAGCCGGAACGGATAACCGTGCTCTCCGAGAAGCTGGCTGATAAACGCAAAGCGCTCCCGGCTTTTCGGCCAGCTCGGCCTCCCCCATCTTCTTTGATTTCGACTACTTCGTGATGTGGTCCCCAGACGACCAGAACATCGGGCGTGTAGCGGTGCCT
>Ga0070681_10005054_pt1 | contig 12719 bp, 7 predicted proteins | sample KBSC83BmetaG_FD_65650 | JGI IMG/M metagenome (GOLD analysis project Ga0070681, IMG submission 65650) | Corn rhizosphere microbial communities from Kellogg Biological Station, Michigan, USA - KBS C8-3B metaG | ecosystem: Host-associated > Plants > Roots > Rhizosphere | place: USA: Michigan... | reverse complement strand
CGAGTGAAGGCGGCGCTGGCGAAGCTCCAGACGGAGATCCCGCCGTCGGTGAAGGTCTCGACGCTCTACGATCGCTCGGCCACGATCCAGGCGTCGGTGCAGGACGTGACGTTCACGCTCGAGCTGACGCTGGTGCTCGTGGTGCTCGTGATCTTCCTCTTCCTGCGGAACATCTCGGCGACGTTGATCCCGAGCCTGGCCCTGCCGATGTCGATCATCGGCACGTTCTCGGTGATGTATTTACTGCATTACAGCCTCGACAACCTTTCGTTGATGGCTCTGACGTTGGCAGTCGGGTTTGTTGTTGATGATGCCATCGTGATGCTCGAGAACATCGTCAGGCATCTGGAGATGGGGAAGCCGCGCATGGAGGCGGCGATCGACGGGGCGGCGGAAGTCGGCTTCACGATCCTGTCGATGACGTTGTCGCTCGCGGCGGTCTTCATCCCGTTTCTCTTCATGGGCGGGATCATCGGGAAGCTCTTCCACGAGTTCGCGGTCACCATCGGCGTGGCGATCCTCGTGTCGGGCTTCGTCTCGCTGACGCTGACACCGATGCTGTCGAGCCGCTTCCTGCGTTCGCAGCACGGGCAGACGCACGGCCGGATGTATGCAGCGACGGAGCGCTTCTACGAGCGGACGTTAGGCGTGTACGAGCGGAGCCTGGCGTGGGTAATGGCGCGACGGCCGGCGACGCTCGTCTTCTCCCTCGTGATTCTCGTCGCGACGGCGTGGCTCTTCTGGTCAACTCCAAAGGGACTTTTCCCGACCGACGACACCGGGCAGCTGCTCGCGACGACCGAGGCGGCGGAAGGCGTCTCGTTCGACGCGCTCGTCGAGCACCAGCGCGACGTCGCCGCCGTGATCGCGCGCGACCCGGACGTGCGCTCGGTGACCTCGAGCGTCGGCACGACGGCGGCGGCCAACCAGGGCCAGCTCACGATCGACCTCAAGCCGATCGCCGAGCGGAATCGCAGCGCCGACGAGATCGGCCGCGACCTGACGAAAGCCGTCCAGAACGTACCCGACATCGCGGTCTTCGTGCAGAATCCGCCAGCGATCTCCATTGGCGGCCTCGCGTCGAAGAGCCTCTACCAATACACGCTCCAGAGCGGCGATATAAACACGCTCAACGCGGCAGCCCGCGCTCTCGAGGACCGGCTCCGCCAGCAGGCCGCACTCACCGACGTGACGAGCGATCTCCTCATCGAGAATCCGCAGGTCACCGTCGCCATCGACCGCGAGACCGCGGGCCAGCTCGGCGTCTCGGCGATGGAGATCGAGAACACACTCTACGATGCCTTCGGCCAGCGCCAGGTCTCGACGATTTACACGTCGACGAACGAGTACTGGGTGGTGATGGAGCTGCTTCCCCAGTATCAGAGCGACATCCCCGCGCTCGGCAAGCTCTGGGTGCGGTCGAACCGCGGGCCGCTCGTTCCGCTCAGTACCGTCGCGAAGTTCGTGAACAGCGTCGGCCCGGTAACGGTGAACCACTCGGGTCAGCTGCCGTCCGTGACGATCTCGTTCAATCTGGCAACGGGCGTATCGTTAGGCACCGGCCTGGCGGCAGTGCGGCGCGAGGCGGCGGCAGTGCTGCCGGCGACGGTGGCGGCTGGATTCTCGGGCCTCGCCGAGGCGTTCGTGACGACGCAGCAGGGGTTGGTGCTGCTGATGATTCTCGCCGTGTTCGTGATCTACGTGATCCTCGGCGTGCTCTACGAGAGCTTCATCCATCCGGTCACCATTCTCTCGGGGCTACCGTTCGCGGCGTTCGGCGCGCTCGTGACGCTGCTCCTCTGTCGGCTCGATCTCGACATCTACGGCTTCGTCGGCATCATCATGCTGATCGGCATCGTCGAGAAGAACGCGATCATGATGATCGACTTCGCGATCGAGGCCCAGCGCTCCGGCGATCGGACGCCCGCCGACGCGATTCTCGAGGCCGCGAGCGTCCGCTTCCGCCCCATCATGATGACGACGATGGCGGCGCTGATGGGCGCGATCCCGATCGCGGTCGGCTGGGGCGCCGGCGCCTCGACGCGTCGCCCGTTAGGCGTCGCCGTCGTCGGTGGACTTGCCTTCTCGCAGCTGGTGACGCTGTACGTGACCCCCGTCTTCTACACTTACCTCGACGAGCTCCAGCAACGTTTCTCTCGCCGTGCGACGAAGCCAGTTGGGCAGCCGGTCCCAGGGTGGGAGACCGCGGACTGAGACTGCGACTGACCGCTCGCGGCCGAGTCTAACGCATTGGGGGCGGGATCTCCGGCTGGAAGGAAGGATCGGTTAAATCGATAAAACCAGTAAAATCCGTATCAGATTGGTCTTTCGCTGTTTGGCTCTTGCTGCGGTTTCCAAAAAAGCGGAAGAACAAACTCGATACGGATTTTACTGATTTTACCGATTTTACGGATCGGTACTTTCTCTCGGTTTTCTCGCGCTTATTGAGATAAGTCGCGCACCCAAATGTTGCGGAAGCTGATCGGGGGACTTGGATCTCCGTGCGCCTGGAGCTTGATGGGCGACGGACCGTGCTTCTTGTACGACGGCGCACCGATGTAGAGCGTCTCGCCCTTCAGATCGACGTGGTTCTGTACGAGCACTCCGTTGTGAAAGGCGGTCACGTACGCCGGCGTCGCGACGGAGCCATCGTCGCGGAAAGTCGGCGCCGTCCAGACGACGTCGTACGTCTGCCATTCGCCCGGCTTGCGCATCGCGTTCACCAGCGGCGCATACTGCTTATAGATCGCCGCCGCCTGGCCGTTCACATAGGTCGGGTTCTGATACGAGTCCATGATCTGGATCTCGTAGCCCGCGTCGCCGCCTCCGGTCGAGGCGAGGAAGATGCCGCTGTTGCCGCGCGCCTGGCCTGTCCCCGTGATTCCTTCGGGAACCCGCCACTCGAGATGTAGTTGATAGTTTGTGAAACTCCGCTTCGTCTCGATGTTGCCCGTCGCCTTGTTCACGGTCAGGACCCCGTCGGACACCGTCCATCCGGCCGGCCCATGATCCTTTACCGACACCCACTGGTCGAGACTGCGGCCGTCGAAGAGGACGATTGCGTCCGAGGGCGGCGCGTCGTTGGTGCGGCCGGGGGTCACAACCTTGGGAACGGGGGTCCAGACCTCCGTGTCCTCGGGCTTCCCCTTCGTCTGCTGGGCCATCAGCGCCGAAGCGCCGAGTGAGGTCAACGCGAGCGCGAGTGTCATACGAAAGACGGGCATGCCGGAGTTTCCTCCCAGTAAGGGTGCAGGGTGACTTGAAGGATGCTGCGTCGGGTGCGCACCCTTGTCAACGCAGACCAGGATCACTAACTCCCTCCGTCCCTCGGGATTTCTCTCGGCCGGTCGAGATCGCGACCGCTCACGGAAAAACCTGATCACGAATGACGCGAATTTCAGCGAATCGCTCCGTGTTGCTCAGGAGTCTTTGCTCCGAGGCCACGAAATGATTGGTGTCGGGCTGGCCACCAGTGGCCAATCGGTGTGCCGTTCACAAAGAGAATTGCTAGATCGGCGACAGCGGAGCTTCGTGCGCCCAACGGAACGATTCGCACAATTCGCGTCATTCGTGATCAGGTCTTTGTCTAGCCAGGCCCGATGAGTGTCCCCGGTCCCGCAATCGTATCGACCCCGGGTGGGGAGGTGCGGTGGGAGGTGCCCACCCTGGAGATGCTCCAGGAGCTCATCGGCGCTCCGCTGCCGCTGGGCCTCAAGGACGGCTCGCCGGCGCACGTCTTCCATCGTGACGTCTTTCTCGACAGCGACGAGGGGTCGCTCCGCGAGCTGGGGATCACCTGCCGCTTCCGCCTAACGAGCGACGACCGCCGGTTGTTCACTCTCTCCGTGCGCGAAGCGGCGGTCCGTGGGCGATCGGGCGGTGTGATCTGGCAACGCTACGACGCCGCGACTACCGAGATCGATCCGCTCGACGCGGCGCGCGGGTCGAGCGAGCCGGCGCGCCGCCTCCGCGCGATGATCGACCCCACACGACTGCGCGTCGACCTCACGCTCTCGACGGAGCGCCACGCCCGCTGCGGCGACGCCGGCCTTTTGCGCCGCGGCCGCTTCGAGTTCGTCTACGACGCCGTGACGGTGGAGCAGGGGCCGGTTCGCCGGCGCTTCCACGAGATGAAGGCGCGCCGTCTCGCGAAAGGACGACCGCCGCTCGCCGCCGTCGCCGAGGCGCTGCAAGCGCGATACGACATCCGTCCGACGATCGTCCCCAAACTTGACCGCGCACGTCAGCTGCGGATGACGATCCTGCGGGAGGCCGAGGTCCGGTCGCTCGACAGCGGGGGCGTGGTCGCGCTCGTCGCCGTCGAGGGTGGACGCGTCGCCTGCCGGTCCGTGAACGGCGAGCTACGACTTCCGACGGGCATCGGCAGCGGCGAGGGAGCGGCGCGGCACCTCCTATCGGAGTCGTTCGGCAGTGGCGTCGGCGACCTGCGCCTTCTCGGCGCCCTGCCCGCGTCATCGGCGCGGCCGCGGCTCGAGGTCTGGCTCGCCGGCAGGCAGCGCCGGCAGCACGACGCGCCGGGAACGCCAATCGAGTGGCTCTCGGTCGAGGAGGTGACGACGCGTGCCGGCACGACAGACCTCACCGATCCGGCGACGATTGCGGCTTTGCTCGTCGCCGCGCGCGCGGGTGCCCTCGCGACGCGCGCGGCGATGACGACGCCGTCTGGCAGCGCGACGAGCACGGCAACCCCTCCTACGCCGACGAAGCGGCGACGGCTCTCATCGCCTAACGAGTACCTCGCCGGCACCGAGCGGCTGCTCGACGGTAGCCGGAGTCTCCTCGAGTTCAACTCGCGCGTGCTCGCGATGGCCGAGGACGCGCGCACACCGCTCCTCGAGCGGCTGCGCTACGTGGCGATCGTGTCGATGAACCTCGACGAGCTGTTCATGGTGCGGGTGAGCGCGCTCAAGCGCCGCGCGCTCGCCGTCACCGGCGAACGGAGCGTCGCCGAGCGTACCCCGGACGAGCAGCTCGCGGATCTGCGCGAGCGCATCGAGGCGCTCACACGGCGCCAGGAGACGGCCTGCGCCCACGCGCTCGAGGAGCTCGCGTTGCTCGGCAGCGGCGTGGTGCGACTCGACGAGATCGATCCGCCGGCGCGGCTTGCACTGCGCGAGTACTTCCGCACGGCAATCCAGCCGGCGCTCACACCGCATGCGATTACGGAGGCGCCCGGCTATCCGGCGCCACGCGTCGCGAGCGGCGCGCTATCGCTCCTCGTCGTCATCAAGGATCCGCAGACAGGCCCGCTTCATCTCGCGACGCTCCGCGTCCCGCCGTCGCTGCCGCGCTTCGTCCGCGTTCCCGGCGCGAGCACCTTCGTGCCGATCGAGGAGATCGTGCGCGACGAAGTGGACGCGCTCTACCCCGGTCGCGCGGTGATCCAGGCGCATGTCTTTCGCGCGACGCGTGCCGGTGAGCTCGACGTCAACGAAGCCGAGTCCGGGAATCTCCTGCAGGCGATCGAAGAGGACGCGCGGCGCCGCCTGACGAATCCGATCGTGCGGGTCGAAGTTGAGCGATCGATGCCGCAGCAGCTGCGCACGCTGCTCCTGCAGGAGCTTCGTCTCGACGCCGGCGGCGAGCAGCTGCTTCTCGGACCCGAAGACATGTACGAGTCCTCACCGATCGTCGACTTCGGCGCGCTGCGCGAGCTCGCGGATCTGCCGATGCCCGAGCTGCGCTTTCCACCGTTCCAGCCGCTCACGCCTTTTCGCGAGGATGAATCGATCGTCGACGCCGTACGCGATCGCGATCGGCTCGTCCACCTGCCGTACGAGGATTTTGATGCCACGGTGCTCCGCTTCCTCGACGAGGCGGCGGATGATCCGGCAGTGATCACGATCAAGGCGACGCTCTACCGCGCGGGTGGCAGTTCGCCGATCGTCGACACGCTCGTGCGAGCGGCGGAAGCGGGAAAGGAGGTCGTGACTTTCGTCGAGCTCAAGGCGCGCTTCGACGAGGAGCGGAACGTACAGTGGGCGCGTCGCCTAACGAGCGCCGGGGCTCACGTCATTCACGGCCTCGTCGGACTCAAGAACCACGCGAAGATGATCCTCGTCGCCAGGCGCGAGGGCGACGGCGTGCGGAAGTACGCGCAGCTCAGCACGGGCAACTACCACGCGGCGAACGCGCGCGTCTACACGGATCTCGGGCTCTTCACCGCCGAAGAGGAGCTGACGGCGGACGTGAGCGATCTGTTCAACGAGCTCACGGGCTCGTCGCAGTGGCCACGCGGCAGCTATCGCCGACTGCTCGTCGCGCCCCATCAGTTGTTGGCTGCACTCCTCGCGCGCGTCCAACGCGAGATCGCGCACGCGCGCGCGGGACGCGGCGGCCGCATCCAGCTCAAGTTGAACGGTATCTCCGACGTCGAGCTGATCAACGCCCTGTACGAAGCATCCGAGGCGGGGGTCGACATCGATCTCATCGTGCGTGGACTGTGTCTCCTCCGACCCGGCGTTCCAGGGTTGTCGGAGCGGATTCGCGTCACGAGTCTCGTCGGTCGATTTCTCGAGCACGCGCGGATCTATCACTTCGGCAATGGCGGCGATGACGAATATCTCATCGGCTCCGCGGACTGGCGCGCGCGCAACGTTCGGCGGCGGATCGAGGTCGTCGCCCCGATCGTGGATCCGACGTGCCGGCGGCGGCTGGAACAGATCCTCGAGCGTGAGCTGAACGACGCGTCCGCATGGCTGCTGCGATCCGACGGGCGGTACGAGCGCGGGGAGTCGGTGCCGACGCCAGGCTCTGAGGCGCAGCTACTGGCGCTGGCGGAAATCGGTGCGACACACGAGGCCATCGCGCGCTCATGACGAGAGTCGCCGATCATACCCCAGGGTTCTGGGACGCGAATGGCGCGAATCTGAAGCGAATGCAATCGAGTCCGAAACCGATCTTCTCAAAAAAATGGCCAGAATTTGGGTCGCGGGTTAAAGATCGAATGCCCTGGATTGGATTCGCCTGCAATTCGCGCCATTCGCGTCCCAGCCTTCTCCACGCGTGAGTAATCGTGATCTCCGGCAGGCGCGACTCAGCCATGCGAGTTGTCCCACTGGGCGATAGGGCCGTCCTCATCCAGCTCGGCTCGACGATCGACGACGAAACGCACCGGCGGGTACGAGCGGTATCGGCGCGGCTCGCGTCGAGGACGGTGCCGGGGATGATCGAGGTGGTGCCGGCGTTCGCCAGCGTCGCCGTGCACTACGATCCCGCGCGGGCGCCGTACATCCGATTCGCCGAGGCCGTGCAGGCGGCGCTGGCTGATCTCGGCGAGGAGAGCCTGCCGACGCCGCGCACCGTGGAGATTCCCGTCCGCTACGGCGGTGAGGATGGTCCCGACCTCGGCGTTGTCGCAGCCGCGCACGGGCTGAGCGCGGACGACGTCGTTAGGCTCCACAGCGCCGCTACATATCGTGTCTACATGCTCGGCTTCGCACCGGGCTTCCCGTATCTCGGCGGCCTGCCGGAGTCGCTGGCGACCCCGCGTCGGGCCGAGCCCCGGACGACGGTGCCCGCGGGGAGCGTGGGGATTGGCGGCAGCCAGACGGGGATCTATCCGCTCACGACGCCGGGGGGCTGGCAGATCATCGGGCGGACGTCGCTCTCGCTCTTCGATGCGCTACGCATGCCGCCGACGCTGCTCGCGATTGGGGACATCGTGCGCTTTCGCGCCGTCGCGCCTGACGGGACGGCGTGATCTGTCACGTCCTGCATCCCGGCCAGCTGGCGACCGTGCAGGACGGCGGCCGCACCGGCCACCAGGCGGAGGGAATCCCGGTGGCCGGGGCGATGGACGAGCTCTCGCTGCGGGTCGCCAATCTGCTCGTCGGCAACGACGAGCGCGCGGCGGCGCTCGAGTGCACTCTCGTCGGGCCGACGCTTCGCTTTGATGAGCATACGCTCATTGCGCTCGGCGGCGCCGACCTCGGTGTCACTGCCGACGGCGTGACGCTTCCGCTCTGGCGGCCGATCTGCCTTCCGGCCGGTACGACCCTGAGCGCCGCGTCGGCGGTGCGCGGCTGCCGCGGCTATCTCGCCGTCGCGGGTGGGATCGACGTGCCGCCGGTGCTCGGGAGCCGGAGCACGTATCTGCGGGCCTCGTTAGGTGGCGTCGACGGGCGCGCTCTTCGCCGCGGCGACCGCCTGCCGCTCGGTGCGCCGACGGAGCTGGGGCGCCGGATCGGGGCCTCCGTCGCCCGGGATCGCCCTCGAGACCGGGTCGCGATCGCGACGTGGGGCGCATCGACCTCGCTCGTGCCGTTCTACACCTCATCGGCAACCGTAAGGGTCGTCGAGGGAGAGCATGCGCGACTCCTCACCCCCGACTCGGCGGAGCGCATGTACAGCACGGAGTTTCGCGTCGGCGCGCAGTCGGATCGAATGGGGTATCGCCTGGAGAGCGGCGACTCGCCGCTCGCGCTGAGCGCGCCGTGCGAGCTCCTCTCCGAGGCCGTGGCCTTCGGCACGGTGCAGCTCCCTCCAGGCGGAAACCCGATCGTGCTCATGGCGGACCGGCAGACGACCGGCGGCTATCCGCGGATCGGCGAGGTCGCGTCGGTGGACCTTCCGCTCGTCGCGCAGCTCAAGGCGGGCGACCGGTTGCGCTTCCGGCCGATCTCACTCGACGACGCGCAGCGATTGTACCTTGCGCGCGAGGACAACATCCGGCAGGCGCGGGCGGCGATCGCGCTGCACCATCACTGAGGCGGGGTCCGCATGCGAGTCGACATCAACTGCGACATGGGTGAGAGCTTCGGTGCGTACGAGATCGGCGCCGATGATGAGGTGCTGCCGCACGTGACGTCGGCGAACATCGCCTGCGGCTTTCATGGCGGCGATCCGACGGTGATGAGGAAGACAGTCGCCGCCGCGGCGAAGCTCGGCGTCGCCGTCGGCGCGCACCCCGGACTGCCCGACCTCGCCGGCTTCGGCCGGCGCGCGATGCAGGTGACGCCTGACGAAGTTTACGATCTTTTCATATACCAGATCGGCGCCCTGCTCGGCTTCGTGCGCGCGGCCGGCGTCAAGTTGCGGCACGTGAAGCCGCACGGCGCCCTGTACAACATGGCCGCGTCGCAGCCGGCGCTTGCGGACGCGATCGCCCGCGCGACGCGTGACGTGGATTCAGGGCTCGTGCTCTTCGGTCTCGCCGGGAGCCATCTCTTGAAGGCGGCCGAGCGGGCGGGAATCGCGAGCGCGAGCGAAGCCTTCGCGGACCGCAATTATCTGCATGATGGCGCGCTCGTGCCGCGGTCGCGTCCGGATGCTCTCGTTCACGACGTCGACGAAGCCGTTAGGCGCGCGGTGCGGATGGTCGAGGAGGGCGTCGTGCCGGACGTGGAAGGAGAAGAGATCCCGATCCGCGCCGACACGATCTGCATCCACGGCGACGGCCCGAACGCGGCGACACTGGCGCGTGCGCTCCGTGCGGGGTTAGAGGCTGCGGAGGTCGAAGTCGTGGCGCCTTAATCCCTCCTCGGCGCAACCACACAGCGTTGGCGCCGACTAACGCGGTCACTGGCGGACAACTCGCGGACCGCTCCTCGCGCCAATCGAGCTCCGCTCACAACGAGCCGGACGAAAGTCTTTGACAACAGCACACCGGTCGAGTTTCGAGCAACGAGGCTGACTGAGACCATTCCAAAGGATTCATCCCGGGCTCCTTGCGCAATGGAACCGTCGCGCCAAGACGAGGGGTCCGCGAGTTGTCCGCTAGTGACCGCGTGCGTCCGCGCCAACGCTGTTGGAGGGCGCGACAAGCTAATGTCAATCCAGTGCTGCCATGTTGAGATCGCCGAACCGGAAGGGAAGTCGTCGCAAGCGTTGCCCGGTCGCCGCGAAGATGGCGTTGCCGATGGCGGCGGCGAGCGGTGGGACCGCAGGCTCACCGACGCCCGTCGGCGCCTCTGTGTTGCGCACCAGGTGCACCTCGACCGGCGGTGAGTCGGCCATGCGCAGCACGGGGTAGTCATGAAAGTTGCTCTGCACGACGCGACCATCCTTCACGGTGATCTCGCCGTGCAGCGCGGCAGTCGTCGCCCAGATGACGGCGCTCTCGATCTGTGCACGCACGGTGTCCGGGTTCACCATCGTGCCACAGTCGAGGGCGCAGACCACGCGATCGACGCGCACGCCGTTCCGCCTGGTCACCGTGACCTCCGCGACTTCGGCGACGTAGGTTCCGTCGTAGTCGAAGAAGGCCACGCCGCGACCGCGGCCCTTGGGGAGGGGCATTCCCCAGTGCGCGCGGTCGGCGGCGAGCCTGACGACGGCCTGTTGACGCGGCTTTCCAGCCAATCGGGCAAGACGATACGCGACCGGATCCATCCCCGCGGCATGCGCGCACTCGTCGACGAACGACTCGAAGCAGAAGCCGTTCTGGCCGTTCTGCACCGCACGCCAAGCGCCTAACGGTACGGGCGCAGCAACGGGCACGAAGTCGTTGCGCGAGGTCATGACGTCGTACGGCGGCTCCTCTCCGCCTTCGCGACGCTGGGGCTGTGTCGTCTTCGGATTCCACCAGGCTTCCGTCGACGGGCCGACGACGCGGTTGTCCCACGTCAGCGGCCGGCCCGCGGGATCGAGCGTCGCGCGGAAGCGCTGCAGCTGCGCCGGCCGATACAGGTCGTGCTGGATGTCGTCCTCGCGCGTCCACACGACCTTCACCGGCGCACCGACGCGCTGCGAGAGCTGCACGGCTTCGACGACGAAATCCTGATACGCGCGCCGGCCGAAGCCGCCGCCGAGGAAGGTGACGTGGGCTTCGACTTTCTCGAGGGGAAGCTTTGTGAGTCGTGATGCGGCTTGCCGCGCCTGCTCCGGGAACTGGCTCGGCAGCCAGAGCTCGACCTTGTCGGACGTCACCGACGCCGTGCAATTCATCGGCTCCATGCATGCATGCGCGACGAAGGGCAGCTCATAGGTTGCCTCCACGACGCGAGCATTGGCGGGATGAGCCGCGGCGCTGTCCGACCACTCGCGATTGACCTTCGCCGCGGCGTCGTCGTTCACCGCGCGGCGCGCATCCTCCCACATCGCGTCCGTGGTGAAGTCGGCGTGGTCGCCGTAGCTCCACTCGATGTCGAGCGCGCGACGGCCCTGCATCGCCGACCAGGTATCGTCGGCGACGACGGCGACGCGACCCGGCAGCTGGCGCGGCACCGGCTCGAGAGTGATCACGTCTTTGACGCCCGGCACGGCGCGAGCGCGCCGATCGTCGACGCGCGCGACCGTGCCGCTGAACGTCGGGCATCGTGCAACGACCGCGACAAGCATCCCGGGCACTTTCACGTCGATGCCGAAGGTCGCCTTTCCCGTGACCTTCGCCGGCGTATCGAGTCGCCGCGTATCCCGCCCGACGATGCGGAAGCTCCGCGGATCCTTGAGCGTGAGCGTTTTCTCATCAGGAACGGGCACGGCGGCGGCGTCTCTGGCCAGTGCGCCATAGGCGAGGCGACGCCGACTCGGGGTGTGCGTCACCATACCCGCGGCGGTCGCGCACTCCGATTCGGGTACGCCCCACCGGCGCGCTGCGGCAGTGACGAGCATCGAGCGGGCAGCGGCGCCGGCGTGGCGCAGTGGGGTCCACGAGTCGCTGACGCTGCTGCTGCCGCCGGTCGCGGTATCGAATTGAGGTGTCGTCGGTGCGCGCTCAGCGCGGACGCGTCGCCAATCGGCGTCCATCTCTTCGGCGACGATCATCGGAAGCGCCGTCCAGACGCCCTGGCCCATCTCAGACTTGTGGACGAGGATGGTGACGTCGCCGGTCTCGTCGAGCCGGATCCAGGCGTTCGGGACGAAAGGCGTCGCGCCTAACGACTCCCCGCTTTCCTCGCCAGCGACACGGCGGCGCTCCGGGATGCGGACGCCGAGGAGGAAGCCGGTTCCGGCGATGGCGCTCGTGACGGCGAAAGCGCGGCGGGTGAGGGCGCCACTGTCGGTGTCGCTCATGTTCCCGCCTCCTGGGCAGCGCGGTGGATCGCTTTGCGGATGCGCTGATAGGTGCCGCAGCGGCAGATGTTCGTCATCGCGGCGTCGATGTCGGAGTCGCTCGGATGCCGGTTCTTCGCGAGCAGCGCCGCCGCGGCCATGATCTGGCCGGATTGACAGTACCCGCATTGCGGAACGTCCTCGGCGATCCAGGCGCGCTGCACGGCGTGTAGCATCTTCTCATCACCGAGCCCCTCGATGGTCGTGATCTTCTTCGAGGCGACAGTGGATACGGGAAGCGTACAGGAGCGCGTCGGGACGCCGTCGACGTGAACGGTGCACGCGCCGCAGAGCCCAGCCCCGCAGCCGAATTTGGTACCGGTGAGCTCGAGGTGGTCGCGAAGGACCCAGAGCAAAGGCGTCTCCGCCGCGACGTCCGCCGTCCGGCGGCGTCCGTTGACGAGGAGGGTAAAAGCAGGCATGGCTCCCCCGGATCGGGTGAGATTTCCTTCACCTTCGCGCGCCCGGCGCCCCAGTGCAAGCGGGAGACAAAAACCTGACACGCCTGTCTGGCCTCTATGACGCGACACACCCATCAAGTTTCCGGCGCCAGAGCCGACTGAGGCCGTTCACAAAAGCAGTCGTCCGGGCTCGGGCCAATGCAGGTTGTCCCTTCGCGAGGACTCATCAGTGCAATCTGTGAAATCCGTGTAATCCGTGATCCCCAGCGCCTGTGGGTCATGAAGGCCAGCGCTGCGCAAGAC
>Ga0070681_10005051_pt1 | contig 12723 bp, 15 predicted proteins | sample KBSC83BmetaG_FD_65650 | JGI IMG/M metagenome (GOLD analysis project Ga0070681, IMG submission 65650) | Corn rhizosphere microbial communities from Kellogg Biological Station, Michigan, USA - KBS C8-3B metaG | ecosystem: Host-associated > Plants > Roots > Rhizosphere | place: USA: Michigan... | reverse complement strand
CATCTTCCATGACTTTCACCAAAACTTGTAAAAACAAAACGTTGTCCAATGCTACTTGAAGACATGCTAAAATTTTCTTTTACGTGTTTATAATCCTTCTAGGAATTTAGGGCATTTTTGTATGTGATTTTTTGAAAATTCAAATTGTAATGTTTGCTCCGATCCTTTTCATGTCTTCTACAAATGTGGGATATGAGACATCAACAGAATCAGGGTCAGTTACAGTGCAATCTCCCACAAACATGCCTGCTATGGAAAAAGCCATGAAAAGCCTATGGTCATCTGCAGATTCAAGTTCCGCACTTTTTAGTACCTTTGGTGCTTCTAAAATCATTCCATCTTCTTTCTCTGTCACAACCACGCCTATCTTTGCAAGTTCTTTAGCCAGAATTTCTATCCTGTCTGTCTCTTTGAATCTTGCATGTTTCACATTGTAAATTTCAATTGGTTTTGATGTTTTTAGAGCCAAAATGGCCATTGGGGGAAGTAAGTCTGGATTGTTTGAAAGATCAAATCTTCCTCCATTGAGAAGTTTTGGAGATACTATGGTTATTTTCTCCCCTACGTTTATTTTCACACCCAGCCTTTCCAAATATGATAATATTTCACGATCTCCTTGTGGTAGATCTCCAAGAGATGCATCAATTTTCATGTCTTTTCCTAGCAAAACTGCCGCAGAAAGCAACAGAGCCATGCTGGAAAAATCTGAAGGAACTACAAAATCAAATGGTTTGTATTTTTGATTTGATACATTATATTTTTTGTATGGCACAATGGGATCAACTGTAACGCCAAATTTTTTCATTGTAGCAATAGTAGAATCAAGATATGGTTTTGATACCAGCTCTCCATCTATTTCTAATGTTATACCATTTTTCATTTTAGGGCCTGCAATCAAAAGTGCAGAAATAAATTGGCTAGAGATCGAACCTGCAATGTGAGTAATTCCTCCATCTGATATGCCTTTTACAGTGACAGGCGGTTTGCCATCAGTTGATGTACATTGTACTCCTAGTTGTTTTAGGGCGTCAAGAAGTGGCTGCATTGGCCTTTTCTTTAGGCTAGAGTCACCAGTGAGTGTTATGGTTTTGTCGGAAAGCGAAGCAATTGCGGTAGAGATTCTGATTGTAGTGCCTGAATTTGATGCATCAATTTCCAATGTCTGCGGATTTACCTCTCCGCTCCCCACTACCAATACTGTAGAATTACTGATTTCTATTTTTGCTCCAAATGATTTACATGCATTAACTGTTGCAAGAGTGTCTCTTGAAAGCAGGACATTTCTTAATGTGCTTTTTCCACTAGCAAGTGAAGCTAGAAAGATTGCACGGTGGGAATAACTCTTGTTTGGAGGGCATGATATTGTTCCTGTTAGAGTAGATTTTGTGACCTTACACTTCATCGACTTCGGCCTTCTTGTTGTTTATTGGTGATACAATGATGCTACCTTCCAATTCTGCAAATACTTTTTTTATTGCTGATATCTTGTCATTTTTTGCCACTGCAGCTATTGATGGCCCGTTGCCAGATACTGATGCACCAAGTGCTCCACTATCTAACAAGTCAGTTAGGATTTTTGGCTCAGATCCCAAAATGGCAGATGTTGCAAGACCATTGAGTATCATTGCATTCCAATAGTCTGACTTGTTGGCAAGATCCCACGCATGTGAGAAAACACCATTCAATGTCTTTAGTTTTTTTACATTACCTCTTCTTCTGGACTTTGGGATGAAAATTACCGCAGTCAAGTCCTCTGGAGCCTTTTCTGATTTTATTATTTTTATACCCGAATTGTCTGTTACAACAAATCCTCCAAAGTAACACGCACATGCATCATCAAAAGCTCCAGTTATGCTTACCTTTGACTTGATGGATGCATGTACCCCATCTCTTAAAATATCAAGATCACTTGCTTTAGGTCTGAATATTTTTGCACAAGCAAGTGATATCACTGATGAAATTGCGCTTGAACTCTTGAGTCCATAACCTGAAGGAATTTCTGATTTTACAAAAATTGTTATCTTGTTTTTCTCAAGATCTGATTTTGGAACTGATGTCTCTACTACATTTCGTATAAGTCTTGAACTAAGGTTTGATTCTTTGTTTTCAAATATTATGCCCTTTCCAGGCTGGGTTTCTACTATTGCCTCTATGCCAAGTGATATGCCGAGTGTTGCACCCTTGCCTGTGGCAATGGCATTTACAATTGACACTGCACCATGCATGCTAGCTTTTACCTTCATCACTAAAATCTCCCAAGCAGGGTTAATTTCATAGCTTCGTATGGGGCTGGTTTACCTGTCCAAATCTCAAATGATTTCATTGCTTGAGCAAGAAGCATCTCCCACCCATATATGATGGCCGCACCTTGATTCTTTGACTGTTCAATCAAAGGAGTTTCTACTGGAACGTATACGATATCATACACAATGGAATCTCTAGTAATTTTTTTTGTAGATATTGGACAGCCAATCCCCTTTAGTCCTACTGAAGTTGCATTTACCACAAACTTGTATTTGTCAGTAACTTCGCCTGCAGATTGGAGATCAAGATAATTTGATTCCAATCCTATGCTGTGAGCAAATCTAATCAATTCTTCTGCTCTTTCACGTGTTCGATTTGTGATGGTAATTCTACGAACTTTTTCCTTTGAAAATCCAGCTATTATAGCTCTTGCAGCCCCCCCAGCTCCTATCAACAAAACATCCGAGTCTTTGGAATCAATTTTTCTTTTTTTTATTGGATCCAAGAACCCATCGACATCTGTGTTGTAACCTCTGAGACGGCCATTTTCATTAACTACTGTGTTTGTAGCTCCTACCAGTTTGCACTCGTTATCTGGGTCATCAAGAAATTTCATCATGTCGACTTTGTGTGGGATTGTGACATTGAATCCTGCAATGTTTATTTTTTTTAATGATTCCACTCCATATTCTAACTCTCCCTTTGGAATTCTATATGCGATATACGTGCAATCAAGACTTGAAAATAAAAACGCTGTATTGTGAAGTGCAGGTGAAAACGAATGATCTATTGGGTCTCCTATGAGTGCATAGGTCTTGGTCATTGTTTTCTACTTGATGAATCGTGATTTAAGCGATTAGGGTAAAAGGTGAAAAGTATGTGGAATTTTTAAATTCCGTATTTATTACTTTTAGAATAGATTTTCTTGAGTTTTGAACCGCATTTTGGACATGCTGAATCTTGATGTATAGTAGCACAATCTAGGCAAACGAAATTACCTCTAGATGTTCTTATCCTAGTTGAACTATATTGGTATATGACTATGAATGCAAGTGCTGCGACCCAGACTAGTATCAAAAATAATATCAGCCTGAACATGCCCAGTAGTACTGTTACTATTGTAGCTAAAATGATGACATTTCGCGGTACATTATTTTGAGATAACTTTGAATTCACAAGTATAGATACGTGTTTCTTTTATAATAAGGGTGACCTTGATTTTTGTCCTGTCTAGAGATTAATTAATTAATGTAAAGTGTTTTGATGAAAGCATTGGAAGACAAGGATGATTTTGCTAACCTGCTTGATGACTGTATAAAACTACTAGATGACAACATGGATGTTTTAAATGATATAGAGTATTCTCTAGAGTCGGAAAAAGAAGATTCAGTCATAACTGATTTGACTAAAAATGATCTTGTGAATATGGCTCACGATGTGGCAGATTCATCACGAATTAAAAGAGCTGAATCACAGTTTGTCAAAAGATTTTTTGAACAAAACTCTGACTGATTTGATGTATTTGATTTTTAATTGAGTTTCTAATTTTTTCCTTCCAAGGATAATACATGTTTCATTTCTTTCAAGCTAAATTGGCCTGGTGCTACTGGCTTGCCTAGTGAAACGTATGTGTACGGGCTACCAAGCTTGGTGCATAATATTCTTGACATTCTGCCATAGTCTCCCATGGCAAAAGAGATCAAGCTGATCTTTTTTGCACGGATCTTGTAAAGTGAAAGAACTCGAATCATGTCATTGATACTCTTTGCAGTAGTGACAATCTTGACATTGTCTGAAAATTTAGACATTTTTTTAAACATTGATCTTAGTGTCTGTTCATTTGGGGTCTTTGTGAAATCATGCCATGAAACCAAAATTCTAGTCTTTGTACTCTTGAGATATTTTCCAAGTTTTTTATTTTTCTTCAATGTGTTGTATTCTATGTCTAAAAGGTATGGCTCAAATTCTGAAATCAACTTTAGGATTGAAATCCGTTCTTTTTCACTGCCTGAAAATTTTCCACCTTCTGTGGTTGGGCGTAATGTGCATACGCATCTACTGAGATGCCTTCTAACTAGAGTTAAACATAGGGGAACTTGACTTGGTTTTAAAAAATCTAACCTCAGTTCTGCATAGTCTGACTTGGCAAGTGCATGCTTCAACTCCCTGAATACCTTTGCAGGGCTGGATGCTGCAATTGTTACGCAGACCTTGGTTGTCATGAGTTTTCTATACTTACTTGGTTGAGCTCTTTGGTGTTAGGGTTGGTTCACCGCAATACATCCATCCTCTCAACTCACTGCATTTGTTAGGATCACGTTGTGCGATATGAAGTGATTGCTTCATCTTGGCCCAACTATCTGGTGAGCATAGAGTTTCTCCACAAATGTGCTGTCCTCCTGGAAATCTGTCTGTTTTCTGGGAGTATCTTTCATACACTGAACTTGGTGTCAGTGCATTTACAGCAGGTAATGCTGCTGCAAAAACCATTATGGTTGACAATGCTAATGCGACCAAACCGATCTTAATTTGTTGGTTGGACATTAAGTAAATCTAGATTTTACTAGTATATTTAGATTAGCATCAAATTATCCACAGGTAAAATGATGTGATTTTGATCTTTTTGCCTAACGTGAATCTTTTTCCCTCTTGTATTATCTGGATGATTGTTTGTGTTTATTCTTAGCATCTATGAAGTGAAAATGGTAATGGAAGAAACTTTTATGAAACGATAATTTCTAGGGGATCCTATGAGTTCAGATACACCACACGACACAAAAGACGTTATCTTCATCGGAAAAAAGCCTATTATGGCATACGTAACATCTGCGCTTATACAACTAGCTAATAACCCAAAAGTCTCAATAAAAGCAAGAGGACTTAGCATAGGTAGAGCCGTAGACGTTGCACAAATAATTGCACGAAGGACTGATAACTCTGGGTATTCTATAGGACAAATCAAGATAGGATCAGAACAACTTCAATCACTAGATGGAAGATCACGAAATGTATCCACTATAGAAATAGAAGTAATGAAAAATGCATAATTGTCTAAAACATGTTAAAGTGCATGTTTTAGGTGATTTTCTTTGATTTAGTTCCATAATGGAATAATTTTTTATTTTTACAACTGTTAAATATCAAAATGATTGAGGAAAATAGTGTGGAAACCAAATTCTATAGTTGTCTCTAATTCTCGAGATCTCTCACAGTTGTCCTCAAATAAAATTGCGCTAACAGTAACATCTCCACCATATCACAATGCGATAAACTACCAAGAACATCAGGATACCAAAAAATGGTATCGTGGAACAGTTGAAACGTCTCTTGAGGACTGGATTGAAGAAATGCGTATAGTCTTTTCTGAAGTGTATCGTGTAACCAAGCCTGGTGGGTTTTGTTGTATTGTAATAGGTAACGAAATAATTGAAGGCAAAAGCAAACTTCCTCTTCCAGCCTTCCTTCTTGTAGAGTTGACAAAAAAAGAGATAGGGTGGAGTTTCTTTGAAGAAATAATTTGGAATAAAGTTACTGGTGGGAAAAAAAGATTTAGGGTTACAGTCCAGCATCCCTATCCCACATATTATTATCCTAACATAATGCATGAGCAGATCATAATTCTGCGAAAAATGCCATTTCATAACTTTAAGGATAAAAAAAGTAAATTGGTTCTTGACAATTTGATGAAAAAAGAAGTTGCAAATTCTGTCTGGCATATTGCACCAATGCCTCCAAGCTACCGGAAATTTCATCCTGCAGCATTTCCAGAAGAGATACCATATCGCTTGATTCAACTTTACAGCAATGTTGGGGATGTTGTTCTTGATCCATTCGTTGGGAGTGGTCAAACTACAAAGATGGCTAGATTTCTACGCAGGAAATACTTGGGAATTGACAAGTCTGAAAAATATGTAAAAATAGCTCAGAAGAGAACTCTAGAATCCCCATCTCTTCGTAAGATGCAACTTGTTCCTAACTGGAAAAAACCAGAACCGCTGTAAGCCACCTGCTGATAGTCTAGTTCGATAGGAAAGGTTATCTATTAAGAACCAAGATTTCTCATATGGTAACTTCTAACAGCAAGTCATATTTTCGAATTGTTGAGAAGAGTCACAGAAAATATACTGCTGCATTAAAACATGCTAGATCCAGACAATCTATGATGAACTTGTACTGGAGACATAAGCGTGAACACGAATCTCTTTTGAAGAAGCATCTCAAAGATGAGATGGCTGAGATAATCAAGCTAAAAAAGAAATTCGAGTAACATATCTTTTTTATTTTTCAAAGGGTTTTGTCAGTGTAAACTTGTCTAAAATATATCTCTGATAAAATCGTCAAGTAAATGACTTTAACCACATGGCAGCTACACTCCTGTCCGAACCTTTACTATTTGTAGAAATTTTTGACTTGTTTTCTAGATGATTCTGTACGGCAATATGTGATTCTACCTCGGTTTCATCTATTTCTATGGAACAGATGTTACAACGAACATTCAACAGATGATCTTGCTGTGTATCCATGTAATAAATTAAGTTCTATGTTATGTTTACCGATTATTTTTCCACGATGTACTCGTCGTCTACTTCCATGCCAAAATGTCTTCCAGTTGCTGGCTTGGAATATGCAAGTACGATATCTCCTTTCTTTAGGTGTGTGACTGAAACTAGATGTCCATTGGGTCGTACAAAGCGAATTGTCTCAGCATTTTGAGCAATTATTCCGCCCACTTCATCTCCAATTTGTGCTTTTATCATTAACATAGGTCTACTTTCTATTTTGGAGCGACCTACTGTAGCTCTTCTTGCTTTACCATGTGAATTTATGACGAGAACTTCTGAGCCTGTTTCTAATTCAGACAAGTAATTTGTGGTTCCGTCTGGTGATAACGTATAACAATGTACTGCACCCGCATTTACTCTAAAAGGTCTTGGAGAGGTAAACGATGAACCGACTGATTCGTTGTGAACCAAGAAAAGAAAATTAGATCTACTTCCAATTAACATTCCTTCACCTTTTCCTAGAATAGATGCAGTGTCTACACATACACGTTCTCCGTTTCCGACTTCTTTTATTTCTAGAATCTTGGCAGGCTTGAGATCAAAGTTCTTTGTACCAAGGTATACCAAAGTCTCTTTTACCTCATTTATAGAACTAGTTGAGAATATGACTCCGTCTACTCCTATCTCCAATATTGAAAACATCTTACGAACTTCGTCTGGGGTATTTGCCACTGCAAATATTTCAGTGTGAACCTTGTGTAGCTTTGCTATTATGTTCTCAAGGGGAATTATTTTCCAATCCTTTACCTCTATTACTACAAAATCTAATCCTGCCTTTGCAAATTGGAGTATTTTTTCAATGTCTGCATTTGAAAGAACTTTAAATTTCATTCCTATTTTTTTGCCTTTAATTTTAGTGACCTTGTCAACTATGACATAATTTGCATTTACTGAGGTATGTATTGTGGAAAGTTTTGATTTTATTCCTTTGAGATCTACTGGATCCAAGTTCACAATCTTAATTCCTTCATTTTCTAACTCTGACAAGAATTTGCCGAGCTGGCCCCTTGAAACCTTTGGGGCAATAATTAGTTCTCTATTTTTGCTCAAGATACTTCGCTGCTTCCTTTGCTGTTTCTTTTCTGAATATTATTGCAGAAAGAGCATGAGTCATCTTGCCTGGATTTTTATGTTCAAAAATATTTCTTCCATATGTTACTCCTTTGGCTCCTGCTTCCATTGCTTCTTCAGTCATTTGTAATATGTCCTTGTCTGTCTTTGCCTTTGGACCTCCAGCTATGACAACAGGTACCGGAGTACTCTTGATTATTTTTTTAAATGAATCTATATCTCCTGTGTAGAGTGTTTTTACAATGTCTGCACCGCATTCTGCACCAATTCTTGCAACATGGCCTACTATCTCTGGGTCGTGTGGATTCTTGACATTCTCACCTCTTGGGTACATCATTGCCAAAAGAGGCATACTCCATTTGTGACAGTCATCTGCAATTCTACCTAATTGTTCTATCATTTCTGGTTCTTCTTTTCCTCCGATGTTGATATGAAGTGAAACTCCATCTGCACCTAATCGTAATGCTTCTTCAACTGAACCTGTCAACATCTTTCTGTTTGGAGACATGGAAAGCGAAGTGCTACCTGAAAAGTGTACGATTAATCCGATCTTGGTTGGTTTTGGCAAATTCTTCAAAATTCCTTTGTTGATTATGACTGATGTAAGACCAAAGTGTTGGCAATTGTAAATCAATGCGTATGGATCCTCTATTCCCTTTAGTGGACCACTTGATATTCCGTGATCCATGGGTATACAAAGCATTTTACCATTGCGCAGAATGCGATTCATTCGAATCTGATGGCCTGTTACCATTGGTGTTAATCGATGGTGTGCCCTACTTAAAAATAGCGGGAAAATGTGGCAGATTTTACAACCACGTAAAAAATCAGAATCAAAACTGGAACCGTCTCAAATATTTTCGAAATTAATTTTTGATATCGCTCAAAACTTTTGATGACTTGTATGAGGTGGAAATAGAGTCATTTTGTTCTCAAACGATTAAATACGCTAAAGAGAAAACACAGTCAATTGAGTCAACTTACAGAACAACTACATCATTCTGAAATTGGTGACATTTTAGAGAATTCTTTAATGGGTAAAAGACCTGAAATAGAAGAATGCAAGAGATTACTAGATTCTAATGATGTACACTTGATGGGTCTTGTTGCTGGATACTTGACACGAAAGAAGTTTGGACGACGTTCTTCTTTTGTGAATAATATGATTCTAAATTATACAAACGTATGTATCACAGATTGCAAGTTTTGTGCATTTTACAGACCGCCTGGTCACGAGGAATCTTATACTGTAACACTTGACAAGATAGAATCTAGAGTAAAAGCTGCTTGGGAAATGTTTGGCATAACACAGGTGATGTTCCAAGGAGGGCATAACCCTTCTCTGAAGATTGAATATTTCGAGGACGCATTTAGATTAATACGAAAAAAATTTCCTAAGGTTGGAATTCATGGTCTATCAGCTTCTGAGGTTGACATGATCTCAAAAGTAGAACACACAAACACAAAAGAAGTTTTATCAAGACTCAAGGAAGCAGGCATGCAATCAATTCCTGGTGCCGGTGCAGAAATCCTAGTTGACGAAGTAAAACAAATCATCAGTCCAAAAAAGATCTCAAGTAATACGTGGTTGAAAATAATGGAAGAAGCACATGGTCTTGGAATTCCCGCATCTGCTACTATGATGTATGGGCATGTTGAAACACGGGATGATGTTGCAGAACATTTTATGAAGATTGTAAGACTTCAGGAAAAGACAAATGGATTCATGGCTTTCATCCCATGGAGTTTTGAGCCAAACAATACGTTAATGCAAAAACAAGAGACTGTCAAATATCCTGCGGGTGGAACACAACTCTTGAAGATGATTGCGATATCTAGAATAATGTATAATGACTTGATTCCTCACATCCAGTCTTCTTGGTTGACAAATGGAGTTGCCATGGCACAAATGGCACTACAATACGGGGCAGATGATTTTGGAGGCACACTTCTTGGAGAAGAGGTAGTGTCATGCACCGGAGCACGTTCCACTGAGCTTACTGGTGCAAAAATAATCCAAGCCGTAAAACAAATTGGCTATGAAGTAGAAGAACGAGACAACTTTTACAATGTTGTAAGAACGCACTAGATACCGTAGCTAGACCATTTGGAATCTACTATCTTCTTTGTGGACTCGTCTGATTTTACAAGTTCTTGAATTTCTCTCTGATATCCCTCTTCTTTTGTTTTTTGTGTTGCATCAATTCCAAGCTTGGAGCCCAAGTTCACAAGAGGCGATGCAGGATCAAGTGTATCCGTTGGCGTATTGTTGATTATTACCGTATCTCTTGCTGCATCTGATCTTGTAGTGATTGCCCAGACTACATCATTCAAATCATGAACATTTACGTCTTCATCTACTACTACAAAAAACTTGGTCAGTGCAAGTTGGCCCATTCCCCAAAGACCCATCATTACTTTTTTAGCTTGTCCGGGATATCTTTTCTTTATTGAAATTATTGCCATGCCCTGGAACCATCCTGAAGCAGGCATTGCAAAATCGACAACTTCTGGGTGGAACATTCTGATAAGGGGTAAAAATGAGCGCTCAATTACTTTGCCGATGAATGCATCCTCTAAGATTGGCTTTCCTACTATTGTTGTAAGATAAACTGGTTTTTGTCTTCGCATGATTCCGGTTAGTGTGAATACTGGATACGGTTCAGGTGGAGTGTAATATCCAGTATGATCTCCAAATGGTCCTTCCATCCTTATGTCGGATGGATCTACATATCCCTCAAGTATCATCTCTGCATTTGCTGGAACTTCCAAGTCTACTGTTCTGCATTTTACTGTCTTGATTCCTGTCTTTCTTGTAATTCCTGCAAATACATACTTGTCAAGGCCTTCTGGTACTGGAGCTACTGCAGAAAATACTGTTGCAGGATCAGAACCAATTATTACCGCTGCCTCTATTCTGCTTCCCGCATCTTTCTTGATATCATAATGATGTGCGCCGCGTTTGTGTTTTTGCCAATGCATGAATGCATGAGTGCTGTCTATTACTTGCATCCTGTATACTCCTAGATTTCTTACCCCTGTCTCAGGATGTTTTGTAGCAATCAACCCAAATGTGATAAACCTGCCAGCATCTTTTGGCCATGTTTTAAGAATTGGAATTTTATCAAATGATGGTGATTCCTCTATTACTTCTGTGACAGGGCCGCCTTTTTGCAGCTTGGGTGCAATGTCTGCCATTTTTGATAATTCTGGGAGTTTTCGCAGCTTGTCAAAAATTCCTGTCGGCATCTCCATTCTTGTCATGTCTACAATTCTCTGACCAATCTCGGTAAAGTCTTGCATCTCTAGTCCGATCTCAAGTCGTCTCAGTGATCCAAATGCATTGGCAAGTATAGGCATGTCAAAATTTTTTACATTTTCAAAAAGTATGGCAGGGCCATTAGAATACATTATTCTACTAAGAATTTCTGAAACCTCGAGGTTTGAATCAACTTGTGTTTTTACTCTTTTGAGTTCACCTGCTTTTTCTAACTTTTCAACAAGCTCTGAAATATCCTCAATAGGCACATATTTACTGAATTTGTATGGCGTATAAGCTTAACTGGATTTTTTGCTTAGTATTTTTCAAAAAATATTGGACACGAGAACTTTAATTATCCTGTGAAGAGAATGCCATCAAGTTGGGTGAACAAAAATGTCCAGTCTGTGGGGGTCAGGGAAAAATTGTTCTTCTTGATACTCAATGTTCTTTCTGTAATGGAACAGGAGAATACTCCAAGACTGCAGAGAGCTACATGAAGTCACATATTTGTCAATGCATATTTCTTGACAGGATAACATGTCCGCTCTGTGGTAAAAGATGCCACCATGATACACCGAATAAACCCAAGGTATTGTTGAGCCCTACTTAGAAAATCGGTGGAAGTTCGTTCTTCTTGTCATGTCCGCCAGAGCCAAATCTACAATAGAAGCACTGGTCTGATTGCATGTACTTGAGTTGTTCTATCTTGATTGCCCCTATCTTGAGTGCAATCTTTGTTAAAATTCTATATTTGAGTGGCATTGCTGGAATGACCTCTTTGAGATATACATTGTAATGATCTGGGCAAAACTTGAGGGTGATATTGCTTGGCTCCTTTGAAGTCTGACTCACAGTCTTTGCAACCCCTATCTGTTCACGTATGTATTCGTGCTTTGGGCATGGGCAATTTCTTCCTCCCGGGTGCTTGTATGCTGGGGTATTTTTCCAATCAAAGCCAGGATACTCTCTTTCAAAGTCGTCCAATGCCTAAAAATGGGTGCTGCTTCTTATAAAACTTCTAGAATATTGTCAGATCCCATCTTGATCAAAATGTAAATAAACTGCCATATCACACAACTACTACATGTCTAAAGAAGTACAGCCAAAAAAACCACGTTCTACTAAAAAAGTTACAGAAGGATCTAACACTGCTGAACTCGAAGCCAAGATAGCAGAGCTCGAAGCAAAGCTTGCTAATTTATCATCTCAGGTCAAGCCTGCAGAACAAAAACCTGCACAGACTTCACCTCCGCCAAAGCCAGCAGCATCAGGTCCAACTCATGGTACACTTCCAGCAGGAATGAAACCGGCAGAAGCTCCAAAACCAGAGCCAAAACCACAACCACGACCAGCAGCATCAGGTCCAACTCATGGTACACTTCCAGCAGGAATGAAACCAGCTCCAAAACCAGAAGCAGCACCAGAACCAACAACTAGTGCACATGAACCATCTGTAGGAGAAGTAGCACCTGCATATTCAAAGATCAGCTCAACAGGTTATACTGGAAACAAGTATTTTGCAACAAGAAAGAGATTATCATATCACCCAGCTGACAAACAATTCACTGGTAGTTCAACAACTAC
>Ga0070681_10005046_pt1 | contig 12729 bp, 11 predicted proteins | sample KBSC83BmetaG_FD_65650 | JGI IMG/M metagenome (GOLD analysis project Ga0070681, IMG submission 65650) | Corn rhizosphere microbial communities from Kellogg Biological Station, Michigan, USA - KBS C8-3B metaG | ecosystem: Host-associated > Plants > Roots > Rhizosphere | place: USA: Michigan... | reverse complement strand
CCAAGCGCGATCATCGCGTGCTGGGCAAGCAGCTTGATCTATTCAGCATTCAGGAACTGGCCGGATCGGGACTGATCTTCTGGCATCCCAAAGGCGCCATGATCCGCAAGGTGATGGAAGACTGGATGCGCGACGAGTGCCTGCGCCGCGGGTATCAGCTTGTCTACACGCCGCATGTGGCCAAGATCAATTTATGGCAGACGTCGGGACATGAAGGCTTTTACGCCGGCAACATGTTTACGCCCATGGAGCTGGACGATGCGATGTATCGCATGAAGCCAATGAACTGTCCTTTCCATATTCTTATCTACAAGAATTCGCCGAAGAGCTATCGCGATTTGCCGGCGCGGTATGCAGAGTTGGGGAACGTGTATCGCTATGAGCGCTCAGGCACCATGCACGGACTTTTGCGCGTTCGCGGCTTCACGCAGGACGATGCGCACATCTTCTGCACGCCCGGACAAATTGAAAGCGAAGTGGCAGCGTGCATCGATTTTGCTGAAGCGGTACTGAAGACATTTGGCTTCAAGGAGTTCAAGGTCGAGCTATCGACATGGGATCCGAACGACCGTGCGCATTACGCTGGCTCGGACGAGAACTGGGATCTCGCCATTCGCTCGCTCGATAATGTGCTCAAGCAAAAAGGAATTCCGTATAAGACGATTCCAGGCGAAGCGGCGTTTTACGGGCCGAAGATCGACGTAAAACTCGTCGATGTGCTCGGACGCCTTTGGCAGCTATCGACAGTGCAGTTCGACTTCAACCTGCCGGCGCGCTTTGAGCTTGAGTACGTAGGCGAGGATGGGGCGCGGCATCAACCGGTGATGGTGCATCGCGCTCTGTTCGGATCAGTGGAAAGATTTTTTGGCGTGCTGATTGAACATTATGCCGGAGCGTTCCCAATGTGGCTTGCTCCCGTGCAGGTGGGGCTGGTGCCAATCAGTGAGCGCCACAAAGATTACGCGGCCAAGGTGGAAAGCGCGCTGAAGGAAGCAGGCATCCGCGTGGAGGTGGACGATCGCAACGAAAAGATGAATGCGAAAATCCGCGACTTCGCCAACCAGAAGACTCCGTACATTCTTGTCTTCGGCGACAAGGAAGAGGCGGCGAATGCAGTGAGCGTGCGCACGCGCGGAAAAGGCGATCAGGGCTCGACGCCGCTGGCTGAGTTCATTGCCAAAGCGAAGGCGCTGGTGGAAAGTAAGTCGACGGAGTTGTGAGAAGAGCAGCTTTCTAGCTACCTGCTGTTGGTTACTGAAGCTTGGACGTCGGCAGCCTGACAAGAAATAGGCGACGAAGAATAACAATCAACATAGAACGGAAAGCCAGCCACTACTTCACCTTCAGCTGCTTCTCTGCGAATTCGAGGAAGTAGGGCCAATTGGGTGCTGGAGTGTGGCCGTACTGATGTTGGCGGAATGCTATGCGGCCGTTGTTGACGAATGTTCCCATTGGCGGGAACGTTTTGGTTCCGAGGCCTTCTACACCGAGAAGCTTCCATGCTGGACTGGCAGCTACGGCAGCGATGAACATGCCGTGTGCGTCTTGCCACGCGTCGCCGGGCGCGTACTCGGGATCGGTGATGAGCGCGCCCCCGCCGATGAATACCGGGCGCGGAGCTACAAGCGCGATGAACTCATGACTATCGACCGGCATCTCGTTAGCGGAGTGGCCAACGGCACAATAACGAAGGAAGTTACCGGCGAACCAGTGGAACTCCTGAACGCTGCAGAGATTGCCAAGAGTTTCGCCGTAGTTGCGGCGATACAGGTCTGCTCCACCCGCTCCGGAGGAGGAGATGTAGCCGATGGCGATCCGCGGATCGTCAACCATGGCGACGAGCGCGGCCTTGCCTCCACGTGAGTGGCCCATCACGCCGACCTTGGCTCCGTCGACGTCAGGATCGGTCTGAAGATAGTCCACGATGCGGCTGTCTGCCCAAGCCCACGCGCGGAGTACGCCCCAGCCGTCCAGCGATCGGGGCTGGCCGTGGTTGACGAGTCCGATGATGCCCTTGTCCAGACCTGCGCCGTTATCGGCCTGCACCTCATTGGACGCGCGAGCGACGAAGCCCCACCCCGCCTGAAGGAGGAGCTTGGCGGAGTCAGGCGGTTCTGGCGGCATTGCCATGCGATGAACCGCCTGGCCTGGCACGGCAGGGCGCGGAGTGAAGTTGAAAGGGTGCAGCGTACCACCGCCGATGATGACCGGAACTTTCTTTCCGCGCGTGGCGGCCGGTGTTACCACGTCAGCCACGATGTCCACCGTAATGGCTGGGTCGTCGGAGTTATCGACATGGCCGATGATGTGCTTGACTAATGCGGGTACACCCGAGACTGTAATCTCCTTGGTGCTTTCGACTTTCCACGCGACGGGAGGGATGTGCGCGGGATATTTGCCGTAGACGTTCTCCGCAAACAACTTCAGAAGCTCGTTGCGGCGCGCGGTCCACTCGGCAGCCGTCGTCACTTTCTTGCCATTTTCCATGACCAGCAGCGCGGGCAGATTCGGATACGGGTTTGCCTTGCTCTCGTCGTAATTGGCGTTGCCGGGCTTGCCAATGTCGTAAGCCGTGGCAGACGGCTGCATGGCGGTAATGCCCAGCAGCTTGATTTCACGGTCGCGTTCGGCCCCCGACGCAGAGGCAATCGCAGCGCGTTCTTTCGGAGTAGGCATGCGCGGTGTTGCTGGTGCAATGGGCGCACCCTGTTGCCCGAATGCAGTGAATGCGAAGCCGAGAAGCGTGCTCGTCAACAGAATGCTGTGCTTGAGCATGGCGGAGATCCTTTATGCGAGGTTTCAGATTGCCGGCGAATCATTATGCCGGCACTTTTACTTCAGGCCAATAGCGGAAGCCGCGAAAGGTAGCTTTGCCGCTGCCGCACGCGTAGAGAGCAGGACGGACGTCGAGAAATCCGCCGAGAACATTGTGATCCATACCCGAGATTTCAGCCGATTCCCGCGTGCGCTGCCAGGGCTTGCCGGGAATGCGGAAATAGAAATCAATTTCCTGATCGTCATTGACGACGCGAAGAGTGGCGCGGGTGGCGCCTTTTTCCAAATGACTGTGGGTTGATCCGGTGGCGAGGCGCGCGCTGATGCCGTCGCGATTGATGACAAGCGCCATGGAGTGCTCCGAGTCGTAGAAGAGCGCAACGCCAGCTTCACAATCGGGGTCAACTTCAACATCAGCTTCCACAGTGTAGGAATGGGCGCCGACTGCAGTGGTCATAGGAGAGGTGTCGTTGATGGATTTGCCCTGGGCGTTAAGAACGAGCGCTCCCTTGCCGGTGCTGAAGCGGGCAGCATCGTACTCGTGCCAGAAGCCCCACTGCAGGCCCAGTTGGGCAGAGGTGAAATCGTCAGATGGATCGGGGAACGGTTGCTGGTGGGCACCGGAGACCGGCATGGCTATGGCAGAATCGGCGGTGATACCTTCTGGAACGCGGAACCATCCGTCGTTGGTCCACTCGACGGGAAGCAGCAGAAGCTGACGCCCCAGAGCACGATAGCCATTCTCGTAGGAGTGGACAGTCATGTACCACTTGCCGTCCGGTGTATCCACAAGTCGGCCGTGACCGATCGACAGCCACCGGTCATGGCGCGAGGGCGTGTGCGCAATGGGGTTGTAGGGCGAGTATTCCCAGGGCCCATTCGCGTGCCGGCTGCGGGCGCTGACGACGGCGTGGCTGGTGGCAGGGCCGGCGGTGCCGCCTTCTGCGACATTCAGGTAGTAGTAGCCATCATGCTGAATGACCTTTGGGCCTTCCAGACACGTGCACTCAACCCGCATATTGGCGGGCAGCGGCCACGCATCGAATGTGACGGTAGGCGGTGTTTTCACGGCGAGGCCGTCTGGCGTGAGCTCGGCCATTTGCCCACCGGCGAGGTAGAGAAAACGTCGGCCATTCTCGGCTATATGCGCGGGATCAATATTGCGAATGCCCAAGTTGATGGGTTCGCTCCATGGCCCCGTGGGGGCGGGAGCGTGGGTGACATGAATTTGCCCGCCCGCAGGAAAATAAATGTAGAACTCACCCTGGTACTCACACAGGTACGGCGCCCACACCGTGCCGTAATACTTATGGAGTGCAGCGGCCACAGGCGTCCAGTTGATGAGATCGCGCGAATGCCAGATCAGCAGGCCGGGTGCGTAGTCAAAGCTGGAGTGAGTGAGATAAAAGTCGTTGCCCACGCGGATTGGGCTGCCGTCAGGATGATCTCCGCCCAAGATGGGATTACGATAAGTGGCCGCCTGCGCAAAAGAAATCTTGGTTTGTGAGGCTACTGCAATACCAGCGGAAAAAGCAGAGGCATTTCGAACAAACGAACGTCGCGTAATCATGGCGAAGCAAGTCTAACGCGCAGGGTTGTCTGCGTAAACCGGAGCGGACGTTTGCGTCACCATCTACCCGAGAATGCGGCTGAAAAGCAGGTCGCCTCCGAACTTCGAGTTGAATCCCGCTGTGCGAACGAGCGTTGCCAACTGCGCCCAATGCCTATGTCCGTGGAGGAGCGCATGCAATGCAATCTTGCGCCGTGACATTGTCCGCTTCTCCGCCGGAATAACCATCAGGTCGAGAGTGTAGGGCTCACTCCAACGCGCATCATCTGCGGTGAGCAGTCCGCGGAAGATATCCACGGCCTGAGCGTGTAAAGCGAAAATCGCATCGAGCGGTCCGGTGGGCATTTCTTCTTTCGCGCTTACTGGCAGACCAGCCAGCCTCTGAGCCCAGCGCAGTTCTGCTCCCCAGATATGGCGCACAAATTCCTGCACGTTCTTCGTCCCGCCAATATCACACGGCAATTCCAGCAGGTGCGGATTCGCATCGAGATGCGCCTTCCAGAAGTCCGCAACTTCCTCGTTCCACGCAAGCAGTTCCTTCAGCGAGATGCCAACATCCACGCTTCCTCCCCTGCAACCTGGATTTATTTGCGAGATCGCAATGCCCGGTGACCAATATCGCGCCGGTAGTAAATCCCGTCATATTGAATAGCAGCCATCGCCGCATACGCACGGCGCAGCGCTTCAGGCAGCGAATCCGCAGCCGCCGTTACGCCCAGCACGCGGCCGCCAGCCGTCACCGTCTCTCCGTCAAGAAGCGCCGTGCCGGAGTGGAACACCTCCACACCCGGAAGCTGCGTCGCCTTATCCAGGCCTCTGATCGGCTTGCCCGTTTCATAGCTTCCCGGATAACCCGCGGAACTCGCTACCACACACGCTGAAGCCCCGGGCATCCAGCGCATTTGTGTTTCCGCCAACCGGCCATCGACGCATGCTTCCAGAGCGTCCAACAGATCGCTTTCCAGCCGCACCAGAAGCGCCTGCGTTTCAGGATCGCCAAAGCGCGCATTGAACTCCAGCACTTCCGGCCCGCGCGGCGTCATCATCAGCCCGCAGTAGAGCACGCCCACAAATGGCACATCTTCTTCAGCCATGCCGCGCACCGTCGGCTCTGCAATGTGTCGCAGAATCCATTCCGTCATGTTCTTGTCCAGCAGCGAATCAGTGGAATACACGCCCATGCCGCCAGTGTTGGGTCCAGTGTCGCCCTCGCCAATGCGCTTGTGATCCTGCGCGGGGACCATGGGCCTCACGTGCTTGCCGTCGCAAAGGCATAGGAAGCTGATTTCGTCTCCCTGCAGAAACTCTTCAATCACCACCTGCTGCGCGGCTTCGCCCAGAAGCTTGCCGGAGAACAATCCTTGCGCCGCCTCCACCGCGGTATTCCGCGATTCGCAGATGATGACGCCCTTGCCCGCGAACAGTCCATCGGCCTTCACCACAATCGGCGCATGGAAGTGCGTGATCGCCTTCTCCACCTCTGCCACGCTCAGGCACACGGCGAAATTCGCGGTGGGAATCTTGTGCCGCTTCATGAATTGCTTGGCGAATCCCTTGCTGGTCTCCAGCATGGCCGCCGCGCGGGTCGGACCAAAAACGCGCATTCCCCGCTCCTGCAGCGCATCCACGATTCCGAGTGAAAGCGGCAATTCCGGACCAACAATCGTCAGGTCCGGCCGTTCAGCTTCAGCCAGTCGCACCATCTGGGCTAAATCTTTCAGGTTCACGGGGACGCAGCGCGCCACCTGCGCAATGCCGCCGTTCCCCGGCGCACACACCACCTCCGTTACACGCTCACTGCGCTTCACCGCCCACGCCAGCGCGTGCTCGCGCCCGCCGGAACCAAAGATCAACACTTTCATCAATTGCCAACTTTCCCGGAATGCATCCAAAGCCAGAAAGAATATGGTCGGCAACGCGGGGTGAGTAAGTCAAACCTTTACCCCGCAATGCAAGAACCTGCCGCTCCCCTATACTGAGGCGTGGCCGCCGAATCATCCGGCCCAATCCTATTTCCGTATAAATGCTCATGGTTGAAAGACGCATCAAGCCGTATAAACAGCAGTCCGCCGAACAGGCGCGCCGAGCAGCCCAGCGCCGCCTCTTCCGGCGCAACCAGGCGTTTGGACTTCTTCTCGTCGCCGCAGCAATCCTGATCTGGCGCCTCTTCCACACGAATCCCGCGTGGATTTTCCCCGCCGGCTGGTGGCGTCCATGAGTGCTGCGCAAATCGAAGATTCAGCCTCACAGACGCCTGTCGCCGTACAAAACCCTGCCGCTGTTTTGAGAGGGCACGACTTTAGTCGTGCCGCAACTGCGGTCGAAAATGAGAGGGCTTTAGCCCCGGAGGGACAGCCATCTGACGCGCTGGCCATCCTTCTTCTAGGTCCCACCGGCAGCGGCAAAACCGCCCTCTCACTCGCACTTGGCGAACAGTTCAATGGCGAAATCGTCAGTTGCGATTCCGTCGCGGTCTATCGCGGCATGGACCTGGGAACTGCCAAACCGACGGCTGAAGAACGCGCGCATCTGCCGCATCACCTTATCGACGTTGCCGAACCCGACTATCCTTTCACAGCCGGTGAATACAGCAGGATAGCTCGACAAGTCATGCGCGACATTTCTGCGCGCCATCATCTACCCATCGTGACTGGCGGAACGGGCCTTTATCTTCGCGCCCTGACCGACGGCCTTTTTGCCGGCCCGGCACGTCAGCAGAATCTCCGCGATCGCCTCAAACGCAGCCAGCAACTCCACGGAGGCGCGTGGCTCCACCGCATTCTCACCCGGCTAGATCCCGCCTCCGGCGGCCGCATTCACGCCAATGACATGCCAAAGCTTATTCGCGCCATCGAGGTTTGCCTGGCTGCCCGCAAGCCCATGTCACAGGTGTTGGCTCGCGACCCTCTCACCGGCTATCGCCTGCTGCGCATTGGGCTGAACCCGCCGCGCCAGCAACTTTACCATCGGCTTAATGCACGCTGCGCAGCCATGTTCGCCTCAGGGCTTGTGGAAGAGACACGCGCGTTACTGGCGCGGTATGGTTCCGTCAAAGCCCTCGACTCTCTCGGCTACCGGCAGGCGCTCGGTGTGCTGCAGGGTCTTTGTTCAGTCCAGGAAGCAATAGAAAAAGCTCAGCAGGGGCACCGCAACTACGCCAAGCGCCAGCTCACCTGGTTTCGTCGCGAGCCTCACGTTCATTGGATCACAGCGTTTGGCGATGACCCGAAGACGAAGCGCCTCGCGGCTGAGCTCGTGCGGCTAGCAATCGCCGGACAAGTGCCGCAACCGGTAAAATGAACTCAGCGCTCAATTGCTAGATTATTTGCGCAACAGGGTGCGGTCCCAGCGCGGATCATCCCGGAACGGAGTACTCCTTGGCAGACGCGATTTATGACGCAGCAATTATCGGCGGAGGACCGGCAGGTTACACAGCGGCCATCCGGGGCGCAGAACTCGGCCTGAAGATCGCACTGATCGACAACGCTCCCAAGCTTGGCGGCACCTGTCTGCACGTCGGCTGCATCCCGACCAAGGCGTTGCTGTTCAACGCGGAGCTTTGGGATCATCTGAAGAACGCTGCCGAGTTCGGCATTGCCGGAATCGGTACGCCGCAGCTTGACTGGGCAGCCGTGCTCACGCGCAAGAATTCCATCATCAGCAAACACGTCAAGGGCCTTGAGTTCCTGATGAAGAAGCACAAGATCACCGTCATTGCTGGTACCGGCCGCATTACCGGCCCGGCGCAGGGCGGCCTGCACACTGTCGATGTCAGCGGCGCATCCGGCGAAGCCAGCCAGGTGAAGGCCAAAAACGTCGTGCTCGCCACTGGCTCCTCCGCCAAAATGCTTCCCGGACTCCAGGCCGACTCCACCATCCTGACTAACATCGAAATCCTCTCGCTCGAGAGCGTTCCCAAGTCGCTCATTGTTATCGGCGCCGGAGCAGTCGGCACAGAATTCGCCTCCATCTTCCGCAGCTTTGGAACGGAGGTCACAATCCTGGAGTTTCTTCCGCGTGTGGTTCCGGTTGAAGACGAAGAAGTGTCAAAAGAACTCACGCGCGTTTTCAAAAAGCGCGGCATCGATGTAAACACCGGCGCCAAAGTTGAGAAGGTGGAAAAAACCGAGACCGGCGTACGCGTGAGCTACGTTGACTCGAAGGGCAAAGCCCAGGTGAAGGAAGCGGAGAAAGTTCTGGTCGCCGTAGGCCGCGCCGGCCGCACGGAGAACATTGGGCTTGAGAAAACGAAGATCGAGCTTGAACGCGGACTGATCAAGGTGAACGCTGAGCAGCAGACCGCCGAGCCCGGTATCTACGCCGTCGGCGACATCGTCTTCGGCCTGCCACAGCTCGCCCACGTCGGATCGATGGCCGGCCTTGTTGCCATGGCCAAAATCGCCGGCGCAAAATTCCGCCCCATCAATCGCGAACGCATTCCAAGCTGTACCTACACGGAACCGCAAATCGGGTCAGTTGGTCTAACTGAAGCGCAGGCAAAAGAAAAGGGCTACGAAGTCAAAGTGGGCAAGTTCCCGTTTGCCGGCAACTCCAAAGCAACGATCGTCGGAAGTCATGACGGCTTTGTAAAGATCGTCTCAGATGCGAAGTACGGAGAAATTCTCGGCGTGCACATCATCGGGCCGCAAGCCACGGAGCTCATCGCCGAAGCAGTGGCCGTACTTGAATTGGAAGGCACCGTGGAAGAGATGATGTACACCATCCACGCACATCCCACGTTGTCTGAGTCACTGCTTGACGCCTATGGCGCCGTCCAAGGAATGGCCATCAACGCGTAGTGTCCTGAGTAGAAGTTAGCGCCACAACTTCGCTGTCATCCTGAGCAGAGTTTGCACACATTTTTCGCGGCAAACACAGCCGAAGGATCTGCGCGATAGTTCACTCAAGCCCTCTCGAAGGCATTCGACTTGTGCTGGATGTATACGCGTCCAGGAGAACGTCGAATTGTCAGGTGAAAATTGAGATCCTCAACAACTCTTTCAACCCGGCGAAGTTTATGACTCGGTTCATCGCAGGCCATTATCAGCTGCCTACGGGCGCTCGCACGCAAGACATCAAAGATGACGCCGCGTGTTCGTCACGTCTTTACGTCGATCGAGGACTCGGCACACAGGCACTACCCGCCCGGATAGGAGCGGCTCCCGACATCGCACTGCTGACGCTACGCTGCGCCTGAAGAGCGCAACCGACTTTCATGATATGCGCCTTGACAGATATGTTTGGAGGCAATATATTCGGCTTAGCATATGTAATTAGCGCGATCCCAAGATCCTTATTGAGCCGCTGAGCGCTCAGGAGTTGAGGCATGGCAGGCCACTACAATGTTCTGTTTCTCTGCACTGGTAACTCGGCCCGCTCTATCATGGCAGAAGCCATTCTCAATCACCGGGGCGAAGGCCGGTTCACCGCTTACAGCGCGGGCAGCCACCCAAGCGGCCAGCCCCGCCCTGAAGCTCTCAAGCAAATTGAGTCCGCCGGTATGCCCACCGTCGGGCTCCGCAGCAAGTCATGGGATGAGTTCTCCGAGCCCGGCGCTCCCAAACTGGATTTCGTATTCACGGTTTGCGACAACGCCGCCAACGAGCAGTGTCCTTACTGGCCGGGACAGCCGATGACTGCGCACTGGGGCATTCCCGATCCCGCAGCGATCAAGGGGACGCCAGAAGAAATCGCGCGCGCATTCCGCGACGCATTCGTCATTCTCGACCGCAGAATCGGACTGTTTCTTGCTCTGCCGCTGGCCACACTTGAAGACCTTAACGTTAAGCGCGAAATTGCCGCCATCGGCCGGTCGTAGTTTAGAGAGAGCCACGATCCATGGAGGCCGCCATTGAAAAAGAGTCGACTATCGTTCCTTGATCGTTATTTGACGGGCTGGATTTTTGCCGCCATGGCATTCGGCGTAGCGCTTGGCTGGCTCGCTCCCGGCGTAGTGCCGTTTCTCGATCGCTTTAGTGTCGGAACAACCTCCATCCCAATCGCCGCCGGCCTCATCCTGATGATGTATCCGCCCTTCACCCGGGTCCGCTACGAGGAACTGCACGAGGTCTTTCGCAACAAGCGCGTCCTCGGCCTCTCACTTGCGCAGAACTGGCTTATCGGCCCGGTTCTCATGTTTGCGCTGGCTATCGTTTTCCTGGGCGGCTATCCGGAGTACATGGCCGGCCTTATCATGATCGGCCTCGCCCGCTGCATCGCGATGGTTATCGTTTGGAACGAACTTGCGAAAGGTGATACGCAATACGCAGCCGGCCTCGTCGCTTTCAATTCGCTTTTTCAGGTTTTCTTTTATTCGGTTTATGCATGGGTGTTCATCACGGTGCTGCCCGGCTGGTTCGGACTGCGCGGAATCATGGTCAACGTCTCCATCGCTCAAATTGCACAGAGCGTGTTCATCTATTTAGGAATTCCCTTTCTTGCCGGCTTTATCACGCGCACATTTCTGGTCCGCATGAAAGGCCGCGAATGGTACGACCGCAATTTTGTGCCCCGCGTCGCGCCCATTACGCTCGTCGCTCTTCTCTTTACGATCGTGGTCATGTTCTCTCTTAAGGGCAGCTACATCGTCCGGCTGCCTCTGGACGTGCTCCGCATTGCCGTACCGCTGCTCATCTATTTCGTGGTCATGTTTCTGGTTTCGTTCTACATGGGCAGAAAGCTGGGGGCCGATTACTCCAAGACCACGACGCTGTCTTTCACGGCAGCCTCAAACAATTTCGAACTCGCCATTGCTGTAGCGGTCTCGGTATTCGGAATCAACTCCGGCGCAGCGTTTGCGGCCGTAATCGGTCCGCTGGTCGAAGTGCCGGTAATGATCGCATTGGTAAACCTGGCGCTTTACTTCCAGCGTAAGTACTTCATTAATCCACAGCCGGCAGGAATTCAAGGTGTGTGTAAATAGCCGCTGATCCCGGTGTTCCCGCTGATCAAGAGAAAGGCAACCGCAGATGTTTCGACTCCCTACGGTCGCTCAACATGACAATGCTCGCAATGTGAAATTGCTGAGTTAGGCTTTTGGGCTGATTCCGTTTACTTTTGTAACCGTGTCCCCTCATTCCTGGGAACCTCGTTCCCTTGTCCCTGCTTCCGGCCTTCCTCGCCTCCCCTGCTATATTCAAAAAGGAATGGCAACAGCCTCGACCAGAAACGCCGCTTCGCAGAACGCAGGGAAGGGTTTCGTTTATCTCCCACTGATCGCCGGATGGCTCGTCCCCGGCCTGGGACATTTTCTCCTACGCAAATGGGTTCGTGGAGCCCTGCTGGCGGCCTCCGTCATTGGCATGTTTGCGCTCGGTTTGGCAATGAAAGGGAAGATTTATGGCAGCGCCCAGGACATCCTCGACATGCTGGGCATGGCCGGCGATCTCGGCAACGGCTTGCTTTTTGTTGCTGCTCGCGCACTCGGTTGGGGCGCAGAGCATGTCCAGGTAACGACCGGTGATTATGGTACCAAGTTCATTGTCGTAGCAGGACTGCTCAACATTATTGCGGCGGTCGACGCCCACAATCTGCGCACGGGGAGGAAGCCCCTGTGAGCCATCCCTCCCACTTCGCAGCCGTCTTGCTGTTCGCGCTCTTCGCGTCCACTGTGTTCGGCATTACGCAGCGCGAAACTCCGAAGCGCATGTTCCGCTATGGCGCATACTGCTTTGTGCTTTTCGTGGGCTCGGCTGTCGTCCTAAGCTGGGTAATGTACCTGATAGCACACTAGCAAAAACGAGCTTTCAGCTACCAGCCTCCCGCCTCATTTGCTTTCGAGATTAAAGACTCGATGATTCAGTGCTGCGGGCACGAACAATCTTAGCTGAGGGCTGACACTTTCTAGCGTTCCCAAACCGCCGCATCGAACTTGTGCGTGCAGTTGTACCCCTCTGAGAGATACAAATCGATAGCCTGCTGATTGGCTTCTGTCACGGTGAGGGAAATCTCCGTCGCGCCCTGCCGCATGAAGTGGTAGCCGGCAGCACTCAGCAGCATGCGCGCCAAGCCACGTCGGCGGTATGACGGGTGAACGCAAAGCTGAGTGATGTGCCCGCTCTCCTGGCTTACCCGCGATCCCAGCACAAGCGCCACAAATTCGCGGCTTGAGCGGTGCACAACAACATGCGATGCCGGAGCGGAAAACGTGCCACAACCGGAGTAGCGCACGATGTTATTCAGAAAGCGCATCGACCCGTGCACGGATCGGTACTGGTCGTTGATCAGGCTGTCAGGATGATTGTGATAGGCATCGCAGATCAGCCGAGCGGCCGGAGCCAGATCCTCGTCGCGCCACGAACGCAGTTCCAGCTCATTCGGCAGGCTTGGCTGCGGCGCGTTCCATAAGCCGGCAAGCTGTTGCAACATGAACAGCCTTCTGAAGA
>Ga0070681_10005045_pt1 | contig 12731 bp, 6 predicted proteins | sample KBSC83BmetaG_FD_65650 | JGI IMG/M metagenome (GOLD analysis project Ga0070681, IMG submission 65650) | Corn rhizosphere microbial communities from Kellogg Biological Station, Michigan, USA - KBS C8-3B metaG | ecosystem: Host-associated > Plants > Roots > Rhizosphere | place: USA: Michigan... | reverse complement strand
ACGTTCGTGGGAGCATTAAGCTGTACCACCCGCGTACCAAAGCCGAAGTAAAACCTGCGTTTCTGGACGGCACCGTGGTTCCACCGTCCGACCATGTCAATCCGCGGCGGGCGTTTGCGCGCTGGATAACCTCTCATCCGTACTTTGCCGAGGCTGCTGTGAACCGTATATGGAGCTGGTTCTTTGGCCGCGGGCTGGTCGAGCCGGTGGATGACTTTCGCTCGACGAACCCGTCAACGCATCCCGAGCTGCTGGAAAAACTGGCGGCGGATTTTCGCGAGCACGGTCACGATCTGCGCCGCCTGATGCGCCTCATCGTCACGTCCCGGACCTATCAACTGTCCGGCGTACCGAATGAAACCAACAAGGACGATCTGGCGAATTACTCGCACGCGATCCCGCGCCCGCTCGATGCGGAAGTGCTGCTCGATGCCATTTCGGACGTGACAGGCGTGCCGGAGGTCTTCAGTACGTCCGTTTCCGACTCGCCAGCCGCCAATGCCGGACAAGCACCGCTGGGGACGCGCGCCATTAATCTCCATGAAGCGGATGTCTATTATTCGCGCTTCCTCGAGTTATACGGGCGCCCCAATCGGCTTACCGTGCCGGATCGAAACACAAAGGCAAGCCTCGGCCAGGCGCTGGACATGCTGGCGGGCCCAGCTTACAACGATAAGTTGATGGGCAAAGGTTCACGCCTGAACCGGTTGCTGGAATCGGGGACGCCGGATGGCAAGCTCATCGAGGAATTTTATCTGGCCGCACTCGGACGGCCAGCTGGCCGCGAAGAGACGGCGGATTTATTGCAGTTGATCGAGCGTAAAGAGGGACGGGAAGAGGCCTGGAAAGATTTTATTTGGGCGCTGATCTCGTCACGAGAGTTCGCCGAGAACCATTAGGATCTAAAATGAGGATGGCATGTTAAAGGCAGGCTGTTTAAATCTAACGCGAGCTGAAGCCAGCCGCCGCGACTTCCTGAAAGCAGGCTCGCTCGGCTTTTTGGGAATTCACTTGAGCCAGTTTTTGGCCGCTCGAAGCGCGATGGCGGCCACCACGGACAAGATACAACCCAAAGCGCAAGCCTGCATTCTGGTGTGGCTCGAAGGCGGCCCCAGCCATATCGACACCTGGGATCCGAAACCCAACAGCAATTTCAAAGCGATTTCAACGAATGTCGCCGGCATTCAAGTTTCAGAGTTGCTGCCCAAGCTCTCCCGGCATATGGACAAGCTGTCCATCGTGCGTTCCATGCACACCAAAGGCAACGACCATCCGCAAGGCACGCATTACGCAATTACCGGGCACGAAGTGAACGCCGCCATGAACTTCCCGAGCCTCGGCTCGATCATTGCCAAGGAAACGGGAGCGCGCCATAATCTGCCCGCGAACGCACTGCTGCCGCGATGGGAAGGGGATCGCCAGTACGAGGAGTATTTCCGGTCGGCGTTTCTCGGTGCAGATTACGATCCGATGTGCATTCCGGATCCCAGTAAAAAAGACTTCCGCGTGGCGGATCTCAGCCTGCCGAAATCTGTTTCCGAAAAGGCTGTCGAAAGCCGGCAGGAATTTCTGAAGATCGTGGACCGTCGCTATCGAACCCTCATGTCCTCGGCCGAACACGCCAATATGGATCACTTCAGCGCGCAGGCGTGGCAGATGCTGCTGACGCCTGCGGTTCGCGACGCATTCGATCTTTCGAAGGAGTCCGAGAAACTGCGCGATCGCTACGGGCGGGATTCCGTGGGTCAAAGCGCATTGCTCGCTCGCCGTCTGGTAGAGGCTGGAACGCGTTTCGTCACCACGGCCGGTTTTCACGCCAATTCCTGGGATACGCACAGCGGCAACGATCAGGGACACCGTGACCGCCTGGCGCCGCCGCTCGACCGCACGCTGTCGGTTCTTCTCGAAGATCTGGAGGAGAGAGGCCTGCTCGATTCGACAGTAGTTCTCGCCATGGGTGAGTTTGGCCGGACCCCTGAACTCAATCCGGCTCTCGGCCGCGATCACTGGCCGAACTGCTGGTCTCTCGCACTGGCCGGTGGAGGCATCCGCGGAGGCCAAGTGGTCGGAGCGAGTGATGAGCGGGGCTTCGATCCCGTGGGACACCCGGTCAGCATGGGCGATGTTTACGCCACCATCTACAAAGCGTTTGGCATCGATTGGGAAAAGGAATACATGAGCCCCGCCGGACGACCCGTCAAGATCGCCAACGCGCTGAATGACCGCACGGGAGAGCCTCTGAAAGAGCTGATCTAATCCGCCTGTCCTACCTTGCGAACTACGGGTTTTGGTTCTTGTTTTCCCTGCGTGATACCCTGACTTTGGTGCGTTAGGGCGCCTCCGTGTCCGCGGGAAGGACTGCGTCCACCTGAACTATCCGATATAGTCGGCATTGCAATGAACTCTTTTCTGCCCGAGCGAGCGGACACCGGGCGCAATGGAAAGGAGCTCATGTGAAACAGACGTTACCCACCCGCCGGATGCGCGCGCATCCGGATCTCGAACAACTCAAGCGTCAGGCGAAGGATTTGCTGCGGGGCTTCGTCAGCGGTGAGGCGGAGGCCGCCGCGGAGGTTAAAGCGCAATACCGCGTCACTGATGCATCGCAATTTGCGCTTCACGATGCGCAACTCGTGGTAGCCAGAAGCTACGGCTTTCAGAGCTGGCCCAAACTCAAGGCGTATGTCGACGGAGTGACCGTAAAACGGCTAGCCGACGCCATACGCGCGGGCGATTTGGCCGAGGTAGTACAGGAGATGCTGCAGGCGCGGCCCGAACTTGCCGATATGACGACCTCGTATGGCGACGAGCATCGGCCCATCCATTATGCGGTGATGAAACGGTCGCCGCATATGGTGAGGCTGCTAATGCAGCATGGAGCGAATGCGCGGCAAGGCATCGATCCGCACCGGGACGCGACGACAGCTTGGACCATCGCTAAGGAGCGCGGGTACGAGGAGCTGGTCGCGATTATCGAGGAGGAAGAGCAACGCCGGGTCGAGGCCAAAAGCGCGCGTGAGGCGGAAGTCATCGGCGACGAGAGGGCCCGTGATGCCGTGGCCGCAGGCGACATGGAATGGCTGCAGGCGCGGCACGCTGAAGGGACACTCGTGAACCCGATCCGGTGGGATGGGGGCGGGCTGCTCACGGTCGCAGTGCGGCACAACCGGCCGGAGATGCTGGCGCTGCTGCTGGACTTCGGCTTCGATCCGGATGAACGCGTCTCGTCGGGCGAAGGCGATTGGGTGGCGTACTCGCAGGGATATCCGTTGTGGTACTGCGCGGCGCTCGGCAGGCGCGAGATGGCTGAGCGGTTGCTGGAACGTGGAGCGAGTCCGAACGTGCACGTGGACTCGAGCGGCTCGTCGGTATACAGCGCGTATAGCCACAAGCAATGGGACATGGTGGAATTGTTGTGCCGGCACGGCGGCGTGGTGAGCGCGGATACGGCTGCAATTTACCGGCAGACAGACCTGGCGCGGCAGATGCTCGAGGACGAGGCTCGCGGAGTCCTGTCGCAGGGGATCGTTTCGCCCGGAAAGCCGGTGGCTGAGGAGCTGCTGCACTTCGGGGCGAGCGGCGGCGATCCGGAGATCGTGCGCATGGCTCTCGAACGGATTGACTGGCCGCGAAACGACGAGCGCTGGTTTCGGTCTCTGGCGGAGCCACTTTCTTTCTGGCACCACATTCCTTGGCTATATGCCGGAAATCACGAGCTGGATCGCGGAACGTATCTGCCGTGCTTCCGCCTGATTCTGGAGCGCTGCGATCCCAACGTGATGGGAGGCTTCGGCCGAACGGTATTGCATGAAGTGGCGGCCATGGGCGACCACGTGACCGACGAGGAAGCGAGGCCGTTCGCGAGGGCGCTGCTGGACGCCGGAGCACGAACCGGCGTGCGGGACGAGATTCTCAAGAGCACGCCACTCGGCTGGGCGTGCCGCTGGGGACGTGCGGAAGTGGCAAAGGCGCTCCTTGAGAACGGTGCGGACCCGGTGGAATTGGATGCCGAGCCGTGGGCCCGGCCAAGGGCATGGGCGGAAAAAATGGGACATGCCGGCGTGCTCGCGCTGTTGAGGCAGCACGGTGGCTGAGGGAGTGTAACTTTCCCGTATTCTGGACAACTCATTGACAGCGCCGGGATTGAGGCTCAGAATAGTATTATCAACCACTTAGCGAACTGGCGGCTATGTCCCACTCTTATTCCGCAACACTTCTTAAAACCGTAGCGTTGGCGCTGTTCCCCATGGCTGCGTTTCCGGCGCCAGGTGCGGAGAAGCTGTTCAGTGATTCCATTCACCCGGTCTTCGAGAAGAGTTGCCTTCCTTGCCACGGACCGCAGACCAAAAGCGCCGGTCTCGATCTTTCGACCCGCGATGGTTTGCTGCGCGGCGGTGCCCAAGGGCCGGCAGTGGTGCCCGGGGATCCGAAAGCCAGCCTGCTTTACAAACTGGTCGCGCAGGAAGCCGAGCCGCACATGCCCTACAAAAGTGCCGCGCTTCCAAAAGAGGCAATCGACCGGATCGCGGAATGGATTGCGGCCGGTGCGCCGTACGAAGAGAATGCTGACGCGGGAGTGGCGTTATTTCGGGACCATGTTCGCACCCTAATCGAAACAAATTGCGTCAAGTGCCATAACGCACAATTGAAACGATCGGGATTGGATCTGACCACGCATGAGGCGTTGCTGCGTGGCGGCGATACCGGCCCGGTGGTGGTTCCCGGCGATGCGAAATCGAGCGTTCTCTACAAACGCGTCAGCCACATCGAGCAACCGGCGATGCCGTTCGGCGGCCAGAAACTTCCGGACGGCGCCATCGCTCAAATCGCCGATTGGATCAACGCCGGCGCACCCTATGACGCTCCTCTGGCAGCCGGCAAAGCGCAGTTGAGTCATTGGGCGTTCAAAATGCCGGTGCGCCCGCCGGTACCCGAAGTAAAGAACCGCGCCTGGGTCCGGAATCCGATTGATGCATTTGTCGCGGCCGAGCAGGAGAAGCGAGGCCTCAAGCCGCTAGCCGTTGCAGACAGAAGAACGCTGCTCCGGCGCGTGTACCTGGACTTGATCGGGCTTCCGCCGGCGCCCGCTGAAATGAATGCGTTTCTCGCGGACAACTCGAAAGACGCCTACGAAAAAGTAGTGGACAAGCTGCTCGCCAGCCCGCGCTACGGCGAGCGATGGGGACGCCACTGGATGGACATCTGGCGTTATAGCGACTGGTACGGATGGCGCGCGCAGGACCAGGTTCGTTACAGCCAGCGGCACATCTGGCACTGGCGCGACTGGATCATCGAATCTGTCAACAAGGACAAGGGGTACGACGAGATGATCGTCGAGATGCTGGCGGGCGACGAGTTGGCGCCGAACAATCCCGATGTGACCCGTGCTACCGGTTACCTGGCGAGGAATTGGTACATGTTCGACCGCAACGTCTGGCTTAAGGACACAGTTGACTATACGGCCATGGCTTTTCTGGGTCTGACCGTAAAATGTGCCCGCTGCCATTCGCACAAATACGATCCGATCACGCACGAGGATTATTACCGGCTGCGGGCTTTCTTTGAGCCGTATGACGTGCGCACCGATCGCGTGGCGGGACAGGCGGACCTCAAGAAGGACGGCATCCCGCGCGTGTACGATGCGCATGCGGAAACACCCACGTACCGATTTATTCGGGGCGCCGACAGTAGTCCGGATACCGAGCACCCGCTCACCCCTGCCATCCCCGCCTTTTTTGGAAATGCCGAGTTGAAGATTACGCCGGAACCGCTTCCGCTGGACGTGTATTATCCCGACTCGAGGCCCTTTGTGCATCGCGACTTGATTGCGGCGGCCAAGGGCGATATTGAAAAAGCCGAAACTGAACTCAGAAAGGCGCAAGAGGAGCTGGATAAAGCCAAGCAGCAACTGGCGCATCCGCCGGCGCCCGCGCCAGTCGCGGCCGGAGCCGGAAATCGCTCAGCCCCCGCTTCATCGCCCGAAGACAAAACGTTGGATGCCGTGCTCAAGGCACAGGCCGGCGTCGCGATGAAGCGAAAAGAACTCGCGTCCGCGCGAGCTGCCCTGCCTGCTCTCGAAGCGCGCATCGCCGCCGATGAGGCCAAGTATTCAGCCAAACCGCCGGCGAATCTCGAAGAATTGGAAGCGGCCGCCATCAAGGTCGAGCGGCACGCGAATGTGATGAAGGCGGAGGAGAACCTTCTGCGCGCACAGCAGGAACTCGCAGCGGCGAAGCCAGAATCGGAAACCTACGACAAGGCAGCTGTGAAGAAGTTGGGCGAAGCGAAAGCACAGCTCGAGGCTGCTGCGAAGGCTCTGGAGTCGCAGGACGCCTATACACCGGTCGGGAAAGTTTATCCGGATTCGAGCACCGGCCGCCGGCTGGCGCTGGCGCGCTGGATCGCGAACAAGCAGAACCCTCTAACCGCGCGCGTGGCGATCAATCACATGTGGCTCCGGCATTTCGGCCAGGCGCTCGTCCCGACAGTGTTCAATTTTGGCATCAGCGGGAAGTCACCTTCTCATCCCGAGTTGCTGGACTGGCTGGCGGTCGAGCTCATGGATCACAACTGGAGCATGAAATCCATCCACCGGTTGATCGTCACCAGCAACACATATCGCTTGCAGTCTTCGACCAAGGGCGCCAGCAATCCGAACGCAAAAATCGATCCCGACAACCGGTATCTCTGGCGTATGAATGAACAGCGCATGCAGGCCGAGGTGGTTCGTGACAGCCTGTTGTCCATTGCGGGGCAGCTCGACACGACCATGGGTGGCTTGGAGATTGAAGCCATTAAAGGACTCGAGTCTCATCGCCGCAGCGTTTATTTCCAGCACACGCCGGATGTGCAGGTGACATTCCTCAAGGTCTTCGATGAAGCCAATCCCAACGAGTGCTTCCAGCGGAATGAAAGCATCGTGCCCCACCAGGCGCTGGCTCTCGCGAATAGCACGCTGAGCCTGCAGGTGGCGCGGACTCTGGAGCGGCAGATTACCAAACACGTCGGCGAGCCGGCGGCCGCGGACTCCAAGTTCGTGGCAGAAGCGTTCGACGTCATCCTGAACCGGCCGCCTTCTGTTGCGGAGCGCAGTGAGTCATTGAAGTTTCTGCTCCAGCAGGACGAGCTGTTTCAAGACCCTACGAAGCTGACTCCTGTCGCGACGGGCGCTGCCGGCGAAATCAAGCCGGAATCGGCTCCCCATTTGAGAGCGCGTGAAGATCTCGTCCACGTACTGTTGAACCACACTGATTTTGTAACGATTCGTTGAGGAACATATATGAAATCGAATGAGCGGCCTTTGAAATCTGTTGCCCTTTCGCCGGGTTGCTGCACTCCTAGCCGCAGAGTCTTTCTGGCGGATGCCGGTATGGGGCTGACAGGGCTGGTGCTGGGGGCCATGTTTCAGCGCGAAGGCAAACCGGCTACCACTGCCGACGCGTGGACACTGCCGGACGGCAAGCCGCATTTTCCGCCGAAAGCCAAACGCGTGATCTGGCTGTTCATGTTGGGCGGCGTGAGCCATGTGGACACCTTTGATCCCAAACCCGCGCTGAATAAGTACGCGGGAAAGAACATTTCGGAAACGCCGTTTAAAGACACGCTGAACTCGCCCTACGTGAAAGGCGTTCGAGAATTTGTCAAAGGCGATCATGGCATTAAGCTCACGCTCTATCCGATGCAGGTTGGCTACCGCCAGTACGGCCAGAGCGGCGCGGGTGTCAGCGACTGGTTCTCAAATGTCGGGTCCATGGTCGACGAGATCGCTTTGATCCGCTCGATGTATACCACCGACAACGATCATGGCGCCATCCTGCAGTTTCATACCGGCCGGCACATGTTCGACGGTTATCTGCCGACGATGGGGTCGTGGGTGCATTACGGCCTGGGCACGCTCAACCAGAATCTGCCGGAGTTCGTGGTCTTAGGTGAGCCGCCGAGTGATTGTTGCGGCGGCATGGGAACACATGGATCGGGTTACCTGGGACCGGAGCATGCGGGCGTGCAGTTGGAAATCAATCCGGATGATCCGCTGCCTTTTGCTTCTCCTGGAAAAGACGTTTACCAGCAGGAGCAGGAACACGAGTTCGATTTCCTGAAGCGGCTGAACGGGCTGAGCGCGGTGGAATATCCCGGTGACGCGGCATTGAAGGCGCGCATTAAATCCTACGAACTGGCATTTCGCATGCAGATGGCCGTGCCGGACGCCGTCAGCTTCAAGGAAGAAAACGAAGAAACCAAACGTATGTACGGGCTCGACCAGGAAGTCACGAAACCGTTTGGCGAAATCTGCCTTGCGGCAAGGCGCCTTTCCGAGCGAGGCGTGCGTTTCGTCCAGCTCTATCACGGCACTGGCGGCAACGCCTGGGACGCCCACAAAGACTTGAAGAAGGGACACGCCGAACAATCCGCCAAAGTCGACAAGCCTGTTGCCGGCTTGCTCAAAGATCTCAAACAGCGCGGCATGCTCGACGACACGCTAGTGGTGTGGGCCACCGAATTTGGCCGGACACCGGGCGGTGAAGGAGCGAACGGACGCGACCACAATCCGTATGGATTCACGGTCTGGATGGCGGGCGCAGGCATAAAGAAAGGCATCATCCACGGGGCCACGGATGAGCTCGGTTTCCACGCGGTGGAGAACCGCCACTACGTCACCGACATACACGCCACGGTCTTCCATCAGTTAGGACTCGATCCACGCCGCCTCGAAGTTCCGGGCCAGAAGAGGCTGGATATCGACTACGGCAACCCGATTAAAGAGATTTTGGTATAGCGGCGCCCCCGCAGGCGGGATATCTACTAAGAAAAAAGGTTGATAACCTTGTTCGGGAGAAGCGGTCCGTCTTATTCTGTCGAATATGACAATGAACGCGGTCTTCGCGTGCCTCTTCGCAGTTACACTGATCGGTTCCCTGATTTTGCTGTTTCGCTCTCGTCCTCACATCTAACGCGCACCGCAAATGGTGCCGAAGCGATCACATGCGCTTTGATTTTGTAGCGCACCGGCATGAGACGCGAACTGCTAATGGGTCCGTGTTTTTTCGAAACGGCTCAAATCTACATACAACGCCATCAGATCGTCGCCGCTTTTTTTTATTTCTTCGCCAATGCGAGCTAGCTCCGCGGGGCTGGCGCCATAGAGATGAATCAAGCGGTTAAGCTCCACGTACCACTCTGGTGGGCTGTCTTTTTGGATTAGGGCGCCGCGGAGGAACAGGACGTGGCTGTGAAGCACACGATCGTACATTGGACCGGGAGGGATGGCCCGAATGAACTGTGTGTAGAGCATGCAAACCTGGTGGAAATAATTTGCCTCTGTTACGTCCTGATCTTTTTTCCAATTTTCCAACTCGTCGATGAATGCCACAGCGTGCGCTTCCCACTCGGGCTCGCGGCGCACTTCCATCGGCAGTGAGTCGGGACCATGTATTTCGTCCGGAGGATGCTCTTTCTTATAAATGGCCCTTTGTTGCTCGTTTCCGTAAAGCAGTTCCCCAACGTGCTTGCTGAGCGATTTCGCCTGCGGGGTCTGCCCGTACTGAATAACGCTTGCGGCCTCACCAATGCTGGCGGGTTTGAGTTCGTCTTTTTTGATTTCCGGCACATCGTCCGCGATTGGCCGCAAATCGGTGTTGACCATTTCGCCTATCCGCGTAAGAACGATGCCGGCTCCCTCAGGGTCAACGCTTTCCGGGCAACGCGGTCCGGACATCTGTCTGACAAAGTAAGTGCGGAACGCATCGATCAATCCATGCGGCGAGATATCGCGTTCGCGGCAGATTTGTGCGAGCCGAAGCAGTCTTTGAAACAACGCGTAACCGATAGAGGAACCAAAAGCACGATCCTCGGTGTACAGTTGTTTCAAACCGCTGCTATACGCAACCACCAGCGCTGCAAACTGGTCACGCGGCAAGTTTTTTAAGTCTAGAATCAGCTCCAGCGCCGGATAGACTTGAAACGGTGAATTCATGCTCCGGATGGCGCGTTCCAGAAGCGCGAAAGGCTTGCCTTCACGCCGTTCCCGATCGTCGAATCCGCGCTCCGTAACTTCTTTCAGGGTGACGTAGTAGTCCGTTGGATCGTAGCCGTTTGCGTCTTTGCAGGAAAGCCCCGGCACCTGGGGCAAAGGCATATCCAGAAAGAGTTCTACCGCTTTCTTCTTATCGGTTGCGAGCATTGCATGCACGGAGCGGCACTGCAGCGTGAGACCGGAAAGCTTCTGGTCTAATGCCAGCCAGATGTTACCTATGTCCGAGTCCGCATTGCTAGCCCGCTCTACAGCCGGGGTGATCGGCAGCGGGTACTTCGCTCTAGTTGCCAGCTGAAAAGCTTCATCCAGCAACTCGATCTTCCACGCAGGGTCGTTAATCGCGTTCGATTCGATTACGCGAAGCAGGATGTCCGCCCCAAGTTCAGGCGGAGCCACGGCGATACGGTCAACGAGAGACTGAAGTTCTTTGGGGCGCGAAGCCGGTACCGGCTGCGCCGCGGCACTCCACACAAAGGCAACTGCAATCAGAAGCCTCATATCAAACCTTCTTCAGGTTGCCACCCCTCCACACACATTGAACGCCTGGCCGGTGATTGCCGCCGACTCGTCCGACGCGAGCAAAATCGCCATGGGCACGATCTCATCGGGCTCGAGACGCCTGCCGATGGGGGTCAGGCGCGATTCCAGTTCGGAGAATGACACGCCGAGTCGTTTGGCATCGTATGCAACACGCCGGTCATTCATCTCCGTGCGGACTGGTCCCGGACAGATTGCATTTACGGTGATTCCGTCGCGCGCGACCTCGAGGGCGACGCTACGTGTCAGCCCCAGGACACCGTGTTTCGACGCCGCATACGCCGCTCCATGAAAAGACCCGGTCTTGCCATTGATGGACGCGATCGTAATGATCCGTCCCCGCTTTTTGGCCAGTAGCACGGGCAGCACGGCCTTGGTCAGTAGGTAAGGCGCCGTGAGATTCAGGGCCACGGTCAAGTTCCAGAATGCGTCATCGAAATCGACCACCGGCATGGGCCGCGAACTGCTGCCCAGCCCGGCGTTACTGACGAGAATGTCGATGGTTTGGAAGCGTTCGAGTACCTGCGCGATGACTCGCGACGGGACGGCGGGATCGCTGAGATCCGCCGGTATCGCGAGGGCCTGGCCGCCGGCTTGCTCCACTTCTGCGGCTAGCGATTGCAATTCGGCCTGACTGCGAGCGGTCACGGCAATCGCTGCGCCCTCGGCGGCAAAACCTCGCGCGATGGCCCGGCCGATGCCGCGGCTGGCGCCGGTAATCAAGGCGATGCGGCCCTCTAGTTTTCGACTGGCCATTGATTCACTTTAATGAAAAGCACAGGCAAATCGGTGGAGTAGGCATTCATGCCTGCAGTTCTATCCTTCAGGTTTCCACGCGTGCCGATGGCACCAATGTCCGGATGAACATCGCTCCCGTCCCCAGTGACGCCATGCCCGATAGAACGGCAAGCGCGAAATGGCCGCCAAAGGCTGAGAAGGCAGCCAACACCATCGAAAAATAGCAGGCCACGCCCCAGCAGCAGGCGATGATTTCGGAGCGTGCGCGCGCGTTTATCGACTTACGTTCTTCGAGCGGAAGCGCGGCCTTGATCGGACCCCAGAAGCCGATTGGCCGGACATCGCGATAAAACTTCCGCAGGACATCCATCGATTCGGGGCGCGTTAGCATTGTGGTGGTCAGGATCGCGATCCAGCCCAAGCCGAAAATGATGGTGAAACCCGCCCAGAACGGGAAGCGGTTGAGATCGCCAAAGGCAGGCACGATGCCGTCCAGGTTCAGGCCCGAGATCCGGTGAATCCAACCACGCGCCGCACCCGGAATGACGGCATCGGAGCCAAACCAAACGGTGTAACCGGCCGGGAACGCCCCCAAAATCCCAACCATCTCGCCGAAGACGTTCGTCCGCCACCAGAACCATTTCAACCACGCGAACGGCAGCGGAAAAACAACTAACGCCGAGTTGATGAATAGCACCCAGCGGTCGAGCTGCTTCGGGTCGATGAACCATGCCCAAATTACGGCAACCACGAGCATCAGGCCCGAGCATAAGCGGCTGACGAACAGATATTCGCGAGCGAGCGCATTCGGCCGCAGGGTGAGGCGGTACAAATCGTTCACCAGATAACCGGCGGCCCAATTCATGAAAGCGGAGATCGATCCCATGTATCCGGCGAGGGAAGCGACCAGCAGGAGTCCGAACAGCCCCGCCGGGGCGTGCTGCCGGACCAGTTGCGCCCAAAGCTCCGCGGGTACTGCCACAGATGAGGGCTTGTAGAGTGCTGCCCCGGCCAATCCGATAAGGATGAACGGAATCAAGCGCACCACCAGCGCCAGAACGCCATTGAGCACCTGTCCCATGACGGCATGGAATTCGTTTTTCGCTGCCATGTAGCGCTGCGCGGTCCATCCCTCGCCCGCATACGGAGAACCCGCAAAGAATAGCCCCTGCACGCACAAGGCTGCCAGTGAGATTGCGCCGATGTTCCCGGCGATGGGACTGGGATTGAGGAAATCTCGCCCGCGTAAAGCTATTATTTGATCCCACGCGTGCGCCAGACCGCCCGCTCTGGCCAGCAACATCGAGCCGAAGATGCTGTTGCCGGCCACCACCAGGACAAACTGCAGCGCGTCATTGTAGGCGACGCCAAGCAGGCCGGAGACCAGCGTATAAGCTAGCGTGATGGCGCCGAACACCAGCAG
>Ga0070681_10005043_pt1 | contig 12732 bp, 7 predicted proteins | sample KBSC83BmetaG_FD_65650 | JGI IMG/M metagenome (GOLD analysis project Ga0070681, IMG submission 65650) | Corn rhizosphere microbial communities from Kellogg Biological Station, Michigan, USA - KBS C8-3B metaG | ecosystem: Host-associated > Plants > Roots > Rhizosphere | place: USA: Michigan... | reverse complement strand
GCAATCTCGGAGAGCGGCGGATCCCTCGCCCCGCCCAGAACTGAATCGCAGGGTAACGGAGGTACGCCGACGCTGAAGTTGGCCGAGACCTACGGCGCCAGGTTGCTCCTGGCCCTTGGCGCAAGCGACATCAGGTCGGCCCGCGCGATTCCGGCGGACAAGGTCCTGGCGGCGGCGGGCAAAGTGCCGCGTGGATTCTGGCCCACGGTCGACGGCTACGTCATCACCGGCGACGAGTACGTGCTCTACGAGGCGGGTCGGTTCAACGATACGCCCGTGCTCATCGGTACGAACTCCGATGAAGGGGCCGCTTTCACACCGCCCACCGTGACGCGGTCGGATTACGAGAAACAGATTCGCGACGCATACGGGGCGAAAGCCGATCTGATCCTGTCTGCCAATCCGCATTCCACCGAGACGGAAGCTCATAGCGCCGCCAAGAACAATTTCCGCGACTCCGTGTTCGCCTGGTCGACGTGGCGCTGGGCCAGCCTTCAGTCACGCAAGGGCAAGAGCAAGGCTTATCTGTACTACTTCGATCATCGCACGCCCGCCTCACCGGCGGGGTCGAGCCATGCGGCGGAAATCGCTTACGTGTTCGGCAATCTCGCGAATCCGATCTCGCCACCGACCGAGGCGGAGAAAGCATTGTCGGCGCGCATGATGCACTATTGGGTGAATTTCGCGAGCAGCGGCGACCCGAACGGCGCGGGACTGCCGGAATGGCCCGCCTTCAGCGACGCGGCTCCCCAGGTGATGCATTTCGATGACGCGTCTGGCGCGCGCGAGGGTGTGCCTAACTTCGAGCAGCTGCAGGCCCTGGACGCGTACTTTGCCTGGCGGCGTGAGCAACGGACAAAAGCTTCTCCCTAGATCCGAGACGAGCACCCGGTCGCGATAGCGTTTGAGAGGTAAGTCATGATGAGCACGCGTACATCGGCAAGCGTGGTATGGAAAGCACTCGCGCTGAGTGTGCCGCTCTGCGCGGCGGCAGTCCTCGCACAGCCGCCGGCGACGAGCGATCAGCGAGCCGCGATGTTAGCGCGCCAATCCGCGATGCCTGATACCCCGGGTACCGGGAAGTTCCCGGCGATGAAAGAAGAAGTGGCGTCGCTTCCCGAGCACGTCGTCTATCGTCCGGCGCAGCTGGAAAAGCTCGGCACGACGAAACTCGGCCTGTACATCTTCGGCAACGGCGGATGCTCCAACGACGGCGCCAGCGCGCGCCTTCACCTGGAAGAGATCGCTTCGCATGGCTATCTGGCAATCGCACCGGGACGGTTGCGCAGCGGTCCCGGAGCCACCGTGCCGCGCCCGGCAACTCCACCGGCTCCGCCGCCTCGTCCCGCCCCTGGCGGGGCCCCCGCGAGGTTGCCGCCACCTGCCACGAGCTCCGCCGATCTCGTGGCGGCGCTCGATTGGGCGCTGAAGCAAAATGAGGATTCCAACAGCCCCTACTTCCACAGGATCGATCCGCAGGCGGTGGCGGTTTCCGGCTACAGCTGCGGCGGTCTGCAGGCACTCGAGATCGCAAAGGATCCGCGCATCAAGACGGTGGTCATCATGAACAGCGGCATCTTCAACCCGGGCACCGGCGGTGCAATTCCCGGCATGAACCAGGAAAAGTCGCTGCTTCAATCATTGCATACACCGACCCTCTACATTCTCGGCGGCGAGACGGACATCGCCTATCTGAACGGCACGGACGATTTCAAACGCATCGACCAGGTCCCAGTGTTCCTCGGTAACATTTTGAAGGTGGGTCACGGGGGTACGTATTGGGAGCCCAACGGTGGCAAGGCCGCTGCGGCGGTGGTGTCCTGGCTCGATTGGCAGCTGCGCCACGATCCGCAGGCCGCAAGGAGCTTCGTGGGCAAGGATTGTGGCCTGTGCAGCGATCCTGCCTGGACGGTGGAGAAGAAAAAGATCGGCTAACGAAGCGGTTCCGCTGTCGGAATTCCCCAGGAGCTACGCGCGAGCGGGTTCCAGGCCAGGCGATTGCATAGTTGATAATCGTGGATCGGCGCCGGTTTGTGGCACGACGCCGGATTCTACAATGCACTGGAGGAGCGGCACGGCGCCGTCTTCGTCTGGTCGATGTATATGCCATTTGCGGGGCCGCAATACATCCAACTCGCGCCGCAGGCGGCGGGAGTGCCGACTCTGACTCTGGAAGCTGACATGGTCGATGCCCATGGCTGGAGTCACGAGCACACCACGGATCGTCTGTCCCGATTCCTGGAAGCGTCGGGTCTGGGATGAGATTCTGGCCGCTCCTACGATGTGCCGTTGTGGCCGTGCTTGCCGCCGGAGCTGAAGCGGCGCACCCCACCAATTCGATCGTCCTGCTGTACGCGAGCCAGTACGGCCCGAACCATCCGTTCAGCAGAGCCGACCGAGACTGGATGAATTGGGTAGAGTCACACAGCCGCGGAGCCCTGCGGATTCGGCCCGTCTGGTCCGGCGCGCTGCTGTCTTCTGACGAGTCGCTCACCGAGTTGCGGCACGGCGTAGCGGATGTCGGCCTGATCACTCCGATCTACGCCAAGGGCGGCGTACATTTGATCCGCATTCACGCAGGACTCTATGCGGGAGCAAAAACCTTCGAGGAACAGGTTGCGACGTATCGATGCCTGGCGACCCGGTTCCCGGAGTTCACGCGCGAGCTTCATGGCCTGCAGGTGCTCGCGGTGCAGGGCGGAGTGCTCCCGGGTATTCTCACGAGGACTCATCCAGTGCTCCGGCTCGAAGATCTGCGAGGGCTGCGAATCAGAGCCCCCACAGAACTGCTGGACGTGCTGGGCACACTGGGCGCATCGCCTGTCGACATGCCCATGGGCGACGTTTATTCCGCGCTTGCCAAGGGCGTGATCGATGGCGTCGTTGCGCCTCCCGACACGCTGAAGGCTCTGCGTTTTGCGGACGTCGCCAAATACTTCTTCCGGATCGCTGTTCCGCGTGGCGTATACCCCTCACGCGCCATGAGCGAAAAGCGCTGGCAGGCACTGCCTACCGAAGACCGGCAGGTCCTCGAAGCATCCACCTCTGTGTGCGAAGCCGCATTGGATCGAGAAACGCAAGCCGCCGTTTCTGCAGGCGAAGTGTTCGGCCTCAGCTCGGGTGTGGAATTCCATTCGGCCTCCGCGGCCGATCAGCGCCGGTTCGACGCCGTGTATGAAATGAGCGTCAGCAACAGCGCGCACGAGTTGGAGCGCTTCGGGATTGATGGCGTGTCCGTATTCAACGATGCGCAACGCATTACTGCGGGGATTGCGAAGACCGGACGCGTTCAGCGCCTCTAGCGCCGTTCGTTTTGCTGCGCGCAAGTGCACCCGCGCCGCGATCAGAGCGCCGTTGCGCTCACCGACACGAGAAGCTGCCCGCCTCGTTCGCAGGACCTCCGTCAAAACGAGCCACTTTCGGGAATGGGCAGAGCGGCCGCGTGAGTCCGGGAAAGGTCTTGCCCGACGCGATGATCCGCTCAGGCGCGCGACCGTCCTCGACCCACGCCTGAATCGCCGACAGCATGTCGAACTGGTCCGTCGACTGGCCGCCGCCGCAATGGGTCATGCCCGGAACGAGGAACAGGCGCGCCCAGGCTTGCGGCCCCTGCGCATCACGCGGGCTCAGCTGCTCATACCAGTCGGTCAGAGCACCCGTGGCCATCGCCTGATCGGAGAGGCCGTGATAGACGATCATTTTGCCGCCGTGTCCGGCGAAGCTCGTGTGCAGCGTGGCCACCGCATCGTTGATGGCTGCCGTTTCGTAAGTGCGACTCGTGTCGCGATCAAAATCGAACTTCAGGGGGTCGAGGTCGGGCGCCGGTGGCGTCATCGCAAAGTTGCGCAACGTATCCCGCCCCAATGTTGCGTTGGCAGGCGGATTGCCGGCAGTGCCGAGATGCATGCCACGCCAGGCGGGCGTGGCAATACCGGTATCGTAAGGGAAGGTGCCGTAGAGAGGCTCGCCGCGCGAGTTGTGGGCGCCGGCAAAGATGGCCCTCAGGGCCGCACTCTGCGGCTTGGTCAGGCATTCACGCGCAGGGGGCGCTCCCGTTGAGCCGCAGACCAGTGACTTCGGGTCGAAGCGGCAGGCTCGAAAGTCGTTGATCATTCCATCGCGCAGGCCGTCCAGCGCATCGCATTGACGCAGGACGGCATTGGAGAGCGCCTTCAGCTGTGCGTCGCTGAAGGCGCGGGATAGATCCGGCCTGCCGCTGGCATCTTTCGGGGCTACGCGCGTGACTGTCTGGAGACTCCATATCTGGTTCACGGCAACGCGTGTGAGGTTGAAGGACGGATTGCCCGCGACGACGCCGTCGAACTCCAAGGGCAGTCGCTGGGCGGAGAGCATTGCCTCTCGGCCGCCCGTGGAGCACCCCATGAAATACGAGTAGTCCGGCCTTTTGCCATAGAAGCGGGTCACGAGCGTCTTGGCCTCCTGCGTCGTGCGCGTGATGGCCTGATACGCGAAGTCGAGCTTGGCCTGCTGATCTGCGCCGAAGCGCGAATCGATGGCGTTCCTGCCGCGATGGCCACCGTCGGTTGACACGACGGCGAAGCCGCGGGAGAGGGCTGAAGGATATTGTCCGATCGCACCTACGGAAGGCAGCAGTACGCCATCGAGACCGCCGCCTCCCTGAAAGAAGAATCGGTGATTCCAGGAAGCGGGAAGCCGCAGCTCGATTCCGATTCCATAAGACATCTCTTCGAGGCCGGAGGGCCGGGGGTCCAGCGTCACGCGAAACAGGCAATGGTCCGGCACATCGATGAGACTGCCGGCGGGACCCGCTGCGAGGCGCGTCGCAGTGATCCACTCCGCCTTCTCGACTTTGAAACCGGGCGTAGACAGTGAAGCGAGTGAGGTGCACGCCGTGCGCAGTTCCGCATCGCTCGCGTGTGCCCTGTGTCCCGCCATCAGCAGGAATATTGCGCCGCAGGCGAGTAGCCACAGACTCGCCGGTCGGGTCGCGATTAACGTGCACATGGGCTCACCTTCTTCTACGTCAACCATCGGTGTGACACCATGATGCCCACAAGGTTTGACGGCTGTCATCCGGACCGACCCGGTAATCCCTCAGGGGGACGTGCATGCGGAATCTGGCGCTAGAGGCGGCTCTTCCTGACGTGGCGCGATACTCGTGAAGAGGCGCCCGGTAGTTATCGCAGGCGGCGGTATTGGTGGCTTGGCCACGGCGCTGACTCTGCACCAGATCGGTGTGCCCAGCCTCGTGCTCGAATCCGTTCGTGACATGCGGCCGCTGGGCGTGGGTATCAATCTCCAACCGAATGCCGTGCGCGAGCTGTATGACTTGGGTATTACCGAAGCGGAACTCGACTCGATCGGTATTCCGGCCAAGGAATGGGCGCTGGTAGGTTTGAACGGAAGCGAAATCTACTCGGAGACGCGCGGTCGGCTCGCCGGCTATCGCTGGCCCCAGTACGCGGTTCATCGCGGCCAGTTGCAGAGGCTCCTCTACGATAAGGCGATCGAACGGATCGGAGCTCAGGCCGTGCGCTTCGGCGCCCGCGTCACCGGTTATCGCAGGTCCTCCGACGATCACGTCACTGTTCTGGCTGCCCACCCGGACGGCTCCAGCTCCGAGATAGAAGGCGGGGCGCTCATCGGGGCTGACGGCATTCATTCGGCGGTGCGGGCGCAAATGCACCCGGCGCAACCCCCCATCCACTGGGGTGGCAAGATGATGTGGCGTGGCGTGACGCTGGCTCGACCGATCCGAACCGGAGCCTCCTTCGTCGGACTCGGAACGCACCAACATCGATTCGTGTTCTATCCGATCTCTCACCCGCAGACGCCGACCGGCCTGGCGCTGATCAACTGGATCGCCGAGGTGACGCTTGCCGACGCGGACGACCGACGACTGAGCGGCTGGTTCCGGCAAGTCCCTTGCAGCACCTTCCTGCACCATTTCCAGGGCTGGAAGTGGGAATGGCTCGATGTGCCCGCGTTGATTCGCGGCGCGGAGTCGGCATTCGAGAATCCGATGATCGATCGCGATCCTGTACCCACCTGGGTCGACGGACCGGTGGGTCTGCTCGGCGATGCCGCCCACGCCATGTATCCGACCGGCTCGAACGGCGCCAGCCAAGCCATCGTCGATGCGCGCGTCCTCGGGAGCGCAATCTGCGAACACGGCGTCGGTCCTGAAGCGCTGGCCAGCTACAACGCCAGGCTGTGTGGCCAGATTTCCAAGCTGATATTGCGCAACCGCGGTGAGGGGCCCTTCGGATTGCTGAACATCGTCGACGAGCGCTGCGGCGGCGCGTTCGACAACATCGACGACGTCATTCCCGCTCCGGAGCGAGTCGCATTCATGGCGGAATACAGAGCCGCCGCAGGCTTCGCCATCGAAACGCTCAATGCGGCTCCGCCTGTGATACCGCCGGGTGCTCGGGCGGCCGCCGTTCTTGACGGCGGCGAATAACTCCGACAATAATCCGGTTCTATGGTAGCGCTATCATCCGTGGATGGCGCGGTTTCGAACGGCATGCGCGAGAGCCGGAGAAAGCAGCAGTGATCCGCCTGTTGGCGAGCTTGATCAGCCTCTCAGTGTTTGCCATCGGAGCGCGCGCACAGGAGGCTGCGCCACCCTACAAAGATCCTGCGCTATCTCCTCAGCAGCGCGCCGCGGATCTCGTGGGCCGTATGACGCTCGAGGAGAAGGCCTCGCAACTCGTCAATCAGGCTCGAGCGATCCCGCGCCTCGGCATACCGGCTTACAACTGGTGGAGCGAGGCGCTGCACGGCGTTGCGGTCAACGGTACGACCGAGTTTCCCGAGCCCATCGGCCTCGCGGCGAGCTTCGATGCGCCGGGCATCCAGGAAATGGCCACCGCCATTGGCGTAGAAGGCCGCATCAAGCACGCACTGGCCGAGCGTGATGGCCATTCCAACATCTTCGAGGGGCTCGACTTCTGGGCTCCGAACGTCAACATCTTCCGGGACCCCCGGTGGGGCCGAGGCCAGGAGACCTACGGCGAGGATCCTTTCCTGAGCGCCCGCATGGCCGTCGCGTTCGTGACGGGAATGCAAGGTACCGATCCTCGCTATTATCGGGTCATCGCCACGCCCAAGCACTTCGCAGTGCACAGCGGACCTGAGCCGACACGCCACTTCGCGGATGTCGACGTGAGCAGGCACGACCAGGAGGACACCTATCTGCCGGCGTTTCGCGCCGCCGTCGTCGAGGGTCATGCCGGTTCCGTGATGTGTGCCTACAACGGCATCAACGGTCAGCCCGCCTGTGCCAGCGAGTTCCTCCTGGAGCACACCTTACGTGGTGCGTGGCAGTTCCAGGGTTATGTGGTCTCCGACTGCGGCGCGGTTCGCGATATCGAAAGCGGGCACCGTTACCGCTCCACCCAGCCGCAGGCTTCGGCCATCTCGCTCGAGCGCGGCATGGACAACGAGTGCTTCGGCTTCGACACGGTGAAGGACGATCACGATTACAGGCCATATATAGAGGCCGTCCAGCGCGGATATCTCTCCGAGCGCGCCATCGACATTGCGCTCGTTCGCTTGTTCACCGCCCGCATGCGACTCGGAATGTTCGATCCGCCGGCTGCGGTACCCTATACGAAGCTCGATGACAAACTGCTCGATAGTGCGGCACACCGCAGCCTGGCTCGACGCATGGCGAACGAGTCCATGGTGCTGTTGAAGAACGACGGTGTGCTGCCGCTGCAGAACGCAAAACGCATTCTGCTCGTCGGCCCACTGGCAGACCAGACGGCGGTCTTGTTGGGCAACTACAACGGAACTCCGACTCATACGGTCAGCGTGCTCGAGGGAATGAAGGCCGAATTCGCCGGCGCGCAGATCAAGTATGTTCCGGGCACTCAGTTTCTCGCCAATCAAGGCAATCCCGTTCCGGCTTCCGTGCTCACCACCGCCGGGGGACAGCCCGGACTCGAGGCTCAATACAGTTCGGAGTCCGCACCGCTCGCCTCGCGCGTGGAGCCAGTGGTGAATCTGCGCGACGGCGATCACTTTCCGGAGGAGGCCAGGGGGAAACCGGCCTTGTCGGTTCACTGGACCGGGCTCATTCATCCGAACGAAACGGGCGATTACCTGGTGGGCATCCGGGCCGAGGGTTCGGCACGCGTTTCCCTCGACGGGACGCAAGTCGCGCAGATGTACAGCTCCGGCACAAACCTGGGCCGATTCCACTTCGAGCAGGGTCAACCAGTGAAGCTGGACGTGGAGTATCGGCAACGCTCAGCCCGTGCCCCGTCTGCACAGCTCATCTGGGCGCCGGTGAACGACGCGCCGGATCCCGCTGCATTGAGCGCGGCAAGAGAAGCCGACGTCATCGTCGCGGTCGTCGGCATCACCAGTCGTCTCGAAGGCGAAGAAATGCGAGTCGACCAGCCGGGCTTCCTGGGCGGGGACCGGACGAGTCTGGATCTCCCCAGGCCGGAGGAGGATCTGGTGCGGGCCCTGGCCGCGACCCACAAGCCTCTGGTGGTGGTGCTCATGAACGGGAGCGCATTGGGAGTCAACTGGGAGAAGGCGCACGCCAACGCGATCCTGGAAAGCTGGTACTCGGGCGAGGAGGGTGGATCCGCCATCGCCGCCACCTTGAGCGGCAGGAACAATCCTGCCGGACGTCTTCCGGTGACCTTCTACAAGGATGTGCAGCAGCTGCCCTCGTTCGAGGACTATTCGATGCAGGGGCGCACCTACCGTTACTTCCAGGGTGAGCCGCTCTGGCCTTTCGGATACGGCCTCAGCTACACGAAATTCCAGTATGGCGCGCTGACACTCCCGAAGCAGTCGATCAATGCCGGTGAGCCGTTGCAGGTAGCCGTCAGCGTGACCAACAGCGGATCGCTGGCTGGCGATGAAGTCGTGCAGCTCTACCTGCGGTTTCCCAACATCCCAGGAGCGCCCCTGCGGGCGCTACGCGGCTTTCAGCGTATCCATCTGGCACCGGGAGCCAGTCAGAAAGTGGAATTCAACCTGGGGCCACGCGACCTCAACATGGTCACCGAGACTGGAGAGATCATCGTCGCCCAGGGTCGATACGAGCTGTCCGTCGGCGGTGGGCAGCCCGGAACGGGAGCCGTTGCGGCGAGCGGATACTTCCAGGTGAAGGGCCAGCTCACGCTGCCGGAATGATGAATGTCCGCGCGCTGGCTGGCTGGCGAGGGCTCCTCTGCGTGCTCGCTTCGCTTTCCTGCACGCCAGTGCACGTCCTCGCAGCCGATGGAGCTTCGGTCCGCGACGCCGATGTCACCTGGACGAGCCTGGGCCATGACGAGAATGACTCCATGCCGATCGGCAACGGAGATCTGGCCGCTAACCTGTGGACCGAGCCCAACGGTGAGCTCCTGCTGCTGGTCTCGAAAGCGGATGCATGGACCGAGCTCAACAAGCTGGTCAAGCTCGGACGAGTACGCCTGCAGCTGACGCCCGACCCGTTTCCAGGCTCCAGCGCGTTCACTCAGTCTCTGCATCTCGAGGACGCAACCGTCGAGATCCGGTCCGGCGACAACGTGATTCGCGTCTGGGTGGACGCGAATCACCCCGTGCTTCACATAGCCGCAACGTTCGACCAACCGACGACGATGCGCGCGAGCGTGGAATTGTGGCGAACTCGGACGCATCCCTACGATGAGCCCTCGCCCGACAAGGGCGGCCTGTTCGGCCTGGGGCGGCATGCCATTCCGCTGGACTTCACCGCCGACACGGTGCTCGGAGCGCGCCCCGGGGAAGTCGTGTGGCAGCATTTCAACGAGTCGAGCCTCTATCCGATCGTCCTGCGAGAGCAGCATCTGGGATCGTTGGCATCGAAGTATCCCGATCCGCTGCTGCACAGGAGCTTCGGTGCTGCGCTGAGCGGACTGGCGCTGGTGAACGACGGCGACCGAGCGGTGAGAACGGCGCGGCCGACACGGGACATCCGCCTGGATCTGACCACGCTGACCACGACGCAGACCGAATCGCGAAAGGCCTGGTACGAGCAACTATCGGCGCTTCTCGAGAAGGAACGTCAACGCGATCCTGTGCAAGCGCGCGTCGCGCATGAGCAATGGTGGCACGAGTTCTGGAATCGCAGCTGGATTCGAGTGCGCGGCACACCGCCTGCGGAAAAAGTATCGCAGGGCTTCGCGATCCAGCGCTACCTGATGGCCACTTCCTCGCGCGGCGAATTCCCTGCGAAATACAACGGTGGACTCTTCACAGTCGGCCACGACATGCCGCCCGATGTCGAGTCGACTCCGCAGAATCACAACCCCGATTTTCGGGCCTGGGACGGTTCTTACTGGAACCAGAACAACCGACTGCTGTACTGGCCTCTGATCGCGACCGGAGATTTCGATCTGCTCAGGCCGTGGTTCGATCTGTATGTGCGCGCGCTTCCGTTGGCGCGTGATCGTGCGCAGGCGTACTTCCATCACGGGGGAGCCGCTTTCGTCGAGACCATCGACTTCTGGGGACTCCCCAATCTGAACGATTTCGGCTGGGACAATCCGACGACCCAGATCGACAGTCGTTGGATGCGCTACCACATTCAGGGCGGGCTCGAGGTGACGGCTCAGATGCTGGATGTCTACGAGATCAGTCAGGATGAGCAGTTCGCGCGCACGAGTCTCGTACCGCTGGGCGACGCGATCGTCACCTACTACGCGCAGCACTGGACTGACGATGCGGGCGGCCGGATCAGAATGAGTCCGGCGCAGTCGCTGCAGACCTATCAGCTCGATGCGGTGAATCCCACACCGGACATTGCAGGGTTGATGTACGTGCTGCCGAGGCTCCTGGGCTTGCCTCATACGATCACTACTGCGAGCCAACGGAGGGACTGGCGGGGCATCCTGCAACGCCTGCCCCCGATTCCCACGGGAACGACGGCACAGGGCAAGGTACCGCCCTCCGGTCGCGGAGACGCTCAGGGCGCGCGGATCATTCTTCCTGCCGAAGCCTATGGCGAAACGAAGAACGAGGAGAATCCGGAGCTGTATGTCGTGTTTCCCTATCGACTCTACGGCCTGGGCAAACCCTCGCTCACGCTCGCGCGCGATACCTTCTCAGCCCGGCTGTTTCCGCAGGACACCTGCTGGGGACAGGATGGAGCGCAAGCGGCGGTGCTGGGCCTCACGGAGGTGGCGCAGCAAGCCGCCGTTCATGAGCTCACCAACTACGGCGAGCAACGCTTTCCCTGGTTCTGGAAAGCCGCGCACGACTGGATTCCGGACCTCGACAATGGCGGCGCGGGGATGCTGACACTGGAATCGATGCTCATGCAGGTCGATGGCCGGAGGATTCAGCTGTTACCCGCGTGGCCCAAGGAATGGACGGCAGACTTCAAGCTGCACGCGCCGTTTCGGACGACCGTGTCCGGCCATGTCGAGAACGGCAAGATCGCTCACCTCAACGTGGTGCCCCCTTCCAGAGCCAGGGACATCATCGTTCTGAGCTCACCGTGAGCGCGTATAGAACACATCCGTGAGCCGGCAATACGAGTTTCAGGCGATCCGATGGCTCCAGACGGCGACCCTCCCACAGGTCACGCGCGGCAAGGTGGCCGGAATCCAGTCCCAACGCCTGCCAAGGCGCCTCTACCGAAGCCGGCGCGTCATCCAGATTGAACACGGCGAGGAATCGCAGCGGCTGCTCGCGCCCGGTTCCTGAGGCTACCCACACGCGCACTTTCTCCATGCCCGCTGGAAGGGAGGCAACGGGGTGGTTGTCGCGCGCTGTCTGATCGATCGCAATGACATCCTTGTTGGTTATCAGCGTCCGCGTGTCCTCATCCAGTCTCGTGAGATTGGCCCCCAGAATCAAAGGCGCGCGCGCGATCGCCAGCAACGTGAGTTGCGTGCGCTGCTCAGCGGGAGTCAGGCGGGTCGGTCGCGGCTCGCCCCATCCGGGATGCGGCGCCAGCATACCGATCGGCAACATGTCGGCATCGGGCCAGCGCCCGTCATGGGCCTGCCCGATCCAGGGTTGCAGCCGGTCGAAGATGTCCCGCACGCCCATGGGGAAATCATCCTCTTTGGGAGGATCGTGGACGAACCGCCAGCGGTCCCATACGTCATTCGAGATCCGCCACATCTGGGCGTAGGTGCGAATTTCAGCCGCATGTGCCGGCTGGGTCGGGCCGGGCGAGAGACTGAGCACGATCGCTCGGTGCGTCTTGCGGATGGCCGCCGCGATCTGGCGGATCTCGCTCGCCTTGTAGGGGTGGTCCGCAATGCAATCGACCTTGATGAAATCCAATCCCCAATGCGCATACAGCGACAGCATTGAATCGTAGTAAGCCTGGCCAGCTGGGTTGTCGCGGACGCCATAGTTGCCATCGTCCCAGCCGCAGGTATCTGCCGTATCGGCTGCATCGGTGGCGTGGAATGAGGAGCCGGCGATCGACAGGTTGCTCTCGACCGCCTGCTTGGGAATGCCACGGACGATGTGCAGCCCAAACTTCAGGCCGTGGGCATGCACCCAGTCGGCCAGCGGCTTGAACCCCGCATGGCCCGCAGCGGAGGGGAAGCGAGCTGGAGCCGGAATCAGCCGTCCATGAGCGTCCAGGAAGTACTGCCGGTTCTGCAGCTTGTCCCCGAAGGGGTTGCCCATGTACCAGCCTTCATCGATGACGGCGTACGTCCAGCCGTAGGAGCGCAGTTTGGACAGCTCCAGGGCGTTGGCTCTGAAGTCGCCCTCATCGATGGTGAGTCCGAACGCGTCCCAGCTGTTCCAGCCCATGGG
>Ga0070681_10005041_pt1 | contig 12735 bp, 18 predicted proteins | sample KBSC83BmetaG_FD_65650 | JGI IMG/M metagenome (GOLD analysis project Ga0070681, IMG submission 65650) | Corn rhizosphere microbial communities from Kellogg Biological Station, Michigan, USA - KBS C8-3B metaG | ecosystem: Host-associated > Plants > Roots > Rhizosphere | place: USA: Michigan... | reverse complement strand
ACGCGCACCGGTGCGATCGGATCGGCGCCGGGGAAGCTGACGTGTGCGGGGTCGAGCGTCGCGCCGTTGCGTCTGGCGCCGTCCACGGCAGCCGCGCGGCCGATCGCCAGGTACGCGGCGCGCGACAGGTGCCGGGGGTTGGGCACGCCCGGCCGTACGAAGACAGGCTCGAACAGGCGCGGGTAGGCGTCGCGCATCGCGCGCGCGGCGGAGATCGCGGCAAGATCCGCAGCACGTTGCTCGTGCCCGCGCGCTCCGAGCGCCTGACCCATCGCCCCGAGGATGAGTGCGCCTAGGACGAGCGCGGCCATCGCGGCGATGAGGACGACGAGCGCCTGGCCCGTCTCGGACCTCAGGCGCACGCTGCCTCCACGAGCTGGGTCACTGCCGCCGCGTACCGGCCGCGCGGTTCCCAGCCGACTGCCGCGAGGCGGGCGCTGACCTTGGACTGAGGCAATACGAGAAAGGCGCGGTCTCCCCAGCGGTCGTGGTCCGCCGTGTGGGAGGCGACCGTCAGTGGGTTCGCATGCACGCGGGCGGCGAGCTCCGTGAGCGCCGGCTCTGCATCGCCCGGTGCGAGCAGGAGCGTGAGGTGTGCGTCCGGCGCCGGCGCCGAGGTCTCGAAGACGACGGGCGCCAGGTGTGCGAGCGCCGGGTCGAACTGCTGGGAGGTGAAGCAGAGCCGTCCGGCTGCATGGGCGGCGAGACCCAGGCCCGCCGCGAGCCTCGCGGCGCCGCGGGTGGCCAGTCTGGCGCCGGGCGACGGCTGGGACGCCGCGACGATCGCGACACCGCCATGGTCGCGCCGTGCGAGCACGGTGGCCAGCGCACGCGCAAGGGTGGTGGCCCCGCAGCCCGGAGCCAGCGAGACAACCGCGACCACGGGGCGGTCACGTTCCGGAGTCAGGGTCGATATCCGGCCCTGATTCGGAAACCTGGGAGCCGGCTCTACGAGCCACGCGCCGATCCGGGCCAGCGCCGTCACGAGCCACCGCCCACAGCCGCGCTCGCGTGCACCTCGAGCGTGCGCGCGAGGACCGCAAGCGCCGAGGGCGGCCTCATCGCGACTCGCACCGAGTCGCCGGTCACGTTCACCGTCAGACGGGCGCGCGACCAGCCCGGCAGCGCAGCCCTGGCCGCCTGCCGTGCATCCGCCCCACCGGCCAGCGCGAGCGCACCCGCCTCCGCCGCGTCACCTGCGAGCACCACCGAGTAGCCGACCGCCAGCAGCTGGAACACCACCAGAGCCAGCAGCAACAGGGCAGGCAGCGCCGCCACCAGCTCCACGCTCGCCTGTCCGCGCTCGGAGCTCACAGCCCCGCCGTGGCCGACACCCGAACCGGACTCCCCCACCCCGGAACGACCAACGGCACGGGCACCCGGACCCGGACCCGGCGCCCATCGAGCACGGATACCGACGACCCGGACGCGACGCTCCGGGCCGCCGCCCGCGCGTCACCCCCCACCGCGGCAGCCCGGGCGCCTGCCCGCGCCGCATGCGCAGCCACCCACGCCGTGTGCCCAGCGAGCACGAGCTCCCACGCGATCGCGCACGCGACCACCAGCGCGGGCACGAGAGCCACCATCTCCACCGTCGCCTGACCGCGCTCGGATCGCATGCCCACACCCTCGCGAGCGGGACGTAACGGCTCCAGACCTAAGGGCTACAAGTCAGCGACGGGGACGTAAAAAGCTCAGCTCAAACGGCGAGCCTGCGTCCACGACCAGAACACGCCGTAGGCCGCAAGCGCAAGCAAGGCGAGCCACACGACCCGCCCCGAGGTGTCCCCGAACTGCCACAGCTTCTGGTAGCCGGCGAACGTCAGGAACGCGAGCCCGATCGACCCGTACAAAACGACCCGGTAGATGGTCTCCATCGACTCGAGCGTCCAGCGGTTCTCGCGGTAGAGCTGCAGCAGGAAAAAGCCCAGCGAGATCAGGAAAGCCGCGCCCAGCACGGTGAGGATCACGTTGACCGTCGGGCCGCCGCCGGGGAGCACCACAAGCGCCAAGGCGATCAGCGCCACGATGCCGAAGTTCCGGACGTGCTTCATCTAGAGCGAGGTTAGCCTTTCGACTCCGTGCAGCGCGCACGCGCCGCCTCGATCTCCTCCATCGCATCCTCGCGCGAGAACCAGCCCTCCACGCGCACCTTCTTCTGCTCCAGGTCCTTGTAGACGGAGAAGAAGTGCTCGATCTCGTCGCGCAGCTGCTTGGGAAGGTCCTCGAGCACGTCGAGGGTGTTCCACGCCGGGTCCTCAAGTGGCACGCAGAGGATCTTGTCGTCGATCCCCTTGTCGTCCTCCATCTTGAACAGCGCGATCGGCTTCACCGGGATCACGCAGCCCGGGAACGTGGCCTCCGAGACGCAGACCATCGCGTCGAGCGGGTCGCCGTCGAGGCCGAGCGTGTCCGGGATGAAGCCGTAGTCGGTCGGATAGACCATCGACGAGAACAGGAAGCGGTCGAGCTTGATGACGCCCGACTCGACGTCGTACTCGTACTTGTTGCGGCTGCCCTTAGGAATCTCGACGAAGCAGGTGAGGGTCCCGTCGTCCATGGCCAGCGAGGTTACCCGGTACAGTTCCCGACCAATGCGACTCCGCGCGCTCGCCCTCACAGCCCTGCTCACCCTGACCAGCCTGGTGTTCGCCGCAAGCGCATTCGCGAGCGACAACGGCCAGGGCCTCTACGGGGAGACCGACGACAAGGTCGTCAGCTTCTTCGGCCTCGGGCTGGTTCTGTTCTTCACCCTCGTAGTCGTGATCGGGAGCCTGATTCAGGGCGCCCTCGACAAGCGCAAGGACGAGAAGAAGGCCGCGCAGAAGCGCCAGCTCGCCGGCTGGTAAGTGGCCGACGAGCAGGTGACCTACGAGCGCGTCGGCTCCGCCGCCGTGCTCACTATCGACCGCCCCGACCGGCGCAACGCGGTCGATGGGCCCACCGCCGACCTGCTCGCCGAGGGCTACGAGAAGTTCGAGTCAGACGACGACGCGCGCGTGATGATCCTCACCGGCGCGGGCGGCGTGGCGTTCTGCGCCGGGGCCGACCTCAAGGCGATCGACACGCTCGGCCCACGCCTGACCGCGAGCGGCGGGCCGCTCGGCTTCACGCGCCGCATCGCCACCAAGCCCACCATCGCCGCCATCTCCGGCTGGTGCCTCGCCGGCGGGCTCGAGCTGGCGCTGTGGTGCGACCTGCGCATCGCCGCCGAGAACTCGGTGCTCGGCTTCCCCGAGCGGCGCTGGGGCGTGCCCCTGATCGACGGCGGCACCCAGCGGCTGCCGCGCATCGTGGGGCTGGGCCGCGCGCTCGATCTGATCCTGACCGGCCGGCTCGTGCCGGCCGACGAGGCGCTCGGCATGGGGCTGCTCACCGAGATCGTGCCGGTGGGCCGCCACCTGGAGCGCGCGCTGGAGATGGCCGAGAACCTGGCGGCCTTTCCCCAGGAGACGATGCTGGCCGACCGCATGTCGGCCATCGAGGGCATCGGGATGGCGTTCGAGCAGGGCTTGGAGCACGAGGCTCGCAGCGGCCTCGCGCTCCACGAGATCGCGCAGCGCGGTGCAGCGCGCTTCGCCGGCGGCGAGGGCCGCGGCGGCGCGGGCGCCGGCGCGTAGGCCGCCCGCGGCTACAGGCCGGGCGGGTGCCGGGCCACGAAGCCCGCGGTGGAGCGCATCAAGGGCTGCCAGCGTGTTCCGCGCGGGCCGGAGCGGCCGCTCGTATCGAAGCGCAGTCCCGCGACGACCATGAACGCGTGCCCGGCGTTGGCGTACACGGTGATCCACTTGCCGGGTCCCGCGGCTCCCCAGTGCTCGAAGCCGGTCGAGTCGAGCGGGCCGCCCAGCAGGCCCGCGCCCGCCAGCGCGAAGGAGACAGAGCCAGAGCAGTCGTAGCCCGTGTCCGCCCAGGCGCCGTGACCGCCGCCCCACTTGTAGGGCGTGCGCGCGATCGCGTTGCCCGCCTGGATCACGGCCGCCACCACGCTCGGAGCGTCCACCGGCGCGACGGCGATACCGCCCGGCTCGACGCCTGCGCTCTCGCCCACCGGCACGCCGGGCGCGGAGCGCAGGTCGCGCTTGAAGGCGAGCAGCTGGCGACGGATCTCCGCGTCCGAGGCGGCGTGGGCGGTGCTGCTGCTCGTGCCCACGCTGTCGGCCTCGGCGCTGGTGAATCCGTCAGTACCCACTCCGGCCACTCGCACGAGCTGCGGGTGGAGGCGCACCCTGGCCTTGTCCACCTGCGAGCTGACGGGCTTGAGCTGCTGCGGGCTCAGCGTGGTCAGGTCGATCTCGCCCTTCGGCGCCTTGCTCACCGTGCTGGTCGAGCCGCCGGTCCTGGCGCCGCAGCCGGCCACTGCTACGGCAGCCGCCAGTGCGGCGACGAGCGGCATCCGGCGCGGCATCTCCACCCGGCTCAGGCTAGCGGTGGGGCTCCCCGGTACGCGCCGCAAGCTCGAGCACCACGCCCTCGCGCAGACCGCCGTTTCCGAGCTCGAGTTCCACGTCCAGGCGGCGGGACAGCTCGTGCAGGATCGTGATGCCCGCGGGCATCAGGCGGACGCGCTCGGCGTGCAGGTCGATGCGCTCGGCAACCTCGTTGCAAGAAGAGAGAGAAAGCAGCTGGAGGGCGCGCTCGAGCGCCTTGCGGTCCAGCTCCCTGCCCACGATGCGCCGGAGCGACGCCGCGCTTCCGCCCACGGCAATGGCGCGGTCCGGCTGCTGGATGTCGAGCGGCGCCAGCACCTCGCTCACGTGCGCGGTCACGGCGGCGAGCTCGCGGGTGTCGGGCGGGTCGTGGTGGAAGTACACGTCGGCCAGCAGCCCTGAGCCGAGGCGGAACGACTCGCACCAGCTCACGCCCGCCGCCCGCGTGCCGAGCACCACCTCGGTGGACCAGCCACCCACGTCCACGACCACGAGCCGCCCGTCGACCGGCCCGGTGAGGGTGCCGGTCACGCCCGCGAACGCCAGGCGCGCCTCCTCGTCCCCGCTGAGCACGCGCATCGGGACGCCCGCGGCCTCCGCCACGGCGGCCTCGAGCTGGGCGCGGTTCGGGGCGTCGCGCACCACGGCCGTGCCCACGACGTCGATCGCCAGCACCCCCAGGTCGCGCGCGAGCTGCGCCTGTTCGGCGACGACCCTGGCGGTCTCGCCGATCTTGTCCCGGGTGAGCCTGCCCTCCTCCAGAACACACTTGCCGAGCCGCGTGAACACGCGCTGGGTGGCGAGTTCGCGGAGCCGTCCCTCCCACAGCTCCGCCACGAGCAGGCGTGTGGTGTTGCTGCCGACGTCGATACAGGCGTAGGCCAACGGCCCGCAGCTTGGCATAGTCCACGCCGTGACGGAAATGGCTATCCAGGTCGACGGCCTGCGAAAGAGCTATGGCCAGCTCGAGGCCGTGCGCGGAGTGTCGTTCGTCGTGCGGCGCGGCGAGGTGTTCGGGCTGCTCGGGCCGAACGGTGCCGGCAAGACCACCACGGTCGAGATCCTCGAGGGCTACCGCGAGCGCAGCGCCGGCGACGTGTCCGTGCTCGGTTTCGATCCCGCCTCGCGCGACCGCGAGCTGCGCTCGCGCGTGGGGATCGTGCTGCAGAGCTCTGGCTTCTACCCGCGTGCGACCGTGCGCGAGGCCGTGGAGCACTTCGGCGCCGCCTATCCGCGCCCGCGCGACGCCGAGGAGACGATCGCGTTGGTCGGGCTCCAGGGCAAGGAGGACACCCGCGCCGGGCAGCTCTCCGGCGGGCAGCAGCGGCGGCTCGACCTGGCGCTGGCGCTGGTTGGCGACCCGGAGCTGATCTTCCTGGACGAGCCCACCACGGGCTTCGATCCCGCCGCCCGGCGCGCGGCCTGGGAGGTGATCCGCTCGCTGCGCGGGCTCGGCAAGACCATTCTCCTCACGACCCACTACCTGGACGAGGCGCAGGAGCTGTCGGACCGCGTGGCGATCGTCAAGGACGGGTTGATCGTGGCGGAGGGTCCGCCGTCCGAGCTGAGCAGGCGGCCGCGCTCCTACCGCGTGAGCTACCAGGAGAACGGGCACCGGGTGGAACTCGAGACCGAGGATCCCACCGAGCTGCTCCACCGGCTGACCGGCGAGGCGCTGGCGCGCGGCGCCCGGCTCGAGGGGCTGAGCGTCTCGCGGCCTACGCTCGAAGAGGTCTACCTCGAGCTGACCGCGGAGGAAGCGGCCTCATGAACACCGCGGTCCTCGCCTGGCGGCAGTTCCGCTTCGAGCGCAAGCTGTTCTGGCGCAACCCCAGCGCGGCGTTCTTCAACTTCACGCTGCCGTTCCTGTTTCTGATTCTCATCGCGTCGGTGTTCGGGGCCGACCGCAAGGAGCTGGACATCCTGATCCCCGGCATCGCCGGCCTGTCGGTGCTGGGAACGACCTTCACGGCGCTCGCCTACACGTTCGTGTTCAACCGCGAGCAGGGAATTCTCAAGCGCATCCGTGGCACGCCCCAGCCGCCGATCTCCTACTTCGGCGGCGTGATCGCGTCGGCGGTGGCCAACGCGATCGTGCAGGTGGCGCTGATCGTCGTGATCGGGCACGTGCTCTACAACGTGTCGTGGCCGAAGGACTACTTCGAGCTCGTCGTGTTCGTGGTGCTGGGCGTCGTGGCGTTCGGCTCGCTGGGCATCGCGTTCGCGCAGGCGATTCCCAACTTCGACGCAGCCGCCGCCTACGTGAATGCGGTGTTCTTGCCCGTGATCTTCATCTCCGGGACCTTCTACTCGACCGACTCCATGCCCGAGCTCTTGAAGGCAATCGCCGTGGCGTTGCCCTTGAAACACGTGATCGACGGCCTGCACGGCGCGATCGTCACCGGGCAGGGGCTGAGCGACAATCTCACCGCGCTGGCGGTGGTCGCGGGCTGGGCCGTGGCTGGACTGTTCGTGGCGGTCCGCTACTTCCGCTGGGAGTGATCGTCGCGCTTGCGGCGAAGCGGCTTTATAACGCGCACCGCGCCGTAGGCCAGCAGCGCGGCGACCACGAGGAAGCCAATCCCCTCGGCCACACGGCCCACGCCGCCGCTCGGCAGCGTGCCGATGGCGAACGTGACGAGCACGAGCGCGGATATCGACAAAAAGAACGCGAAGTAGATGCGCAGGAAGCGCGTCACGGGCGGTTCTTAGAGTCGCAGCGCGGCGCCGTGGCGCTTGAGCCAGCGCTCGTGCTCGCGGCACTCCGGGCAGCGCGAGCCCAGCAGCCGCCAGAAGCGCGGCGAGTGGTCGAGCACCTGGAGGTGCGCCACCTCGTGCTCGACCACGTAGTCGAGGATCGGCTCCGGCGCGAGCAGCAGCCGCCAGTTGAAGCTCATCGCGCCGTTCGACGAGCAGCTCGCCCAGCGGGTGCGCTGGGAGCGGATCGTGAGGCGCGTGTACTCGGTGCCCGCCCGGCGCGTGGCGGCGTCGAGCCGCGAGGCAACCTCGATGCGGGCGCGCTTGCGGTACCAGCGCTCGAGTGCGGCGCGGATGGGCTCGGGTCCGGGCTCCCCCACCTTCACGTGCAGCACGTCGCCGCGGCGTGCCACGTGGTCGCGCACGCGGCCGGGCTCGACGGACACGCGCAGGAACAGCTCGCGTCCCAGGAAGGGAACCGTGCCGCCGTGCTCGAGCTCGGGCGCGGGCAGCGCTTCCTCGGCCTCGCGAAAGCGGCGCAGGGTGCGCTCGATCCAGCGCGACTTCTGCTGCACGAAGGGCTCGACGTGGCGCAGCGCCATGCGGCGCGGCACGACCACCTCCACGCCGGAGGCGTCGACCACGATGCGCGCGTGGCGGGCTCGGTCAGAGCGCCGGACCTTGTAGGGGATCGCGGCCAGAACGCTCCTGAAGATAGGAGCGACGCCGGACTTCTAGATGATCACCTGCACGGCGCCCCCGTCGGTGGACCAGGCGGCGCCGGCCACGTACGACGCCCGCTCGGAGCACAGGAACACGACCACGGATGCGATCTCGTCCGCGTTCGCGTAGCGGCCGATCGGCAGGCTGCCTCCTTGCTTCTCGAGCGCCTCCTCGCGCGAGGTGCCGCGCATCTTCGCGAGCTGGTCGAGCATGCCGCCCGGGTCCATCCACAGGCCGGTGGTGACCGGGCCGGGTGTGATCGCGTTCACTAGCACGCCCTTGCCCGCGTACAGATCGGCGAACGCGCGCGACAGCGAGAGCTGCGCCGCCTTGCCGACCGCGTACGCCATGTTGGTGGCCGACGGGCGCTTGCCGGCGGACGAAGCCACGTTCACGATCCGGCCGAAGCCTCGCTCCGCCATGCGCGGGGCGGCGGCCCGCATCAGCCGCATCGGACCGAGCACGCTCAGGCGCCACTGCTCATCCCAGTCCTCGTCGGTGAGCTCTTCGAGCGGCGTGACCGAGCTCGTGCCGGAGTTGTTCACGAGCACGTCGAAGGAGCCGAACCTGGCCTCGCACTCGTCCGCGATCCGCTCGCCGGCATCCTCGGAGGTGGCGTCGAGCGCGAGCCATTCCACGCGCCCGCCGGCGGCGGCGCACTGGTCGGCGGCCTCACGCAGCGCATCCTCCCCGCGCGCCACGAGCAGCACCGCGGCATCCTCGGCGCACAGCATGCGAGCCACCTCGAGGCCGATGCCGCGGCTTGCGCCGTTGACCACGCAGGCCTTGCCCGCCAGCCCGAGGTTCATCGGGGCATCATGTCCGCGTTCGAAACAGGAGAAGGCATTGAAGAGCCATACGGTCTATCGAACTTTCCATACCGACAGGCGCCGCGAGTTCGTGCGCATCACCGAGGACGTGCAGCAGGCGGTGGATGATGCGGGCGTCGGCGAGGGCATGGTGCTCGTGTCCGCGATGCACATCACGGCGGGCGTGTGGGTGAACGACGACGAGCCGGGCATCCAGGCTGATGCGCTCGAATGGCTCGACAAACTCGCGCCGGCCACGTGGCAGGCGCCGCCGAACGACGTGGCTCGCTCGCTCCTGCCCGACGGCGGCGACTACCGCCACCACCGTGGCGGCGAGGACAACGGCGACGCCCACCTGAAGAACATGCTCGTGCATCACCAGGTGGTGCTGCCGATCACGGACGGGCGCCTGGATCTGGGGCCATGGCAGGCGGTCTTCTACTGCGAGTTCGACGGGCAGAGGGACAAGCGGCTGATCATCAAGGTGCTTGGGGAGTAACGCGGCCTGAAAGGCACCAAATCCCCCCTTAACACACGCGGGCGATTTGCCGTACGCCGGGCTGGGTATTGGCCGCTTGAAGGCTTAGTTAGTACCCCAGGGGGCGCGCTCCGTTCGGCGTGCTCCCAAACGAGGAGGCTGATCTTGAATAAGAAGCTCGCGAGCGCTGGGGCGATACTTGCCTGCGCCGCAATCGCAGCCGGTTGCGGCAGCAGCGGTGGTGGCAGCACCGGCAACACGGTCGCCGGAGTGGGCAGCAACGGCAAGACCGTCACCCCGGACATGGCCAAGAACGCCAAGGGCAACGTGACCTGGTGCATCGGTAAGGACACGACCGGCGCGTTCAGTCAGGTCGTGAAGCTCTACAACAACCAGAACAGCGGCGTGCACGTGAAGCTGCTCGAGCTGCCGACCTCGGCGGACCAGCAGCACAGTCAGCTCACGCAGCGCGAGCAGGCCAAGTCGTCCGAGTGCGACATCCTCGGCATGGACGTGATCTGGACCGCCGAGTTCGCGGCCCAGGGCTGGCTCCGCGACGTCACGCCCGCGATCAACGCGCGCAAGAGCGAGTTCATCCCGGCGACCCTCGGCACCGCCCAGATCAACGGCAAGTACTGGGCAGTCCCGTTCAACACGAACGCCGGCTTCCTCTACTACAACACGAGCAAGGTCAAGAAGGCGCCGACCACCTGGCAAGAGGCGTACCAGATGGCCAAGACCGACGGTGGCCTCGGCTACCAGGGCGCCCGCTACGAAGGCCTCACCGTGAACTTCCTCGAGTTGCTGTACTCGAACGGCGGCAAGGTGCTCTCGGATGACGGCAAGAAGGCCGAGATCGACTCGCCGCAGGCGCAGCAGGTGCTGTCGTTCATGCAGCAGGGCCTGAAGGACGGCGCCGTGCCGAAGTCCAACAGCACGTGGATGGAGGAGGAGTCGCGCAACGCCTTCCAAAACGGCAAGGTCGCGCTGCTGCGCAACTGGCCGTACGTGTACGCGCTGGCGAAGCAGGCGGGCGTGAAGTTCGACCTGGTGCCGCTGCCGAAGTTCGGAAACGGCCAGCCGGCGAGCATCCTCGGCGGCTACAACCTCGGGATCTCGACCTACTCGAAGAACCCGGGCGGAGCGCTGAGCTTCATCAACTTCGCCACCGGTCCGGCGGCGCAGAAGAAGTTCTTCATCAAGTCGTCGCTGCCGGCAGTGATCACACAGACCTACAACGATCCGGCTGTGAAGAAGGCGCAGCCGTTCGCTCCTGAGCTGCTCAAGGCGGTGCAGCAGGGCAAGCCGCGTCCGGTGTCTCCCGTGTATCCGCAGATCAGCCAGGCGATCTACAACAACGTGTACTCGGCGCTCTCGAGCGGCACGTCCCCGAAGAGTGCGCTGAGCAAGGCTCAGAGCCAAATCAACAAGGCGTTGAACACGTTCTAGGCGAACGAGCGTGAGCGCCGCTCAGGCAACAGTCGCAGCAAGGCCGCGCCGCCGCTCCGAGGTTTCGGAGCGGCGGCTGGCGGCCTATCTGGTGTCGCCGTCGCTGATCGTCATCGCGATCGTGGCGGCGTATCCGATCTGTTACGCGATCTGGCTCTCGCTCCATCAGTACAGCCTCATCCACCCGGGCCTGTCCCGCTGGGTCGGGCTCGGCAACTACCGCGACGCCGTCACGTCGTCGGAGTTCTGGAGCGCCACGAAGATCACGTTCATCTTCACCGTGATCTCGGTCTTCCTCGAGCTGGTGATCGGGCTCGGGATGGCGCTGCTCATGCACGCCGCGTTCCGCGGCCGCGCTGTTCTGCGCGCAGTCGTTCTGGTGCCCTGGGCGGTGCTCACGGTCGGCACGGCGATGATGTGGAAGACGATCTTCGACGCCGACCTGGGCTTCGCCAACCAGGTGCTCCAGGCGCTGCACCTGCCGGGCGGGCACACCGTCTGGCTGGGCCAGAACGGCTACGCGATGGCGGTGATGATCTTCGCCGACGTGTGGAAGACGGCGCCTTTCATGGCGCTCTTGCTCCTGGCGGGACTGCAGGTGATCCCGGACGATGTGTACGAGGCCGCGAAGGTCGACGGCGCCACCGCCTGGCAGCGCTTCACGACCATCACGCTGCCGCTCCTGCGGCCGGCGATCCTGGTGGCGCTGATCTTCCGCACGCTCGACGCGCTGCGGATCTTTGACCTGCCGTTCGTGCTCACACAGGGCTCCAACGGCACCACCACGCTTTCGCTGTACGCCTACCAGCAGCTCACCCAGAACCGGCTGATCGGGCCCGGCTCGGCGCTGGCGGTGCTCACGTTCGTCATCGTGATGGCCGTGTCGTTCCTCTACATCCGCCTGGTGGGCGGCAACATCCGAGCGCTGGCGGACGAGACATGAGCACCGAGGCAGTCGCTCAGCCGGCAGGCCGCACGCGCACCCGCGCAAAGGCCCGCGCGAAGGTCGGCAAGGGGCCGGGGCGCGGCGGCCAGGTGCTCCTCTGGCTCGGCGTGATCCTGACGATCGTGTTCTGCCTGTTCCCCTTCTACTGGATGATCAACACGTCGCTGAAGACGGGTGCCGAGCTGTCCACCGGGCACCTCTTCCCGCACCATCCGTCGGTCGACAACTACACCTCGATCTTCAAGAACTCGGACTTCACGACCGCGCTCAAGACGAGCGCCATCGTGGCCGGCGGCTCCACGATCATCGCCCTCACGATCGGGTCGTTCGCCGCCTACGCGCTCGCCCGGCTGCGCTTCAAGTTCAAGTTCCTGATCCTCGCGATCATCCTCTCCACGACCACCTTCCCCCCGATCGCGATCGCCGCGCCGCTCTTCAAGATCTGGACCAGCAACTCGATCTTCGGCTACCACCTCTACAACACCTATCCGGGCCTGATCCTGCCGTTCCTCACGTTCGTCCTGCCGCTGACGATCTACATCCTCACGTCGTTCTTCCAGGAGATCCCGAAGGACCTCGAGGAGGCGGCGCTGGTGGACGGCGCCACCCGCTTCCAGGCCTTCCGCAAGGTCGTCGTGCCGCTGGCGGCTCCCGGGCTCGTGACCGCGGGCCTGCTCGCGTTCATCTTCGCCTGGAACGAGTTCCTCCTGTCCATCACCCTCACCAGCTCCGCCAACCGGCGACCGGTGTCCGCCGCCATCGCGTTCTTCACCGGAAGCCAGCAGTTCGAGATCCCGCTGGGTACGATCGCCGCGGCCACGGTGACGATCACCGTGCCGCTGATCGCGCTCGTGATCATCTTCCAGAAGCGGATCGTGGCCGGCCTGACCGCCGGCGCAGTCAAGGGTTGACCGTTCCTCTCCTCGACCGGGTGCTCTCTCCGGAGGGCTGGCCGTACGCGTCGTCCGAGCCGACCGACGCCGACGATCCCGGCCGCTTCCACGCGCTCTTCGGCCGCGACTCGCTCATCACCTCGCTGCAGCTCCTGCCCGAGCGCCCTGACGTGGCGCGGGCCACCCTGCAGGCGCTCGTCGAGCTGCAGGGCGTGCGCGAGGACCCGGAAACCGACGAGGAGCCCGGCAAGATCGTGCACGAGTACCGGCCCCATGCCGAGCAGCGCTTCGTGGACATGGGCTGGCCGGTGCG
>Ga0070681_10005037_pt1 | contig 12740 bp, 9 predicted proteins | sample KBSC83BmetaG_FD_65650 | JGI IMG/M metagenome (GOLD analysis project Ga0070681, IMG submission 65650) | Corn rhizosphere microbial communities from Kellogg Biological Station, Michigan, USA - KBS C8-3B metaG | ecosystem: Host-associated > Plants > Roots > Rhizosphere | place: USA: Michigan... | reverse complement strand
CGCTTGTTGAGCGAACCGAAGAACGCCACGAACAGCGCGGACAGCACGCCCACCGCGATGCCCAGGCGCATGTCGTGCGGCACGCCGCCCACCACCATCACCACGCCCGGCACCACCGCCACGCCGATCAGCAGCTCGCGCGGATCGAACTTCCGCCTGGCGATCCACGGCTCGATGAAGGCCAGAAATACCGGCCCCAGCGCGATGCAGGTGGCGCCGACGGAAGCGTTGGACAATTTGATCGCGGCGTAGAACGTCAACCAGTGCAGCGACACCAGCACGCCGATCCCGGCATAAGCGCCGATCAGCCGCCATGGCATCGCGCGCAGGTTGCGGCGAACCTTCGGCACCAGCAGCAGGGCGGCGGTGACCAGCAGCATGCGCCACCACACCAGCGGCAGCGCCGGCAAGGTGATCAGCTTGCCCAGGATCGCGGTGAAACCCCACAACAGCACGCAGAAATGGATCTGCAGACGGGCCTGGTTGACGGCTTGCATTGGGGGCATCTTGCGGGGAGATGCCGCATTCTAGCGCCCGCATCGGGGTGTGCCAGGTCGCGACGGTGCGCTGGCGCCGCGGGAGCCGTCGGTGCTCTCCAGCGTTTCTCAGGCTGCGACCTGGCTCTCCGCCCGCCGGCTGATGCAATACACCGCCGCGGGCGGCAGGTTGAGCAGGGCGCTGCCGACTCGCCGGGCCTGCAGGTTCAGCCGGCCGAGCAGATCCGCCGGCAACGGGCAGCGTGGGCCGTAGGTGAACTGGTAGAACATGCCGCCGCGGCGCAGGTGGCGCTCGAACACGCCCTGCACGATCGCGGCGACCTTGGCGCGGGGCATCGACAGCAGCGGCAGTCCGCTGATCACGGCGCAGGCCTGCTCCTCACCGAACAGCGACCCGGTTTCGCCAAGCCGGGCGGCGTCCATGCGCAGGATGGTAGCCTCCGGGTAGCGGCGACTCAGCGCGTCGGCAAAACGCGGGTCGGCCTCGACCAGCGCCAGTCGGTGCGGTGGCACACCGCGCGCGAGCACGGCGCGCGTCAAGGCGCCGGTGCCGGGCCCCAGTTCGATGACCGGGCCGTCCATCGCGCCGATGTGGCTTGCGATCAGCCGCGCCAGGGCGGCGCCCGACGGCGCCACCGAACCGATCCCGCGCGGATCGCGCAGCCACGCGCGGAGGAACGCCAGGTTATCGTGCAACGGCATGTCGCGGTTTCCGCAATCGGCGAGAAGGACAAGGTAACCGACCTGGCTGAACATGATGTTCGGCGGGGTCGGCGACGCTATTGACCGGGGTGGTACGTCCGCTCGATATGGCCCTCGAGTTGTTCCGGCCAGAAGTACACGGTGCGCAGGTTGCCGGTGGTGTAGCGCTCGGCCTCGTCGTTGAAGTGGGGCGAGTCGGGGTGGCCGCTTTCGCCGCCGGCGGTGATCGCGCGGGCATGCACTTTCGGGCCGAACTCGACTGCCGCGACGAAGCTGTTGCCGCTGGTGCCGTAATAGCGCTTCGTGCCCGGCCAGCGATGCGCGCCGAACGAAGCCAGCGAGCCCCAGCGCGAGGAGGTGAACGGCACCGGGATGCTTGGCTTGCTGTCGTCGAACTTCTGCACGATGTCGCCGTTGATGCGCTGGAAGCGGTTGATCTCGCCCCACGGCACGCCCCAGCTGCCGAAGTCCTTCTGCAGGCGGTCGGAGGCTTCCACCAGCGCGTTGAGGCGAGCGTGTGCGCCGGCCTTGTCGGCCATCCTGTCGTAGATCGACAGGCTTTCGGCGGTGTCGGCCTTGCTCACTTCATCCCACAAGGTGTCGCCCCAGAATACCGCCAGCGAGGTCGGCATCGAGGCGATGCCCCAGCGATAGTCCCAGTCGCGCAGCAGCTGGATCGGCCCGGCGAGTTTCGCGCGCAGCGGATCGTCGGCGGGCAGCGTGTCGTAATCGGCGATCAGGATCGGCAGTTGCCGCGCGAACGCGGGCAGGTACGAATCGAACGCGGCGGTGATCAGCGAGGGCAGGGTGACGTTCTTGATGCCGTCGAGCAGGCGCATGGCATGCAGGCCGCGCGGATTCTCGCCGAAGGTATCCATGTAGCGCGGGTAGTCGGCCTGCTTCGGGCTGTACGCGCCCGCGGCACTGTAGGGCCAATTGTTGGTGTTGTAGGTCCAGCCGTTGGGCGGGTCGACCACCTGTGGCAGCTGGTCGAGCGGGGTGAGGCCCTGCCAGTCGGTGGCCGGGTCGCTGCCGTCGACCGGCTTGGTGTAGTCGAAGCGGTTGTCGCGTTTGGGTACGAATTGCGGCAGCAGGAAGGCGATCTCGCCCTTGTCGTCGGCGAACAAGGTGTTGTTGGAGGAGTTGGCCTTCAACTCGGCGACCTTCATGTAGCTGGCCAGGTCGTGGGTCTTGGTGCGCAGCCAGCTCTGCTCCAGCGCGGGAATCGGCTTGTTCATCAGCGCTTCGGCGATCCACTTGCCGTCCAGTTCGCGCACGATCGGGCCGTGGTGGGTGAAATACGCGGTGAACGTGCGTTGCGCCAGCGCGCCGTCCTTGTTTCTGTACGACAGGGTGATCTGGCGCGAGGTTACTGGCCGCAGTGCCTTGCCATAGCGGTAGAACAGCTTGCCGTCCTTGTGCACGATGGTCTCGGCGAACTCGTCGACCACGTCCACGCCGGTCGAGGTGTGCATCCAGCCCACGTGCGGGTTGAAGCCCTGGTAGATGAAGAACTGGCCCCAGGTCACCGCGCCGTAGGCATTGAGCCCCTCGTCGCTGGACATCTGCAGTTCCGAGCGAAAGAAGAACGAGGTGTGCGGATTGATCAGCAGCAGCGCGTGGCCGTCGACGGTGAGCTTCGGCGCGATCGCGATGCCGTTGGAGCCGGTCGGCTCGACCCAGCTGGGCCGGCTTTCGATCTGCGCCAGGGCCTTGTCGGTGGACGCGCCGTAGAACGCCTTCAGCGGCGCCAGTTCCACCCGCTCGATGTCGCCGCCGATGCTGCCTTCGGTGAACGACAGCGCCATCCACGGCTCGAAGCGGGTGATCACCCGTGGATGCACGTCGGGGTGGGTTGCCAGGTAGTAGTTCAGTCCGTCGGCCCAGCTGTCCATCAACGTCCGCAGCCAGCGCGGGCTTTGCGCGTAGAGCTTCTTCAGTTCGGCCGGGTCGATGAACAGGCGCTGGCGCAAGTCCTGCCACAAGGCGGAATCGTCCGCGTCCTTCGCTTCGGCGAGCCGGCCCAGCGAAATGAGGTAGTTGGTCTCGACCCGGTTGAAGTCGTCCTCGGCCTGGGCGTAGGCCATGCCGAACACCGCATCCGCATCGGTCTTGCCGTGCACGTGGGCGATGCCCCAGTCGTCGCGGATGATCGTGACCGCCTGCGCCTCGCGCTGCCAGCGCGCCTGCTCCGGCGTGGCCGCTGCGGCTGCGTCGGACAGGCATAGTGCAAGCAGCGCGGTCATGCCCAGCCCGATCAGCTTGCTGCGAATAGGTGTGTTCATCGGTAGCCCCTTGCCAGTGTCCGGATTTTCAGCGACCGACCAGGGCTGCCGGCGTCCAGCCATCATGTCGTCGCGGAGCGAAGCCGCGCGGGCGGGCGATGGCCGGGTGCCATGATCGGCAGGTGGGTGCGCGACGCTTGGGTACGATCGAGCGCAAACGGTGCCATTGTGCACTTGTTCGCGCCGTTCGACGAGCCGGAGAATCTTCGACTTCCGACATGGCTGGCCACCGGGACACGTGATGAATCGCAGAGACCTGTTGAAGGCGGCGCTGATCGTGCCGCTGGTTCCCTTTGCCTACGCTGGCACCGATGAGGCTTTGGCGTGGGCGGGGAAGATGCCCGCGGCAACGTTTCGCCGACGGGTGCGGCCGGGCGATCCGGGCTGGCCCTCGCCGGCCCAATGGGATCGCCTGAAGCACGAAGTGGGTGGGCGCCTGTTGCAGCCGCGCTCACCTTTTGCCGGTTGCGCCGGCACCCCCGACGTGGCCTGCCGCGAGGCGCTCGAACAGATCAAGAACCCGTTCTACATCGGCGACAACCCCGCGCTGACCCAGACCAGCGGCTGGCTCGACGCGTGGACGTCGCGGCCCAGCTCGTATGCCGTGGCCGCCGAGAGCACGGCCGATGTGGTGGCGGCAGTGAACTTTGCCCGCGAGCATCACCTGCGGCTGGTGGTGAAAGGCGGTGGCCACAGTTACCAGGGCACCTCGGATGCACCCGATTCGCTGCTGGTGTGGACGCGGCACATGAATGACGTGACCTTGCACGATGCCTTCGTCGGCCAGGGGTGCGCGGACTTGCACGCACCGCAGCCGGCGGTGACGCTGGGCGCCGGCGCGATGTGGATCGACGCCTACGATGCGGTGACTACGAAAGGTGGCCGTTACGTGCAGGGCGGCGGCTGCACCACGGTGGGCGTGGCCGGGTTGGTGCAGAGCGGCGGCTTCGGCAGCTTCTCGAAACACTACGGCAGCGCGGCGGCGGGCCTGATCGAGGCTGAGGTGGTCACCGCCGACGGCCAGGTGCACATCGCCAACGCCTGTACGAACCCTGATCTGTACTGGGGCCTCAAGGGCGGTGGCGGCGGCAGTCTCGGCGTGGTCACGCGGTTGACCTTGCGCACGCGCGAGCTGCCGGCGTTCTTCGGCGCGGTGCTCGGCACGATCGAGGCTTCCACCGACGCGGCGTATCGCGCACTGATCGCGAAGGCGATCGCGTTCTATCGGAGCGATTTGTTCAATCCGCACTGGGGCGAGCAGATGGGTTTCAGCGGACGCAAGCTGCATCTGAGCATGCTGTGCCACGGGCTGGATCAGGCGCAGATGGAAAAGGTCTGGGCGCCGTTCCTCGCCTGGGTGAAGGCAAATGCCGAATACCGCTTCGCCGAAGCAGTGAAGGTCTTCGCGTTGCCGGCGCAGCATATGTGGGACGCGGACTTCATGCGCCAGCACGTGCCGGGCGTGATGATCGCGGACGAGCGGCCCGGCGCGCCGAAGCACCATGCCTACTGGGCGATGAACGTCGAGGAGGCGGGCTGGTTCCTGCACGGCTACCAGTCGGTGTGGCTGCCGGCTTCGCTGTTGCGCGGGGATCGGCAGGCCGCGCTGGCCGACGCGCTGTTCGACGCCGCGCGCGAGTGGAGCGTGGGCCTGCACTTCAACAAGGGCCTGGCCGGCGCGCCCGCGCCGGAGATTGCCGCCGCGAAAAATACCGCGACGAACCCGCAGGTGCTCGAGGCGTTTGCGCTGGCGATCGTCGCCGGCGCCGGCGCGCCGGCCTTTCCTGGCATGCCGGGCCCCGATCTGGCGGAGGCGCGGCACGACGCGGCCGGTATCGACAAGGCGATGGCCGCCTTGCGCAAGATCGCACCGAATGCCGGAGCCTATGTCTCGGAGAGCGACTATTTCCAGCGCGACTGGCAGACCGCGTTCTGGGGTACGAACTACCCGAAATTGCTCGCGGTGAAGCAGCGCTACGATCCGCACGGCCTGTTCTTCGTGCACCACGGCGTGGGCAGCGAGGGCTGGAGCAAGGACGGTTTTGCGCGCACCTGATTGGCATCGGAGTTCAGCGACGAAAGGCCCCTCTCCCGCCCCGGGAGAGGGGTTGGGGTGAGGGTTCGTCGAAGTCACCGGATTCCGGAAATTCATCACCATCGGTGGCTTCGCCGAACCCTCATCCGGCGCTTCGCGCCACCTTCTCACCCGCAAGGGGACTCCTTGCAGTCGCCGGCGAGAGAAGGAACTCCTCCGCCGGACTCCGGCGCCAATCAGGTGCGCGCAAGGCCTGATGGGGGACGAATCGCTGGCGTGAGTGTCGCGAAGCGGTGCTGAATGCAAGGACTTGACTCTGGACATGGATCAATGGTCTAGACTTGCTCCATGAATACTCCAGCCAGCTCACTCACCATCGGTGCCGTCGCCAAGCGCGTCGGCGTGGCGATCGACACGATCCGTTTCTACGAGCGCGAGGGCCTGCTGCCCGAGCCGGTGCGGCGCGCATCCGGCTACCGCAGCTACGGTGACGGCACGATTGCGCAGTTGCGCTTCATCCGCCGCGCCAAGCATCTGGGCTTCACCCTGGAGGAGATCCGCGAGCTGCTGGCCTTGTCGGTTGATCGCCAGCGCGGCGTGAAGGCGGTGAAGCAGCGCGCGGAAAAGCGGCTAGCGGCGATCGAGCAGCGCATCGCCGAATTGCAGCGGGTGCGCGACGGCCTGGCGCAACTGGTGGCGTCGTGCCCGGGGCACGGCAAGCCGGAGGAATGTCCGATCCTGCGCGCGCTGAGCGACGACGAGATGTCGGCATGAACGCGCACGCCTGCGGCCACGACGTCGGCAAGGCGACGGCGACCGATCCGGTCTGCGGCATGTCGGTGGATGCGGCGACTTCGAAACATCAGTCCATGCATGACGGGCAGACGTTCCATTTCTGCTGTAGTGGCTGCAAGGCGAAGTTCGAGGCTGTGCCGACGACGTATCTGGGTGCTGGCGGGGGAAATGCGGCGGGAAGTTGTTGTGACGCGAAACCCGCGACGCACGATCACGCACATCACAACCACGCACACATGGTGAAGGATCCGGTCTGTGGCATGACGGTGGATCCGCACACTGCGAAGCATCGCGCCGAACATGCCGGCCACACGTATTACTTCTGCGCCGCGCGTTGTCGCGAAAAATTCGTGGCCGTCCCGTCCGCGTATATGGACGGCCGCGCGGCACCGCCACCGGCGGTACCCGGCGCGATCTACACCTGCCCGATGCATCCGGAAGTGCAGCAGGTCGGCCCCGGCGACTGCCCGAAGTGCGGCATGGCGCTGGAGCCGATGATGCCGAGCCTGGACGAGGACGACGGCGGCGAACTGGCGACGATGACACGACGCTTCTGGCTGCTGGTCGCGCTGACCGCGCCGGTGTTCGCGCTGGCGATGGGGCCGCATCTGTTCGGCTGGCATTTGCCCGCGCCCTGGGATGGCGTGGCGGTGTGGGTGGAGGCGGTGCTGGCCAGCGTGGTGGTGCTGTGGGGCGGTGCGCCGTTCTTCGTGCGTGGATGGCGTTCGCTCAGGCCGTGGTCGCCCAACATGTACACGCTGATCGCGCTGGGCACGGGCGTGGCGTGGCTGTACAGCGCCGTGGCGTTCCTGCTGCCGGGCATCTTTCCGGCCGGCTTCCGCGACGTGCACGGCCGGGTCGGGGTGTATTTCGAATCGGCGGCGGTGATCGTCACCCTGGTCACGCTGGGCGATTTCCTGGAGCTGCGCGCACGCCGGCGTACCGGCGCAGCGCTGAAGGCGCTGCTGGGCCTGGCGCCGAAAACGGCATGGCGGATCGCCGTCGACGGCGGCGAGAGCGAGGTACCGCTGGATCAGGTGCATGCCGGCGACGTGCTGCGCGTGCGCCCCGGCGAGAAGGTACCGGTCGACGGCGTGGTGCTGGAAGGCCAAAGCCACGTCGACGAGTCGATGCTCACCGGCGAGCCGATGCCGGTGGCAAAGGCGGCGGGCGACTCGCTCACCGGCGGCACGGTGAACCAGGATGGCGGGCTGACCATGCGCGCGCAGAAGGTCGGCGGCGAGACGATGCTGGCGCAGATCGTGGCGCTGGTGGCGCAGGCACAGCGCAGCAAGGCGCCGCTGCAGCGCGTGGCCGACAAGGTGGCCGCCTGGTTCGTGCCGGCGGTGGTGGCAGTGGCCGTGATCGCGTTTGCGGCGTGGGCCTGGCTGGGGCCGGAACCACGGCTGACGCATGCGCTGATCGCCGCGGTGTCGGTATTGATCATCGCCTGTCCCTGTGCGCTGGGCCTGGCCACGCCGATCTCGATCATGGTCGCCAGCGGTCGCGGCGCCCAGCACGGCGTGCTGTTCAAGGATGCTGGCGCGATCGAGTCCCTGCGCAGCATCGACACCCTGGTGGTGGACAAGACCGGCACGCTGACCATGGGCAAGCCGACCTTGACCGAACTGGTGAGCTTGGGCGGACAGCCGCGCGAACGCCTGCTGGCGTTGGCCGCGGCACTGGAACGCCCCAGCGAGCATCCGCTGGCGCGGGCAATCGTGAACGCGGCGGAGGCCGAAGGCGTGGCGCCGCTGGTGGTGAAGGATTTCCGCTCGCTGACCGGGCGTGGTGTGAGTGCGACCGTGGACGGACTCCAGGTGGCCTTGGGCAATGCCAAGCTGATGGCCGAGCTGCATGTGGCGATCAGCGACGACGCGAATGCCCGCGCCGAGCAACTGCGCGGGCAGGGCGCCACCGTGATGTTCCTCGCCGTCGACGGCACACTGGCCGCCTTGCTGGCCGTGGCCGACCGGATCAAGCCGGATACGCCGCAGGCGATCGCCGATCTGCACGCCGCCGGCCTGCGCATCGTGATGCTCACCGGCGACAACGCCACCACGGCGCGGTCGGTGGCGCGCGAGCTGGGCATCGACGAGGTGCATGCCGACGTGTCGCCGGCCGACAAGGCGGCGGTGGTGAATGCGTTGCGCGCCGAAGGCCACCGCGTGGCGATGGCCGGCGACGGCATCAACGACGCCCCCGCGCTGGCCGCGTCCGACGTCGGCATCGCGATGGGCAGCGGCACCGACGTGGCGATGGAGAGCGCGCAGGTCACCCTGGTCAAGGGCGAGCTGGGCGCGATCGTGCGGGCGCGCAAGTTGTCGCAGGCGACCGTGCGCAATATCCACCAGAACCTGTTCTTCGCCTTCGTCTACAACGCGGTCGGCGTGCCGTTGGCGGCCGGCGTGCTGTATCCGTGGTTCGGCATCATGCTGTCGCCGATGATCGCCGCCCTGGCGATGAGCCTGAGTTCGGTGTCGGTGGTGAGCAACGCGTTGCGGCTGCGGAAGGCCGCGCTGCACGCGTGACGCCTGTCATCGACGATGCTTGACGCCCGGCGCTGCAACCGCCGGGGGCGGCGCGGGATCATTTCCTCACACCATCCCGGTGCGAGGAGAAAGGACATGCGCAAGCTTCGCGAAGATTCCGCTTTCATCGCCTGCCTGGCGTTGCTGTTCGCCACGCTGGCCACCGTCTCGACCGTACTGGCGCTGTTCCAGCCGGGTTCGACGCCGCTGCTGTGACGGTGTCGCGCCATTTGGTGTGCACGTCGTTGCGAACCTGATGCCGCAATGCTTTAAGCTTTTGCGCTTCATCCTCGAAGTCGACAAGCATGGCCCGCAATCTCGCCGAGTGGCTGGCGTACCAGGAACGCGTCAACGTGCACACCATCGAGCTGGGGCTCGATCGGGTGCGCGAGGTGTGGCAACGCATGGGCGCGCCTCGGCCGGCGCCCCACGTGATCAGCGTGGCCGGCACCAATGGCAAGGGCTCCACCGTGGCCCTGCTGGAGGCGATGTTGAGGGCGGCCGAGCGGCGCGTGGGCGCCTTCACCTCGCCGCATCTGCTGGCCTACAACGAGCGCATCTGCATCGACGGCACGCCGGTCGACGATGCGGCCCTGATTGCCGCGTTCGAGCGCATCGAGGCGGCGCGCGGCGAGCTGCCGCTGACCTATTTCGAGTTCGGCACCCTGGCCGCGCTGGATCTGTTCGCCCGCGCCGGCGTCGACGTGGCGGTGCTCGAGGTGGGGCTGGGCGGGCGGCTCGATGCGGTGAACATCATCGACGCGGACGTGGCGGTGATCACCACGGTCGACCTGGATCACATGGAATGGCTTGGCCCCGACCGCGACAGCATCGGCCGGGAAAAGGCCGGCATTGCGCGGCGTGGGCGGCCCGCCATCGTCGGCGAACTGGATCCGCCAGCCGGCCTGCTGGCGGCGCTGGGCGAATGCGACGCGCGTATCGTGCGCGCCGGCCGCGACTTCAGCCTGGAGCGGCATCAGGATGGCTGGCGCTGGCTGCATCGCGACGGCACCGCGATGGAACTGCCCAATCCGTACCTGGCCGCGCCGGTGCAGTACGCCAACGCGGCCGCGGCGATCGCCGCCCTGCATGCGCTCGGCGACGGCGTGTCCACGCCCAGCGCCTTGTTTGCCGCCGCCAGCGCCGGCCTGCATGAAGTGCGCATCTCGGCGCGCTTGCAGGCGCTCGGCGGCGAGCCGCCGGTGTTCGTGGACGTGGGGCACAACCCGCAGGCGGCGCGGGCGCTGGCCGAGTGGCTGGATGCGCGGCCGCACGGCGGCATGCACGCCGTGTACGGCGCGCTGGCCGACAAGGACGTGGCCGGGGTGATGGTCGCCCTCGGTGCGCGCATCGACCACTGGCATCTGGCCGGGCTGGATCGGGCCACGCCGCGCGGCCTGAACGCCGCGGCGCTGGCTGACACGCTGCGCACCAGCTTGCCGCAGGCATCGTTCGACGTGCATCCCGATGTGGCGACCGCGCTGGCCGCGGCGCGGCAGGCGGCGCGGCCCGGCGAGTGCGTGCTGGCCTTCGGCTCGTTTTTCGTGGCCGGCGCGGTGATGGCTGAACATCCACCGTGAGCAGCGGCATGGCGCCGGGCGCTGGCAGGTATAATCCCGCCGTTGTGACCTGTGATTGCCGCCTGGGAGCGAAAACTTGAAAACACGCCTGCTGGGAGCTGCCGTCCTGATAGCGTTGGCGGTCATTTTCGTGCCGATGTTCTTTTCCGGCAGCCCGCCGGTGCCGGGCAGCGACCAGTCGGTGAGCCTGGCCATCCCGCCGGCTCCCGACCGGGATCTGCAGACCAAGACGATGAGCCTGAACCCGGCCCTGGCGGCAAGTGCGGCTGCCGCCACGTCGGCCGCGGCGCCGGCCTCGGGCGACCGCATCGCCACGGTGACCATCGACTCGAACCGCCCGCGCGACGTCGAGCTCGACCCGGAAGCCGGCAGGAAGCCTGCGCCGACGACGGTGACGACCGGCAGCGGCACCTCGCCGACGCAACCGGTGATTCCGCAGCGAAACGCCACCAGCAACCCCGCGCCAACGACAGCCGCGCCCGCCAAGCCGGCAACACCGCCTGCCAAACCGGCCGCGGCGGAGCCAACTCCCGCTCCCGCAGCGGCGACCGGGCGCGGCAGCTACACGATCAACCTCAGCGCCTACGCCAGTGCCAGCGGTGCGGCGAAGTTGCAAAGCCAGGTGCGCGCGCTGGGTTATCCGGCGAGCGGGCAGGTGGTGACCCGGGCCGGCCAGCAGCGCACGCTGGTGATGGCCGGGCCGTTCGAAACGCGCACGGCGGCCGAAGCGGCGCGCCTCAAGATCACCCAGTCCATTCCCGGGGTGCCGGCGAAGCTGGAGCAGGATGCGGGCAGCGCCGATGCGTCGGCTCCGGCGGCTGCCACCACGAAACAGTCCGACAAGCCCGGTGGCTGGGCCGTGCAGCTCGCGGCGGTGAGCAGCCGGGACGATGCGAATGCGTTGCGCGACAAGTTGCGTGCAGCCGGCTTCGATGGCTTCGTCGACTCGGTGCAATCCGGCGGACGCACCCTGTGGCGGGTGCGTGCCGGCCCGCAGACGCAGCGCGCCGACGCCCAGCGCGTGCATGACCAGATCAAGGCCAAGCTGGGCATCAACGGCAATGTCGTCTCGGTGCCCTGACGGCCTGCATGTCCGGCGCCTTCCATGATCGCCTCGACATGCCCGGCCTGGGCGTTCTTTCATCGCCGGGATCCGCGGTGCTGAACGTCATGCCGGCGCATCCGGCGGTACCGATGCAGACACATCGACGCGCCCTCGCGGGCGGGATGAACGCATGAACTGGCTCGATTGGATCATCCTGGGCATCCTCGGGTTGTCCGTCCTGATCGGCCTGATGCGCGGCCTGGTGGCGGAGGTGCTGTCGTTGGTGGTCTGGGTGGCCGCGTTCTGGGTGGCGGCGCTGTTCGGCGCGGACGTGGCGGCGCTGTTCGAGAACGCGATCTCGCTGTCGATGGCGCGAATCGGCCTCGGCTACGCGATCTGCTTCTTCGGTGTGCTGCTGGTCGGCGCGCTGCTGCGTTTCGCGGCGAGGCGGTTGATCTGGAGCACCGGGCTGACCGGCATCGATCGCCTGCTCGGCGTCGTGTTCGGCTTCGTGCGCGGCGCGCTGGTGGTGACCATCCTGGTGTTCCTGGTGGGGCTCACCGCGGTGACGCGGGAATCGTGGTGGCAGCAATCCATGCTGCTGCCGCAGTTCCAGGGCGCCGCGGCCTGGCTGGGGCAGAACATCCCGGCCAGCGTGGGCGATCATCTCCGTCCCGAGGCGGTGCTGGACAAGCTGAAGTCGACGCCGGCGCTGCAACCGCGCGGGCCGGCCGCATCTTCCAGTTCCGGCCAGGCAGCCGGCTTGCTGAATCGCGTGGCGCCAGGCGAGCTGCTCAGGCAGGTCGGCGACTTGTCCGAACGGCTTCACGACCCCATCTCGACGTCGCGACCGGCAGCGCCGGCCAGCGCCGGCAGTGCGTCCAGTCCCCGTCTGCAGCATTGACCAGCATTCTCGAAACAGGCCACGAATCATGTGCGGAATCATCGGCATCGTCGGTACCACGGAAGTGGCGTCGGCGCTTTATGACGGCTTGACGGTGCTGCAGCACCGCGGCCAGGACGCGGCCGGCATCGCCACGGTGGACGGCTCGCGCCTGCGCCTGCACAAGGGCAACGGCCTGGTGCGCGACGTGTTCGGCCAGCGCGCGATAAGCGAGCTGCGCGGGCGCATCGGCATCGGCCATTGCCGCTACCCCACGGCGGGCTCGGAAGGCTCCGCCGAGGCGCAGCCGCTGTACGTCAATTCCCCCTACGGCATCGCGTTCGCGCACAACGGCAACCTGGTCAACACCGAGGCGCTGCGCCGCGA
>Ga0070681_10005036_pt1 | contig 12740 bp, 9 predicted proteins | sample KBSC83BmetaG_FD_65650 | JGI IMG/M metagenome (GOLD analysis project Ga0070681, IMG submission 65650) | Corn rhizosphere microbial communities from Kellogg Biological Station, Michigan, USA - KBS C8-3B metaG | ecosystem: Host-associated > Plants > Roots > Rhizosphere | place: USA: Michigan... | reverse complement strand
CCGCTGGCGACGAAGCTCGCGGCGTCGACCTCCGAATCCATGCGGTTCGTCGCGGCACATATGCTCTCGCAGTCGCTGTGGTCGAGCGCCTTCGGCACACTCACGAATCTGTTAGGCGATTCGGATCTCCGGGTCGCCGCGCGGGCGCTCGATGCCTTCTCCGCTGACCGGTCGAAGCATGTCGACGTCATGCACATGTTCGAGCGCCTCGAGCAGCTCATGGCGCGCATTCCGAAACGCGGCCAACCCCTCGCGGCCATTGTCTGGCCGTGGTGGAAGCGCACGCTCGAGCGCTCGCATGTCGCCGCCGCAATGGTCGTTCACGCCGCGCACATTCCAGGTGAGCGTTTGCTGCCGCATGTGCGCGACCTCAATGCGGACGGACGGGCTACGTTCCTGCGTGGCGTTGCCGGCATCGCGGCGCATCGCATGCGCGGCCGCCCGGAACCGCAGCGGCGTGCGCTCACCGCCGGCGAGCGCGCCTTGGCGATCGACTTTCTGGGCGATGCGTCCGAGTCGGTGCGATCTACCGCGTGTGACGTGCTCGATGCCCTGCCCCTCGAGACGGATGAGGTCGAGCGCATCGTCGGCCTGCTCGATCGCAAAGCCAGCGACCTTCGTGCCCGATCGCTCACCAGGTTGCGCGTGCTCTCCGATGCGGAGCTGTTGGGTGTCGCGGATCGGCTGCTAGCCGATGCGAGCGAATCGCGGCGTCAGGCAGGACTGGAGCTTCTGCGGGACGCGATGGAGAAGAAGCGGTCGCTCTCCGAGGTGCGCGCGCGAATCGAACGGTATTCCGCCGGACGTTCGACTCTGTCAAAACAGGAAGAAGCGCACGTCGCAGCAGTGCTGCTCGAGCCGTCGGTCGCAACCACCGATGATGCGCTGGGACTCATCGATGCGCATGCGATGCAAGCGTGGCCCGCACCAAAGTCGCGCAAGATAGAGGCCGACACGGCCGGGGCGCGCGCATCGCTGGCGGCGCTCGCGGAGCTCGTCCTGGCGAACGTCGAAACGGAAGTTCGCAGGAGCAACGGTGAAGTCGTGCTGCTGCCGCAGTCCGTTGGCTGGTCGTTCGGCCCGCGCAAGCGGGAGGACGTAGAAGGCGGCGGCACCGGCGTACCGTTGGTCGATGTGTGGCGCTCGTGGGCCCGCGGGCGGCCTGCGTCGCTCCGAGACGACGACGGCCTCGAGCTGCTCCGCATACTCGTGCCTAACGAGGAGAGCACGGTGTGGCAGAGCGCACCCGTTCACAAGTTACGCGACGGGAACCTCAAGCACATTCACAACACGCTCCTGAACGGGCTTGCCCAGTGGAGCGTCGTGTGGGATCCCCCCGCGCACGGCTTCGAGTTCCTTGTGGATGGCTTCGAGTCGACCGTCGCCGCCATCGACGACGCTGATTACGCCGAGCTCGTGAAAGACAGCGCAGCGCAGACCTCGTGGTACTACGCGGCGGACGAACGCAAGCGCCCGGTGCAGCGGAAGCTGCACCAAGCGCAACTCTGGTTGAATCGTGCACACTGGTGGCGGTCGCTCTTCCCGAAGACCGTGCAACCCGAGGCAGCCATTCGGCTTTACGGTGTGCTGCGCGTGCTGGAATCGCGTTCGCGCGGGCACGTGCGTTTGCGCATCAGCCTCGAGGACTTCCTGAGCGTATATCGCACGGGCGCACTCCGTGATGCGAGCGCCGAGCTGACGGATCTGCTCGTTGGGCGGTGGACGGGCCCCATGACGTCAACCTTGCTGCGGGTCGTTTCCACGAAACGACCGCCGGCTGGCTTCGCCGAGCACGCCGAGCTCGTCGAAGCGGTCGATCGCTGCCGCCGCCGCATCGTGGAGGTCGAGTGTGAGCGCGGTGATCGGCCGACGGCGGTGTCACGTCACGTCATGGAACTGCGGTGGACGGGCGGCCTGGACACGATCGCGCGTGCGCTGCCTGCGTTAGGCAAGACACACTTTGCACGCAATTTCGGGTGGTCGCGCATGGGCGAATCGCGAAAGGAGTCGTTGAGCCATCTGGTGGTGCGGAGTTTCCCGCGGCCCGAGGATACGCCCGATGCCTTCGCCGCGTGGGCGCGGTCGGTGCGCATCCCGCAATCGCGTCTCGTCGAGCTCGCGGTGTACGCGCCGCAGTGGGCGCGGCACGTCAACCACGTGCTCGAGTGGCCCGGTCTCGAGGACGGCGTGTGGTGGATCGAGGCGCACACCAAGGACGGCCGCTCCTGGCAGCTGCGCGATCTCAAGGACGAGTGGGCTGCCGGCGCGGGTGAGCAGACGCCTCTCACGGCCGACGAGTTGACGGATGGTGCGGTGGACGTCGCGTGGTTCGAGCGCACGTACACTGTGCTTGGCGCCGAACGGTGGCGCGCGTTGTACGCGGCCGCGAAATACGCGGCGAGCAGCGGCGGTCATGCTCGTGCGCAGCTCTTCGCCGATGCGATGTGCGGCGAAGTCACGCGCGAGGCGCTTCTCGCGCGGATCGATGGCAAGCGGCACCAGGATTCGGTGCGCGCGCTCGGTCTGCTTCCGCTCGCCGCGGGTGAGGCGCGCCAGCACGACGTGCTCGAGCGGTACGTCCGCCTCGAGAACTTTCGGCGCGAGTCGCGCAAGTTTGGATCGCAGCGCCAACAGAGCGAGAAGCGCGCCGTGGCCATCGGGCTGGCGAACCTCGCGCGCACGGCCGGCTATCGGGATCCGCAGCGTCTCACGTGGGCGATGGAGCAGCAAGCGGTCGCGGACCTCGTTCGCGGACCGGTCGTCGTCACGCGCGGGGACGTCGTGCTCACGTTAGGCATCGACGCCGACGGCGTGCCGTCACTCGTCGCGCAGAAGAAGGGCAAGACGCTCAAGGCCCTCCCCGCAACTCTCAAGACAGATGACGAGGCGCGGGAGCTCAAGGAGCGGCTCCAGGAGCTCAAGCGCCAGCGGTCGCGCGTGCGGATCGCGCTCGAGGAAGCGATGTGCCGCGGCGATGCGTTCACCGCCGCCGAGTTAGGCACGCTGCTCGAGCACCCGATTCTCGCGCCGTCGATCGGCCGTCTCGTGTTCGTCGGTGATGGCGCGGCCGGCTACCCGGCCGAGCGCGGCCGGGTACTCCTCGACGCGGCCGGCGCGATGCACGTGTTGGGCAACGCCGAACAGGTTCGGATCGCGCATTCACACGACCTGTTCGTGCGCGGCGACTGGCCCGCCTGGCAGCGCGAGTGCTTCCGCGGCGAGCGCATACAACCGTTCAAGCAAGTCTTTCGCGAGCTCTATCCGATCACGGACACCGAGCGCGGCACCGAGCGGACACGACGATACGCGGGACACCAGGTCAACCCGCGGCAGGCACTGGCGTTGCTGAGCGGGCGCGGCTGGCTCGTCTCGCCCGACGAGGGCGTGAGCCGAACGTTCCACGACGCCGGCCTAACGGCGCACCTGGCTTTCGAGGAAGCGTTCTTCACGCCCGCGGACATCGAGGGTCTCACACTGGCCGAGGTGATGTTCGCCAAGAAGGGGGATTGGACGCCGCTGCCCCTCGAGCAGATCCCGCCGCGCGTGTTCAGCGAGACGATGCGCGATCTCGATCTCGTCGTGAGCGTCGCCCACAGTGGCGGCGTCGACCCCGAGGCAACGGCATCGACGGTCGAAATACGCGCGACACTCGTTGGCGAGACGTGCCAGTTGCTCGGGTTGGACAACGTCGAGCTCAAGTCGCACCACGCGATCGTGCGCGGCGAGCTCGGCACGTATTCGGTGCATTTGGGCAGCGCCGGCGTGATGCTCATGCCGGCGACAGCGATTCCGATCGTCGCCGTTCACTCGCAACATCGCGGTCGCCTGTTCCTCCCGTTCGCCGACGATGATCCGCGCACGGCGGAAGTGTTGTCGAAAGTGCTATTGCTCGCGCGAGATCGGTCGATCCGCGACGCGAACATTCTCGATCGGATACGGTCCGCAAGCGGCGCGACGCCGGACTGAGCGCGTCGCGGAATCCCGTCGTCTTGCGCCGGCGGCGGCCTCTCGCGAAGATGTCGGCTTGCGCACCAAGTCTCCCAACACCGGGCCGGTCCCGACGGCGGATCTGATTCTCGAGCCGTGGCGCACGAACTGCCGCATCACGCGGCTGCTCGTGGGCAGCCTCCCGCCCAAGCTCTGGGCCGAGCTCGTGCCCGGCCTGCCCCGACGCACCGTGCGCATGGTGGCCGCACACTTCCACAATTCGCGCAGCGGCTGGATCAACACGCTCGGCGTTCCGTTAGGCATTGCGCGGCCGCCGCGGGTCAGCACGTTCAAGGCCACGCGCCAGGAGGTGCTCGCCGCGCTGCCGGAGAGCGACCAGGGTATCGAGGACGTGCTGCGCGCGGGTTTGCAGGCGGGCGGCCGCGTGCCGGCGACCGCGAAATACGTGTGGCGCAACCTGCCGCTCGACGTCGGGCATGTACTCTCCTACTTCGTCGCCCACGAAGCACATCACCGCGGACAACTCATCCTCGTAACCCGTCAGTTAGGCGCGCGGCTGCCGCGCGAAGTGACCGACCGACTCTGGTGGTGGCAGCCGCCGAAACCCCGCCGCTCGCGCTCGACCTGACGAGCGCCGAACGCGACGGTCGCTTCCTCCGAAAACGGTGCGCACCCGTGCGCCGACACCGTTCACTAGTGCTGGCCCGGCACCCTGACCCCGAAGCCCACCGCGTGGCGGTGCGTGCGCGGATCGAAATCGTAACCCACGAAGAAGAACGAGAACCCGAGCCGCGCGCCGAGGTTCTGCTCGAACCTCGGAAGGCCGCCCACGCCCGCGGATCCGAACGCGTCCCGCAGCACGACCGTGGGCGTACCGAGGTACTTCACCTTGAGCCCCGTGACTGGAATGGTGTAGACGCCGACCAGGTACAGCAAATGGTCGCCGCCTAACGAGAAGATGTCCACTGTCGGCAGCGTGCCCGCGCCGCCCAGGTACGCGAACCGCTGCGGCGGCGCCGTGTCGCCGGCGGTGAGCACACCGTGCGCGTGCACCAGGAAGTGCTGGCGCCCGAACGTCGGGAACGCGACCTCGGCGTTGAACGTAGTCTGCGTGAACCGCTCGCCTAACGGAGTGTCGAACGGTCGTTCGACATTCACGTCGCCCGACAGCTTGACGTCGCCGAACTGGAACGCCGCCAGCGCGGTCCCGATCACCGACGAGATCCGCCCGTGCTCGATCACCGGGTTGGGCCGCAGCATCCCGTCGCGCGCCTCGGAGCCCGCGATGCTCCACGGACCCCCCGCCCGCACCGACCAGTCCCGCTCCGTCTCGGCGCCCGCGCCTAACGCAAACTGCCCGGGTCCGGCGGTCCACGTATGCGTCAGCGTTCCCCGAAACCGGTCGCCGCGCCAGTAGTTGCGATAGTCGTGGCCGATCGCCAAGGCCGCCAGCGAATTCTCCGGACCCGCCATGATCCAGTCGTCGTTGGTCAACGTGTAGCGCCCCGCGTCGCCCGCGATCAGCCAATCCGGACCCATCGGTATCTCGATCGACGCCTCGGGGTCGAACATGCCCAGGTCGCTGCGATAGGTCACCGTCGGATCCACCCGAAGGTGGTCGTGCAGCAGAGACAACCGCGGGCCCCAGATCGCCGACAGACCATCCACGCGATCGTAGCTCGGCACGCGGAAGCCGAACAACATCGGCAGCGTGAAGATGCCTGCGAGCTCGGGTCCGGCGGGCGCGACGTAGTCGAGCGCGATGCCGTCCTTCGTGGTGTCGGCGTCGATGCGCACGTCGGGATACGAGAGCTTGCCGCCTACCACCACCGCGTCGCGCGAGTCGTACACGCGGCCGCCGACCGCGATCGCGCGGCCGTCGATGTGTGCGCCCGGCCTCAAGAACACGTTGCCCTGGAGCGCGAGGACGTCGCCGTGTACGGTGCTCGCCACGGTCGCGTCGCTGCCCACCACCACCACCGACGTCGCGAACACGCTGTCCTTGAACAGTCGCGTGTTCCACTTCTCGTACCGCGTCACGTACGGATGCGCGAGCGCGTCCGCGATCACCGGCCCCGACGGAATGGGCGCAGCGTGCCGGATGTACACGCGCTCGTGCGGCTGTTGGGCGGCGAGCGGCGTGCTCGCGACCAGCAGGAGCGCAACGAGACGTCTCAGCATCCGGCGAGCGTCAGAAAATTCTTCAGGAGCTGTTTCCCGTGTTGAGTGAGCACCGATTCGGGGTGGAATTGCACGCCCCATACCGGGTGCTCCACGTGGCGTACGGCCTGTATCTCGGTGTCGTCGTCGGTGGATGTCGCCAGGATCTCGAGCGAGTCGGGCAGACTCGCGCGCTCCACGATCAACGAGTGATAGCGCATCACCTCGAGGGGCGATGGAAGCCCCGCGAAGAGGCCCGTCCCGTCGTGCGCGATGCGGGACATCTTGCCATGCATCACTCGCGCCGCGCGCACGACGCGTCCGCCGTACGCCTCGCCAATGGCCTGGTGGCCGAGGCACACCCCCAGCGTGGGAATCACGGGTCCCCAGCGCGAGACCACCGGCACCGTGATCCCGGCTTCGTGCGGCCTGCACGGGCCCGGTGAGAGCACGATGGCCCGCGGCGCGAGCGTTCCCACATCGTCCACCGTGATCGCGTCGTTCCGCCTAACGGCCGGCTCGGCACCCATCTCGCCCAAGTACTGGACGAGGTTGTAGGTGAACGAATCGTAGTTGTCGATGACGAGGATCATGGCGTCGCGCGCTGCGGTTGGGCGTCAGCCCCGCGGATGATACTGCTTGTGCACCGACCGCAAGTACTCTCGATCGACGTGAGTGTAGATCTGCGTGGTGGAGATGTCGGCGTGCCCGAGCATCTCCTGGACCGCGCGCAGATCCGCGCCGTGCTCGAGCAGGTGCGTGGCGAACGTGTGCCTGAGCGTGTGGGGCGTGACGCGCTTGGTGATCCCCGCCCGCTCGACGTATTTGCGGAGAATCTTCCACGCGCCCATGCGCGACATCGGCTCGCCGTGCGCGTTGAGCAGCAGCATGCCCTTCCCCGCGCCGCGCTCGAGCCGTGGTCTGAGCTCGCGCAGGTACACGGCCAACGCGCCGATGGCGCGCCGTCCGATCGGCACGAGACGCTCCTTGCTGCCCTTGCCGAACACGCGCACGAGACCGTCGTTGAGCATCGCGTCCTTCACGCCAAGGGTGATCCACTCTGACACGCGCAGGCCGGCGCCGTAGGCGAGCTCGAGCATGGCGCGGTCGCGGAACGCGAGCGGATCGTCCAGCGTCGGTGCGGCGAGGAGTCGCTCCGCTTCTTTCACCGTCAGGACGTCGGGCAGCGTGAGCCAGCGCTTCGGCGTCTCGAGACGGTCGCTCGGGTCCTGCGCGATCTCACCCTCGCCAACGAGGAACCGAAAGTAGGTTCTCACGGCCGAGATGTTCCGCCGGATGGACGTCGGAGCGAGTCCCAGGTCCTTCAAGTGATACACGAAGTCGCGCAGCAGCGCCGGTGTGACGCCCGCGGGACGCGTCGCGCCCTTCACGCGCATGAACGTGGCGAAGCGGGCGAGGTCCAGCGCATACGCGTCGTTCGTCGCGCGCGCCGAGCCCTTCTCGACGTGGAGAAAGTCCTGGAAGCGCTCGAGCTCGAAGGCGCGAGCAATGTCGTCGCCTAACGGGACCGCCGGCGTCGTGGCGCGCACGCGCGGCTCAGCGTGGCGCATCACCGCTCCTCGCGGCGCTGCTCGAGCGTGGCCACAGCGACGCACGCGATGCCCTCGCCGCGTCCGATCCAGCCCATGCCCTCGTTCGTCTTGCCCTTCACACTCACAGCACCGGGCTCGACGCCCAGCGCAGCGGCCAGCGCGGCGCGCATCGCCGCCCGGTGCGGCGCGAGGCGCGGCTGCTCGGCGATCACTGTCACGTCCACGTGCGACGGCCGCCAGCCGTGCATGGCGGCCCGCGTGACGGCGAGACGCAGCATCTCGATCGAGTCGCGGTTCCGGTTGGCCGGATCCGAGTCCGGAAACATCTCGCCGATGTCGCCCGCTCCGGCTCCGCCTAACACAGCGTCGGCGATGGCGTGGGCGACAGCGTCGCCGTCCGAGTGTCCCGAGAGGGAGAGCGAGGCGGGGATGCGCACCCCGCCCAACACGAGCGGGCCGCCGGGAACGAGGCGGTGCGAGTCATAACCGATGCCGCAGCGTGTGGCCATTCGGTCTCGCGCCATGGTCGGGGATGGATCGCGCCGGGACGCGTGCCCGGCGCGGCCGCGTTACGCCGCCACGGTCGCGGACTCGGCGCTAGCAGGCGAAGGCGGTCCGATGATCGAGTAGTCCTGGCGTCGGCGCGCCGCGATGAACCCCGCGTCGCGGATGAGCCGCTCCATCTCGTCGGTGGTCGTGCGGAATGTCGTGTTCGCCGCGGAGACCACGTTCTCCTCGATCATGAGCGACCCGAAGTCGTTGCACCCGAAGCGCAGCGCGACCTGCCCCACCTTCATGCCCATCGTCACCCAGCTGGCCTGCAAGTTAGGCACATTGTCGAGAGCGATGCGGGCGATGGCTACGGTGCGTAAGTAGTCGGTCGCGTCGGTCTTGGGTTGGTGCGACATTGCGGGTGTATTCTCGGGCTGTAACGGCCAGCAGATGAACGCCGTGAAGCCGTGCGTGTGCGCCTGGAGATCGCGGACGCGCTCGAGATGCTCGAGCCGCTCGGCCAGCGTCTCGCCGATGCCGTACATCATCGTGACGCTGGTCTTCATTCCCTCCTCGTGCGCGATCCCCATGATCTCGAGCCAGCGATCGGCGCCGGCTTTTTTCTTCGCCACGATGTCCCGCACGCGCTGCACGAGAATCTCGCCGCCGCCGCCGGGAATTGAATTGAGCCCGGCCTTCATGAGCTCGCGTATCACATCGCGCGCATCCATGCGGAAGAGCTTCGCAAAGAAATCGACTTCGCTCGGGCTGAACCCGTGGATGTGAATGGGATGGTACCTCTTAATGTACTTGAGCAGCTCGAGATACCACTCGAAGGGGATGTACGGGTTGTGTCCCCCCTGCATGAGAATCTGGACGGCGCCCAGCTCTTTCGCCTCGTCGATCTTTGCGCCGATCTGCTCGAACGAGAGCGTGTATCCCTCGCCGTGCTTGGGTCGGCGGTAGAACGCGCAGAAGCCGCAGTCGGCCACGCACACGTTCGTGTAGTTGATGTTCCGATCGACGATGTACGTGACGATGCCGTGCGGGTGCATCTCCTGGCGAACGCGATCGGCCTCGAGACCGAGCTCGAGGAGCGGCGCGTTCGTGTAGAAGTCGAGCAGGTCACGCATAGTCATCACGCAGGAAGAAAAGCGAGCGAACCATCGGGCACTTCGCCGACTGCGGCGAGCCGCCTGAAGAAGTCGGTGAGTCCTGCGAGGTGCGCGTACGACAACCGGTAGTCCAACCCCGAAAGGTACTCGGCGCAGGTGCCCAGAGCGACGCCGGTGGCGGTCGAGGCTTGGGCCGCGAGCTGATCCAGGTGCGACAGTCCCCAGTCGCGCGACTCGATGAGACGCGCGTGCACGTCCAACGCTTCGCGCACGGGCGCGGTTCGCTGCGCGACCCAGACCGCGAACACGAATGGCAGGCCAGTCCAGCGTTTCCATTCGGCGCCGAGATCGTAGGCGTACGTGTACGGTGCACCGTGGACCTCGGCACCCGGTGCGGCGCCGGCGCGGGCTGCGTTGAGCAATAGCGCCGCGTCACCGATGACGAGGCGTGCGTCGTGATCCTCGTTGGCGAATTGCCCCACGTTGGTGAGCTCGGCATCACCTGCGGCGAACTCGGGCGACGAGTGCCACACATTGGCGAAGAGAAGCCTCAGGAGCGCGACGCTGGTCATCGAGCTACGCGAGAGCAGCACGCGCTTCCCGCCCAACTCTGGAGCGGGCATGCGCGAAAACAGCAGCACGCTGCGCACCGCGCCGTCGGACGTGATGCCGAGGTCGGGCAGCAGGAGGTAGCGTGCTGCGTCGCGTGCGTAGGCGACCGCCGAGATGACACTCACCTCGAGCTCATTGGCTGCCATGCGGCGGTTGAGCTCGCTCGGGACGCCATCGACGAGCGTGGCCGGCACGGAGACGACGCCGCGGTCGATGGCGCCGTACACCGGATAGCAGTTGATGTACGGGATGCGGCCGATGCGCACGTTAGGCCGCGACGGCGTCCGGCTCGAAGGTCCGGATCACGTTGTAGAGCGAGTCGCGCTCCACCGGGATGCGGCCGGCACCGCGGATCAACTTGAGCACGTCGTCGAGCGCCATGCCCTGGGGCGTGTGGGCGCCGGCTTCGTGGTAGATCTTCTCGCGCACCACCGTACCCTCGAGATCGTTCACGCCGAACGTGAGCGCGATCTGCGAGATGAACTGCGTGACCATGATCCAGTGCGTCTTGACGTGCGCGAAGTTGTCGAGGAACAGCCGCGCGACGGCCAGGTTGCGCAGGTCATCGTGGCCGCTCGTCGCCGTGCCCGTACGGCCTAACGCAACGCCCAGCTCGTTGTGGTCCGGGTGATAGGCGAGCGGAATGTACGTGAGGAAGCCGCCCGTTTCGTCCTGCAAGTCCCGGAGCAGCTGCAAGTGCTCCATGCGGTCGTCGATGCTCTCGACGTGTCCGTACAGCATCGTCGCGTTGGACCGGATCCCGAGCCCGTGCGCGATGCGGTGGACGTTGATCCAGTCTTCGGCGGCGAGCTTGCGGTCGGCGATCGTGGCGCGCACGCCCTTGGAAAACACCTCGGCCCCGCCGCCCGGCAGCGTATCGAGTCCCGCCTCACGGAGTTCCGTTAGCACGTTCTCCACCGACATCTTCTCGATGCGTGCGATGTGCGCGATCTCGACCGCCGTGAGCGCCTTGATGTGGACGTGCGGGTGCCGCTCCTTGAGCCCGCGGAACATCTCACGGTAGTAGTCGAGGCCCGCCTGCATATCGAGTCCCCCCACGATGTGGAACTCGCGCACGTAGGGATTCGCCCCTGCCTCGGCGTACACCTGGTCCATGGTGTAGCGGTAGGCGCCGCTTTCTTTCGGCAAACGTGCGTACGAGCAGAACACGCACGTCTTGCGCAGGATGCAGATGTTCGTGGGGTTGATGTGCTGGTTGGCGGCGAAGTAGACGCGCGTGCCGTGTCGCGCGCGGTTCGCCGCATCGGCGAGCAGGCCAACGCCCAACAGATCGGGCGACCGGAACAACGCGGCGCCGTCGGCGGCGGCGAGGCGCTCGCCAGCCTGCACTTTCTCGGCAATGGGGCGCAAGACGGGATCGCCCATGCGTGCAGGATCGATCTCGGGCACCGGCACGGTCGACATCGCGTCAGCCCTCATACCGCTTGACCGCGAGCGTGACGTTGTGTCCGCCGAAGCCGAAGCTATTGGAGAGCGCGGCGGTGACGTCGCGCGTGATCGCCGTGTTAGGCGTGTAGTCCAGATCGCACTCGGGATCCGGCGTGCGATAGTTGATGGTGGGCGGGATCTGTCCCTCGCGCACTGTGAGCGCGGTCGCGACGAACTCGACCGCGCCCGCGGCGCCGAGCATGTGTCCCGTGCAGGACTTGGTCGAGCTGACGTTGAGTCCCTGCACTGCCTCGTCGAACACGGCTTTGATGGCCCGCGTTTCATTGAGGTCGTTGGCCGGCGTGGACGTACCGTGCGCGTTCACGTAGCGCACCTCTTCGGGCGTGAGCGACGCGTCGGACAGTGCGCGCCGCATGGCCCGTTGGGCGCCCTCTCCGTTAGGCGACGGCGCTGTGAGGTGATACGCGTCGGCCGTGGCCCCGTACCCCACGATTTCGGCATGGATGGTAGCGCCGCGCTGCTTCGCGTGCTCCAGCTCCTCGAGCACGACCACGGCCGAGCCCTCGCCCATCACGAAGCCGTCGCGCGTGGCGTCGAACGGACGCGACGCCGTCTGCGGCTCGTCGTTGCGCTCGGACAGCGCCTTCATGTTGGCGAACCCGCTGATGGCCATCGGAGACACCGTGGCCTCCGCGCCGCCGGCGATCATGATGTCGGCGTCGCCGTACTGAATGGTGCGGAACGCCTCACCGACGGCGTGCGCGCTCGACGCGCACGCCGACACCGTCGCATAGTTCGGCCCGCGCGCATTGAACTGCATGCTCACGATACCGGCGGCGATGTCCGAGATGAACATCGGAATGAAGAACGCGGAGACCTTGTCGGGACCACGTTCGCGAAAGTTGTCGTGCTGTTCCTCGAACGTCTTGAGCCCGCCAATGCCGCTCGCGATGATCACGCCCAACCGGTCGGGATCGTAGTGCGCGCCGTTGTCCAACCCGGCGTCGTGCATGGCCTGCGCGGCCGCGGCCACCGCGTACTGCGTGAACAGGTCGGAGCGCTTCGCTTCCTTGCGATCCATGTACTGCATCGGATCGAAGTCCTTCACCTCGCACGCGAAGCGCACCGCGAAGCGCTCGGGATCGAACTTGGTGATCGGTCCCGCGCCCGACTTCCCGTCGAGGAGGGCGCGCCACGTCGTCGCCACGTCGTTCCCGACGGGCGTCACGGCCCCAAGGCCGGTGACGACGACCCTCCGCTTCGTCACTACGCTTTGACCTTCGTCTTGAGATAGTTCATTGCATCACCCACCGTGCGCAGTTTCTCCGCGTCCTCGTCGGGGATGTCGATGTTGAACTCCTTCTCGAACTCCATCACCAGCTCGACCGTATCCAGGCTGTCCGCCCCCAGATCCTCCATGAAGCTCGCGTCATTGGTGAGCTTTTCGCGC
>Ga0070681_10005035_pt1 | contig 12740 bp, 9 predicted proteins | sample KBSC83BmetaG_FD_65650 | JGI IMG/M metagenome (GOLD analysis project Ga0070681, IMG submission 65650) | Corn rhizosphere microbial communities from Kellogg Biological Station, Michigan, USA - KBS C8-3B metaG | ecosystem: Host-associated > Plants > Roots > Rhizosphere | place: USA: Michigan... | reverse complement strand
GCGGCCGCGCGCAGCGGCGATGCGGCGTTGCGCGCGAGCGTGCTGCGCGTCGCCGACTACCTGGTGTCGATCCAGGAGACCGACGGCTACCTCGGCACCTACGCGCCGGATCACCGCTTCATGCGCCCGCAGCCGCCGAAGCCGGCCAGCTGGGACGGCGCCCCCAGCGTGCGCACCTGGGATATCTGGACGCACGCCTACCTGATCCTCGGCCTGCTGGAAGTACACCGGCATTTCCCCGCGCCACGCTACCTCGAAGCCGCACGCCGGATCGGCGACCTGTGCCGGCACACGCTGACCGACGGCGGCATCGACATCACCGAGCTGGGCAACCATCACGGCCTGTCGGCGACGGTGCTGATGGATCCGGCCACCGAGCTGTACTTCGCCACCGGCGAGGCGCGTTACCTCGAACTGGCGCAGCGCGTGCTGCAGCAGGCGGACGGCCACCCCGAACTGGCCCTGCTCGCGCGCGCGCTGGCCGGCACGGACGTCTCGGCGATCGCCACCGGCAAGGCCTACCAGCTGGCGTGGAACCTGGTCGGCCTGGCCAAGCTGCACCGCGCCACCGGCAACGCGGACTACCGCCGCGCGGTGGAACTCGCCTGGCACAGCATCCGCGAACACCATCTCACCCTGGGCGGCGGGCCGTGGGGCGGCGTGGGCCATCGCTCGCGCGAAGTGTTCAACCCGGCCGGCGTGTTCAGCCCGTACGGCTACGTGGAAACCTGCTCGTCGCTGGCGTGGCTCCAATTGAACCGCGAACTGCTGGCGATCACCGGCGAGGCGCGCTACGCCGATGAGATCGAACGCACCGCGTACAACGACCTGCTCGGCGCGCAGGCGCCCGACGGCGAGGACTGGTGCTACTACGTGTTCCCGAACGGCAGGCGCGTGCACACCACCTACTGGCGCTGCTGCAAGTCCAGCGGCGCGATGGCGCTGGAGGAACTGCCCGCCATCGCCTGCACCCAGGCCGCCGACGGCAGCGTCGCGGTGAATCTCTACGGCCCGGGCGAGACGCGCTTCATGCGCCACGACGGTAACGAGCTGCGACTCACCCAGCACACCGCCTACCCGTACCCCGACGACATCCGGCTGCGCATCGCCGGTGCGCCGACGATGCGTTTCGCGCTGAAGCTGCGCATCCCATCGTGGGCCGCGGACGCCACGCTCGCGGTCAATGGCGAGAATGCCGCCGTCGCGCTCGTTCCGGGAAGCTACGCCGTGCTCGACCGCGAATGGCACGACGGCGACGAGCTGGTGGCACGCTTCCCGATGCGGCCGCGGCTGCATCGCGCGGTCAACCGCAACGTGCAGGAATCGCGCGCGCCGGACGGCAGCGAGGTACGTCAGGAGGTGCTGCATTTCGAGTACGCCGCGGTCACCTGCGGCCCGCTGGTCTATGCCACCGGGCTGATCGACGGCTTCAAGGTCGAGGAAACCCTGCGCCTGCCCGACGCGCCGCCGGAGCAATGGCTGGCGCTGCAGCCCGCACAGGCCGACGGCGTGCCGCGCATCGCGCTGCATCCCGGCTATCGCGCACCGCTGCTGTTCACGCCGTACTTCGGCACCGGCGGCCGCGTCGACGGCAGCTGGCGGCTGAGCTGGCTGTCGCTCGCCCCGGAGCCACGCGCATGAGACGGCCATCACGTTGGGCGGCCGTCACACAAGAATTTGTGGCGCCAGAACATAGCCGCCTCGCCTGTTTCTTCACGAAGGCATGGTGCAGAGTGGTTCGCAGCACACCCATCGATCCCCATGGACGCGCCGCGCATGGAAACCTCCCCGCCTGAGTCGAACACCGCCCGCCACGGTCCGCTGGCCGGCGTGCGCGTGCTGGATCTGAGTGCCTATATCGCCGGGCCGTACGCCTGCTCGCTGCTGGCCGACCAGGGCGCGGACGTGATCAAGGTCGAGCCGCCCAGCGGCGACAACCTGCGCCAGTACCCGTCCACCCTGCCCAGCGAGAGCCGCGCCTTCCTCGGCGTCAACCGCAGCAAGCGCGGCATCGTGCTCGACCTCAAGCGCGCGAACGACCACGCCGCCCTGCTCAAGCTGGTGCGCGACGCCGACGTGCTGGTACACAACTTCCGCCCCGGCGTGCCCGAGCGCCTGCACATCGGCCACGAGCAGCTGAACCTGATCAACCCGCGGCTGGTCTACTGCGCGATCACCGGCTACGGCGACAGCGGCCCGCTGAAGGACAAGGCCGGCTACGACCAGGTGCTGCAGACCATGACCGGCATGTGCACGCTGCAAGGCAAGCGCGGCGGGCCGCCGGAAATCATCTACGGCTCGGTGGTCGACTACTACGCCGCGGCGCTGCTGGCCGCCGGCGTGTCGTCGGCGCTGTACGAGCGCGAGCGCAGCGGGCTGGGCCAGTTCGTCGGCGTCTCGCTGCTGCGCAGCGCGCTGACCATGCAGTCGGCGCGGATGATCTGGGCCGAGGGCGAATCGCTCGACATCGGCCGCGACATGCGCTCCGGCGGTGTCACCGGCATCCACCCCACGCGCGAGGGCCACCTCTACATCTCGGCCAACACGGCGCGTTTCTGGAAGGCGCTGTGCACGAAGACCGGCCTCGACGTACTGGCCGACGAGCCGCGCTACGACAGCGTGCGCAAGCGCGCGCAGCACTTCGCCGAGATCTTGCCGAAACTGCACGCGGCGCTCGCCACGCGCAGCGCGCTGGAATGGGAGGAGCTGTTCGGCGACGAGGTGCCCTGCGCCGCGGCGCGCCAGATTGAGGACATGTTCGACCACCCGCAGGTTCAGGCGCAGGGCATCATCGACACCTTCGAGCACCCGGTGGTCGGCCGTTATCGCGGCGTCGCCCAGTCGATCCGCTTCGGCCGCACGCCGGGGCCGGCGCCGTTCGCCGCGCCCGTACTGGGCCAGCACACTGAAGCGGTGATCGGCGCGATCGAGCCGCGCGGCGGCGACAACGACTGATCGGCGTCGCCGCGCTCACTCGTGTCACTCGTGTCGATCCTCCGACCACTCCTGCACCATCGCGATTGAAGCCGCTCTCACGCGGCTCAGCCACCTGCACATCACCGCAGAGCAGCAGGTCGCAGAACCCACAGCCGGAAAGAAAACGGCTTCATCAAAGGCGCTCGCGCTATCGCAGTGGGCAGAAACAGCCACGCCCGCTATTTCGAGCTGGCCTCCCGAAACGACAAAAGCGCCACATTGGCTGTCGTCACAGTGCCGACACAGTAGATCGTCTACGTATTGACAGCGCGGTTATGCACCGGCACTATGGCAACTGCGCGAGGCAGTAGCAAGTCTACTGTTTTAGCGTAAACACGAATGGTGCGGCAGGTTGCTGCCTGCCGCACCGGTTCGGTATCGATTGACGCTAACCAATAGAAGGACCAAACCGATGGCACTGTACCAAATCAGTTACGACCTCCGTAAGCAGCGGAACTACGAGGCGCTCTTCGAGCGCATCAAGGCCTATGGCAGTTGGTGCCACGCACTGGAGTCCAGTTGGGTCATCTCCACGCCCCAGTCGGCGGTTCGGATCCGCGACAACCTGCTTCAAGCCATGGATGGAGACGACGGCTTGCTCGTTGCCCGCCTCTCGGGTGAGGCCGCATGGTATGGCCTTGACGAGACCATCAGCTCCTGGCTCAAGACGCAGCTCGAAAGCGCTGCGGCATAACCGACCTGGCGCCAGGGATGGCGCCGTCACCAACAAATGGGATGAAACGGATGCGCAAGCCTCTACGCACACTCGCCGATATCCGCCTCGGCTATAGCTTCAGAACGAAGATCGAAAACGATGCGCAGGGTAACGTTCGAGTTCTGCAGATTAGCGATATCAGAAACACGACCACCCTTGATCCCTATGCGTTGCCACTGCTGCGTTGGACCGTCACCAGCCGGCCGCCCCTCTTGCAGCGTGGCGACGTGGTCATGCCCGCACGCGGCGATCATTACGAAGCACTGGTCATAGAAAGTGATGAACCCATGGTGGCATCCGGCCAGTTGCTCGTGATCGAGCCCAGATCGGCAGCGGTGCACCCTGGTTACCTGTGCTGGTTTCTCAATCAGCCCGAGTCGAGGACATACATGCTCAAGAATCGCGCCGGCAGCAGCATCCCCTCGCTGAGCCGAGCAGCCCTTGGCGATCTTCAGGTCACGATGCCTTCCCTGGAAACACAGCAGAAAATTCTCGATTTGGCGCAACTGTGGCGGCGGGAACAGAGCCTGAGCCAGCAACTGCTTGCCAACCGCCAGAAGATGCTCGACGGCATCTACAGCAAACTTTTGGAGTCGTAACGAACATGGCCAATGTAGATCAGAAGGAAATCAACACTGCTGTCTGGGCAGCCTGCGACACCTTCCGCGGCACCGTCGATCCCAGCATCTACAAGGACTACGTCCTGACCATGCTGTTCCTCAAATACGTCTCCGACGTCTGGCAGGATCACTACGACGGCTACAAGGCCGAATACGGGGATCACCCCGACCTCATTGAGGAAATGCTCAAGAACGAGCGTTTCGTCCTGCCGCCCAAAGCCAACTTCTACGCGCTCCATGAGCAGCGGCATGGGCCCGGCAATGGCGAACGCATCGACAAGGCACTGCATGCCATCGAAGAGGCCAACATCGGCAAGCTGCGCGACGTGTTCCAGGACATCAGCTTCAACTCCACCAAGCTCGGCGACGAGCAGCAGAAGAACGACATCCTGCGCCACCTGCTGGAGGACTTCGCCAAACCGGAACTCAACCTGCGCCCGAGTCGTGTGGGTACGCTCGACATCATCGGTAACGCCTACGAGTTCCTGATCAAGAACTTCGCCTCCAGCAGCGGCAAGAAAGCGGGCGAGTTCTATACGCCGCCGGAAGTCTCCGCCCTGATGGCACAGCTGATGGATCCGCACGAGGGAGACGAGATCAGCGACCCCACCTGCGGCTCCGGTTCGCTGCTACTCAAGGTCGGCCGGCTGATTCGTGAGCGCTCGGGCTCACGCAAGTACGCGCTGTACGGACAGGAAGCCATCGGCAGCACCTGGGCGCTGGCCAAGATGAACATGTTCCTGCACGGTGAAGACAACCATCGCATCGAGTGGGGCGACACCATTCGCAATCCCAAACTGCTCGATGGCGAAACCACGCGGGATCCGTTCTCGGCCATCACAGGGAAATCGAAATCCTCGTCCGCGCAACAAACAAAGCCGGTCGGCCTCAAGCACTTCGACATCGTCGTCGCCAATCCACCATTCTCGCTGGAAAAGTGGGGGCATGAAGGCGCGGATGCCGACCCGTACAGTCGCTTCCGCCGCGGCGTGCCGCCACGTACCAAGGGCGATTACGCCTTCATCCTGCACATGATCGAAACCATGAAGCCGCGCACCGGCCGCATGGCCGTGGTGGTACCGCACGGTGTGCTGTTCCGTGGAGCGGCCGAGGGGCGGCTGCGCAAGCAGCTGATCGAGGAGAACCTGCTCGACATCGTGATCGGCCTGCCCGAGAAGCTGTTCTACGGCACCGGCATCCCCGCCGCGATCCTGGTATTCCGCAAGAAGAAGGCGGATGACAAGGTGCTGTTCATCGACGCCAGCCGCGACTACGAGGACGGCAAGAACCAGAACTTCCTGCGCGACGCCGACCTGAAACGCATTCTGGATACCGCCAAGGCGCGCACCAACGTCGACAAGTACGCCTACCTGGCCAGCCCCGCCGAAATCGCCGAGAACGACTACAACCTCAACATTCCACGCTACGTCGACACCTTCGAGGAAGAGGAGGAGATCGACCTGATGGCCGTGCGCAAGGAGCGTCTGGAGCTGAAGGCCGAGCTGGCCAAGCTGGAGGAGCAGATGGCGCATTACCTCAAGGAGCTTGGCTATGAGTAAGAAAGAGCGCACGCCATCGACTTCAGCGGGCGGCGAGCTTGCCGCCTTCGAAAGCCAGGTCGTCCGCCGCACCTGGCATGAGGGCGAATGGTGGTTTGCCATCGTCGATGTGGTGGCGGCCTTGACCGATTCCGTTCGGCCAGAGGGCTATCTCAAGGATTCACGCAAGCGGGACGCAGGTTTAGCCGAAGGGTGGGGGCAAATTGCCTCCCCCCTTCGGCTGGCCACGCCTGGCGGCGTGCAATTGCCCACGTACATCGGCAAGGACAGGCCATGAGTGCGCGCGACCCGTCCCATCCGGTGCCACCCGGCGATGCCGGCGCCGCCCAAGGCCAACACGGCGAGCTGGTGCTCTATCCCACGGAGGATGGCAGCGCCCGCTTCTACCTGCGCGCCGAGCACGGCACAGTCTGGCTGACCCAGCTCGAGCTGGCCGAACTGTTTCAGACCACCAAGCAGAACATCAGCCTGCACATCAAGAATGTTCTGTCAGAGGGCGAGCTGGCCACCGGTTCAGTTATCAAGGATGACTTGACAACTGCCGCCGACGGAAAGCGTTATCGAACAAAGCTCTACAACCTCGACATGATCCTGGCCGTGGGCTATCGGGTGAAATCCCCGCGCGGCACGCAGTTCCGCCAGTGGGCCACCACCCACCTCAAGGAATACCTGGTCAAGGGCTTCGTCATGGACGACGAGCGCCTGAAGGATCCGGCCGGCTGGGATTATTTCGACGAGCTGCTGGAACGCATCCGCGAGATCCGCACCTCGGAGAAGCGCTTCTACCAGAAGGTCCGCGACCTGCTCGCGCTGTCGGTGGACTACGGCGATGCCCCCGCCGCCGCCGGCCAGTTCTTCGCCGTGGTGCAGAACAAGATGCTGTTTGCCGTCACCCGGCAGACCGCAGCGGAGATCGTGCTGCAGCGGGCCGACCCCAACCAGCCCAATATGGCGCTCACCAGTTGGAAGGCCGGCCGTGTGCGCAAGACCGACGTGATCGTGGCCAAGAACTACCTCGCCACGGCGGAGGTGGAGGAGCTCAACCGGATCGCCGCGATGTTCCTCGACTATGCGGAGGATCGCGCCAGGAAGCGGCAGGACATTCGCATGGCCGATTGGCGCCAGTACGTGGATAACTTCATCGCCTTCAACGAGCGGCCGCTGTTGCAAGGGGCAGGCAAGATCAGCCACGACCGCATGCAGCAGGTGGCGCATGAGCGTTATGCGGAGTTCGATGCGAAGCGGCGGCAAGCCGAGGCGTTGGCGGCGGATGCGGAAGACATCAAGGAGCTTGAGGCGGTGGAGAAGCGTGGCCGCGAGGGAGGCAAAGATGCTTCCTGAAGGTTGGACTAAGGAACGAGTAAAAGACCGTGGCGAAGTACAAGCTGGACGTCAACGTGCGCCCTCCTTTTTAGATGGAGAGATGACGAAGTACCTGCGTGTTGCCAACGTCTTTGATGGATACATCGACACGACAGATGTTTTGGAGATGCCATTTACGCCAGAGGAGCGGAGTCGCTATCTACTTAGCGCGGGTGACCTACTGCTCAACGAGGGGCAGAGCCTGGCCCTTGTTGGTCGTCCGGCGCTGTACTTGGGCAGCCCAGCTGATTGCTGCTTTCAGAATACGTTGATCAGATTCCGGCCGGGCTCCAACACGTGCTCGCATTTCGCTTTGCAAAAGTTCCGCCTCTGTTTGTACGACGGAACTTTCAAGACGATTGCAACGCAGACAACTTCGATAGCGCATTTGGGCGTTTCCAGATTCGCAAATTTGAAATTAGCTTGGCCACCCTTGGTTGAGCAGCGACGAATAGTGGAAATTCTTGCGGCATGGGACGAAGCCATCGGTACAACGCATCGCTTACTCGCCAACAGTCGCCAACAAAAGCTTTCGGTTCTCAACAAGACATTGCGAATTCCAGCAGCGATTACCGAAGTCGCCGACAGGGATCGAAGCGGTACCCACCCTCCATCGGTACGTGCTGGCATTCCGAGGTTGCCCCAGACGCCCTCAGGTTGGCAGCGAGTTCACTTGGGCAAGCACCTGAGGGAAGTCCGTCGTCCCGTGACGCTTGAGCCACAGTGTGATTACACGCTTGTCACCGTGAAGCGATCACGTGGTGGTGTACATCGACGTGAGGTGTTGCGCGGCAGCGAAGTGAAGACCCACACGCAGTTCATCGTCAAAGCAGGCGACTTCCTGATGTCAAAGCGCCAGATCGTGCACGGCGCCTGCGGTATCGTTCCGCCGGAACTGGATGGTGCCGTGGTCTCGAATGAGTACGCGGTTCTGAATTCTGACGGTGGCATTGATTTGAATTTCCTGCGCTACCTCTCGGAATCCATCTACTTCCAGCAGACCTGCTTCCATTCGAGCATCGGCGTACACGTCGAGAAGATGATCTTCAAGACTGAGCGCTGGTTGGCGTGGCCATTCAACATTCCACCGCTGTCCGAGCAGCGCCGAATCGTTGAAGTTCTGGATGCTGCTACCGCCGAAGTGGCTGCCATGGAGCGACAGCTCGGCGCGTTGAAGCTGGAGAAGGAATCGTTGATGCAGCAACTCCTTACCGGGAAACGCCGCGTGCATCTGACTGAAGCCGCAGCGGAAACCACCGCATGAACGACAGCGCCCCCGACACCCGCGAGCAATACAGCGCCCACCTGCCGGCATTGCACCTGCTCACGAATTTGGGCTGGCGCTACCTGACCGTGGCCCAGTGCCTGGCGCTGCGTGGCGGCACGCGCGAGGTGCTGCTGAAGCCACGCCTGATCGAGGTGCTGCAAAGCCGCCGCTTCGACTACCGGGGCGAGCGCTACCCGCTGTCGCCCAGCGCGATCGACCAGATCGTGCGCGAGCTTTCGGCGCTGTCGATGGCCGAAGGCTTGCTGGCGGCCAATGAGCGGCTCTACAACAAGCTGGCATTGGGCATCACCGTGACCGAGTTCATGCCCGACGGCAGGAAGCACCAGCCGACCATCCCCATCATCGACTGGACCGATCCGGCCGCGAATTTGTGGGACGTGACCGAGGAGTGCGAGCTGCTGTCCGCGCAGGGCACGCATCACCGCACGCCGGATATCGTGGCTTACGTCAACGGTCTGCCGCTGGTGGTGATCGAGGCGAAGCGGCCGGAGTCGGGCCACGTCGGCAAGGCGATGGTCACCGAGGGCATCAGCCAGCACCTGCGCAACCAGCGTCAGGACGAGATCCCGCAGTTGTTTGCCTATGCCCAGCTGCTGCTGTCGATCAGCCAGACCGATGGCCGCTATGGCACCACACACACGGCGACCAAGTTCTGGGCACGCTGGCGCGAGGAGGAGTTCGACGAGAAGCAGCTGGTCGCGATCAAGAACCGCACCGTGCCCCTTGATACGCAGTACGCGTTGTTCGACGGCAAGCCGGCGAAGTTGCGCAGCTACTTCGAGGCCCTGTGGTCGCAGCCAATGCTGCCCACCGATCAGGACCGCCTGCTGGCGGGCTTGCTCACGCCTGCCCGGTTGCTGCAATTTCTGCGGGGTTTCGTGTTGTTCGACCGCAAGGTCGGCAAGCTGGTGGCGCGCTACCAGCAGTTCTTCGGTATCCGCGCCCTGCTCTCCCGAATCGCATTGAAGCGCCCCGACGGCGGTCGCGAAGGCGGCGTGCTGTGGCATACCACCGGCTCGGGCAAGAGCTTCACCATGGTGTTCCTGACCAAGGCGCTGCTGCTCACCAAGCCGCTGCAGGACTGTCGCGTAGTGGTGGTGACCGATCGCATCGACCTGGAGACCCAGCTGGCGCGCAACTTCATCAGCGGCGGCGCGTTCGGTTCGGCGATCGCCACCCGCAAGGAGGGCGAGGGCAGCAAGGTGACATCCGGGAGGGATTTGGCCAAGCGCATTGGTCATGGCACGGAGCGCATCACCTTTTCTCTGGTGCAGAAGTTCAACACCGCCTCCAAGCTGCCGGAGTGCCGCAATGATTCACCTGACCTGATCGTGCTGGTGGATGAGGGCCATCGCAGCCATGGCGGCGAAACCCATGAGCGCATGCGCAAGGCGTTGCCGAAGGCGGCCTATATCGCTTTCACGGGTACGCCGCTGCTGAAGAACGAAAAGACGGCAAACAAGTTTGGCCCCATCGTTCATGCCTACTCGATGCAGCGCGCGGTGGAGGACGAAACGGTGGCGCCTCTGCTGTACGAGGAGCGCGTGCCCGAGCTGGATATCAACGAGGAGGCGGTCAACCGCTGGTTCGACAAGATCACCGCGGGCTTGTCGTCCGCGCAAAGTTCCGACCTCAAGAAGAAGTTCGCCGGCAAGCGAGCCGTCTACGGCGCGGCCAACCGCATCGAGCTGATCGCCTGGGATATCGCTACCCACTTCAACGAGAACATCAAGCAGCTGGATATCGGCCTCAAAGGCCAGGTCGCCACCGACAGCAAGCTCGACGCGATCCGCTACAAGCGCGCGCTGGATGACACCGGCCTGGTGACCAGCGCCGTGGTGATCTCCGCCCCGGACACGCGTGAAGGCAATAGCGAGATCGACGAAGACGCGATGCCGGAAGTGCAGAAGTGGTGGAAGCAGAACATTGTCGACAAGAAGCTCGATACGGAGGAACACGAGAAACAGGTGCTGCAGGACTTCGCCAGCGACGGCTCGCCCGACCTGCTGATCGTGGTCGACAAGCTGCTCACCGGCTTCGACGAACCGCGCAACACCGTGCTGTATATCGACAAGCCGCTGAAAGGCCACAACCTGATTCAGGCCGTGGCCCGCGTCAATCGCCTGCACGATGCCAAGCGCTACGGCGTGCTGGTGGATTACCGCGGCATTCTCAAGGAACTGGATATCGCGGTACGCGCGTATCAGGAGCTGGAAGAACGCACGCAGGGTGGCTTCGATCTGGCCGATCTTGATGGCCTGTATCAGGCGTTCAGCACCGAGTACAAGCGGCTGCCGGCGTTGCACGACCGCCTCTGGTCTTTCTTCAAGAACATAGCCAATCGCAAGGACACCGAGCACTACCGGCAAATCCTGAAGCCGCATTTCGTCAAGGGAGTCGATGGCGAGGAATTCGATGAGCGCCAGAAGCTGCGTGACGATTTCTCGGCGGCACTGACCGAGTTTGGCCTGTGCTTGCAGACGGCGCTTTCGTCCCGCAGCTTCTTCGAGGATCAAAGCTTTTCCGAGGAGCTGATCCGCCGCTACAAGGACGACCTGCGCTTCTTCTCCAGCCTGCGCCAGATTGCCCGCGTGGATGCGATGGAGACGGTCGACTACAGCGTCTACGAAGAGCAGATCCGCAAGCTGGTGGACAAGCAGGTGATCGGCCGGGAGGTACGCGACCCGAAAGGCGTGTACCTGGTGCACGAGCTGGGCAAGGTCGAGGATCCGCAGGAATGGTCCGAAGAGAAGACGCGCAACGAAACCGACCTGATCAAGACGCGCGTGCGCAAGACCATCGAACAGGAACTGGCTGAGGATCCCTACGCCCAGAAGGTCTTTGGGCAGTTGCTGCGGCAGGCCATCGCCGAGGCAGAGGCGATGTTCGATCACCCGCTGAAGCAGTACGCGTTGTTCAAGGAGTTTGAACAGAAGATCGAGGCGCGCGAGACGCCGGGCTTGCCTTCAGTCCTTGGTCAGAACCGACATGCCGCAGCGTATTACGGCACGCTAAGGCTGGTGCTGGGCGACGCGACCTTTGCCGCGATGGAAGATTCGACACGCCAGCAATATGTCGAACTGGCGCTGGCCATCGACGCAATCGTCCATCATGCGATTGCCGAGAATTCACTCAGTCCGCAGAACATCGAGGTGGCCGTGCGCAAGGCGCTGCTGCCAAACCTGTTTGCGTTGATTGGCCTGGACCAGGCCAAGGCCGTGATCGATCAGATCATCCAGATCGTGCGCGTGGGGCTGAGTCGTGCATGAGTAAGCCTGTCGTGCCAGAAACCGGCTGGAGCTTCCACTATGGCTCGGAGGTTGTCCACTTCACCGTGCGCCGCCAGACCCAACGCCGGAACAACAGCATCACCATCCATGTCGAGCCCGAGGGCACCGTGGTGGTGGATGCTCCTGTCGATGCATCGCGTGCCGCCATCCTCGCCGCCGTACGCAAACGAAGCCGGTGGATTCAGGGGCATCTGAGCGGGTTCCTTCGCCGTCGTGCTCACATAGTCCCGCGAGAGTATGTGAGCGGCGAGTCCGTCATGTACCTCGGTCGGCGCTACCGGCTCAAAGTCATTCCGGTTGATGCTGCTGAAAAGGGCGTGAAATTGCGTGGTGGTCATCTGGAAGTTCGGTCGGCCGGTTCGGGGCCACAGGCGATCCGCGATGCGATGGAAAGGTGGTTCAGGGCACGAGCCAGGATGGTCTTTGCAGAACGGATGGAGTCCATGTTGTCGGAACTCCGCTGGAGGCGGTCGTTGCCACCCACGCGGCTTCAAGCCATGAAAATCCAATGGGGCAGCTGTTCACCCACCGGGCGATTGACGCTCAATCCCTGGCTGGTGAAGGCCCCGCGGGACTGCATCGACTACGTCATCCTCCATGAACTCTGTCACCTCAAGGAGCACAACCACGGCCCGCGGTTCTTCAAGCTCCTGGACAAGCACATGCCGCCGTGGCGTGAGAGAAAAACGCGCCTGGACGAACTCGCCGAGATCATTCTCAACGTGTAGGGAAAGTTCTACCCGTCCCATCTTTCAACCATCGCCCAGATCTAGATCCACAGGCATCAATAACGTTGATTCTCGTCGTTCACTCGTGCAGCGTCGCCCGCGGCACATCCTCCGAGCCTTCCTCGCGGTCCCGGTACAGCGCGGTGCGCACCAGCAGCATCAGGGTGATCGGGGTGGTCAGGGTGAGGAACACGCCGATCAG
>Ga0070681_10005034_pt1 | contig 12741 bp, 12 predicted proteins | sample KBSC83BmetaG_FD_65650 | JGI IMG/M metagenome (GOLD analysis project Ga0070681, IMG submission 65650) | Corn rhizosphere microbial communities from Kellogg Biological Station, Michigan, USA - KBS C8-3B metaG | ecosystem: Host-associated > Plants > Roots > Rhizosphere | place: USA: Michigan... | reverse complement strand
GGTAGCATCACTATACGGAACGGCCACTCTCGATCGTCATGCTCGCGCTCGTCGCGAGCATCCACGCCTTTCGCGGCGGCTATCATCGCTTCAAAGAAAGGCGTGGACCCTCGCGACGAGCGCGAGGGTGACGATTAAAGACAAGCAAAGGGGCTCACCGGCACCTACTCTCCGCCTATTCGCATCCTGCCGGACAGCCGTGCGCCAAGCGCGAGCATGACGAGCGCGTTTAGGTCGGAGGTCGGAGATCAATGCGCCAGGATCTGGCTCAGGAACAGCCGCGTGCGCTCGGATTGCGGGTTGTCGAAGAAGGCCTTGGGCTCGTTCTGCTCGACGATCTCGCCGCGGTCCATGAAGATCACGCGGTCGGCGACCGAGCGGGCGAAGCCCATCTCGTGGGTGACGCAGAGCATGGTCATGCCGTCATGGGCGAGCCCGATCATGACGTCGAGCACCTCCTTGACCATCTCGGGATCGAGCGCCGAGGTCGGCTCGTCGAACAGCATGACCTTGGGGTTCATGCACAGGCTGCGCGCGATCGCGACACGCTGCTGCTGGCCGCCCGACAGCTGTCCCGGATATTTGTGCGCCTGCTCGGCGATGTGGACCCGCTCGAGATAGCGCATGGCGGCGCGATCGGCCTCGGCGCGCGGCATCTTGCGCACCCAGATCGGCGCCAGCGTGCAATTCTCCAGCACCGTCAGATGCGGGAACAGGTTGAATTGCTGGAAGACCATGCCGACCTCGCGGCGGATCTGCTCGATGTTCTTCACGTCATTGGTGATCTCGATGCCGTCGACCACGATGCGGCCCGACTGATGCTCCTCGAGCCGGTTGATGCAGCGGATGAGGGTCGACTTGCCGGAACCCGACGGGCCGCAGATGACGATGCGCTCGCCGCGCGCGACGGTCAGGTCGATATTGTTGAGCGCATGGAAGGAGCCGTACCATTTGTTGACCCGCTCGAGCGCGATGATGATCGGCGAGTCCGCGGCGGAAGATGGCAGATTCGTCTGGCTCATGCGGACTCTCCTATGGCCCCTGGCGGCGCCGCAGCTGGCGCTCGACGCTCTGGCTGAATTGCGACATGAAGAAGCAGAATCCGAAATAGATCAGGGCGGTGAACAGATAGACCTCGGCAAATTCCTCGCGCCACAAGGGATCCTTGAGCGTCGTGCTCGCGGTGTTCAAGAGATCGAAGAGGCCGACGAGCACGACCAGCGTGGTGTTCTTGAAGGTCGAGATGCAGATCCCGACCAGCGGCGGAATGACCAGGCGCAGCGCCTGCGGCAGGACCACGAGCCGCGTCTTTGCCCAGAAGCCCAAGCCCAGCGCATCGGCCGCCTCGTACTGGCCGCGCGGCAGCCCCTGCAGCCCGGCGCGCACCACCTCGGCGATGTAGGCGGCGCAAAACAGCGTGATCGCCACCAGCGCGCGCAGCAGCCGGTCGATATCCATCCCCTCCGGCAGGAAGAGCGGGAACATGACGCTCGCCATGAACAGCACGGTGACCAGCGGCACGCCGCGGATGAGCTCGATATAGCCGACCGAAAGCGAATGAATGACCGGCAGCGACGAACGGCGGCCCAGCGCCAGCAGCACGCCGAACGGGAAGGCGAAGGTGAGCGACACCACCGACAGCACGAGGGTCAAGGGCAAGCCGCCCCACAGCGACTGCTCGACATAAGGCAGGCCGAGCACGCCGCCCCACATCAAGACGCCGAACACGACATAGAGGGCGGCCCAGCCCATCAGAAGCCAGCGTCCCCATAGACGGCGGAAGCAGGTCGCGGCGAGCATGAGCAGGAACAGCGCGATGCCGAGGGCCGGCCGCCATTGCTGGTCGTAGGTATAGCGCCCGAACAGGATGAAGCGGCCCTGCTGGAGGACGACGGCCCAGCAGGCGCCCTTGCCCGCCAGCGCCTGGCATTGCTGCGGCGTCGCGAACAGCACCGCATTGGCGAAGGCCCAGCGATAGAGCGACACCAGGATCTGCACGATCGCCAAGCCGAAGACGACCGTCAGCAGCGCGTTGTACCAATTGTTGAAGAGACGCTTCCGCGCCCATTGCGCCGGCTGGAAGCTGCTCACGGGCGCGAGACGCCCGACCATGTCGGCGTCGGCGCTCATCTCGTCACCAGCGCGATGCGCGCATTGTACCAGTTGAGCAGCGCCGAGATGGCGAGGCTGACCAGCAGATAGATCGCCATCTGGATGGCGACGCCTTCGATCGCCTGGCCGGTCTGATTGATCATGGTGTTGGTGACCGACACCAGATCGGGATAGCCGATGGCGATGGCGAGGGAGCTGTTCTTGATGAGATCGAGATAGAGGCTGATGAGCGGCGGAATGATGATGCGCACCGCCTGCGGCAGGACGACGAGCCGCAGCACGCGGCCGCCCGACAGCCCCAGCGCGCGCGCCGCCTCGGTCTGGCCCTTGGGCACCGCGAGAATGCCGGCGCGCACCGTCTCGGCGACGTAGGAGGCGGTATAGACGGTGAGGCCGAAGGTGAGCGCCGTCAGCTCGGGGCTGAAGCCCATGCCGCCCGCGAAATTGAAGCCGCGCAAGGCCGGCACGTCGAAGGAGGACGGCGCTCCCGCCGCGACGAACAGGATGAGCGGCGGCAGCAGGATGAACCCCAGCGCCGGCAGCAGCAGCGGCGGGCGCCGGCCGGTCGCCTCCTGGCGCAGCCGGCAGCGGCGCGCCCACCAGACGGAGGCGCCGATGCCGAGCACGGCCAGTCCCAGCATCATGAGATGCACGCTATCGAAGATCGGCGCCGGCATGCGGACGCCGCGATTCGACAGGAACAGGCCCGGCAGCGGCTGCCAGGCCTGGCGCGGACCCGGCAGGGCGGTGCCGATCAGCACGTACCAGAACAGGAGCTGCAGCAGCACCGGCGTGTTGCGGATGGTCTCGACATAGACGGCGGCGAGCTTCGCGACCAGCCAGTTGCTCGACAGGCGCGCAATGCCGACGATGGTGCCGAGAATGGTGCACAGCACGATGCCGACCACGGAGACGATCGCCGTGTTGACCAGCCCGACCAGGATGGCGCGCGAATAGCTGTCGGCCGGGCTGTAGGGGATCTGGCTCTCGCCGATCTCGAAGCCGGCCTCGCGGCCGAGAAAGCCGAAGCCGGTCGAGATATGGCGCAGCGCCAGGTTGTTCAGCGTGTTGGAGAAGAGGTACCAGGCGACCGCCACCACGATGCCGGCGACAATGACCTGGAACAGCACGCCGCGCACGGCGCGGTCGTTCCAGAAGGCGCCGCGGCGCGCCTCGCGAGCACTCGGCACCGCCACGCGTCCCTCCCCTTCTCGCCCGCGGCCGCTTCAGCCTAGCGTATCGGCAACGCGTAGATGAGGCCGCCGTCTTTCCATTGCGCGTTGAGCCCGCGCTTCAGCTTCAAGGTCGATCCCTGGCCGACATTGCGCTCGAAGATCTCGCCGTAATTGCCGACCTGCTTGATGGCGCGATAGGCCCATTGGTCGTCGACCCCGACATTGGGCAGGCCGCCCGGTATGACGCCGAGCAGGCGCTTGATGTCGGGATTGTCGGTTTTCAGCATCTGGTCGACATTGGCCTTGGTGATGCCGCTCTCCTCGGCCTGGAACAGGGCATAGATCGTCCAGTTGACGATCTTGCTCCATTCGACGTCGCCGTTGCGGTAGGCCGGCGCCAGCGGCTCCTTGGAGATGATCTCGGGCAGGATGAGATAGTCCTCGGGCTTGGTTGCGGCACCGGCGCGCACGCCGGCGAGCTGCGAGCTGTCGGTCGTGAAGGCGTCGCAACGGCCGGAGAAGAAGGCCTGCTGAAGCTCGGGCAGCTCGGCATAGACGACCGGCTTCAGCTCCATCTTGTTGCTGCGGAAATAGTCGGTGAGGTTGAGCTCGGTGGTGGTGCCCTGTTGGACGCAGACGGTGGCGCCGTTCAGCTCTTTGGCACTCTTCACCCCGAGATTGGTCTTCACCATGAAGCCCTGGCCGTCGAAGAAGGTGACCGGCGCGAAGGAGATGCCGAGGCCGGTGTCGCGGGTGCTGGTCGCGGTGGTATTGCGTGCCAGCAGGTCGATCTCGCCCGACTGCAGGGCCGTGAAGCGCTGCTGCGCATTGTAGGGGAAGAATTTGACCTTGTCGGCGCCGCCGAGCACCGCTGCCGCGACGGCGCGGCAGGTATCGACATCGAGGCCCGTCCAGTTGCCCTGGGAGTCGGGCAGCGAAAAGCCGGCGAGCCCGGTACCCACGCCGCAATTGAGCATCCCGCGCTTCTTCACCGCATCCATGGTGGCGCCGGCTTCTGCGACCGCCGGCAGCAGCAGGGCGCCGATCAGGGCCGCGGCCCAAAAGCCAGGTCTTGCCATCATTGTTTTTATCCCCTGCCCAATTCGACCGAACCGTACTTGACCATCCGGCCGGTTCAAATCATAGGTCGCTCGCACGATTGTTGCCATACTACTGTCTCCAATTGGTTGACGAGGCCCCCGGGTGCCGGATCTGGCAGCGCAGATGAATCGGGTCGACCAGGCCATTGCCGCCGCCGAATACGATGTGGCGGAGCGCGAGCTGGCGACGATTCTGCAGGAAGACCCGGAAAACGTCGATGCCCGGCACGGCATGGCGTTGGTGGCCTATCACCGCAAAGATTATGCGGCGGCCCAGAGCTGGATCGGCGAGGCCATCGAGCGAGCGCCCGAGAATCCCGTTTTGTTCAGCACGCGCGGCAACATCCTGGTCGCCCTCGAGCGGCTGGACGAGGCGGCGCTGTGCTTCGAGACCGTCGATCGGCTCAATCCGGCGGCCGTCGACGCGCTGTGCAATCTCGGCGTCGTCCGCGAACGCCAGGGCCGGCTCGAGGACGCCGTCGCCGTCTATCGGCTGGCGCTCGAGCGGCGTCCCGACTATGCCATCGCCGCCTTCAATCTCGGCGTGGTTCTGCAGGAGCTGGGCCAGACCGGGCCGGCGGTGGCGGCCTACAAGCTGGCCTTGACCATCGCGCCCAACATGGCCGACGCGGCCTTCAATCTCGGCACGCTGCATGAGCGCCAGGACGCGCTCGACGACGCCTTCGTCTGCTACGAGCAAGCCGTGGGCATCCGCCCGCACTTCCCGGCCGCCTTCTATAATATGGGCGTGGTGCGCGAGCGCCAGGGACGCGGCGAGGAGGCGGCCGTGTTCTACCAGCAGGCGCGTCGCGATCCCGGGCTCGCCGCCTCCGCGGCCTTCAATCTCGGCTGCCTGCGCCGTGGCCAGGCGCGCGAGGAGGAAGCCGCCGCCGCCTTCCAGGACGCGCTGATCGCGGCGCCCGGCTGGGCCGAGGCCCGCCTCAATCTCGACCGGTTGCGCCTCGCCGAGCTCGGCATGCAGCCCTATGACCGCCTCGCCGACGACAAGCGAATCGATGCCTACGACTATGCCATCCGCGCCGCGGTGAACGCCGATTCCTCGGTGCTGGTGCTGGGTGCCGGGCTCGGTCTCGTGCCGATGCTGGCGGCGCGCGCCGGCGCCCGTTCGGTGGTGGCCTGCGAGCCCAATCCGGCGCTGGCGGCGGCGGCGCGCGAGATCATCGCCGCCAACGGCTTCGCCGGCCGCATCCATCTCGTCGCCAAGCCGTCGCGGCGGCTGCTGCTCGGCCATGATTTGTCGGAGCCCGCCGACGTCGTGGTGCTCGGCGCGATCGACGACAATCCCCTGGGCGAGGATCTGGGCGAGCAGCTCGACCATGTCCGCGGCGCGCTCCTCGCTTCGGGCGGACTCGTCATTCCGGCTTCGATCACGATCAAGGCGGCGCTCATCGAGACGCCCGATCTGCGCCGCCTATTCCCCGCCGCCACGGTGCGTGGCTTCGATTTCGGGCTGCTCGATGCGCAGCGCGCCAGCCTGAGGCAGCCGGTCGATCTGCGCCGGCTGCCGCATCGCGCGCTGAGCCAGGCGATCGAGGTGCTGTCGCTGGCGCTCGACCAGCCGCTGCCCGACCCTTCGACCCGCGGCCTGTCGATCACCGCCACCGCCGACGGCACCGTCCATGGCGTCGTAAGCTGGTTCGATCTCGATATGCTGGGCGGCATCACCCTCTCTTCCGGCGAGGTGCGGCCGCACAATGTGTGGCGGCAGATCGCGCATTTCCTGCCGCAGGATCTGCCGGTGCGCGCCGGCGACCGGCTGGTGCTGAGCCTGTCGCACAGCCGCCATGCCATCAGCTTCCCGCATGTCGCGCGCGAGGCAAGCCGCCATGGATGATGCCACCTTCGAGCGGCTGCTGGCGGCGGTGAAATTCACCGGCGCCGACCAGCTGGTGCCCGCCATCGCGCAGCAGCACGACAGCGGCCGCGTGCTGATGCTCGCCTGGATGAATCGCGACGCCTTGCGCGAGACCTTCGAGAGCGGCCGCGCCTGCTATTGGTCGCGCACGCGCCGGGCGCTGTGGCGCAAGGGCGAGACCTCGGGCCAGGTGCAGCGCGTGCTCTCGGTGTCGCTCGATTGCGACGGCGACACCATCCTGCTGGAGGTCGAGCAGACCGGCGTCGCCTGCCATACCGGCCGGCCGAGCTGCTTCTTCCGCCGCGCCGAAAACGGCCGATGGGGCGAGACCGAGCCGCCGCTGGTCGATCCGGCCAAGCTCTACGGCGCCGACAAGGATTGATCAGCGGCTCCCGCGAAGGCAATGGCATCGATCAAGATGAGCGACACGCTTCGGGTGCTCAATCGCCTTCAGGCCGAAGGCGTGATCGGGACCTATGCAATCGCCGGCGCGATAGCTGCTTTCCGGCATATCGAGGCGACCCTTACAGACGATCTGGACTTGTTGGTATCCATCAAAGCCCAAGGCGGATTGGCACTGGTAATGCTCGAGCCTATTTTTGCCCGGCTGCGAGCATGGGGATATTCAGAATTCCGGTTGGAGGGCATCGTGATCGAGGGCTGGCCGGTGCAGTTCTTGCCGGTTGCAAGCGATCTTGACGCGGAGGCTCTCGAGCAGGCGGAAAACATCGAGCTGTCCCTCGGTACGCCGGAGGCCTCGGTCCGCACGCGGGCCCTGCGCGCGGAGCACGTTGTCGCCATAGCGGTAAAGGTGGGGCGGCCGAAGGATTTCGTTCGCATCCATCAGTATCTGGAAGAGGAGGCTGTAGACCTGGATGCACTGCGCGGCGTGCTCGTAAGACACGGCCTAAAGGACCGGTGGCAAGGCTTCTGCAAGCGCACTGGTGTAGCAGATCCCATTTTCGGTTAGGATGACGGCATGAAGCCGTCCTATCCGGACATCTCCGATATCCTGGCCCGCAAAGCCGCAGCGCGCCGCGAGCGGGCGCAGCGCTCCTTCGCCGAGAAGATTGCGAGCGTCGAAGCCTTGCGCGAACGAGTCGAGCCATTGAGGAAGGCGCGCGAGGCCACGCGCATCAAGACCGGAGGCCATTCGGGCCGCCGATAGCCGCTGCGGCTCCTACCGCCCGATTGCCGCACCCGCCGGCTGTCGGCTGTCGGCGGCGCCGTAGAGCATGCCCGGACGCTCCTTGCCGCCGCGCGCCCGGTCGTTGCCCGAGGAGGCCGGGCCGGGCCGGCTTGCGGCATCCTGGGGCGCCAGCAGGATCGCCTCGGCGCCGCCCCAGGGAATCTGCTCGACGAGGCGGTAGCCGCGCTCCGCCAGCAGCTTGGCGCTGTCGGCCGAAAGCGCGAACGGCTCGATCGATACCCGGTCGGGCATCCATTGGTGATGGAAGCGCGGCGCGTCGATCGCCTCCTGGATCGACATGCCGTAATCGATCACATTGACGATGGCCTCGAGCAGGATGGTGATGATGCGCGAGCCGCCCGGGCTGCCCAGCACCAGGAACAGCTTGCCGTCGCGGCTGACGATGGTCGGCGCCATCGAGCTCAAGGGCCGCTTGCCGGGCTCGATCGCGTTGGCGCGCCCCTGCACCAGCCCCATGAAGTTGGGCGTGCCGAGCTTGACGGTGAAATCGTCCATCTCGTCATTGAGCAGGAAGCCGGTCTCGCCGGCCATCACACCGGCGCCGAAATACTGGTTGATCGTATAGGTCACGGCGACGGCATTGCCGAAACGGTCGACCACGGAATAATGCGTCGTGCTGGCACCCTCATGCGGCGCCTTGCCGGGCGCCAGATCCTGCGAGGGGGTGGCGCGCTCGGGATCGATAGCGGCACGGATGGCGGCCGCATGGCCGTCGGACAGCAGATGGGCGATCGGATTGTCGACGAAGGCCGGATCGCCGAGGAAGAAATTGCGGTCGACATAGGCGTGTCGCATCGCCTCGATCATCGCATGCATGGCAGCGGCGGAGTGGAAGCCGAGCTCGTGCAAGGGCGTCGGCTCGAGGATGCGCAGGATCTCGCACAGCGTCGTGCCGCCCGAGCTCGGCGGCGGCGCCGAGGCGATGTCGTAGCCGCGATAGCGGCAGGTGACGGGCGCGCTTTCGCCGACGCGATAGCGCGCGAAATCCTCCTTGCTGAGGATGCCGCCATGCGCCCGGCTCGCCGCCACGACCGCATCGGCGATGGGGCCGCGATAGAAGGCGTCGGGCCCGTCGCGCGCGATGCGAGCCAGGGTGGCACCGAGCGCCTTCTGGACCAGCCGGTCGCCGGCCTGAAGCGGCTTGCCGTCTCTCAGGAAGATGCGCCCGAGATTGGGTTCGGCGGCGAAGACGCGGTTGCGCGAGCGCAAGATGTCGATGTCGGGCTGGGTGAGGACGAAGCCCTCCTCGGCCAGGCGAATGGCCGGCGCCATGACGGTCGCGCGCGACAGGGTGCCGTAGCGGCCGAGCGCCGTGTCGAGGCCGAGCACGGTGCCCGGCACCGCCACCGCGAGATAGCCGTCGAGGCTGCGCCGGGGCACCTCCGCGCCGGCCGCATCGAGGAACATGTCCTTGCTCGCCGCCAAGGGCGCCGTCTCGCGGAAATCGAGGAACGTCTCGCGTCCGTCGGCGAGCCGGACGGTCATGAAGCCGCCGCCGCCGATATTGCCGCAGCAGGGATGCACCACGGCCAGCGCATAGCCCATCGCCACCGCCGCATCGACGGCATTGCCGCCCTGGCGGAGCATGTCGGCCCCGACCTGGGAGGCGAGGCGCTGGGCGCTGACCGCCATCTCCTGGGCCGCTTCGACGGGTGCCGGCGAGACCGCCCGCGCCGGGCCGGCCGCCAGCCCCAGCGCCGAGCAAACGAGTATGGCAAGGCGCCCCCGCCAGGCCGCCCGGGGGGTCCGGCGGGGCGAAGCAATGGTTTTGCAATGATTTGGCATAAACACTTCAATAGGACCGGGAGCCGCGATAGGCTAGCTTCATTGCGCTTCCGTAACATGGACCAAGCACCGGGACGGCCCGACGGAGACGGTTTCCCCTCCGATGACAGGGCCGCCAGAAGGATCGACCGCCTTGAAAGGTGACAGCGCCTGGAGCTTCTGCGTCGTCGACGATGACCATTTCATCATCGAGCTGGTGTCGCGTTTCCTCGAGCAGGCGGGCCATTCGGTCTGGACCTCGACATCGAGCACCTCGGCCTTCGACGAGATCGTCGCACGCCGGCCGACCTGCGTCATCCTCGACATCATGATGCCGGAGCTCGACGGGCTCGAGCTGTGCGCGCGGCTGCGCGCCGTACCCGAGCTCAGCGGCACCAAGCTCCTGATCTGCTCCTCGAAGGCCTATGAGTTCGACAAGCAGCGCGCGCGCGAGCTCGGCGCCGACGGCTATATCGCCAAGCCGATCTCGCACGACACCTTCCTCAACGAGGTCGAGGCGGTCATCCGCGACCGCATCAATGTGCGGTTCTGGGGCGTGCACGGGACCCTGCCGGTGCCGGGGCCGCACACCGTGCGCTACGGCGGCAACACCTCCTGCGTGTCGCTCAACCTATCGGGCGAGCGGATGTTCATCTTCGATGCCGGCAGCGGCATTCGCGAGCTGTCCGGGCATCTCATGGCGCAGCGCAAGCGCATCGCCGCCAATATCTTCATCTCGCATCCGCATTGGGACCACATCAACGCCCTGCCCTTCTTCGCGCCGCTCTACGTGCCGGGCAACCAGTTCGATTTCTACGGCGCGGCGCACGGCTCGCTCGGCATGCGCGACCTGGTCGCGGCCCAGATGAACGGCGTCTATTTCCCGATCACCATGCGCGAATTCGGCGCGCGCCTCGCTTTCCACGATCTGCGCGAGGAGACGCTGACGATCTCCGGCGTCGAGATCTCGACCATGTTGCTGAGCCATCCCGGCTACTGCCTGGGCTACCGGGCCAGCTATCGCGGCCGCTCGGTGTGCTACGTCACCGACAACGAGCTCTATCTGCCGACCATGCCGGCCTACAGCGTGCATTACGTGAACCGGCTGATCGAGTTCGTGCGCGGCGCCGACCTACTCATCACCGACACGAGCTTCAACGACGACGCCTATCCCGCCAAGATGAATTGGGGCCATTCCTCGGTCAGCCAGGTGCTCGACCTCGCCCATCGCGGCGAGGTCAAGACGCTGTGCCTGTTCCATCACGAGCCCGACCAGACCGACGACGATATCGACCGCAAGCTCGACTTCGCGACGCAGTCGCTGGCCAAGCGCAAATCCCAGACCAAGGTGATGGCGCCGGCCGAAGGCGACTCGCTCTTCCTCTAGCGCCCCCTGAAACGCAAAGAAGGCAGGCCGAGGCCTGCCTTCTTTACCTCCGGAGCGTCGGACCGGAGCAGAGCTAGTGCTGCTCCGGCCGCGCCATAGGGTTCTTCGAAGCTTGGCCGGTTCGACGCGCCGATTGACCGCCATGCGAATGCTGCCCGCCCTTGCGCCCCGCCTCGGCGGCGAGCGTATGGTCTTGCGAGAAGCTGCGCTTCTCGTGCGGGACATTCTGGCCACCCTTTCGGCCGGCCTTGGCCGCCAGCGTCGGGTCGCGGGAAAAGCTCCGCTTTTCATCGGGCACGCTTTGCCCGCCCTTACTGGCAATCTCACGTTGGCGCTGCGCGTCCATCGACGCAAACCCGCGATTTTTGGTCCCGGATTTGGTTGAGTCCGCCAATTTGTCCTCCATCCAAAGGCTTGGCCTGCTCGGACCAAAAACGCCCAGCCTTAGTAACTGTTCCACCCTGGAGGCCCATGACTTTCCCCGATCGACGAGAGACCTCGATTTCACTAGCGCGGTTCCAAAGCACTGCTTTTGAGCCTATGTAGAGTGCGTCGCGTATATGACGAATCTTTGGATTTATCCTGTCGCAAGAGCCCGTTACTGGGGCACGGGCGACGGCGGCGAGGCGTCCCAGGCCACGCTTGGGGAGGCGCTCCGGGCCGCCTATATTGGATGGGAGCCAGGCGTTTCGGCTGGCCCGCCGCAAAAGAAAGTTTCGAGTGAAGCGATGATCGATCCATTCGGCCGCAAGATCAGTTATCTGCGCGTCTCGGTGACCGACCGCTGCGACTTTCGCTGCGTCTATTGCATGGCCGAGGACATGACTTTCCTGCCCAAGGCGGAAGTCTTGAGCCTCGAGGAGCTCGACCGGCTGTGCAGCGCCTTCGTCCGCCTCGGCGTCCGCAAGCTGCGTCTGACCGGCGGCGAGCCCCTGGTCCGCCGCAATATCATGACCCTGATCCGGTCGCTTTCGCGTCATCTCGAGACCGGCGCCCTCGACGAGCTCACCCTCACCACCAATGGCAGCCAGCTCGGCCGCTATGCGGCGGAGCTGGCCGCCGCCGGCATCCGCCGCATCAATGTCTCGCTCGATACGCTGGACCCCGAGAAATTCACCGCCATCACCCGCTGGGGCCAGCTCGACAAGGTGCTGGACGGCCTGTTCGCGGCCAAGGCGGCCGGGCTCGCGATCAAGCTCAATATGGTGGCGCTGAAGGGCGTCAATGACGACGAGTTCGACCGCATGGTCGGTTGGTGCGGCGAGCACGGCTTCGACCTCACCATCATCGAGGTGATGCCGATGGGCGAGATCGGCGAGCAGCGGCTCGACCAGTACCTGCCCCTCAGCCTGGTGCGCGCCGCGCTCGCCAAGAGCTGGAGCCTGACCGAGACCGACTACCAGACCGGCGGTCCGGCCCGCTATGTGCGGGTCGCCGAGACCGGCGGCCGCATCGGCTTCATCACGCCGCTCACCCATAATTTCTGCGAGAGCTGCAACCGCGTGCGGCTCACCTGCACCGGCACCCTTTATATGTGCCTCGGCCAGGAGGATGCCGCCGATCTGCGCGAGCCCTTGCGCGCCAGCTCCGAGGATGCGCTGCTCGACCAGGCGATCGCCGAGGCGATCACGCGCAAGCCCAAGGGCCATGATTTCATCATCGATCGGCGCCATCGCCAGCCGGCCGTGGCGCGGCATATGAGCGTCACCGGCGGCTAGATGTCCGAGCTGGCGACCAAGTCGCGCTCAAAATTCGGCGCCATCTGCTTTCTCGCCAGCGATGCCGAGGCGGCCCGCGAGGCTGCGGTGCGCCTCGGCCAGCGCTACGGCCAGGCCCCGGCGGAAAAGGCCGATGTGATCGTGCCGCTCGGCGGCGACGGCTTCATGCTCGAGACCTTGCACGCGCATCTGCAGATCGGCGTGCCGATCTACGGCATGAATCGCGGCACCGTCGGCTTCCTGCTCAATGAATATAGCGAGGCCGGGCTGCACGAGCGCCTGACGCGCGCCCAACCCACCGAGCTGCATCCCTTGCGCATGCGCGCGGTGCAATCGGATGGCGGCCGCTGCGACGCGCTCGCCATCAACGAGGTGTCGGTCTTCCGCGAAACCCGCCAG
>Ga0070681_10005030_pt1 | contig 12745 bp, 8 predicted proteins | sample KBSC83BmetaG_FD_65650 | JGI IMG/M metagenome (GOLD analysis project Ga0070681, IMG submission 65650) | Corn rhizosphere microbial communities from Kellogg Biological Station, Michigan, USA - KBS C8-3B metaG | ecosystem: Host-associated > Plants > Roots > Rhizosphere | place: USA: Michigan... | reverse complement strand
TCTGTTGCTAAAACAAAACCCAAAACCAAGGCGGCTCACGCCGCCTAAAACATAAGACCGGACAACTCACGTGCTAATAAAACCGGACAACTTGAAAAGCTAACGAGACGGCCTTCGCTGACTGTTCGGTGTTATCCAATCCCCTATGCAAGTGCCGTTGCCGTCAGCTTGCCCAAGCCTTTTGCCGCGTATTTCAAGTTGCCCATTCTGTGCCGCTCGCGAAATAATTTTCGAATGCGTGGATTCGGGGAACTAGCGGCAAGTCAATTTCGTAACGCCTTAGAGATCTTGAATGCAAAACTTGCTTGGCAATCTTCGCTATGCCGTACGCCAGTTCCGGTTGTCGCCCGTTTTTACCGCTGCGGCTGTCCTCACGCTCGCCTTGGGAATTGGGGGAACCACAGCAATCTTCACACTGATCGATGCTGTGATGCTCCGCTCTTTGCCGGTTTCTGACCCTGGAAGGCTCTACCGGGTGGGCGAAGGCGACGATTGCTGCGTCGAAGGGGGGCCGCAGGACCGTTGGGGAATGTACTCCTTTCCTCTTTTCGAGCGACTCAAAGCACAAGCACCCGAGTTCGAAGAGGTGGCGGCGTTCCAGGCCGGCGGCGCGCGCTTGAGCGTCAGGCGCTCAGGCGTCGAACTGGCTGCCAGGCCTCTGCGGTCCGAGTATGTCACCGGAAATTACTTTTCAACCCTTGGAGTAGGTTCCTTCGGTGGGCGCATGTTTACGCCGGATGACGACAGGCCGGCTGCGCCGCCAGTTGCTGTTCTCAGCCATCATGCCTGGCAGGCTGTCTATGGCGCCGACTCGTCGCTAGTGGGTTCAACTCTCGTAGTGGAGGGTCATCCCTTCACGGTAATCGGTGTCGCGCCCCCGGGTTTTTTCGGCGAAACCCTGCGCAGCGATCCTCCCGATATCTGGATCCCGCTGCAACACGAACCCATGATTGATGGTCAGAGTGAGCTGCTGCATCAATCCGTCTCCGCCTGGCTGCGCATGGTCGGCCGCCTGCGGCCGGGAGCTTCGATTGCCGGGATGGCCACGCGCCTTACTGGAGTACTGCGGCAGTGGATGCAGTATGACTCCGGCTATCCTGCCAACTGGATGCCCGACGTGATCCGTATGCTTCCCAAACAGATAATCAACGTCGTGCCGGCAGGAGCAGGCGTCGCTGAAATGAAAGAAGAGTATGGACGCAGCCTGCAGATTCTCCTCTTCGTTTGCGGCTTAGTGCTGCTGATCGCCTGCGCCAATGTCGCAAACCTGCTGCTGGCACGCGCGGTGATGCGGCGGCGGCAAACGGCGTTGCGTCTGGCGATTGGCGCCACGCGCCGGCAGCTCATAATGCAAGCTCTCACGGAAAGCGTCCTGCTCTCTATTGCCGGCGCCATTGCCGGACTGCTGGTTGCAGTCGCAGCCGCGCAACTGCTGCTCGCCCTTGCCTTCCACGGCTCACACTTCCTTCCGATCAGCACTACGCCATCGGTCACGGCGCTGGCCTTCACTTTTGGGGTCGCGCTGGTAACCGGAATCATTTTCGGTGCGGCTCCCGCGTGGTTTGCCACGCGCACCGATCCGGCTGAAGCATTGCGCGGATCAGGCCGCAGCACCAGCGATCATTCTTCTTTCACGCGCAAAGCTCTGTTGATCGTGCAGGCCGCCTTGTCGGTTGTCCTGGTAGCCGGTTCTACAATGCTCGCCCGCAGCCTCAACAAGCTCGAGCACCAGGATTTCGGATACCAGGTTCAAAGGCGCGTGTTGGTTGCGCTGCAGAATCCACCATCCAGCTACACAGCGCCTAAATTGGCCGCGCTCTACCGTCAATTGGAAGAACGCCTCGATCGTCTGCCCGGAGTGAGCGGCTCCGGACTGGCGCTTTATAACCCTCTCACAGACAACTGGGGCGAGTTAATTATGGTAGCCGGCCATCCTCCTCCCAAGATGAGCGAGGAAGGGGGCGCGTCGTGGGACCGCGTGAGCGCCAAATATCTGCAGAACTTTGGCATGTCCATGGTTAGTGGGCGACTGTTTACCGCGGCTGACAACGAAACCACAGCGCCCGTGGCGATCGTGAATGAAGCTTTTGTGAAGCGATTTTTCAAGAGTGACGAGAACCCGCTGGATCAGCATTTCGGACTGGACCTGCCGGAAAATGCCGGCACATTTCGTGTCGTCGGCGTGGTGCGCGACGCGAAGTTTGCGTCCTGGACCCTGGACAAACCAGCGCGGCCCATGTTTTTCGTGCCACTTGCGCAAAATGTTGACTACAAGAACGACCTGATGAAAAAGATAGAATTGCGCTCGCACTTCATCGGCGGAATCATGCTCGTCACCAATGCCTCAGCTGGAACGCTCGAGCCACTGCTCAGGCGGGCACTGGCTGAGGTGGATGCCAATTTGACGATCACCAGCGTCAGATCCATGCAGCAGCAGGTTGATCTGTCCTTCGATCAACAACGCGCCGTAACCAGCCTGGCAGGCCTGTTCGGGATTGTGGCTCTCCTGCTGGCTGCGGTTGGAATGTACGGCGTCACAGCGTATACGGTTGCGCAGCGAACGAGCGAGATCGGAATTCGCATGGCGCTAGGAGCTGACCGCGCGAAAGTGGTGCGGCTGGTTCTTCGGGGGGCTTCTGCGCGCGTACTGGTTGGCCTGCTGTTGGGAGTGCCATTGGCCATTGGCGCCGGGCGCCTGATCTCAGCCCAGCTGTACGGCGTTTCCAGTTGGGATCCGCTCGCCTTGTCAGTAGCCGCAGGCGCTCTCGCCATCTCCGCATTTTTCGCCGCCATCATCCCGGCCAGCCGCGCAGCATCTATTTCGCCTACGAACGCATTGAGAACTGAATAGACCGGCGCCGTAGCGCGGAATTCCGCTATGAGATAATACTCGTCGTCTCCAGGAATTGCGATGGCCAAGACCAACTTCAAGTCCGTGGACGATTACATCGCCTCCCAACCCGCGGCCGTGCAGAGTACGCTAGAGCACGTAAGGAACACCATCCGCAAAGCCGTGCCGGAGGCCGAAGAAGTCATCTCGTACAAGATTCCCACGTACAAACTGCCGGGTGGCCCCGTGCTCTACTTCGCAGGGTGGAAGCAGCACTACTCGCTCTACCCCGCCAGCGGCAATGTCGTCGCCGCGCTCAAGGAGAATCTGGCAGCGTACGAGGTCAAAAAGGGCACGATCCGCTTCGCGCTCTCCCAGCCCGTCCCCGTGAAGTTGATAGAGCGCATCGCGAAGTTGCGGGCAAAGGAAATCATCGGGCGCGGGAAGGCGAAGGCACCGACGAAGCATGACGCCCGCTCGTATAAATAGTGGCTTTGGCAGCTATCTCGCGATCGCTTCGCGCTGAAATTCACGGATTGATGCGGATGCGAAATTTTGCCATTACTGCGCTGCTGAGTCTCGCGGTGATGTTTTCCATTGGCGCGCAGCCAAGCGCCACGGAACTCGCGATCCGTACTGTGCTCGAAAGCCAGCAGGCGGCATGGAACCGCGGCGATATCGCGGCTTTCATGTCAGGCTATGACGCCAGCGAGTCGACCCTATTCGTCGGAGCGACGATCACGCGCGGTTATCAGCGAGTGCTGGATAATTATCGACGACGCTATCCTACGAAACAGAAAATGGGGCAGCTCGCGTTTTCCGGCCTCGAGGTGCACCTGCTCGAAGCACAGCACGCATTAGTGATCGGGAAATGGCGCCTGGACCGGCCAGCTGACGCGGGAGGAGACGCTGGCGGAATTTTCACGCTGCTATTCAAAAAAACAACGGCCGGCTGGAAGATAATCGTAGACCACACGAGTTAAGGTCCGGGTCCGCCGCGACGATCCCCTCATGAGGGACAGTGCCGGATGCCGTGGGTTTGCGATCTTGAACGAAGGCCGTGGCCTCCATCCGGATGACTCGCGGCCTGGTCTTCCAAGTCCGGCTACTGGTGAGCAAACGGCCGCAGGTCCCCGCAACCCCGGCGGCAGCCGTTCTCCTGTAAATGGATGGTCCGAAGAGCATCCACGTTAAAAAAATGGCCGTGCCTTCTGGGTGCCAAGTGCGGTGCGGCAGTCTGCAGTGATAGTAACTCCTACAGCCATGAATGCATGCCTATTCCACTCGTACGTTTGAATGCAGCTCAGTGGAGTAGGCATTCATGCCTGCAGTTCAACAACCTATTCGATGTAATCGCGCGCCGCGCCGTGGAGGCCTTTGAGGGATTTCGTAAAGCGTCCGCAGCCAATACCCGACCCGCCGCTATCCCGATGGGAGTTATCGTGCCGTCCCGCGGGGGTTCACAATGTCGCAGGTCGCCCGCAGAATGGCCGAGTTGTTAAACAAGCGATTTCTTCACGGTTGATTCGAGAGAGATTACTGAATCGCACGCGTGAGGAAGCAGTCCTAGATTACCGCTATTAGCGAGAACAACCCAGAACTGATGACAACGCCGATGCCCAGCCTCCGATTCCGCCATTTGGTCGCGAATAAACTCACGCCGTCGCCTCCCTCTTGCGCCAAACGAAATATACCGGCACGCCTAGCAGCACAATGATTAGGCCGGGCCACGTGTATTTAGGCTTGTATACCAAAAGAAGAACCTCAATCAACCCCGCAGCCGCCATATAGAGAGCGGGAAGGACCGGATAGCCGAGCGCGCGATAGGGCCGCTCCGCATCGGGACGCGTATGGCGAAGCCTGAAGATCCCGGCAATCGTCAGGATATAAAAAAGTACAACGGCAAAGATGACATAGTCGAGCAGATCGTTGTAGCTGCCGCTCAAGGTCAGCAAGGCCGTCCAGATACACTGCATGATCAACGAAAATACAGGCGCGTGCGTGCGTGGGTGGAGCGTCGCGACTTTGCGGAAGAACAGCTTGTCCAGCGCCATCGCGTAGTAGACGCGAGCGCCAGCCATGATCAGGCCATTAGCGCAGCCGAATGTCGAGATCATGATTGCAGCCGCCATCAGTTGGACAGCGATCGGCCCCAGCATCACCGACGCCGCCGCAGTTGCCACCCTGTCTTCCGGCGCAGTCTGAATTGCCGCCAAAGGCAGCACTCTCAGATAAACGAAGTTTGTCGCAACGTAGAGAGCCGATACGATCGCCACTCCCAGGCCCAATGCGAGCGGCAGGTTACGCCGTGGATTGCGCACTTCCGCGCCGGTGAACGTGACATTGTTCCAGGCATCGGCGGAAAAAAGTGATCCCACCATCGCCACACCGACCAGGCGAACGGCTTCGAAATTCCAGTTCGCGTTGCGCCAGAAATTCGTGAAGTTATCGGAGGCCGCCGGCGCATTTCCACCTACGATGAAGCCGAGGAGCACCAGACCCAGCAAAGCCGCGGTTTTAGCGACGGTGAAAATATTCTGAACCATTGCGCCGGTACGGATGCCGCGGGCATTGATGACCGTCAGAACCACAATAATCACGATGGCAACCACCTGCTGCGTGGTGATGCCGATTCTGCCGGCTCCGACCACATAATGCCTCGCAGATATTGCGGGAACGAACACGCCCAGAAATTTAGCGAATGCCACAGCCACGGCGGCGATGGTTCCAGTCTGAATCACCAGAAAAAGCGTCCATCCATACAAAAAACCCGCCAGCGGTCCAAACGATTCGCGCAGATAAATATACTGCCCGCCGGCATGCGGCATCATGGCGGCAAGCTCTCCGTAGGAAAGCGCTGCGATGAGCGTAAGGGCGGCGGTGGCGATCCACGTCATCATCATGAGGCCGGGCGAGTTCACCTGCCGCGCGATGTCCGCGCTGACGATGAAGATGCCGGAACCGATCATGGAGCCGACCACCAATGTCGTGGCGTCCATCGCGCCTAGACCTTTGACCAGGCCCGTTTCTACGTCTGTGCCAGTAGTTGCCATTCTTCCATCCGCAGGCGCAAATTGGTTGCCGTGCAATTTTCCGGAAGCATATCGCCGATGACCGCAATCGAATCGGCCCCCGCTGCGAACACGGCGGGCGCCGTCTCGCGCGTAATGCCTCCAATAGCTACCAGCGGACGTCCGCAGCGCCGGCGCCAATTTTTCAAATCATCCAACCCGATGATCGGGTCGGGCTTGTGTTTGGAAGCCGTAGCGAACACAGGGCCAATGGCCACGTAATTCACCGGCTGGGAGGCAGCGGCATCCAGCTGATCGGGATTATGCGTCGAGTATCCGAGGAAGGCGGCAGGTCCTAATAAGGCGCGAGCGTCCGCCGGCGCCAGATCGTCCTGACCGACATGCAAGCCGGCGCCAATTAGTTCGGCCATATCCGCACGGTCATTTATCACGAACATGGCTCCGTGCTCCCGGCAGTCAGCCGCGATTTGTTCGGCTTGCTCGAACGTAGCGCGGGTCCACGCCGCCTTATGTCGATATTGCAGAATCCGCGCTCCCCCATCCAGCCACGCACGCGCGACCGCTTTGGGATCACACGCCCTGGCCGTAACCGATTGCGTGTCGAGAATCGGATAAACCCGGGGAAGGCTCATTGAATGTACTCATCCAGCCGGTGCGCAGCGTCGACGGCGTCCTGAAACATTACATTATTATCCACAATGCCGGCCGTGATAACTTGGGACGCATGAACTTGCAGGTGAAGTCTCCAGGCGATAAGCCCGGAGTCTATCCGATTGCCCGGCGCGGCAAAGAGCTGAAATATCTGTCTTTCACCATCGTGCAGCTCGGCGGTGGGCTCGATCACCACACATTGGAGAGTGGCGACGAAGAGCTATCGCTTGATTTCTACAGTGGGCCTGTACGCGTCGCGGTCGAAGGCGCATCCGGCCAGTGGTCGGCGGATGTCCCCTCACGGTCATCGATACGAGAACCCGGATCGATGATCTACATTCCTGCCGGCTGCAAGGTCCACCTCACCAAGCTCAATGGCGACGCGCGTATCACCGTGGCGGGAGCCCAGGGAGAACAGAGCGGCAACCCGATTTTGATTCCGCCGCACGACGCGGTGCGGAACAACGTTGGAAAGGACAACTGGACCCGCACGGTCTACACTCACATCGCAAACAACATCAAGGCTACTCATTTGATCGCGGGTGAAACCGTGAATCAGCCGGGTGGCTGGTCGAGCTGCCCGCCTCACAAACATGACCGGTTTATACCGCCATCGGAAGTTCCTATGGAGGAGGTCTACTACTTCCAGGTTGATCCACCTCAGGGATTCGGATTCATGCGCGTATATACGGCGCCGGGAGATCCGGATAGTTTCGACAATGCCTATGCGGTCGAGCATGGAGACACCGTGCTAATCCCGCGCGGCTATCATCCGGTAGTTGCCTGTCCCGGTTACGTGCTGAATTATACATGGGTGCTGGCCGGTGAAGGGCGCACTTACGGAGCGTGGAGCGACGACCCAAGGCACGCCTGGATCAAGCAGTCGTAGCGTTCAGCTGCTGGGTGCCAACGTTTCTACTTGATCCCGACTTTCACCGAATTGCTGGACACACCATTTATTTTAAGGATGAGCGGCTGTATGCCCACCGGAGAGTCCTGTGGGATCTGCACATTCACTTGATAAAGTCCGCCGCCAAAAGCCGGAGCCAGCCCGCTGAACTTCACGGCCGCCGGAACATCACCAATCAAAACCTGAGGCTGCGCCACGGTGGATGAAAGTCCTGTATTGTCCTGCTTAACGACTCCGAGACCTGTGCAATAGATCTCGATAAACTGCCCCCGCGCGGCAGGCTGCTGTTGAGTGGTCTGCGAGGTTCCAGCATTCAGGATGGCTCCAAAATTTGAAGCGGCGTCGAAGAAGATGCCGGGCGCAGCCGCAATGACGGGCACCTGTATGCTAGCCGACGTCCCAGCGCCTGTAAGCACCGTGAGAGCCGCGGTCCCGGGAACGAGATCGCCCGGAACCATGAAGTTGATCTGCCCATCGCTCACATAAAGCAATTGCGACGGCTCGTTGTTCACCAGCACTTGAACATTTCCAAGGTCGCTAGGCCACGGCGCGTTGGCCCAAGCCACCGCCCCACCCGCGAGAGTGGTGCCGTAAATCGTCGCCAGACCGCCTGGGGAGATTCCGGTGACGAATGAAGCGGCATTCACGATACCCGCTGAATTGATGCTGGTCGGCGGAAGCGCCGTGATTCCAACACCGGCTGACGGCGATGTCCCCTCTAGAAAAACTTGCAGCTGGCCGGCGCTGCCGGGTGTCCACTGAAAACTGACGAAGCCGGCGGCATCCGTGATGCCAACTTGGGGCGTTACGCTTCCTCCGGCATTCGCTTTCGCTTGCACACGCATGCCTGGGTAAAACAGATTGTTGATGTCGGTCGCTCGCACTACAATAGGTTGCGGCAAGGCGCCATTTGCGCCTACTACCTGTTTGTTCCCGGACACCGTCGAGAGAGTTACGGCAGCCGGTTGCAGCGTTTGAATGCGCGCATAAGCAGTGTCATAGGTGTTGTCAGACGGCGTTGCAGTAAGATCACCCACAGCTTGGCGGAGACCGGCTATCGTAAAACCTACGCTGGTTGCGCCGGTTGGGATGGTAACAGATACAGGCACAGCTATGTGGCCGTCGCTTTGCAGTGAAATAACCAGCGGAGCCGCCGCAGCCTGCTGAATAGAAAGAGTACCTGGGACAGAGCCGCCTACGGTAACGCCCGCAGCTGGCGCAAGCGAGAGTGCCAGGGCATGGCGAAGGGATAAGTCAATATGAGCCCGTCCTCCGGATGCTTGCGAATAAAACGGCTCGAATCTTAACCGATAATTCTCGATCTGCGACATTTCCGCAGCCGAAGGAGTCGTGCCCTGCTTCACAATGAGCACGAACGCCATCCGAAAGTGCCGCTGGGCTACGGTGTAATCAGGTACGCGGCGACCTTCAGCCTCGATGATTTCGTCAACCTGAATATCCCTGCGGCCGCCATTGAACGTGACTCCCACTTGCGGAAATCGTTGCGAAAAACCAATTGGATTCCCTGTCACCAGAAACATCGGCGCGACCTCATTCGCCGGGCGGAAGCCCATGAGGTACTGGTCTAGAGGCGAGTACTCTTCGACGGTGTCTGTGACAACGTACCGGGGAGTCACACCCACGCCTTTGTCCTGAAGTAGATTGCCTTCCATGAAGGACGCTTCTGCATTGAAGTTGAACGCCCAATGCGCCATCTGAATGCCTAACATCGGGCGGGCGTTTGAGTCCTCTGGATTCCGAACGCTGGCGTATGCCAGAAACAAGTGTCCGGCTTCATGCGCAATTAGCTTCAGCGTGTTATAGCCGCTAGCAGCGCGCACCGGCAGAATGTCGGTGGGATTTACTGGAAACTGACTCAAAGGACCGAGGTTCAGCACCGCCTGCAGTCGAGAAGGCGAACCATATTGGCCGGCATCATCCACTGTTAAATCCCCATACCCGCTACGACTGTTTCTGATCGTTTGCTCCCATGACACGGAACCGGGTCCCGACGCGATATTCATATTGTTGAAGAACGCGATGTAGTCATAGGCGTCGTCGTGAGCCTCGTAAAATTTTTGCGCGGCTGTTTCGACATCGATCTCGTTGTCTCCGCCAAACCGCTCTGCGATCGTCGAGGAATATTCGGCGGAGCTACCCGCAACGAAAGAGACAACCGCGCTCGACCCCAGAAAGTGACCCGGAGTAATCCCGACAATAGCGCTCGAGGTGCTGATCCCGGCGTAGACAAACTGAATGCGCCCGTCCGGATAAAGGCGCACTTGAAATATCTGTTGTGGACCCGTTCCAAGATCCGCGTATTCCGGCACTCCATTCCAGCTCACGACGAAGCGTGTGGGGTCCGACGCAAATGTAACCCCTTTAGGAGTTTTTGAGGGGTCCAGATCGCGAAAAAGCGGCGCGATCCGCGGCGGTCCGGCTACCATCCGGCCTAGAGACCGCTCAGTCGCGTCGTTCTCTCCCTCGGTAAAGGTAAGGTCGCCGTCGGAATTTATGAAGACGCTGTGGTACTGTTTGCCGAAGAAGGCGAATGAAAACGGCAACGGAACTTCATGGAAGTCATCGTCGCCCAGCAACACTACCGTGCCGTGCGAAGCAGCAGCGGAGTCGTAGGGGTCGCCAGTGAGCTGAAATTTATATTGCGCACTGTTGGGAGCTAAAGGGGTAAAGGTGAGAGTCTGAAGATCCAGATTGAACGGATTGCGCCGCGCGATCACGCCGTCAGAATCTTCCATCACGACTACGTTGCCAATGTCACGAGCAACAGCGGGGCGTGATGACGACTGCCCGCCGTTTGTCTGCACCCCGGCCATCCGCCGGGCAAGTTCCGCCTGACGGTGCAGATGCAGCTCCTCCTTGCGCCGTTCCCGGTCCGTGCCACAAATGACCTTGATCTGCCTGGAAAATGCGGGACTTAAGAATAATAAACCGCCGATTAAGATACCAACGCGCCGATGCATAACGAGGTCGAGTTCTTATTGTAAGCGCGAAATCAGGGATTGTATCCGCTGAAGCGACCTCTCGGGCGAACACCCGGTTAACTGCCGAGTTGTTGCCAGGTCATTTCCCGACCGCTATAGATCGCTTCCCGCGCGAGGATGGCGGTGAGCGTGCTTTCCGCGGCGGTGAATGCGGCGTTCTCGATCTTGCCGGTACGGGCGCCTTCTACAAATTCGTTCACCGCATCTTGGGTGATATCGCCCGCAGTGATGACTTCTTCGGGCGGAGCGTCTTTGCTGCGGTAAATCTTAAATCCCCGGCGCGATGTATTGACTGCACCGCGCTCACAAATGAATGTTTCGGAAATATCGCTGAAACCTCCGGTTGAAAATTGATTCGCGCTGTAGCTGAACACAACACCATTCGCGTAGTGGAACGTGGCCGCCAGGTTGTCCATGATGTTGCCGATATTCGTCCGGACCTGGCGTCCGCCGTAACCGGAAGATCGCACCGGGTGCGTGCCCATAAACCAGTTAACAACGTCAAGATTGTGGCAGTTCTGCTCGACGATGATGTCGCCCGAGCGTTCGCGGTAAAACAGCCAGTTTCGCATCTGCTCTTCGCTCCCAGGCACACCCTCGCGCACTGGCAGCCCGCCGCCCAGCCACGACGCACGAACCATCTTGATGCCTCCCAATTCGCCTGATTGCACGATCTCATAGGCTCGGCGGTAATCCTTGCCGTAGCGCTGCTGGTAATCGACTGTAATTCGTTTCGTCTTGTCGGCCTGCTTCGCGGCAGCAATTACGCGACGGCAGCCTGCCGGATCGACCCCCGCGGGCTTTTCCATGAAAATGTGTTTGCGCGCCTTTACTGCCGCTTCGAAGTGCTCGGGATGCAGATAGGGGGGTGTCGCAATGTAGACGGCGTCCACGTCGCTGGCGAGAAGATCGTGATAGTTTTTGAAAGTCTTCGCGCCGGAAAACTTCTGAGTAGCTGCGGCTAATTGGTCGTCGTAAATGTCGCACAAAGCCGCAATTTTCGCGTACTCGTTCTTCGCAAATAAACCAGTCACATAGGTCCCTCGCCGGCCACAGCCGATTAAGCCGACTGACAGCGCCGAGTTGGCCTGCGCGGCTCCTACGAGTTGCGGCTTCAAGATCAGCAGGCCCGTGGCTGCTCCGCTCAACAACAGGTCACGGCGAGTGGTTGGATGAGTCATTTGATTTCTCCCGGAATCTTCAGTGTACTGCTAACGCGCACGCATGATAACCTGTCAAAACGCTGCATTCGGAAAGGATTCCTATTATGTCGAAAATCCACGTTTGTCTGCCGCCTTCAATCAGAACCAGGTATCGCAGCTTCCCATCAGCAAACGCCGTTTGGAAAAACACCAGACGCTGACGAATCCTCGCGTGATGCAATTCGCTCTGCGGTTTGAGTTCTAGGTACCCAGGCCGGGCATGCCCGGCCCCTACGTCGCATCGAAGCTGACGGCGGGCGCTGGCCGCTCGTTGACTTGAAGCCGAAAGACGTCGGGACGCGCGTAGTGTCCCGCCACGTCAAGATCGTACTTTCCCTCAGTGATCTCGCCCAAATCAATATCTGCGATGTGAACGCATTCGCCCTGGTAGTTCGGTCCTGCCAGGATGCGGCCGAGCGGGCTCACAATGACACTGCCGCCACGGATGAGCACGGTCTCGGGCGCATCGCCCTGTACCGCCGCATAATCCGCCGGGTAATCCCCGCGCCGGATGAACTGGCACGCGGAAAGCACGAAGCACCGGCCCTCCAGAGCGATGTGCTGCATGGTAGGAATCCATGTGTCGCGGTCATCCACCGTGGGCGCGCAATAGATTTGAATGCCTTTGGCGTACATGGCCGCGCGCAGTAGCGGCATGTAGTTCTCCCAGCAGATGACGGCCCCGATCTTCCCGAGTGGAGTATCGAAGACGGGCAGAGTGGATCCGTCGCCGAATCCCCAGATCAGACGCTCCATCGCGGTCGGCATCAGCTTCCGATGCTTGCCGAGCAGGTATCCGTCCGGTCCGAAAAACAGCGCCGTACAGTAGAGGGTGCCGATCTCGCGTTCGATTGCGCCGATAACCAGATACACGCGATGCTGCGCGGCTGCACTCGCGAGCGCCTCGGTTTCCGGCCCAGGCACGTCGATTGCGCTTTCAAAATAACGGCGAAACGCCTGACGTCCTTCGGGCGATCGCATCCCGACGCGTGCGCCAAAGTCCAGACCTTTGGGGTAGCCCATGAGAAACGCTTCGGGAAACACCATCAGTTCCGCGCCCTGAGCGGCGGCGTCGGAAACCAGCGACAGAGTCTTATCGAGTGTGCGCGAGTTGTTGA
>Ga0070681_10005029_pt1 | contig 12746 bp, 13 predicted proteins | sample KBSC83BmetaG_FD_65650 | JGI IMG/M metagenome (GOLD analysis project Ga0070681, IMG submission 65650) | Corn rhizosphere microbial communities from Kellogg Biological Station, Michigan, USA - KBS C8-3B metaG | ecosystem: Host-associated > Plants > Roots > Rhizosphere | place: USA: Michigan... | reverse complement strand
CTCGAGAATCCCAACCGCGGCCTGGTCGAGGCCGACGAGATGGATTTCGCGCGCAACCTCGAGATCTGCCGGCCCTATCTCGGCCCGGTCGTCGGCAAGTACGGTGACTGGACGCCGCTGCAGGGCCGCGGCGACCTCTTCCCCGAGGATCTCGACAAGTCCGACCCCTGGCAGTTCAAGAACTTCCGCGTAGTCTAGACATTAGATCGAATCCCGTCGTCCCGACCGGAGCGCCGAAGGCGCGCAGCGGAGGGACCTCGTTTCAACAAGCAGCGGCGAATTGTGGAGACAAGGTCCCTCCACTACGCCGAGCTGCGCTCGGCTTCGGTCGGGACAACGGGATAGTTCAGCTCATCACGGTCTAGATCGGCTTCTCGAAGATGATCTCGCCGTCGTCTTGCCGGCCAACAGCGGTCCAGCCGTCGGCACGATAGAAGCGCTCGGCTCGCGTTCCGGGGCCGGTGTTGAGGCGGGCGACGGCGAAGCCCGCCGCCTTCAGCTCGGCGCAGGCCAACGGCAGCAATGCGCGGCCGATGCCGCGTCCCTCGTAGTCGGGATGGACGAACAGCGCGAAGATCGTGCCGTCCCGCGGGTCGGCGGCGGAGAAGCCTTGGACCGCGCCATCTTCTTCCCAGACCCAGAAGGTCGAGTTCTCGTAGATCCAGAGCGCCGTCTCGGCGACCCCGGTCGGATTACTGAGCGTGTTCTCGCGCACGGCGAGGCGCACCTCGGTGATGCGTGGCCGGTCGGCGAGCGTGGCCTTGCGGATCATCAAGGCGCGTCGGGGTCGAGCCCCTTCGCCCGGAACACGGCGGCGGCCTCGGGCGAGCGCAGGAACGCCAGCGCCTTGGCCGCGGCGGCGGGATGGGCGCAGCCGGTGGCGATGCCGCCCGCGAAGACGGTGACCATGTTGAGATCGCCGGGCAGCAGGCCCACGATCTCGATGCCGGCGACATGCAGCAGCTCGGGCTTCTGCTGGACGGCGAGCTCCGCCTGGCCGGTCAGCAGGAGCGTGCCCGAGAAGCCGCCGGCCGGCGGATAGGTGTTCTTGGCGTTGACCTCGCGCGCGATCCCCAGGCGCTCCAGCAGCTGGGCGAAGTAGACGCCGCTCGCGCCGCCCGCCGCCGGATCGGTGTAGGAGATCGACTTGGCCGCGAGGAGCGTCCGCTTCAGCGCCTCGGGCGTGGAGATGTCGGGCTTGGGCGCGCCGGCCTTGATCGCGATGGCCACGGGCGAGCCCGCGAGCTTCACCTGCGAGCCCGCGGCGACCCGGCCTGCGGCAGTCATGGTCTCGAGACCGGCCCGGTTCAGCACCATGATGTCCGCCGTCTCGCCCGCCTGGAGGCGGCGCACCATCATCGGCGCGGTGCCCCAGGTGAAAGCGAAGGTGCAGCCGCCTGCCTGTTCGAGCCGCGGCACGAGCGCCTCGACGGCAGCTTTCACGCCGATGGTGCAGTAGACTTTCAGTTCGACCACGCCATCACTCCTCGTCGCTTGCTCTCGTCATTTGCGCGCCACGACCCAGGTGACGATCGGCCAGTTGGGATCGTTCTTCATCGCCAGCCTGTGGAACGGGTGCCACTTGGCGTTCGGCACCGCGGTGTAGCGCACGCCGTCGAGCTCGGCGATCCAGACGTCGAAACTGCCCCAGCCGCCGACCTCGATCGTTTCGGACCAGTCGCGGTGCAGGTGCTTCAGCGCGAACGGCGTGAACCGCCAGTAGTCGGCCGGCGCCTCGTGGATGGGATTGATGAAGCAGGTCGTGTGGATCGCCACACCGCCCGGCTTGAGCACGCGACGGCATTCCTCGACCGCGTCCTGCGGCGATCCCTCGACATGCTCGAGCACCTGGTCGGAGATCACGTAGTCGAACGACTCGTCGGGAAACTTGAGCGACAGCATGTTGTGCTCGGGATAGTCGGCCTGCACGATCTCCGACGGCGTGAACTCCATGATCTCGCAGACGTTGGACGACCGGCTGATCGACAGCACGCGGCCCGTCCGATCGGGCAGCTGCCGGCCGACCGCCTTCAGGCGATGATACATGTAGTAGCGCGACAGGTGCGGGCCGCGCTCGAGGCCTTTCATCGACGCGCGCCAGGCGATGTTGCGCAGCTTCCGGTAGAGATTCATCGCCGGTCCATTCTCTTGATTTTCAGCGGCCCAGAACCTGCCCGTCGAGCCGCAGGGCGCGGACGGTGGCGCTGCCGTCGCGGCGCACCGCGAGGTCGACCGTGACCGCGCCCGGCCGCTCGCGGATCAGCCGCTCGAGATCGGGCGCGCGGGTCTCCGACACGAAGAGGCGCACGCTTGCCGACCCCGAGTCGAGGGCGCCGGGAACGAACGTCGCCGCCGGCACGATGGACTTCCGCACGCGGCCGGAGATGACGAGCCGGCACCCGGTGCTGCCGTCCTCCGCATGCCAGTTCTCGATGAACCGCACCTTCGGCCGGGCCGCGTCGCCGGGCAGGACGCACAGCCCTCCCGCTGCATCGTGGGTGGGCGTCGTGTCCCAATCCCAGTCGAAGCGGCCGGTGAGATAGTGGCCGCGCAGGAGATCGCGCGGATCGACGCCGAGCACCGGCACGTTGACCGTCTGCGCGTCGGTGAAACGCAGTTCCTGCTCGCCGATCAGGGCCGCCAGCGCCAGGATCGGCAGGACCAGGGTGGCCACGACGGCGATGCCCAGCGTGCGCGTCATGGTGGCGCTCCGGTGGCCCGCCTCGGCACACGCCGCGTCAGGCGCCAGCCCGCCGCTGCAAGCAGGAGACAAAGCAGGCCGCCGCCCAGCAGGCCGAGGCCCGTCGCCGTCAGCCCGCCGATCGCCTCGAAGTAAAGGACCAACAGGCGCAGGCCGATCACCGTGAAGGCGAGGCCGAACAACCCGCGCCAGCCCGCGCGCGCGGCCACGGCGCCCAGGATCGCCCAGTAGACGATGAAGAGCAGCGCGTGGACGATCTCGCCGGTGCGCCGCTCGAGGCCGTGGGTGAGCAGGGCCGTCGTCCAGACGACGAAGCTCACGCCCAGCAGCACGGCGGCGAGACGCCGTTCGGCGGGTGTCCGTCCGTGCCAGAACGCACCGCCGGCCACCAGGGTCGCCACGGCCGCCACGACGATCGGACCGAGAGCGGCGCTATCGCCGCGGGCCAGCCCGTCGAAGCCGAAGCCCGCCACGAGGCTGCAGGCCGCGATCACTCCGGCGATGCCGAGTTTCAGCAACTGGTCGGCCTGGTGGCGGGCCGGCGGCCACAGGCGGCGCACGGCCGCGATCACGACCAGCCCGCACGCCGCCAGGTAGGTCTGCAGGGGCACGAAGAAGGCGCTGTCGAAGGTGTAGGGGTGCTGGTCCAGGACGCCCAGGCGCCCCAGCAGATGAAACACCGGATCGGCGGCCATGAACCAGGTCGTGACGGCGGCCAGCGCCCACAGGATGCCGGTGAGCCGCGTCAGCGCCGTCAGGGCAAGGAACGGCGTGCTGAGCGCCAGCCACAGCGCGAGCGCGCGCCACGGGGCGCTTTGCAATTGATAGACCTGGCCGATCACGGCGATGCCGCTCAGGACCAGGCTGAACAGCAGGAGGGCGGCCACCTCGCGCGGCCAGATGCGGCCGTGGCGCCACGCCACGAACACCGCCACCGCACAGAGCGCGTTGAGGGCGAGGTCGACGCCGAGCTTCAGCCCGTCGGAAATGCTTTCCCAGTTGGCGCCGACGATGGCCATGACGCCCAGCGCCATCGCGAGCGCGCCCATGCCGGCCACGGCCCACAGCCAGACCGGCCGGCGATGGCCGACTTCCCAGGCAAGGATGCGTTGGACGGCGGCCGGATCGATCAGCCCGGCCGCCTGCCATTTCCGCGCGTAGTGCTCGGCTATCACGGGCGACAGTGTTTACTGCTTCGCCCGCAAACGGAAGGCGAGAATCGCGGCCAGGACGGCGGCGCCGGCAAGGTTGACCGGCACGCTGCCGACATAGAGCCAGAGGACGAGGTAGGCCGACGACATGAGCAGCGTGATTGCCGTGACCCGTGCGCCGAAAGCCGTGAATTCCCCGAATGAAATCCGCTGGCCGTCCTTCTCGGCGAGACCCGTCACCGTGACGTTGGCCGAGGCGCCGATCAGCGTGCCGTTGCCGCCGAGGCAGGCGCCGAGCGCCAGCGCCCACCACAGGACCTGGCCGTCGGCCCCGGCATCGAGCCGGCCGAGCAGGCTGGCGACCAGCGGGATCGTCACCGCCGTGTAGGGGATGTTGTCGATCACCGCCGACAGGAGGCCCGACACCCACAGTACGATCACCGCGGCGACCAGAAGGGTGGCGTGGGGCGACAGGGCAAGCCCGCTCGAGACCTTGCCGATCGTCCAGGCCAGCGCCGAGGCAAGGCTGTCGACGAGGCCGGTGGCGACGGCGGCGCCGACGACGATGAAGAGGAACAGGAAGAACGCCAGCGTCGGCCACTCGATGTCGCGTTCCAGGATCGTCAGCACCCCGTGCCGGCGCTCGTCCCGGGTCGGTTGGTGTTCGCGCAGATAGTAGTAGTCCTGGGCCAGCAGGATCAGGGCGATGCCGATCACCGCCGGCACCGCCACGGGCATGTGCGTCAGCCCATGCGTCATGAAGCCCAGGAAGATCAGGATCGTGATCCAGCAGGTGGCGCGCAGCAGCGGGACATTGGTCAATTGCGCCCCGGCCGGCGCGGCGGCCTCGGCATGATCTGCATCGGCCGCCGCACCGATGTCGCCGGGATAGTAGCGCCGGGCGTACCAGACCAGCGCGACCATCATGAAGCCGCAGGGCACCGTCAGGTTGTAGATGAAGTCCATGAAGCCCAGGCCGGTCCGTGGATCGGCGCCGATCAGGACGTTCGGCGGATCGCCGATCAGTGTCGCCGTGCCGCCGATGTTGGCGGCCATGACCATGGGCAGGAGGAACGCCGAGGCGTTGATCTTCAGGCGGCGGGCCATTTCGGACGCCATCGGATAGGCGAAGATCACCGTCGTGACGTTGTCGAGGATCGCCGAGAGCACGCCGGTGAACCAGATGATGAGTCTGGCCGCCCGGCCGGGATTGCCGCGCGACCGCTCGAGGACGCGGTCGACCGCCCAGGGAAAGACGTTGGTCGTCTTGAGCACGCCGACCAGCGCCATCATCGAGAACAGCAGCAGGATGACGTTGAGATCGACGGCTTTCTGGGCGGCTTCGAAGGACAGCAGCCGGAACGGCGAGAAGTAGGAAATCAGCCAGATCAGGGCCACCGCGCCGATCGGGACGAGGACGCGATGGATGCGATCGGCCGAGAGCAGGGCGAACACGCCGACGAGGATCGCGGCCACGATGCCCTGCGAGATCGCGTCTCGCGTCGACTCGAAGCCGTGCATCAGGACAGGTACGTGGCGGAGACGCCGCCATCGACGATCAGCGTGTGGCCGTTCACATAGGCCGCGGCGGGCGAGGCGAGGAAGATCGCCGCACCCGCGATCTCGGCGGGGTTGGCCCAGCGTTTGGCCGGGCTGCGCTCGCGCTGGCGCTCGCCCATCGGCGAGGCGATCAGCTGCCGGTTGGTCTCGGTGGCGAAGAAGCCGGGCGACAAGGCGTTCGACGTGATGCCCTTGGCGCCGAACTCGGCGGCGAGCGCACGGGCGAGCGACGTGAGGCCGCCCTTGGCCGCCGTGTACGACGAGGCGTTGGGCACGGCGAGGTCGGCCACGATCGAGGTCACCAGGATCAGCCGGCCCCAGCCGCGCTCGATCATGCCGGGCACGAGTTGCCGCACCAGCGCATGGGCGGCCACCAGATCGACGTCGATCAGCCGGGCGAAGGCATCGGGGTCGATCTCGAGGAAGGGCCGGCGGTCGCGCTCGCCGACGTTGTGGATCAGGATGTCGATGGGCCCGGCGCGACCAACCTCGGCCTGCATCGTGGCGCGATCGGCCATGTCGAAGGCGAGCGCGCCGGCGGCGTGACCGGCGGCGGCGAGTTCGGCCAGCCGCGGCTCGAGCCGGCTGCGGTCGCGGCCGTGCAGCAGCACCCGGGCGCCGGCCTCGGCCAGACCCTTGGCCATCTCCCAGCCCAGCCCGCGGCCCGAGCCGGTGATCAGGGCCGTGCGGCCATTGAGCCGAAATTGATCGGGAAAGGTCGACATCGCTTTGGACTTAGCTTTGTATTGCCGAATGCTGCAACTGCCGAAAGTCATTGGTCATCGCGGGGCCGCCGCCTACGCGCCTGAAAACACTCTCGAATCGTTCCGGGAGGCGCGCCGCCGCGGCGCCCGATGGGTCGAAATCGACGTCAAGCTGACGTCGGATTCCGTGCCGATCCTGATGCACGATGCGTCCCTGAAGCGGACCACGGGGGTCGACCGGCGGGTGGCCGAGACCGCCGCCGCGGATCTGCCCGCAGACGTGCCGACCTTCGAGCAGGCGATCGCCTGTTTCCAGGAGCTCGGGCTGGGCTGCAACGTCGAGATCAAGCCCTGCGAGGGCCGCGAGGTCGAGACGGCGCGCGTGACGGTCGAGACACTCCGTCGCTGCTGGCCCGCCCAACTGCCGCCACCGCTGCTGTCGAGCTTCGCCGAAGCCTCCCTGACGGCGGCCCGGCAGTCGGCCCCCGAGTTCGACCGGGCGATCCTGCTGGGCGAGATCGGCGAGGATTGGCGGGGCCGCACCGAGGCGGTGGGCGCCAAAGGCGTCAACACCAACGGCAAGAAGCTCACCGCACCGCGCGCCGTGGAGATCCGCAAGGCCGGCTATGCACTCAGCGTCTACACCATCAACGACGGCGACGTGGCGCATGCCCTGGTCGGCATGGGCGTGGATTGCGTCATCACCGACGCCCCCGACGTGGTTTTGCGGGCCCTCGGCTGACCGTGGCGAGCAATTAAGGGGTTGCGCTCGCGGTGCAGTCTTGGTGGACTGTCACAGGACTGAAATATAAACGTCACATCGCAGTCTCGCATCCCGCCGATACAGAGACGGGGCTTTTCAGGGAGGTACTATAGACATGTCACGTATTCTGCTGTCGTCCGTTGCCGCCGTCGCCATGCTGGCGAGCGCGCAGGGCGCGTCTGCGCAGACCGAGATCCAGTGGTGGCACGCCATGGGCGGCAGCCTCGGCGACACGGTCAACGAGATCGCGGCCGGCTTCAACAAGACGCAATCCCAATTCAAGGTCGTGCCGGTCTACAAGGGCTCGTACACCGAGACCCTGACCGCCGCCGTTGCGGCGTTCCGTGCCAAGCAAGGTCCGCACATCGTGCAGGTCTTCGAGGTCGGCACCGCCAACATGATGGCCGCCAAGGGCGCGGTCTACCCGATCTACCAGCTCATGGCCGACGCCAAGGAGCCGTTCGATCCGAAGGCCTTCATCGGCCCGGTCTACGGCTACTATTCGACGACCGACGGCAAGCTGCTGTCGATGCCGTTCAACTCCTCGACCCCGGTGCTCTACTGGAACAAGGAGCTGATGACCAAGGCCGGTCTCGATCCCAACAAGCCGCCGACGACCTGGGCGGAAATGGGCGAGATGACCAAGAAGGGCGTCGCGGCGGGAGCCAAGTGCGGCTTCACCCCGCAGTGGCAGACCTGGACCCTGATCGAGAACTACGGCGCCTGGCACGACCTGCCGTTCGCCACCAAGTCCAACGGCTTCGGCGGCACCGACATCGAGCTGAAGTTCAACGATCCGGCACACGTGAAGTTCATCCAGATGCTGGCCGACTGGGGCAAGGACAAGCGGTTCGTCTACGGCGGCCGTGAAGGCAAGTCGACGGCCCTCTTCACCGCCGGCGACTGCATGTTCCACATCGCCTCGTCGGGCAGCGCCGCGGCGATCGACAAGGCGCTCGGCCAGGACAAGGTCGGCATCGCCATGATGCCGTACTCGCCGGACGTCCGCGCCAAGCCGCAGAACTCCATCATCGGCGGTGCCACCCTGTGGGTCCTGCAGGGCCGGCCGAAGGCCGACTATGTCGGCGTCGCCAAGTTCATGACCTACCTGTCCAGCACCCCGGTGCAGGCCAAGTGGCACCAGGAGACCGGCTACGTGCCGATCACCCTGGCCGCCGCCAAGGCGACCGAGGAGTCGGGCTTCTACAAGAAGTTCCCGGGCCGCGACATCGCGGTGAAGGAGCTCACGCTGAACCCGCCGACGGAGAACTCGAAGGGCCTGCGCATCGGCAACTTCGTGCAGATCCGCGACGTCGAGGACGAGGAGCTGGAATCGGTGTGGTCGGGCAAGAAGGACGCCAAGGCCGCGCTCGACGAGTCGGTGAAGCGCGGCAACGAGCTGCTGCGCAAGTTCGAAGCCGCCAACAAGTAAGGCTGAGAGAGGCCCTTCCCGCGCGGGGAGGGCCTTTTCCTTCGCATGGAAAAGCGCGTCACCTTCAACAACCGTCTGCTGCCCTACCTGCTGCTTGCGCCGCAGATGGCCATCACGCTGATCTTCTTCTTCTGGCCCTCCGCCCAGGCGGTCTGGCAGTCGCTGGTCACCGAGGATGCGTTCGGCGGCAACACCAAGTTCGTCTGGTTCCAGAACTTCACCAGCCTGCTGAGCGACCCGAACTACTACGACTCGGCGCGCCTGACGGTGATGTTCAGCGCCCTGGTCGCCGCCATCGGGCTCGCCATCTCGCTGCTGCTGGCCGTCATGGCCGACCGCGTGCTGCGCGGCGCCACGCTCTACAAGGCCATCCTGGTGTGGCCTTATGCCGTGGCGCCCGCCGTCGCCGGCGTCCTGTTCGGCTTCCTGTTCAATCCCTCGGTCGGCATCGTGGCCTGGCTGCTGCAGCACATCGGCATCGAGTTCAACTACGTGATCAACGGCAATCAGGCGCTGCTCCTGATCGTCTTCGCCTCGGTGTGGAACCAGGTGAGCTACAACTTCCTGTTCTTCCTGGCCGGCCTCCAGTCGATCCCGAAGTCGCTGATCGAGGCCGCCGCCATCGACGGCGCGGGCCCCGGCCGGCGCTTCTGGGACATCGCCTTCCCGCTGCTCTCGCCGACCGGCTTCTTCCTGCTGGTGATCAACGTGATCTATAGCTTCGTCGGCACGTTCGGCGTGGTGGCCTCGCTCACCCAGGGCGGCCCCGGCCAGTCGACCAATATCCTTGTCTACAAGGTGTTCAACGACGGCTTCCGCGGCCAGGACCTCGGCGGCTCGTCGGCGCAGTCGGTCATCCTGATCGTGGCCTTGGTGCTGCTCACCTTCGTGCAGTTCCGCTTCATCGAACGCCGGGTGCACTACTGATGCCCAGACCCATGATGCCAAGCCTCACATGGTAGAGAACCGCCCCTGGCTGTCGGTGCTCAGCCATTTCGTTCTGATCCTCGGGGTGATCGTCATCGCCTTTCCGCTGTGGATGACCTTCGTCGCCTCGACCCACGACCAGACGACGATGCTGCAGTCGCCCATCCCGCTATGGCCGGGAACGCACCTTTGGGAGAACTACAAACTCGTCCTCACCGAGGGCTACAACAACCGCCCCGGCAGCGTGCCGCTCTACATCACGCTCACCAACAGCATGGTGATGGCGCTGGGCGTGGCGATCGGCAAGATCGTGATCTCGATCATCGCCGCCTTCGCCATCGTCTATTTCCGCTTCCCGTTCCGCATGGCCTTCTTCTGGGCGATCTTCGTCACCCTGATGCTCCCCGTCGAGGTCAGGATCGTGCCGACCTACGGCGTCGTCGCCAACCTCGGCATGCTCGATTCCTACGGCGGCCTGATCATCCCGCTGATCGCTTCGGCGACCGCGACCTTCCTGTTCCGGCAGTTCTTCCTGTCGGTGCCCGACGAGCTGGCCGAGGCCGCGCGGGTCGACGGCGCGTCGCCGATGCGCTTCTTCTGGGACATCCTGCTGCCGATGAGCCGCACCTCGATCGCCGCGCTCTTCGTCATCCAGTTCATCTACGGCTGGAACCAGTATCTGTGGCCGCTGCTGATCACGACCAAGGAAAACTTCTACACCGTGGTCATGACGGTCTCGCGCCAGGCCAACGTGGTCGATGCGGTGCCGGCGTGGAACCTGCTGATGGCGATGGCGATGCTCGCCATGCTGCCGCCGGTGCTGGTCGTCGTTTTCATGCAGCGCCAGTTCGTGCGCGGCCTCGTCGAGACGGAGAAGTAAGGCCATGGCGCAAGTTCACCTGCGCGGCGTCAAGAAGACCTACGACAACAAGGTCGCGGTCATCCACGGCATCGACGTCGAGGTCGCCAACGGCGAGTTCATCGTCATCGTCGGACCCTCGGGCTGCGGCAAGTCCACCCTGCTGCGCATGGTGGCGGGGCTGGAGAAGATCACCGGCGGCGAGGTCTCGATCGGCGACCGCGTGGTCAACAACCTGGAACCCAAGGACCGCGACATCGCCATGGTGTTCCAGAACTACGCGCTCTATCCGCACATGAGCGTGTACGACAACATGGCGTACGGCCTGAAGATCCGGAAGCTGGCGAAGGACGACATCGAGCGCCGGGTCCAGAAGGCCGCCAAGATCCTCGAGCTCGGTGCGCTGCTGCAGCGCCTGCCGCGCCAGCTCTCCGGCGGCCAGCGCCAGAGGGTCGCCATGGGCCGCGCCATCGTGCGCGAGCCGGCGGTGTTCCTGTTCGACGAGCCGCTCTCCAACCTCGACGCCAAGCTGCGCGTGCAGATGCGGCTCGAGATCAAGCGCCTGCAGCGCGAGCTCGCCGTCACCTCGATCTACGTGACGCACGACCAGGTCGAGGCGATGACCTTGGCCGACCGGCTGATCGTGATGAACGCCGGCGTCGCCGACCAGATCGGCACGCCGATGGACGTCTACGACAAGCCGGCCTCGGTGTTCGTGGCGGGCTTCATCGGCTCGCCGGCCATGAATTTCCTCGCCGGCAAGGTCGTCGACGGCCGCCAGGCGGTCGACCTGACGGGGCTGGGTGGCGCCAGGGTGAGCCTGCCGCTCGCCACGCCCACGTCGGCCGCGGCCGGCGCGCCGGTGACGGTCGGCCTCAGGCCCGAGCACCTGACGCCGTTCGCCAACGGCCCACTCGAAATGGAGATCGAGCTGGCCGAGCCGCTGGGCGCCGACACCTTGCTGCACGGCCGCTTCGGCGGCGCGCCCGAACTGGTGACGATCCGCCAGTCCGGCCACGTGATCGCCAAGCCGGGCGAGAAGCGGCGCTTCAACATCGAGGCGCGCAACCTCCACCTCTTCGATCCGCAAGGCGGCAAGCGCATCGCCGACGCGTGAGCCGGCGCCGATGAAGAACGCGGCGGGCGCGCTTTCCGACGTCACCACGGGCCTCTACATCATCACCGCGACCTGCGGGATCATCGACGCCGTCTGCTTCCTGGCGCTGGGCGGCGTCTTCGCCGAGATGATGACCGGCAACCTGCTGCTGATGTCGCTCTCGATCGGCACCGGCGGCGCGCTGGGCGACACCGCGCGCTACCTGCCGGCGATGCTGGCCTTCATGTGCGGCGCGCTCCTGGGCGGCAGGTTGCTGCGCGGGCCGCACAAGCTGCGCGAGCGCCGCATCGGCTTCGCCGTCGAAGGGCTGGTGATCGTGGCCGCGACCCTGGTGACCTGGCGGATGGCACCCGATGCCGTGAACCTGGCCGGCCACATCGTCGTCGTCATGCTGGCCTTCGCCATGGGCATCCAGAACGCGATGGTGCGCACCCACGGCATCGCCGACCTCGCCACCAACGTCATGACGGTCACTTTCACCGCCGTCATCGCCGATTCGCGGCTGGCCGGCGGCGACAACCACAACTGGCGCCGCCGCGGCCTGTCGATCGGCCTGTTCTGCGCCGGCGCCGCCATCGGCGCGTTCCTCGCGCAGTTCGGCGTGGTCTGGCCGCTCGCGCTCACCAGCCTGCTCTTCGCCGTGGCCATGATCCCGCTGACCTTCGGCCGTCACCCCACCCAGAAGGCCCCGACCGCGCCATGATCCTCGCGACCTACAACATCCACTACGGAGTCGGCGCCGATGGCGGCTACGACATGATGCGCATCGCCGATGCCCTGGCGGATGCCGACATCGCCTGCCTCCAGGAGGTGACGCGCGGCTTTCCCGACAACGCCTACGCCGACCAGACCGCCTGTATCGGCAAGCGGCTGAACCGCTACTACCGCTTCCACGGACCGATGGAGGCCGACGCCTCGACCGTCGCCGCCGACGGCACGATCACCAGCCGCCGCCGCAGCTTCGGCAACGCCATCGTCTCGCGCTGGCCGATCCTGTGGTCGCGCGGCGTGATGCTGCCCAAGACGCGCCTGACCGACCGCTTCGATCTGCAGCGCGGCTACATCGAGGCCGTGGTCGACGTGCCGTCGGGTCCGCTGCGGGTCTATTGCACGCACCTCAGCCACCTCGCGCCGGCGCAGCGCCAGCCGCAGGTCGAGGCGCTGCTGGCGGCCGTCGGGTCCGCTGCCGCTGTCGGCGCGACCTGGGATGGCGTGCCACCGCAGACTTTCATGTTCCAGGAGACGGCGCTGCCAGTGCCCGGGCCGGCCATCGTCGCGGGTGATTTCAACTTCACGCCGCAGCATCCCGAGTATCCCGTCGCCACCGCGGCGCTTGCGGATGCCTGGCACGCGGCGGGCAATCCGGAGGACGGGGTCGAGAGCTTTCGCGGGGAGGGCCGCATCGACCATGTGTTCGTCACGCGCGATCTGGCCGCGCGGGTGAAGCGCGCATGGATCGACCGTGCCGTCGCCGCCTCGGACCACTGGCCGGTGTTTGTGGAATTCGATCTCCAGGCCGCAAGTTCAAGCGG
>Ga0070681_10005027_pt1 | contig 12748 bp, 12 predicted proteins | sample KBSC83BmetaG_FD_65650 | JGI IMG/M metagenome (GOLD analysis project Ga0070681, IMG submission 65650) | Corn rhizosphere microbial communities from Kellogg Biological Station, Michigan, USA - KBS C8-3B metaG | ecosystem: Host-associated > Plants > Roots > Rhizosphere | place: USA: Michigan... | reverse complement strand
CATCTCGACGTTGTAGGCCTCGCCGGAGAAGATCAGCAGCGACTTGTTCTGTGCCTTCCACCCGAATCTCGCGATGGTGCCGTCGTTGCCGTTGTTGTTGCTCTGGCCTGTGACGGTTCGCCCTATCACCTGGAAGTTGGCACGCCCGCGGATGCCGAGCGACCCCTTCGCTGCGGCGTTCGCCGTGACGTTCGCGAGAATCGCCGCATCCGGGATCTGTTCGATCAGACCCGCCCCGAACGTCGGGGTCGGAATCCGGAAGATGACGTTGTGATTCGCAACCTGAGTCTCGAAGTCGTCTTGCTTCAACGAGCACCCTTGCGCGCCACCCCGGCCGCTGATCGTGAACAGCGCATGCACGCCACCATCTGGCGTGCCGTCCGCGTTCTTGACGAAACGCGCTTCGCGCACGGGGCCGTTCGGCGACAGGAACGACGGCACCGTATCGCGCCCTAGTGTGGCGAACGCCACCTGCGGATTCACGGCGGGACTCGTTCCGCCGATTGCGGGTTGCGAATGACAGCCGCCGCAGCTGTCAAGATTCATGCGCGGCCCGATGCCGGCCCCCACTTCCTCCGCTTCCGCGAAGTCCTCCCTGCCGGCAACGAAGTATTCGTTTTGCTGTGCGGTGAGGCCGGGCAGCGCTGCGCCCGCGCCAGCGTCGCCGCTTCGCACACCGGGATCGTGCGCGCTCTGCGACTGCGACGAAATTGTCACTTGGAGGGCCACCAGGCTGACGACGCCGAGTACGAGCACCCACGACATCGATCGGCTACGCACAGCTTTCCCGACTCGAGCTGATTGGCTCGCTTTCACGTACCCCTCCTGGACTGGAAGCTGGTGTGGAATTGTTGAGAGTTGAGAGAGCGCTGAGGCGCTGAGCAAAAGGCTCGCCACGCTCGAGAAAACGTAGTGTTTACGAGCGCTTCCGCGATACAGCTGTTTCAATCGCGGGTGTGTCGTCGCGAAATCGGACGGGAGCTTTCCGCCGTCCTTACACGGTAAACACTACGCGATGCCGGCTCCCACTCGAACCATCGCCGAAAAACATCGAATAGTCACTGGAGCGCGCATGTGTAAATGTTGCAGAGCCATGTTCAAAAACTGACAGGCATCGCTATACACTCAGAACCCGTTCCACTCCGGCTGCGACATGCAGGAGTTGATCGGTTTGTCCGCGTGTGCCGACCAACTGCAGGCCGCAGGGAAGTCCCTGCGATGTCTTTCCGCACGGCAGCGAAATGGCTGGATGCCCGGTGATATTGAAGAGTTGGGTGAGCCGCAGTGTGATATTCCGAATCGGTTCCTTCGACCCGTTGAGATCGACCGTGGCCGTTCCGATCGTGAATGCCGGAATTGGGACGGTGGGGAGCAGCAAGGCGTCGTAGCCCGAAAGAGCCGCGTCGACCTCCCGGCGCAGCACTTCGCGTCCTTCGAGCGCGCGTGTGTAATCTTCGGCCAGCACGTAGCGCGCCATTTCGAGCCGCAGACGCACGGCCGGCGTATAGCGCGCGGGCATCGTTTCGAGCGCTGCCGCGTGATAGGGTGCAGCGTCGCCAAACACAATGTGCACGTAGATTGTGGCGATAAAGCGCGCGTTTGGAATCTCCACATCGTGAATCGTTGCGCCGGCTGAGCGAAGTGCGTCGACCGACGACTCGAACGACCGTCGAACCTCAGGATCCAGCAGATCACAAAAGTACTTGCGCGGGATGCCAAAGCGCAGCTGACGGATCGCTGACGGCGCGAGTGGCCGCAGGACGGTGTCGCCTCGCAGGGCGTGAAAGAAATGCCAGGCGTCGGCGACGGTCGACGTGAGCGGGCCGACGTGATCGAGTGTCCGCGACAACGGCACGACGCCTTCCGCCGGAATCTCGCCGTACGTGGGCTTGAGCCCCACCGTTCCGCAAATGGCCGCCGGAATGCGAATCGATCCGCCGGTGTCGGTCCCGAGTGTCGCCAGCGCCATGCCTGCGGCAAGGCTTGCTGCGGATCCGCCGCTCGACCCTCCGGGCGATCGCGTTGGATCCAGTGGGTGTCGTGCCGGGCCGTAGGCGGAATCCTCGTTGGTCGTGCCGAAGGCGAACTCGTGCAGGTTGGTCTTCCCGATCAGGACCGCACCGGCACGTCGCAGCCGCGCAATCGCGACGGCATCAGACCCGGCGACATGCCCGTCGCGGACGTGCGAGGCGGCAGTTGTCGGCGTGTCGGTGATGTCGAAGAGATCTTTGATGGAGATGGGCACGCCGTGAAGCGGTCCGCGATCGAGACCAGCGTCCAGCTCTTCGTCAGCACGCCGTGCGTCGCGACGCGCCTCATCGGCCATGACGAAGATAAAGGCGTTCAGCCGCGGATCCTCGGTCCGGATTCGCTCGAGACACTGCTCGAGCACGCCAACGGCTGTGATCTGCTTCGACCGAATCTGCCGGGCGAATTCCTCAATGGTCAAAGTCTTCACCAGGGTCGGGGAGATCGTTTGCGCTGCCGCCGAAGCCAGCGCTGCGGAGAAGAGTCGTGGATTGGGCCAGCCCTTCGAGAAGCGGCTTGAGCTCGGGCAAGCCTCGACGTTCGGCGTCAGCGATGGCGGCTTGTAACCAGTCTTGGATAGTCATAGGTCGTCTCACAGTGCGCCTGAAGGGGCCCCGCGTATAGCAGTAAGCGCCACCTGTGGGACGTGGCGTCCGGCTTCAGCCGGACTTCACCGCTTCACCGATATCGCGACACCGTCCCGCAGCGGCACCGTGGCCGTAATCAATTGCGGGTGCGCGTTCAGGCGTTCATTGTAATCAGCAATCGCCTTGGTGTCGGAACTGTCGCGCTGTGGCCGCTCCACGAAACCAGGAACGACCTCGCCGTCCCACAACACGTTATCGGTCACGAGCAGTCCGCCCGGCCGCAGCAGGCCCACAAGTTTGTCGAGCAGCGTCAGGTACAGCGGCTTGCTGCCGTCCTGAAAAATGAAATCGAATGGACCGGCGACCTTCGAAATCGTCACCTGCGCGTCGCCGATCAGGATGCCGACGCGATCCGCAAGGCCGGCGCGCTCGAAATTGGCCCGCGCCACGCGCGCGCGTTCGGGATCTTTCTCCATGGTGAAAAGCATGCCGCCTGGCGGCAGCGCGCCGGCCAGCCAGATGCCCGAGTAGCCGATGGCGGTACCGATTTCCAGAATCCGTTTCGCGCCCACCGACCGGGCCAGCACCCGCAGCAGGGCCCCGACTTCGGCGTCGACGAGCGGCAGATTGTGTTTCTCGCCCTCGCGGGCGACATCATCGAGCACTGCATCACGTGCGTGATTGAGTCGGGCTAGATAGCGTTCAACGGCATCGGGAACAATCTGGCTCATAATCATCTACTCGCGCTCTGGGTTTCTGGTTGGGTTTCACGTTCTGCTTCTGCGTTCCCGGAACGAGAGGCCGAACGCAGAACCAGAAACCAGGAACCGAACGAGGTTCTCGAAATTCTAATGCGACAGACCAAGATTATTGCGACCGTCGGGCCAGCGTCCGACACCGACGCGGTGCTTGACGCCCTCATTGCCGCAGGGGTCGACATCGTCCGGCTCAACTTTTCCCATGGCACTCACCAAACACACGCGGCCACGTACGCGCGCGTACGTGAGGCGGCGAGACGTGCTCAACGGGAGATTGCGGTCCTGCAGGATCTTGGCGGACCGAAAATTCGTACCGGTCCCGTCGAAGGCGGCCGGCCCATCCATCTCGAGTCTGGCCGCCTCCTTCGGATTGCCACCGGCGAATTTCCTGGAAACGCCGAACGGATCTCGACGACATTCGGCGGGCTCGCCTCCGGCGTGCATGCCGGCGATCGCCTGTTGTTGTCGGACGGCACGATCGAACTGCGAGTCGATTCCACCGACGGCAAGGAAATTGTCACCACAGTCCTCGAGGGCGGTCTTCTGGGCGGTCATAAAGGCATCAACGCGCCCGGTATCCCGCTGCCGGCCTCAGCGATGACGATGAAGGACGGTGACGACCTGGCGTTCGGCCTGTCGCTGGGCGTCGATATGATTGCGATCAGCTTTGTGCAGGGCCCCGGCGACATTCAGGTCGCCCGCGCACTTGCCACGAAGTGGGACGCTCCCGACATTCCCATCATCGCCAAGATCGAACGGCCGCAAGCTGTGGAGCATCTCGATGCCATTCTCGAATGCGTTGACGGTGTGATGATTGCCCGCGGCGATCTCGGGCTGGAGATGCCGCTCGAAAAAGTACCGCGCGTGCAGAAGGACGTGACGCGCCGCGCTCGTGCTGCCAAAATTCCGGTGATCCTGGCGACCCAGGTGCTCGAGTCGATGACGACGGAGGGCCGCCCGACCCGCGCAGAAGTAAGCGACGCCGCCAATGCTGTCGACGATGGGGTGGACGCAATCATGCTGGCGGCGGAAACCGCATCGGGCGCCTTCCCGGTCAAGGCTGTCCAGACGCTGGATTTGATCATCAGGACCGCTGAGGGCGACAGGTCTCAACCGGGCACGATCGTGTTCAAGCAGCCCGCCGATCACGATCATGCTCAGGCGATTTGTGAAGCAGCGGTCACGCTGGCCGAACATGGCGAGGCGCATGCGATCATCGCGGTCACCCGTGGCGGCAAGACCGCGAACCGGTTGTCGGCGTTGCGCCCGTGCGTGCCGATCCTCGCGATGACTGAAAGCGTTCAAATGGCCAGACGGCTGCTGCTGCATTGGGGCGTGATTCCGATCGCGAGCAGCATCGTGCGCAATGTGGATTCGGTCGGCACGCTGATCGGACGGCAGCTGGTGGATCAAGGATTCGTTCCGGACGGCGCGCTCGTGGTGCTGGCAAGCGTCAGCGCGGATCTGGGTCGCGTGGACGCCAACTATCTCAAGATTCAACGACTGTGACGTTTCGTACTATTCCCGTCGACGTGTTGCTCACGCATTCGCTCAAAGCGGCGATCATCATCGTCGTCGCGCTGGTCGTTGTGCGCGCGGCCAGCGTCGTCATCGCCAGACTCGAGCATCGATTGGGGCAGGCGCAGGGCGAACGCGATCTCGAATGGCGACGCCGAGCGAGCACGCTCGGCGGGATCCTCACGCGTCTGGTGACGGTCACGGTGTGGTTCCTCGCGGCGTTGATGCTGCTGCGGGAAGCGTCGATCGACGTGGTGCCGATTCTGACCGGCGCCGGTATCGCGGGCCTGGCGATTGGATTCGGCGCACAGAACCTCGTTCGCGATGTCATCTCCGGGTTTTTCATGATTCTCGAGGATCAGGTTCGCGTTGGCGACCTCGCGCGAATCAACGGTGTGACCGGCGCCATCGAGCAGGTCAATCTTCGCACGATCGTGATGCGCGACGGCGAGGGCGCGGTCCACGTGTTTCCCAACGGAACGGTCACGGCGCTGGCGAACTTGAGCAAGCAGTTTGCAAATGCGATCGTCGATTTGCGTGTGGCCTACAGCGAGAATCTCGATACGGTGTTCGCGGTGATTCGCGACGCCGGCAAGTCGATGGAAGACGATCGCGCGTGGGCACCGCTGCTGCTCTCGTCGATTGACATCGTCGGTGTGGAATCAATCGCCGATGGATTTGCGCTGGTGCGGGCCAAATTCAAAACGGAGCCGCTCAATCAGGGCGCGGTCGCCAACGAATTGCGGCGACGGTTGATGACGAGACTCGCCGCGCGTGGCGTCTCGCCCTACGTGCCGCCACCGGCCGCGGTGCCGTCGCGGCCGGCGAACACGGGGACGGCCTAAAGGTCGTTCCTGCGTCTTGATTCAACGCATTGATCCGTAGGGGACTCCCTTTAGGGAGTCCCGCGACAAACCAATGAACAGCTATCACTTCGTCACCGAGTGGCAAGTCGAAGCCACATGCGGAGAAGTTGCCGATATCATCGGCGATCCCACCGGCCTCGTTCGCTGGTGGCCCGCGGTGTATCTCCACGCCGAGCAGCTTGAACCACCGAAGCCGTCTGGAACCGGCCGGCGCATGCGCGTATGGACGAAGGGCTGGCTTCCGTACACGCTTCGCTGGGAGTTCATCGTCACCAAGTCGCGTTATCCATTCGGGTTCACGATCGAGGCGACTGGCGATTTCGTCGGCCGGGGCGAATGGACATTCGTCCAGGAGGGTGCGATCGTCAAGATCACCTATGACTGGAGCATCCTGGCAGAGAAGCCGCTGTTGAAATTCTTCACGCCGATCCTTCGTCCGGTTTTCGAGGCGAATCACCGATGGGCGATGGCGCAAGGCGAGGTCAGCCTGAAACTCGAGCTCGCGCGCCGGCGGGCGACCAGTGACGCTGCCCGCGCCGCAATCCCGCCACCGCCAGCGGCAACGACGTTTGCGGCCGTTGGGCTCATCGGTGGCGCCGCGGCGGTTGGCGGCACGATGGCGTATTTGCTGGCGCGTGCGCGTCGAAAGAGGCGCTGACCAGACGAAGGCGGAGTTGGCGATGCAGCCAATTCCTTTCCGCCGACGACAGCACACGGAGCTGCGTCGGCGAGGCGCCGACCCAGCGGCCGAGAGCGCCGTACAAGTCCTTCTTGCTGCGATATCCCACTTCCATCGCAATGGCTTCGACCTTCGCCGATGTGTCAAACAGTGCGACCGCGCTCGCGACCCGCACCAGATGAAGATATTCGCCAGGCCGCACGCCGAAGGCTCGTTCGAATTGTGTGCTGAGGCGAGCAGGGTTGAGGCGGACGTGCCGCGCCAGCTCGTTGAGCGTCCACGCATGTAAGGCATCATTTCGCATGACGGCTGCCGCGTCGTGCGCCGGCGCCGGCGAATGCGCCGTGGCGACTTGCGCCAGGAATCGATCAAGGCAGGTTCGGACGAACGCAGGGATTCCCGTCGCTCCGGGGCACGCGAGGGCTTGGGCGCAGTCGCCTGACGCCGCTTCACACCTGCATCCATCAACGGGTTGACGATGATGGGCACGTGCGATGGCGGCGCGAGTGGACTGCAGCATTGCCAGCGCAAAGACGGCCCAGTGCAGCCGATTCGACGGCAGCTCGATTTGTTCGACGAATTGGCGTAAGAGCGGAGCGATATCAGGAAGATCAGCGAAGTCGAGGTCGTCCTGAAGCGCCCCGACACGCGCGTCGAGTTGCGCTAACCAATCTGCACGCACGGAGACATCGTAGGGCGGCGATTGCGTGTGAGGGCACGCATGGTTGTCGTCGCCGCACTTTCTGTGCAACCGAGCCTCCGATCTCTGGTGGCGACTGGGGTTCCGCGTAGTGTTCGTTCCCAATCAATCGCATTGACGCGCGTTCGCCATTTATTTAGGAACCGGTTTCATCTTCGGGATTCGCAGTCGCTGCTGTAGAACTGATTGCGGGAGGTGCATTCGCGAACGGAGAGTCTATGAATGCACGGATCCCTTGCAGGAACGAGCGGGAGAAAACGCGCTCGAAATGGCGCAGCGTGCACGTGGGCGCCTTGGCCCTCGGTGCGTTTGTGCTGGGTATCGCGCCTGGCTTCGACAGCGTTCCGGTTGCCCACGCCGCGATCGCGGGCTGGTGCGCCGCCAGCCTGCGGCCAGCCGACATCTGGAACACGCTCACGGTCGATATGAGCGTCACGCGTCAGCGTGTGACGAGCGCTGGCACTCCGCTCGGTGCTCCTTCGCCCAATGCGACGTACCGGATCGAACGGTCGTCGCGAAGTGGAAGCTGGAAGACCGTCGTGACGGTGCTGTCGGTGGACCGCCTTCCCATGTATTCATTCAGTGGCGCTCTGACGTCGCCAAAACCGATCCCGGTTGCGCGGATTGAGGATGATGAGAACGGAACGCCGGTGCGAGCGTACGGCGCAGATGGGGCGCTGATCACGCCGACGTTGCTTGCCAACACCAGCAACCCCACCAACATGGCTCGCTCGACTGGGCAGCAATGGCTCGATGCGTTTGTCGCCTCGCCGACCAGGAAGACCGCGCGGCAACAGGCATTCGAGCGGATCTATGGGAAGGCGACGAAAGCCGGCACCCTGAATAAATATGCCAGAACCGTCACGAACGGTTCGGACGAAGTGCTTGTCGATCCGAAGACGGTAGTTCCTGTCGAAGCGAACGCATTGCGGAACGGCAAGCGTCTGGGCCACAGGACATTTGCATACGGACCAGCGCCAGATTCGGCGCTCGTGCGCACGAATGTCCATGCGGACACGGTCACAGCCGCCGACACCGGCGACCGTGCCATCGTCGACACCACGTTCTCGAACGTGTGTCTCGAGTTGAGGAGGTAACCGTGCACCGTAACTTCCTCGCTTTCGGTATGGTCGTCGCACTGGCAGTGCCGTCAATGGCCTCGGCCGAAGATCGGCCCACGGTTTTCATTCACGGGCTTGGGTCGAGCTCGCATACGTGGGATCCGGCCGTGAGCGATCTCACTCCGCTGCTCGCGATCCAACCGTATCAAGTCGATCTCGATTGGCGAGCGTTTTACGAAACGCAAGCGGGCCAAGTTCAGCAGCAGGTTGGGAATCTGCCCAGCGATGTCATTGCCGTCGGCCACAGTAACGGCGGCGTGATCGCACGCCAATGGAGTCGCACCCGCGATGTCGGAACGATCATTACGCTGGGCTCGCCAAACCAGGGTGCGCCCTTCATCGATCACTTGTTCGAGTGGTTCGCGTTTCTCGACAACGTGCTCGATCGCATGGCGCGGATCAGCGCCGCCTTCAGCGTAACCAACCACGATGTCTGGTGGTGGCTTCCGGCACAGTGGGGTGATCGATTTATTACCGCCACAGATATTTGGAACACTGCGGGCAACGGCCTCATCTCGCTTGGATTCGATTACACGCTGCCGGTCATGCCCGAGATGCGTGTGTTCTCGTCCTACATGCAGAATCTGAATTCGCAGGCGAGCCGCGATAGCGAGGCGTCGCACGTGGGCAACCGTGTCGCGCTCCTGAACGTCGCTCGCGATTTTTACGTGGGCGGACCGTTTCGAATCCTGGACTCCGGTAACTACGTCGCGTGGGACAACACGATCTTCATCACGGGCGTTGCCCTCGATGGGCTGGCCGGCATCATTCGGGTAACCGCGGATGTTCAGGATCAGGCCGCATTCGATCTGGCCGACGAAGTGAGTTTTCTGGCCGAGTGGTTCCTGCAGTTCGATGAGTTCTGGTGCCGAACCGTGTCAGACCCCTCGCCTTATCCCATTGGTAAGTGCTACGAGCACGACGGGATCGTTCCTGCCTGGAGCCAGGCATACGACGTGCCGCGCCTCCAGTTCATTCTTCGAGCGGATGGTCCGGTTCACACCGGCGAAACCGCCGATAGCCACGATCAGCTCTATCAGGCGCTAACCACGATTGCTCGTGTGGCTGCGCGGGAAGCGGTTCTGCCGCCGTCAGATCCCCCGCCCGGCTCGAGTGTTCCACCGTCTTCGAGTCCTCCTCCGTCGGATCCGCCCCCACCGGCACCGGCCCCGACCGGGCGCTACAAGTTGGTCAACTCGGAGTGCATATGGGACCCGTATGATTCGGGCCCGGACCAGTGTTCGCCGCTGCCGCCACCTGGCCGCTACAAGTTCGACGGGGCTGGGGTGTGTTATTGGGAGCCGAACGATTACCCGCCTGATCAGTGTTCACCGCCCCCTCCACCAACCGGTCGGTACAAGCTCGATGGCAATGGTGGTTGTTACTGGGATTCAAACGACAGCGGCCCCGACCAATGCGTACCCTGATTGCAGCTGTCCTCCTGGTCATTCAGAGTGCAGGTGAACCCGTAGTGCCACACGTGGTGTGGCACGTGGAAGGTGGCGGACATGGTCGACCCGCGATCGATGGCGGTTCTGTGTACTTCCTCTCCAATCGCCACGAAGTTGTCGCGCTCGACGCGACCAGAGGCACTGAGCGGTGGCGTCAGAACACGAACGAGCCCGGGGCGACGACCGAAGGATCAGCGGTCGTCGTCGCCGGACCGGTTGTCGTGGCCGGTGATTACAACCTCGTGGCCTTCGACCGCATAACCGGAGCATTCCGATGGCGGTTCGTCCCCGCCGTCGGATTCGCGCCCGGCATTTATCTTGGGGATGTCAGTCGTGGGCTGGTGTTCGCGGGATCACCGGCGGGACGCGTGTACGCAGTGTCATCGTTATCCGGCGAACTGATCTGGTCCTCGGTGGTTGCAGCGGATGGCCGAACCACGGTGTTTCAACCGGCCACGGATGGGACCGATCTCGTCGCCGGTTACACCACGTTCATGTCGCCGCAGATCGGTGGTGTGGTCGTGTTCGATCCGGTCACGGGAAAGGAGCGATGGCGTGCCAGCTTTCCTCAGGCGCAGGATCCACAAATCGGCACCGGGTCCACCGGCAATCCGATTCTGGTCGCCGGCCTGGTGATCGCATCGAGTGGCGATGGCACCGTCTACGCGTTCGATCGCACAGACGGTTCGATCCGGTGGACGATTCCACCTATCCCTGGTCTGCCACCGATTCTTCAAGGACCAGTTCCGCTGCCGGACTCTTCGGGCCGCGATTATCGGCCGCTGGCGAGCAACGGTCGCACGCTCTTCGCAGGGTCGCTGAAGGGGCCCGTGATCGCGTATGACATTGCCACACGGAGAGAGAAATGGCGGTACGACGATCCTCACAGCGGATCCGTCTCATTCGGGCTCATCTGCGACGACCGATATGTGTATGCGCCATACGCATCAGGGCATCATGTGGCGCTGGATCAGTTGAATGGCAAGGAACGATGGAAGACACCTGACGCGCGCGACGGATTCGTCTGGATGGCCAATGCGATAGATGGATTCGTCTACCTGGCGGGTGGACACGGAGGGTTCGTTGCGCTTGATCGCTGAGAGACAGGCCACAGAAACCAGCGCCGGGCTGGCGATGTTGTTGGTGACGTTGATCAGCGCCGGTGCCGCCTGTTCCAAAACGCCCAATCCGTCGGCCCCTGATCCGTCCCGAAGTCCATACATCGGAAAATGGACGGGGGTGGTCACAAGCGAACTCATCGGACACGGAGACGCAACGATCGTCTTCGACGCCGGCTTCAAAACCCCTGCGGTGATTCAAGTCACCGGCCATTGGAATTTTGAATTTGCAGACCAGAGATTCAGTGCAACGGGAACGGTTTCAGGATCGTCGCTGACAAACGCGGATCTATTCGTGCTCGCGTTCTCGAGCGCAACGGTCCCATGTCCAGGCGCGAACGATGGCACCGATGTCAAGGGTCGATCGGCGACCGTGACGGTCATGGGAAACCGAATGCAGGGCACCTACATCGCGAACGGATGTCCTGGCGGGACGATCGATCTGACGCGAGACTGACCACGCGTGGTGGCGGGCCATGCGGCCCGCTCACCATCGAACCGAGCGATTACTTGGCGAAGCTGTTGACCGCCGTCGGCTCGTCGTCGAACGAATCGAACACGGTCGCGAGCTTGGTGATCACCAGCAGATCCTGCAGCCGCTTCGTGGGGCTGACGAGCTTCAGCTTGCCGCCCTGCTTCGCGACGGTGGAATACGCCTGCACCAATTCTCCGAGGCCCGCGCTGTCCATGTACGAGACCTTGGACAGATTCACGAGCAGGAATTTCTGCCCCTGCTGCAGCACGCTGCGAACCTTGTCGCGAACCTGCTCGGCGCCGTCGTTGAGCGTCACGTTGCCTGCCACGTCAAGGATGGTTACATTGCCGACTGAACGTTCTGAAACGGTCATGGATACACCTTTCGGTCCGCCTGGGCGCGGACATCCGACTGCTACTTCCGATATTCCTTTAACGTGGCGTTCGCACGATTCCGAACTGCCACGATTCTAACTATCGACTGTCCAAACCCTGAAACATTCAATCGCGCGGCGACGCGGCTAAAAATCCGAAAACTTGAGCTCCACATCCGCATCCGTCCACGCGTCTCTGAAGCGGCGCCGCAGGAGCATTGTCACCGGATCGTCGGGTTCGCCCACCACCCCGACCATCTGCCACAGCGCAAACAATGATCGCGGATTGTCCGGATTTCGCTCGAGATCCTCCCGGAACGTCCGGTCCGCGTCCTCGTAGCGCTTTGCCCGGAAATAGGCCGCGCCGAGCGATTCCCGCGTCGGATAGAACCAGTCCGAAGGCTCATCGTAGCTGAGAGCGTCCTCGGCCGCGACCGCCTTTTGCCACGCCTGAATGGCGCTGTCAAGGTTGCCGCTGGCCGCGACGATCCGCGCATCCAGCACCGCGTCGCAGACCAGGAAAATCGCGGACGCAGGGTTGTACCCGATCATGGCGTCGGCCTGGCCCCGTTGTCTCGCGGCCCGATACGCGTCGCGCTCGCGTTCCGCGACCGCGACCGCGCCGAGCGCCGCGTAAGCGACACCGCGACCGAAATGGAAGAGCGTCGTGGTTACCGTCGCCTTCGCATCGGGCATTGGGAGCTGAAGCACGTCCTGCCACTTTGCGAATCGCAGGAGCACGTACATCTTTTTGGCGGCGAATGGTTCGACCATCGGCATGTCTGCGATGATCGGCGTGACATTTTTGACGAGCTCATCAGCTGCCTGCGACGCTCGCGCGAATTGCCCCGTCATCATCGCCGCCGACGCCAGGAAATCCAGATTGTGGTTGTAATACATCGTCGGGTAAAAGCCATTCGGACCGGCTGCGGCGATGTATTGCCGATCAACCTCCGCGGCAGCAGCGTTGGCCTTGACGGCGCCAGCGTAGTTACCCGTCCGCATGTAGGTGTGCGCCGGCATGTGAACGAGATGTCCGGCGGATGGCACAAGCGTCTCGAGCCGCCGGGCGCT
>Ga0070681_10005026_pt1 | contig 12749 bp, 14 predicted proteins | sample KBSC83BmetaG_FD_65650 | JGI IMG/M metagenome (GOLD analysis project Ga0070681, IMG submission 65650) | Corn rhizosphere microbial communities from Kellogg Biological Station, Michigan, USA - KBS C8-3B metaG | ecosystem: Host-associated > Plants > Roots > Rhizosphere | place: USA: Michigan... | reverse complement strand
GCTGCGCGCGCTTGGCATCGGCAACAGGGAACGCATACCGGCGCTCGCGGAATTTCCGACGATCTCCGAGACTGGCCTGCCCGGATACGAGGCCTACGCATGGGGCGGCATGATAGGCCCTGCGAACATGCCCAAAGACGTCGTCGCGCGACTCAATAAGGAAATCGTCGAGATCCTCAAGCAGAAGGACGTCACCGAGCGGATGCTCGCCGAAGGTACCGTCCCGACGCCCTCCTCTCCGGAGGAATTCACGGCCTACATGAAGACCGAGCTTAAGAAGTGGGGAGACGTGGTCAAAATGGCGAACATCAAGAGCGAGTGATCCAATCGTTCGTGCAAGGGAAGCGATGACGACGATCCGGGTCAAGGTAAAGCCAAATGCGCGTTCACCCGGCCTCGAGCAATCGGGCGACGGAACGTGGCTCGCGCGGGTCAAATCGCTTCCGATTGACGGCAAAGCCAACGCCGAGCTGATAACGCTGATCGCCCGGCACTTCAACCTGCACAAAGCTCAAGTATCGATCAAGAGCGGCAAGTCCGGACGCATGAAGTTAGTCGAGATCAACGATTGAACTGCGGCACTGCGCAAGGCCGCGGTGTCACTGCGTGCGACTGTATTCAGTTCGTGATTGCGGCACTGCGGCGCGCGCAAGCTCGCCGGCATCCTGCAATTTTTCGATCGACCAGCACAGCTTGATCAGCGCGTCGGTTTCGGCGCTCGATAGAATGCCGTTCGCGAGCGCGCGGAACTTGGCTTCGAGATCGGCATCACTCATCGGGCGCGCGAGGCTGCCGATCGCGTGCTCGATGTGTTTTTCAAGCGTGCGACCATCCTTGAGCCTGATCGCGACGTGCACCGCGTCTTCGTGCACATTCGTGTCGATTGTCGCGCTCACTTTGTCGCGCAGCGCGATGACCCCGGGATCGCGCACCATGGCATCGCTGTATACGCGCTCGCCGCCTTCGCCGTGAATGATCGCGGCCGCGGCCGAATGATATACGCTGAATTTGCCTTCGAGTCCCGCGCGCGGGGTCTTCTTTCCGGTGAGCTCGAGCACGAGCGGATGCACTTTGAGCGCGATCGCCTCGATCTGATCGGCCTTGAGCTTATGTTCATTACGCAATTGCACGCACGCGTCGATCGTCGGATGGATCACGATGCCGCACGCGAACGGCTTGTACGTATTGAGCGCCACTTCCCAGGTCGTGCCGAGATTTTCGGTGATCTTGGCATAGTCGCGCGCGGTCGCGAGTACATTGGCGAATCCGCGCGGCGCCTCGATCGCGCACTCCGAGCTCGTAAAATTCTTCGAAGCCAGGTAGGCGGCGGTCATGCCGTTCTGCGCCGCGCGCCCCGGGTGAAACGGCTTGCACATGGTGCCGAACATTTCGCGCAATCCCGCTGCCTGCGTCGCGGCGATTCCGAGCGCCCACGTCATTTGCTGCACATTCAAACCGAGCACGCGTCCGACCGCAGCGGCGGCGCCGAACACGCCGGCGGTACCGGTGATGTGCCAGCCGACGTCGTAGTGTGACGGATAGACCGCGTTGCCGATGCGGCACTCGACTTCGACGCCGAGGATGAACGCGTGCAGGAACGTGGCGCCGCTCATGGCTCTGTGTTCGGCCAGCGCGAACAAAGCGGAAGCGACCGGCCCGCTCGGGTGAATGACGGTCTTCAAATGCGTGTCGTCGAAATCGAACACGTGTGAGCTGATGCCGTTGATAAGAGCGGCATGCATGATGTCGAGCCGCTCGCCGCGCCCGAGAACGGTCGCCTGCGCCGGACCGCAGAAAGGCTTCAGCGCCGCGAGCGCGCGGTCTATGGTCTCGTGGCGGCAGCCGCCGACTGCGCAGCCGAGCCAGTTCAGTATCGACCGCACCGCTTCGTGTCTCACTTTTTGCGGAATGTCCGTGTCGCGTGATGCGACGACGAATTGTGCAAGCGTTTTGGTGACTTCCACCTATTTTCCAGTATTTATGGCAGGCCAGATTCTTTGTGCGACATGAGGCGAGCCGAATGCGTGAGTCAGCTTCGGGATGAACGCGTTGGTCCATGCCTCCATTTCAGGATATGAAGCCGCGAGGGTCGGGATGTACTTGTTGCGCGCCTCGAGCGATACAAATTCGTAAATGACGCCGTGCTGGGCCCAGCCCGAAACCGACACCAGTTTGCGCATGCCAACGCAGCCGGGCAGCTTCGCGAGCGCGGGCATGCGCCAGTCGGCATACCACGCCAGCAGCTCGTCATCGGCCTCGCTCGAGCCGCCATTGAAGCTGCCGAACTGTATACAGGGGCTCAACGCGGTCTCGCCCACACGCTGTTTCGCTTCGGGGCCATCGATGCGCGCCTCCTCGGTGAAAATGCTGACGCGCACATCGCTTCTCAGCGCTAGCATTGTGCGGTCTTCCGCAGTCAGGTTCGCGTCGAGCTTGCTCGGAGCGTGGCTCGCAAAAGCCTGCGTGCCTTTGGAAAAAGCGTGCGAGCTTTTGCCGCCGAATATCAGTATGTAATCGTTGCCGCGCGGAACCGCAGGATCCTCGGTGTGGCGGATACGCGGCGGGATCGTTATTTTTTCGCACGCGTAATGCGCCGCCGACACGATACCCGGATGCTCCAGCAGCTTCGGTATATAGCTGCCGTGCAGCCAGGCAAGATAAGCGTCGCGGCCGCCAGCGGGCAGGTTATACCAGGTGGCCCAAAGCGCTCGGTCCGAAATCATCTTAGAGTTTGCTTCCGGTGACGCGCTCGAAATGCTCGGCCATGGGCGGTTCGGCGAAAAACTTTCCGAGTATGCCGCGGAATTCCTGGAACTTCGGCGACTGCCGGAAGTTGATCATATGCGCATCGATGTTTTCCCAGCGAATCAGGAAATGATAGCGGCCTTTGGTTTCCACGCAGCGCTGCATCTCATGCGAGATATAGCCGGGAATGCTGCTGATGATCGCTTCGGCTTTCGGAAAAGCAGCCTCGAAATTCGAGATTTCTTCCGGCTTGATTTTCATGATGGCGACTTCGAGTATCATGTTCTCTCCTGTGTGCGTTGAGTAAATTTACGTTGCGATTCTCGCCGTGGCGCGGGAAAGCCCGCGGCGTATGACGACAGTATATCAAGGCGTTCAAATGCTCCCTGAGCAGGCTCGTGCAAGTCTCATTTGAAATCAGCGCAGAATCTTCGCGAGCTTGTCGATTTCCGATTTGATGTGCGCGGCGAATTCCTCCGGCTGGTCGCCGATGGAGACGTAGCCGAGCTCGGCGAGCCGCTTGCTCAAGCCGGGGTTGTTCAACGCCGAAACCGCCGCGTTGTGAATGACGGTGATCGTTTCCTTGGGCGCCTTTGCCGGCACTACCAGGCCGTACCAATTACCGTACTGATATCCAGGATATCCGGCTTCGATGACCGTCGGAACCTCCGGCAGCGCGGGCACGCGCTTGGCGGAGGTGACCGCCAGCGCGCGCAGCCTGCCCTGCCTGCCGATATGCGGCAACGCGACCGCCAACGGTGAAAAATAAACCGAGGTTTCGCCCGCGAGGATTCCGGTCAGCGCCTCGCCGCCTGCTTTGTACGGCACTTCGAGCATGTCGATGCCGGCCTGCGCCTTGAACAAAGCTGCGGCTATGAAGGTCGGCGTGCCGGTTCCGCCCGTCGAATAGCCGATCGCGCCGGGTCTCGCTTTCGCCAGTTTGACGAGCTCCGAAATCGATTTCACCGGCAGCGACGGATGCACGACGACCAGTGCGGGCGCCGTGACGAGCTGCGTCACCGGCGCGAAATCGCGCACCGAATCGTATGGAAGCTTGCCCTGAAGCGAGACGTTCGCGGCATGGCCCTGATTGATCAGCAGCATCGTATAACCGTCGGGCGGCGCTTTCGCGACGAATTCGGTGCCAATCATGCCTGAAGCCCCGGCGCGATTTTCGACGATGACCTGCTGGCCGAAAACCTGCGTCAGGCCTCCCCCGATCAGGCGGCCCACGGTGTCGGTACCACTGCCTGCGGTGAAAGGAACGACGAGGCGTACCACTCTCGCCGGGTAATTCTGCGCTGAGGCACACACCCCCAGCACGCACATTGCGCAGCCGGCCGCGAGCGCTGGGATGTGTGAATCGCTTTTACTTTTTGGCATTCTTTGCTTTTTCCGCGTCTTCCTTCAGCACTTCGGTGAACTGGATGGTTGCAAGCGCCATCGCAGGCCACCCCGCGTAGTGGCCGCACTGGATGATCAATTCCATGATCTCTTCCTTGGTGATGCCGATATGCTGGGCGCTGCGGTAATGCGAATGCGTGCCTACGGGACGCGCGAGCGAGATGTTCGATGCCATCGTGATCAGCTCGCGATCGCGCAGGCTTAAGTGCGGACGCGACCAGATTTCACCGAACAGGTATCCGACCGACAGATTGTAGAGATCTGGATACAGCTCTTTCTGATTCAGCATCGTATCTTCGCGTCCCATTTGTTTCAGGATCTCGAAACCTTTCTTCATGCGGTCTTCATAATCACTCATGGTTCTTTATCCTTTTTTCAGTTGTTTGCTTCGTAAAAGACTTCGCTGAGCACACATTGATCTTTCCCAAGTCACGCTTCGCGCGCGCCTTTTTTCTGGATCAATTCATGATGTCATTCTGCAGTCGCGCCGGTCTGTTTGACGATCTTGGCAAGCGTCGCGATTTCCGCTTTGATGAACGCCGCGAATTCTTCGGGCTGATCGCCCACTGACACGTAACCCAGATCGGTCAGGCGCCGGCTCACGAGCGGGTCCTTCAATACCGTCACCGCCGCGCCGTGTATCGTCGCTATTATTTCCTTCGGTGTCTTCGCCGGCGCCAAGATCCCGTACCAATTGCCCGACTGGTAGCCGGGATAACCGAGCTCGGCGACGGTCGGGTACTCGGGCAGCAAAGCCACGCGCCGGGTCGTCGTCACCGCGAGCGGCCGCAAGCGGCCCTGCCGGACCTGCGGAAGCGCGGTCGCAAGCGGAGCGAAATAAACCGAGACTTCGCCGGCGACAACTGCGGTCAACGCCTCACCGCCGCCGCGGTACGGAACGTGCAGCAGATCGATACCAGCCATCGACTTGAACAGTTCCCCCGCGACCCACGTCGCGCTGCCGACTCCCGTCGAAGCGTAGTTGATCGCAGCTGGTTTGGCCTTGGCGAGCTTGACGAGCTCGGCTATCGACTTAACCGGCAGCGAAGGATGAACCACGGCAATCGAAGGCGAAGAGGCAAGCTGTGTCACAGGTGCGAAATCGCGCACCAGATCGTACGCGAGGTGACGATAAAGGCTGACGTTGGCGGCAAGCGTGCTGCTCGCCTGAAACAGCGTGTAGCCGTCGGCCGGCGCTTTCGCCGCGGCTTCGGCGCCGATATTGGCCGCCGCGCCGGTACGGTTGTCGATGATGACCTGCTGACCCAGGACCTGCGTCAGCCCCGCGGTAACGATGCGGCCGAGCGTATCGGCGCCGCTGCCGGGCGACATCGGGACGATATAGCGCACGACTTTTGCCGGATAAACCTGCGCGCACGCGCCGCCCGCGAACGCGCACGCCAGCGCTACGCATGCCACCAACTTCCCGCAAGACCTGAGCATTTCGCCAGCAACCTCCTCGAAGTCTCTGCCACACTCGGGCATGACTTTTTTTCGTTTTAATTAGGTATGACCGCCTCGCCCTATTTGATCGGAGGCCAGATGCGCTGGGCCACGTTGGGCGAGCCGGGGGCGTGAAGTAATTTAGGTACGAGCTCATCGGTCCACGCTTCCATCTTGGGGTCCGATTTCTCGTGCGTCGGAAAATGCTTGTTGCGTTCAGCGAGCGAGACAAATTCGTACAGCACGCCGTGCTTGGCCCATCCCACAACCGAAACGAGTTTACGCACGCCGATGCAGCCGGGCAGTTTTTGCATCGCGCTCATGCGCCCATTGGCATACCAATCCATCATTTCCTGCTCGTCCAGGGTACCGGCACCGAAACTGCCGAGCTGAATGCATGGGGCGAGCGCATTTTTGCTTTCACGCTTTTTGGCGTCGGGACCATCGACGCGGCCTTCATCGATAAAGATAACCACGCGCTCGCCGGCCCTCATGGCGAGCATCTTCTGATCTTCTTGCGGCAGTTCCGCGTGCAGCTTGTGCGGCGTCGGACGCGCGAACGCGTGCGCGTATTCGGCGCCAAACAACAGAATGTAACTATTGCCGGTCGGTACCGCCGGGTCGTCCGTATGGCGCAGCCGGGTCTGGGGTGCGAGCTTCTCGCAGGCGTAACTCGCGGCGCCCACGAAACCCGGTTTCTTCAAAAGTTTCGGTATATAGGTCTCGTGCAGCCAGGCAAGATGGGCCTCGCGGCCGTTTGCGGGAAGGTCATACCAGGTTATCCATAGCGCTTGATCCAAAATCGTTCTCCTTTAGAAGTCAATGATTGATTAATTCCACTATTGCGAACGCTGCGATTCCGGGCTTGCGCTGCATGACCGGCACGCTGTAGAAAACACGGCCTAGCCGCTTTGCAGGTGTCAGCCGCGCCCTATCTCCTCGCCGCGAGACGGACTCAATTGAAGCGGCGAATTAACGCACTGCGCGGATGGCAGGAATCATAATCGCGCCGCGTCCCGGCTGCACCAGAATCGCGTACTGCGCGACACGTCCCAGGTTTCTTGTTGTAGCTGCGCTGCTTGACGCATTTTACACGTCACGAGTGGTTAATGCTGCCGGGTCTTTACGCAGCGTCTCCTCGTTTAATGGCTTTGCGTGCGTGCGCGCGCTTGCTTGTGATATTTGCAGTCTCCTTCGGCTCGATGGGTATCTCGATCTGGGTCTGGGTTACGATCGCAACAGTACGCCCGTCCGGATTCTTGATCGTCGTCTGCCATACCGACGTGGTGCGGCCGATATGCAGCGGAATCGAAACCCCCGACAGCGCCGGCCCCTTTCCCTGGGCAAAAAAATTGGTTTTCGATTCGATGGTTCCACCGCGATGCCCAGGCGGGCGGTTGGCAACCGCGCCGCAGGCGCCGAGCACGTCGCCGAACGCCATCATCGCGCCGCCATTCACATTGCCCCCCTTGTTGAGGTGCATCGACGTAATGGGCAGCTCGCCGACGATTTTCTTGCGGCTGACCGAAATCAGGCGAACGCCGAGCGCGCGCGGCATGCCGCCAAGCATCACCGGGCTGTCTGCTGGCGCGCGCGCGCGCGTGGATTTCTTCGTGTGTCGGATCGATTTGTTCATGAGAGTTCTTCAAAAAAAATGGGCACAGCGCTACCCGCAGCGCGATCGAGCCGGGCTGCTTTTGCGGCTTACGCCGAAACCAGCGGTCCTGGGTTTTTCAGATATTGGTTCTTGAGCGTGTCAGCAGCGCGGTAGGCGAGCGCGCCGACCGGACCGGTCGGATTGTACGCCGCGTTGTGCGGGAATACACACGCGCCCATGATAAAAAGATTGTGGCAGTCCCAGCTCTGCAGTTGGGTGTTGACCGCGCTGTCGCGTGGATTGGTGCCCATGATCAAGCCACCGGTGTTATGCGTGCTTTGGTACGGAACCACCGACCATGGATCCGTGCGCGCGGAAGCCGGGTTCATCAGGGTCGGATTCATCGACTTCGCGAGATCGTTGATCACTTGCGCCATGTGCCGCGACGCCTTGTGCTCGTTTTCCTTGTAATCGAAAGTCATGCGCATCAGCGGCTGGCCGAACGCGTTGCGATAGGTCGGATCGAGGTCGTAACAGTTATAGCGATTGGCCATCACGCTGCCGCTCGTACTGATGCTCATGGCACGGTTGTACCACTTCGCAGTGGCCGTCTTCCATGCCTTGCCCCACGGCGGCGTGCCGGCGGGTAGCGGCCGGTAAGCGATAGGGCGCCCGTTGGTGCCACCGCCGGTGAGGCTGCAGCCGCCCACATAACCGTATTTGGCGCGGTCGAATTCAAGGTTGGTATTGAAATCATCGGCACCCATGCTGAGGCCGCCGGTCGACATGAACGGATTGAAATACTTGTCTTCGAAAAATAATGTCGCACCGGCACCCGTCTGGTAGCAGTAGTTCTTGCCGACGACGCCGGTCTGCGCAACCGGATCGTACGGCTTGCTTATTCCCGACAATAGCATCAGGTGTACGTTGTTGATCGCATAGGCGCATAGCACGACAAGCCCGGCGGGCTGCTCGAATTCCTCGCCGTTGAGCGTGTTGGTGTAGGTGACACCGGTGACGCGCTTGCCGCTCGAGTCTTTCAGCACTTTGGTCACCCACGCGTGCGTGCGCAATTCGAAATTCGGATTGCGCATCGCGATCGGGATCACCGTGATCAGCGGACTGCCTTTGGCATTCGCCTCGCAGCCGAAGCGCTCGCAGAAGCCGCAGTACTGGCACGCCCCGAACTTGGCGCCGTCCGGGTTGGTATAGGCACGCGACGCATTCGAGGTTGGCCGCGGGAACGGATGCAGACCGGCGTTTCTCGCGGCTTCCGCGAACATATCGCCCGCGAGGCTCTGATTCAGCGGCGGCAGCGGATATTCACGCGCGCGCGGTCCCTCGAATGGACTGCCGCCGGGCTGGATCACGCCGCGCAGATTGCCGGCCTTGCCCGAGGTGCCGGCGCAATATTCGAACTTGTCGTAATACGGCTCGAGCTCGGCGTAGGTAATGCCCCAATCCTGGATCGTCATGTCAGCCGGAATATATTTCTTGCCGTAGCGCTCCTCGTAAATGCTGCGCACCTTGAATTCCATATCGGTCCAGCGCCACGTAACGCCGTTCCAGTGCACGCCCGCTCCGCCCACGCCTTCGCCGGGCAGGAACGATCCCAGCCGCCGCATCGGCAGCGCTTCCTGCGACGGATTGTTACGGATCGTCAGCGTGTCCTTCGTGGTGTTCTGCGTCATGTCGTTGCGCGATGAAAAGCGCAGCTCATCGCGTATCAGCGGAACCGAAAAATCCTGTCCCGGCGAGCGCATCGCGCCGCGTTCGAGCGCGACCACTTTGTGCCCTGCTTCGGTCAGCTCTTTCGCCAGTATCCCGCCGGTCCAGCCGAGACCCACCAGCACCACATCGACTTCAGGCAGCTTCTTCGCCATGATCGGTCCCTCCTCAACTCATGTCCGCGATGCCGGTCGGCTCGCCGGGAAATTTCTTGTTCTTGTAATTGACGATATTTTGTGCATGCACCTGGATCACTCCGGGAAAGCCGATCATCTTCCATCCCGCTTTGTTTTTATTGCCGCCATAAATCGGGTCGGCAAACATGCCTTCCATCACATTCTGATAAACGGTGGTGAAAAATACGCGCGCCGCCAATCCATCGTCGAAGTTGACTTTGCCGGCGTTGAGTCCGGCGAGCACTTCCTGGCGCTGATCCGCGCTGATCTGATCGAAGACTCTGCCGTACGTCTTGACGCAGTAACGGTTGGTTGCCGCGATGCCGGCGTGATACAGGTCGGCGGGCGTCAATGGAAGCTGATAGCCCTGGCTCGGCGTGCCCTGCTTCCACGGGCCCTGCATGTACAGGCGGTCGCCTTTGCCCCAGCTGCCTGCAAGCGCGCGGTCGATGAAGATATTGAGTCCAAGATCGGTGCCCTTAGGAGTCAGTTCGTCGGCAGGGATCATATGATCGACGAGTGCTTCGACAAAAGCCGCCTCATCGGGATTAAAAAACGTGTAGCCCGTGCCGATCGCTGTCACGGCAGGCTGCTGCGCCGCATGCGCGGTCTGCGGCAGGCTGGCGGTAGTAGTTGCAGCTACGGCGCCGCCGGCGATGGCGCTCTTGAGAAATTCACGCCGGTCAAAATTCCCGTCTTTCATATGCGCCTCCATGACTTTCTATTGACGCTTGCATCGACGAACCGGTTGCTCGCGAACGGTCCATCCGGGCTCCGTTAAATCGCCGCGATCCGCTGAATTCATCTGCGGTTTTCTGTGTCGTTGCCAGCATATCCTAAAGACAACGGCATGTTCGGGCAATCGAAATCGGTACGCTGCATTGCCTCGCCGCTCGTTGCGCGAGTGATGCCCTGCGCAAACGGCAGGCATCAGAGTCGAACAGGCTCCGATCCATTCGCCCCTGCATTGCTGCTACGATACTTCCCCGTAGTCAAACCCAACCAAGGAGAACATGCCATGCCGATAACCGGCAAATGGATATTTACGGCCGCCATGGACGTCGACCCGGACAAGGAAGCTCTGTTCAACGAGGTTTACGATCAGGAGCACATTCCGTTTCTGTCTAAGGTACCGGGCGTCATTTCTGCAACGCGCTTTAAGCTCGACACCCTTCGCGTTACGATGGGCGGTGAGACCAAGACCGTCGATTCGCAGGGTGATCCCCGCTACGCATGCATTCTTGAGCTCGAGAGCCCGGATGTGCTCACGAGTCCCGCATTCGCGCAGGCGGTCGACGCGGGACGCTGGGCGGCGGATGTGCGGCCTTACACACGAAATCGCCACCACACGCTGCACAAAGTGATCAGCGCTAAAGGATGACGGGCATGGCCTGATCGCGATTACATCAGCGTCGGGCGTGATTGCGCAGGCTGATATAGCCGCCGGCCATGAGGCAGCCGGCGTTGGTCAAGAACACGGCGGCCAAACCCGCCGCCGAGCCCAGCGCACCGAACACGAGCGGAACCACGAAGTGCGCGATCTGATTCACCGTGATGCGCATGCCGGCCGCCTCGCCCTTGCGCCGCTCGGGCGATGCGTTATAAACCAGCGTCAAAGACAATGGTTGACCGCAGCCGCAGCCGATCCCCAGCAGAAACGAGATGGCCGCGAGCGGCCATGCGCTGTGAAACAGCGGGAACAGAAAATTCGCCACGCACGCAACGAACATCGCGTAAGTCAGCATCTGCGCTTCGCCCGTGAGCCGCATTGCCAACGGCAGCATGATGCGCACGAGAATGATGGCGACCGCGAATGCACTGAGCACCAGACCGATCGAGGTTGCAGACAGGCCCTGTGCGCGCGCGTAAATCGGCATAAAGAACTGGTACAAATCCCACGCCGACGAGATGATCCCACTCGCGATCAGCGTGTTGCGCAGCGGCTTGATCTTGAGCAGATCGAATACGCTGCCGCCGACGGAGCCCGATTTAGCGCGCACATCCGGAATCCAGCGCGCGCCGAGCGCGGCCAGCACGACTGCGGGAATAAGCGGCATTGCGAGCACGAAAAATGTGCGCGCATGGCCGATTTGATCGATCATGACGCCCGCAAGCAGTGGACCGGTAAAGTTCGCCATGGCAAAACCAAGACTGATGAGGCTGAAATTGCGCGTGCGCTCGGCAGGCCCGGCGATGGCGCCTGCCAGAGTCTGGGTTGCAATCTGGAATGACATGAAAGAAATGCCGAGCAGCGCTGCAGTGAAATAGAGTGTCGCAAGCGAAGGCCACAGGAAAGGCAGCGTCAGCGCGATGAAAACGCCGCTGGTGCCGAACAGCATCGGGCCTTTGATGCCGAGGCGATCGATCATGCGGCCGGCCGGAAGCGCGAGCACGCCGGGAAGCGCTGCATATAACGCCACGACAGTGCCGACGACAAACGGTGTCGCGCCCTGATCGACCGCAAACAGCGCCACCAGCAGCCGGCTGCCCGCAAATCCGACGTGCACGAGAAAGGTCAGCAGGACGATGATGTAGAGGGTCATGCGCCTGTCGTTGTCAATTGACTGTCAATTTGCCGCTGGGCCCGATGTGTTCCGAGCATGTTTCGAACGAGACATTCACCGCGCGCAAACAGACCAACGCGGTTAACGCGGATGCACGGAAGGCTGATCACTACGAAACCGGGTGATGGCGCGGTTTCGCTCAACACTCATCCCGCCCTTCGAACGACGGGTTGGGCGGACGACCCACAGTCAAATTATTGACACCATGACGATCAACAGACGGCATTTCGAGGCAAATCGGAACTATTTCACGTCGGATAATTTTACACGCGCGTGATTTTTTACACGATCATCTTTGCAACCTGCTGATTCCACGCACTTGTAAATATGAGGCATGGTTCCTGCTCTGGATGTCGTCGTCACCGGATCAATCGATCCGGACCAACTTTGCGGGATGGAAAATCATCATGAAGAAGAATAGTACAAAAGCATTATGTGCATTAGCTGTTCTAACAGCGCTGTGCACAGCCACCTCTGCCAGCGCAGGCGTGATTACTGATACGTACGATCCAGCGGACACGACCCTCACGTTTGGCGGTACTCCCAGCACGCTGTCATTCGTGTTTGATATTACCAACGACGGGTTCAACATTGGGGACATCATCACCAGCGCGACGGTGGACATCCATTTGATGGATTCGACGGGGTCAGAGAAATATACTTTCATGATTGGTGATTCCCAGACATTCAGCAAAAACGTTCCCGGTGGTGGTGGTGGATCGACAGAAACCATCACGCTCGATGCTACATCGCTTGCTGATCTCCAGGCTGATGGCCAGATTGGCATCACGATCACTTCCACAAAGGGAAGCTTCGTTTTTGCCGACTCCACGCTGACCGCACAAGCCGGCTCGGATGTTGGTCCCGAAGCCGTTGCTGCAGCGCCAGAACCCGCAACGCTCGCACTTTTTGGCCTTGGCCTTCTCGGTTTCGCCGCAGCACGTCGTAAGTAAGGGGAAACAACGCCGCATAAGCGATTCGATCGCTAATTTAAGCCCGCCTGGTGCGGGCTTCTTTTTCTATGCCGGCGAATTCTGGCGAACCGCGATTGCGGAGGCTTGTATTTCTCAATCGAGTTTGACGCCGGTGTCT
>Ga0070681_10005025_pt1 | contig 12749 bp, 12 predicted proteins | sample KBSC83BmetaG_FD_65650 | JGI IMG/M metagenome (GOLD analysis project Ga0070681, IMG submission 65650) | Corn rhizosphere microbial communities from Kellogg Biological Station, Michigan, USA - KBS C8-3B metaG | ecosystem: Host-associated > Plants > Roots > Rhizosphere | place: USA: Michigan... | reverse complement strand
ACCGATCCCTCCAGCTCGAACGCGAAGGGCGTCTCCGCGTTCGTCCTCGATGCCGGCCACGTCACGGTCACGCGCGACGAGGAGAAGCTGGGCATCCACTCGTCGACCACGAGCGACGTCGCGGTGGACGCCGTCGTCGACGGCGACCGCCTGCTGCACGAGGAAGGCAAGGGCTTCGCGGTCGCGATGGCGACTCTCGACGCGGGCCGGATCGGGATCGCCGCCCAAGCGGTCGGCATCGCCCGGGCAGCGTTCGAGGCGGCGCGCGACTACGCGCTCGAGCGGAGGCAGTTCGGCAAGCGGCTGGGCGACTTCCAGGCGATCCAGCACAAGCTCGCGAACATGTCGATGGAGATCGACGCCGCCCGGCTGCTCGTGCTGCGGGCTGCCTGGCTCAAGCAGGTCGGGCGCGACCACGCCGAAGCGGGGGCAAAGGCGAAGCTCTTTGCGTCGGAGATGGCCCGGCGGCAGACCGCCGAGGCGATCCAGGTCTTCGGCGGCTACGGCTACACGAAGGAGTTCCCGGTGGAGCGCTACTACCGGGACGCGAAGATCACGGAGATCTACGAGGGCACCAGCGAGATCCAGCGCCTCGTGATCGCCAGGTCGATCCTCGGCCTGAAGCAGAAGGCGCTCGCGTCCGGCTGATGGCTCGGCGTCGAGACGAGCCCGTCCGGCTCACCCGGATCTACACGCGCACGGGCGACTCGGGCGAGACCAGCCTCGGCGACGGGTCGCGGGTGGCGAAGACCGACCCGCGGATCGCCGCCATCGGGGCGGTGGAGGAGGTGAACGCCCAACTCGGGGCCGTCCTTGCCGGCGAGGCGCCCGCGGAGCTCCGCGCGCCGCTCGAGCGCGTCCAGAACGAGCTGTTCGACCTCGGCGCCGACCTCGCGGTTCCCTTCGACGAGGACGACGGAAAGCTGCGGATCGCCCAGGCGCAGGTGGACGGGCTCGAGGAGCTGTGCGACCGCTTCAACGCCGACCTGCCGACGCTGAAGAGCTTCGTCCTCCCGGGCGGGAGCGAGGCGGCCGCGAGGCTCCATCTGGCGCGTACGGTGTGCCGGCGCGCCGAGCTCGCCGCGCTGCAGGTGTCGCCCGCCAACCCGCTCGCGCTGACGTACCTGAACCGGCTGTCCGACCTGCTGTTCATCCTCGCGCGAGCCGCGAACGCCGGGGGCGCGGAGCCGCTGTGGCAGCCGGGCGCGTCCCGAACCTAGCCGTTGCGTTACCACTCGGCAGGGCCAGACCCCTTCGGGGTCAGACCCTGAGAGAGCCGCCGCGCAACGGAGAATGAAGGCGTGGCGACGCCGACGAGCGTGAGGCAGCGACCGACCGCGTCGCGGGCGCTCCTGGGTTCAGGGCTCTTCATCGGAGTCGCGACGTTCGCCGCGAACGGCCTGAACGCGCTCTTCCAGATCGCGCTCGCCCGCGTGCTGTCCCCGGCCGAGTACTCGGTGCTCGTCGCGCTGGTGGTGATCACGCTGATCGCCGCCGTGCCCCCGCTCGCCTTCCAGGCGAGCGTCGCCAGGGAGGTCGCGCTCGAGCTCGAGGGCGGCCGCCGCGGGCAGGCGGGCTCGGCGCTCCGCGACACCGTACGCGGCCTCGTTCCCTGGGCGGCCGGCGTGCTGCTGCTCGGCGCGGTCGTGTCGGCGGTGATGGCGGCGGTCGGCCGCGGCGACGCAGCGGCGACGTTCGCGACCGCGGCCACGATCGCCTTCGCGCTCGTGATCCCGGCCGTCTGGGGCGGCCTGCTCGGCGCACGGCTCTTTCTCGTGTTCGGCCTCGCCCAGCTGGCGTTCGCCGGCACGCGTTTCGCGGCCGGGCTGGCGATCGGGCTCTCCGGCGGCGACGCAGCCGCCGTGATGGCCGGCGTCGCGGCGGCGACCGCAGTCACGCTCGGCCTCACCTTCCTGCCGCTCCGCGACCTCTGGCGCACCGCCGAGCGGGCGGGGCGGCGCCGGCTGGCCACCCTTCCCAATGCCGCCGCTGCCGCCGGCCTGACCGTCCTGATGGCGCTCGCGACGGTGGACGTGCTCGTCGCCAACCTCGCCTTCTCGTCGAACACCGCCGGCGCCTACGGGGTCGCGTCGGTCTGCGCCCGCGTCCAGCTGCTGATCCCGATCGGCGTCGTCACGGTGCTGTTCCCGCGCGTGGCGACGCTCCGCGATCCGGAACGGGAGCGGCGGCACCTGCTCGCGGGGCTGGCGGTGGTGGCGGGCCTCGGTGCGCTCGTGACCGTCGTGCTCTGGACCTTCGCCGGCCCGATCGTCGACGACATCTTCGGCGAGAAGTACCACGCTGCGGTCCCCTGGCTGGGGCCGCTCTCGCTGGCGATGGCGATGTACGCGCTCTCGACGGTGTACCTGTACCACTTCCTCTCGCTCGCCCGAACGCGGTTTGCCCTCGTGCTGGTCGCGATCCAGGCGGCGCAGCTGATCGCCTTCGCCCTCCTGCACGGAAGCCCGCGGGAGCTGATCGGCGTCCAGATCGTCGCCGCAGCAGTGACGGTCGGAGCGGCGGAGGCGTGGTACCTCCTCCGCGGACGCGCCTAGTCGTCCCGCAGGATTCGCGTTGTCCAGCTGGTAAAGAGGAAGCGCCGTCGGCACTTGCCGCCGCCGCGGGTCGCGTCGGGCCGCCGGGCTCGGCGCGGCCCGTGTATCGAGCACCGGGTGTATCGAGCAGCACAGCGCCGTAGGGCACAATTCCCAGGGATGGCGACCACGGAGGACACCGCCGGCCTCGACAGCCGGCCGGAGCGCGAGGAGCTCCAGTCGACGATCTCGGGTCTCCCGGTCGAGCCGCTGTACTCGCCCGAGAACGTCGAGGTCGACTACGACCGCGACCTGGGGTCGCCGGGCGAGTTCCCGTTCACCCGCGGCGTGTACCCGTCGATGTACCGCGGCAGGCTGTGGACGATGCGGCAGTTCGCCGGCTTCGGCACGGCGGCGGAGACGAACGAGCGCTTCCGCTACCTGCTCGAGCACGGCCAGACGGGGCTCTCGACAGCGTTCGACATGCCGACGCTGATGGGCTACGACTCGGACCACCTGCGCTCGCTGGGCGAGGTCGGGCGCGAAGGGGTGGCGATCGACTCGCTCGACGACATGGAGACCCTGTTCGGGGGCATCCCGCTCGACGAGGTCTCGACCTCGATGACGATCAACTCGCCGGCGGCGATCCTGCTGGCGTTCTACGTGGCTGTCGGCGACGAGCAGGGCGTCCCGCGCGACCGGCTCCGGGGGACGGTGCAGACCGACATCCTCAAGGAGTACATCGCGCAGAAGGAGTACATCTTCCCGCCCGAGCCGTCGATGCGGCTGGTGGTGGACATGATCGAGTGGTGCGCCGCCGAGCTGCCGCGCATGCACCCGGTCTCGATCTCCGGGTACCACATCCGCGAGGCGGGCTCGACCGCGGCGCAGGAGCTCGCGTTCACGCTCGCCGACGGCTTCGCCTACGTCGACGCGGCGATCGAGCGCGGCCTCGACGTCGACGAGTTCGCGCCGCGGCTGTCGTTCTTCTTCAACGCGCACATCGACTTCTTCGAGGAGATCGCCAAGTACCGCGCGGCCCGCCGGATCTGGGCACGTGAGCTGCGTGACCGTTACGGGGCGAAGAATCCGCGCTCGTGGCTGATGCGCTTCCACACGCAGACGGCGGGCGTCTCGCTGACCGCGCAGCAGCCCCGCGTGAACATCGTCCGCACGGCGATCGAGGCGCTGGCCGCGGTGCTCGGGGGGACGCAGTCGCTGCACACGAACTCGTTCGACGAGGCGCTGGCGCTTCCGACCGAGGACGCGGTGCTGCTCGCGCTCCGCACGCAGCAGGTGATCGCGCACGAGACGGGAGTGGCGCGGACGATCGACCCGCTCGGCGGCAGCTACTACCTCGAGGAGTTGACCACCCGCCTCGAGGCGGAGGCCTACGACTACTTCCGCAGGATCGACGACCTCGGCGGTGTGGTCGCGGCGATCCGCGACAACTTCTTCCAGCGCGAGATCGCGGAGGCGTCGTTCCGCTACCAGGCGGAGGTGGAGGCGGAGGAACGGATCGTCGTCGGCGTCAATCACTACGAGCTGGACGAGGACGAGCCGATCCCGATCCTCCGCATCGACCCCGCCCTCGAGCGCGAGCAGATCGAGCGCGTGCAGGCGGTTCGCGCGAGGCGCGACGCGGCCGCTGTGGAGGCCTGCGTCGCCGAGCTGAAGCGCTCGGCGGCCGCCGACCGCAACCTCATGGAGCCGATCCTGGCCGCCGCCAAGGCGTACGTGACGATGGGCGAGATGTGCGACGCTTTCCGCGAGGTCTGGGGCGTCTGGCGGGAGACTCCGGTCTTCTAACTTCGCCGCTACCCTGACAGTCTCAGTGGGAGACCGGTGGAATCCTCGACCTTCAATCTGAAGTCACCGCGGAACCAGCGATACCTGCTCTGGGCTTCCGGGTTCATCCTCGCCGCCGGCATCGCGGCGGTGCTGATCGTCTTCCTGCGCAACACCGGGCACTCCGAGGTCGCACCCAAGACGAACCAGCCCGTGCAAACGGTGACGACGCCGAAGAAGGCCACGCTCGAGCCGGCCGCGCGTCTGGTTGCGGGGCGGTTCATCCTGACCGCCGTCCAGCGCAAGGATCTGGCCGAGGCCTGGAAGATCGCCGGGCCGGGCATCCGCCAGGGGATGACCTACAAGGAGTGGCTGAAGGGCATGATCCCCGTCGTTCCGTTCCTCGACCCGATCAAGGTCGCGCCGATGAAAGTCGACCTCTCCGAGAAGAACCACGCGATCCTCGAGGTGATCCTCGTCCCCAAGTCGAGCAAGGTGAAGTCGCAGATCTTCACCCTCGACGTGAACAAGGTCGGGAAGGGGAAAGAGGCCCACTGGGTGGTCAACTCGTGGGCGCCGCGTTCGATGCCGACGATCCCGAACAACCCGAGCAGCTAGACGGCCAATCGGTAGATGCCTCCGCCGGAACGCGGGCGTATCCTGGGCCGATGAGGCTGCTGAGGTCCAGTCGGTTCCGGCGCCGGGCCGGATGGCTCGCGGTCTGCCTGGCGGTCGCGGGCGGCGTCGCCTTCGTCGGCATCCACTTCCAGAACACCGGGCATCCGGAGAAGCAGGTCTTCCAGCCCGGGAAGCCGCAGCTCGTCCCGAAGAACCCGAAGACCGACGTGTTCACCGCCGCCGAGCAGCGGCAGGTTCGCGCGGTCGCCGTCCGGTTCATCCAGAGCGCCGTCTATCGGAAGCACGTCGCGGACTCCTTCGCGCTCACGACGCGCGAGCTGCACCAGGGGCTCTCCCGCGCCGACTGGGCGACCGGCACGATCCCGGTCGTCCCGTACCCGGCGAACGCGGTCGAAGACGTCCGCTGGCGCCTCGACTACTCGTACGCCGACGAGGTCGGCCTCAAGGTCGCCTTCTACCCGAAGCCGCGGTCGGGCGTGGATCGCCAGATCTTCGAGATCGCGCTCCAGAACCGCGGCAAGGGCCGAACGCCGCACTGGCTCGTCTCCTACTGGGCGCCCGAGGGCGGCGTGCAGCTCTCGCGGGGCGATCCGCGCGCGCCTGCGGTCAACTTCGATCCGCCGAAGCCGGCGCTCGGGGCGGTCTGGCTGTTCGTCCCGGTCGGGGTGATCGTCGGCGGCCTGGTCGGCCTGACCGGGTTCCTCGCGATTCGCGGCCGGGTCCGGCAGCGGCGCGCGGTGCGCACCGCTCGCCTCTACAGGTCGAGCTCGAGCCAGTCCTGAGCCCGCTCGAGCCCCGGCGGGAGGTCGAGCTCCTCCGGCCGGTGCGTGATCAGCAACCGCCTGGCGCCGGAGGCCGTGAAGGCTGCGACCGCCTCGTCGGCCGAAAGGTGGCCCCGGGGCTCGCCGTCCGACGTGTCGTCGACGAGGGTCGCCTCGCAGACGAAGAGATCGGCGTCGCGGGCGACCTCGGCGAGCGCGTCGCTCGGCGCCGAGTCACCCGAGTAAGCGAGAACCTTCTCGCCGTCCGTGACCCGGAAGGCGAAGGTCCGGAGCGTGTAGTGCGGGACCCGGATCGGCGTGACCGTGACGCCGGCGGCGGTCGTGAAGGGCTCTCCCTCCGCGTACTCCTCGATCTCGAAAGCGCTCCAGAACATCGTCGGCGTCCCCATCCGCTCGCCGAATGTCCGCAGCAGGTCGATCCCCTCGGGCGGCAGCCAGAGCTGGGGCTTCCCGGCTTCGCGGCCGAGGCCGAACATGCTGCCCCAGACCCAGGGCACCAGGTCGCCCCAGTGGTCGAGATGCCAGTGCGAGATGACGATCGAGTCGATCCGCGGCCAGCCTTCCCGCAGGCGCAGCCTGGCGAGAACGCCGGGACCGCAGTCGAGCAACAGGCGGCCGGAGGCTTCCACGAGGTAGCCGGATTGCGCCCCACCGGGGTTCGGCCACGCCGGTGAGCAGCCCACGACGGTCAGTTTCATTCTCGGTCTCCTGAGCCGGGGCTGACAAACAAGGTGCCGCCTGCGGCGCGCCGCAGCGTACCTGGACTACGGAGCGGCGGCGCGGTGGGTGCGGGCCGGCGCCGGCGCCGGGCCGACGGGAGAGAAGAGGCCATCGCCGTATACTGCCGCCCTGATGGGGCAGCGGATTCGCGTGGTGATCGCCAAGCCCGGCCTCGACGGACACGACCGCGGCGCCAAGATCATCGCCAGGGCCCTCCGCGACGCCGGCATGGAGGTGATCTACACCGGGCTCCACCAGACGCCGGAGCAGATCGTCGAGACGGCGATCCAGGAGGACGCGGACGCCGTCGGCATCTCGATCCTCTCCGGCGCGCACATGACCCTCGTCCCGCGAATCCTCGACGGGCTGCGGGAGAACGGCGCCGAGGACGTGCTCGTCGTGCTCGGCGGGACGATCCCCGCCGAGGACGCCGACGAGCTGAAGGAGAAGGGCGTCGCGGCGGTCTTCACGCCGGGCGCGCCGACGTCGAAGATCGTCGAGTTCCTCCGCGCCAAGGTGCCCGCATAGCGGTCTCCACCGAGCAGCGGGACGACGGGGTCGCCGTCGTCACCATCGATCGGCCCGAGGCGCTGAACGCGCTGAACGGCGAGACGCTCACCGCGCTCCGCGACCGGCTGCGCCAGCTGGCGGGCGACGCGGACGTCCACGTGGTCGTCGTCACCGGTGCGGGCGACCGCGCGTTCGCGGCCGGGGCGGACATCAAGGAGATGGTGCACATGGGCGTGCTCGAAAGCCACGCGTGGGGGTCGCTCGGCCACGAGTGCGCCCGCCTGCTCGAGACGATGCCGAAGCCGACGATCGCCGCGGTCAACGGGCTCGCGGTGGGCGGCGGCTGCGAGCTCGCCCTCGCCTGCGACATCCGGTACGCGTCGGAGAACGCCAGCTTCGGACAGCCCGAGATCAACCTGGGGGTGATCCCCGGCTGGGGCGGGACGCAGCGGCTGGCGCGCGCGGTCGGCGCCGGCCTCGCCAAGGACCTGATCCTCACCGGGCGCACGATCGACTCGGCCGAGGCGCTCCGGATCGGGCTCGTCAGCGCCGTCCACCCGCGCGAGGAGCTGCTCGACCGCACGCTGGAGACGGCGTCGGCGCTCGCGAAGAAGAGCCCGGTCGCGCTCTCCGCCGCCAAGGACGCCAGCAACCGGGCGCTCCAGGGCGACCTCGGCGCCGGCCTGTCGTACGAGGCGATCCTCTTCTCCGCGCTCTTCGCCACCGAGGACCAGAAGGAGGGGATGATGGCCTTCATCGAGAAGCGCGAGCCGGGGTTCAAGGGTCGCTAGCATCGAGGCGATGGCCGACACCGACCTGCAGGCCGCGGTGCGCGAGAAGATCGAGGCCGCGCCGATCGAGCGGGAGCCGTTCCCGCACCTGGTCGTCGAGGACTTCCTCCCGGCGGAGTTCTTCGCGCGGCTGGCCGAGACGATGCCGCTCGTCGCCGACTTCCAGCCGGACGACGACATCAAGTCGAACCTCCGGATCGAGGACCGGAACAAGTACTTCGCGCGGGCTCCCGGGGAGTTCCAGGCTGTCTGGGGGCAGCTGCGCGACCAGGTGATCCAGGAGGTCGTGGCGCCGTCGCTGGCGCGCCGGCTCGAGGACGACATCCGGGCCAAGTACGCCGAGCTCTTCACCCCCGAGATCGCGGACGAGGTGATGAGCGGCGGGCTCGTCTCGAACCCGGGCCGGATCATGGCGCGCAAGCCGGGATACAACCTGCGCCCGCACAGCGACTCCGCGCACTTCGCCGTCACCTGCCTCCTGTACTTCACCTCCGCCGGCGAGGTGAACTCGGGTGCGCTCTGCCTCTACCGGCCCGAGCGCGAGCCCGAGCTCCGGCACGCGGGGACGTACTACGCCGAGCGCGAGGAGGGGATCGGGGTCGAGCTGGCGGAGTCGATCCCGATCAGCGGGAACCTGTTCGTCGCGTTCCTGAACACACCGATCTCGCTCCACGGCGTCCGGATCAAGGAGGGCGAGGCGGCGACGGGCGACCGGCTCGCGTACCAGGTGCACATCCTCCCGCGCGAGGATCCGCGCAGGACCCTCGACGAGAACCTCGAGAAGCTCGAGCCGGGCGTCCCTCGCTCGCGCTGGGACAGCTACCTCGAGCGCCGAGCCGAAAAGCTCAGCCGCAAGTCGTCCGGCTAGCCGAGCACGACACGCGCGGCCGAAAAGGCGCCGTCGCGGGCGGCCTGCGCCTGCAGCGTCGTCTTCGCGGGCAACGTGAGGATGATCGCAGGCTTGCCGACGAGCGATCCCGCTCGGTCGGCGACGCTGCCGGACGGCGTGCCCGGCACGTCGACCAGGGCGGTCGGCGTGAGCGTCAGCATCATCGGCCTGTGCAGCCCGAGCAGCTTGAGGCGCGACGGGAAGACGGTCGCCGTCTGCACCTTCATCGTCAACTGCGTGTCGGTCGCCCCGACGATCGTCCCCTTCAGCGAGAGGGTGACCGCACTGCCCGGCGGCGCCGTGAACAGGATCCGCGTCGCCTTGTTCAGGTAGGGGAACGGATTGGTCGGGCCGCCGTCATGGGGGTGCACCTCGAAGTGGAGGTGCGGCGTCCCGTTGGCGTCGCCCGAGTCGCCGACGAACCCGATCGCCTGGCCGGCAACCACCTTCGCACCGTTCTTCAGGCCCGGCCAGTACGACCCACCGGCGACGCACTTGCCGCGGTTGTCGTTCGCCATCGTGACGTCGTTGTTCAGGTGGATGTAGAGGTAGGTCGTCCCGCTCGCGCCGTAGAGGTAGAGCATGCAGCCGGCGCGCGCCGAGGTCGTCCAGAACTTGATCTTCCCGTCCTCGACGGCCACGACCGGCGAGCGCTTGGGGGCGAGGATGTCGTTGCCCTCGTGGCGTCCCTGCGCCCGCGCGTCGCCGAAGTCGTTCGTGTATCGGTACGGCCCGACGACGGGGAAGATGAACGGATCCGGGACGCCGCCTTGCGGCGCCGCGACAGCGGGCCCTGCGAGGAGGGCGGCTGCCAGGATCACGAGGACCCCACGAAGTGTGCTCAGGCGATCGCGCATTCGACTCGGACCGACCTCGAAGGGTCGGAGGGTAGCAGCGGTCCCGGCGCGCTCCAACCGCAAGCCGCGGCATCGTGCACAACGGGATCGAAGCCGGAGCAGGCTCTGGCACCGATGCTGTAGTAGTTAGGCCCAGTGAAGATCGCCGTCTGCGTGAAGGAGGTGCCTGAGGCCGGTGCGGCTCGTCGCATCGACCCCGGGACGATGCGGCTCGACCGTTCCGGCGAGTCGACCCTCAACGCGTTCGACGTCAACGCGGTCGAGGAGGCGCTCCGCGTCAAGGAATCGCAGGAGGAGGCGGAGGTGGTGGTCGTCTCGCTCGGCCCGGCGCGGGCGCTCGACTCGCTGCGCAAGGCGCTCGCGATGGGGGCGGACCGGGCGGTGCTCGTCGCCGACGAAGAGGCAGCGGGCTCGGACCTCGTCGCTACCAGCCGCGCGCTCGCGAAGGCGCTCGAGCGCGAGCAGGCGGACCTGATTCTCTTCGGCCAGCAGTCGTCCGACTCCGACGGCGCAGTCCTGTGGGCCGCCGTCGCCGACCGCCTGCGGCTGCCGCTGATCTCGCAGGCGGCCGAGCTGGGGATCGCCGACGGGAAGGCGACGGTCAAGCGGCAGACCGAGTTCGGCTACGACCGGATCGAGGCGCCGCTCCCGGCCGTCGTCGCCGTCTCCGACGCGATCAACGAGCCCCGGTACCCGTCGCTGAAGGGGATCATGGGCGCCAAGTCGAAACCGCAGGACGCGATCGGCCTGACCGACATCGGCCTGTCGGCCGACGACGTGGGCGAGCCGGGATCGCGGACCGAGGTGCTGGCGCTCGGCGAGCCGCCGGCCAGGGGCGAGAGCCGCAAGATCGAGGACGACGGCTCGGGCGCGCAGCAGATCCTCGACTTCCTCGTGGAGGAGAAGCTCTTGTGACCGTCGGAGGCCGCCTCTGATGCCCACCCTGGTCTTTCTCGAGCACCACGAGGGCGAGCTCCAGAAGGGGCCGCTCGGCGTGCTCGCCAGGGCGACCTCGCTGGAGGACGGCGAGGTCGCGGGCGCGATTCTCGGCGCCGGCGCCGCGGCGCTCGCCGAGCAGGCGGGGAGCCACGGAGCGGCGAAGGTCTGGGTCGCCGAGGATCCGGCGCTCGAGGCGCCGCTGCCGCAGCCGCGGGTCGACGTCCTCGCGAAGGTGGTCGAGGCGGGCGGCTACGACACCGTCCTGTTCGCCGCCTCCGTGCTCGCCGCCGACGTCGCAGCCGGCCTGGCCGCGCGGCTCGACGCCGGGCTGAACTGGGATCTCGTCGACCTCGTCCGCGAGGACGGCCGGCTCGTCGGCAGGCGCCCCGCCCTCGGCGACACGGTCGTCGTCGACGTGGGCTGGAAGGGAAGCCCCGCGATCGGCATCGTCCGCAGCGGCACGTTCGAACCGGCCGAGACCGGCGGCACGCCCGAGGTGGTCGAGGCGCCGGTCGAGCTCGAGGACTTCTCGACCCGGGCGGCGATGCTCGAGCAGGCGCACGAGGAGCAGGCCGGACCGTCGATCGAGGACGCCGACGTGATCGTCGCCGGCGGCCGCGGGCTCGGCGGCCCCGAGAACTTCGCGCTCGTCGAGGACCTCGCCAAGGCGCTGGGCGGCGCGGTCGCGGCCACCCGAGCGGTCGTCGACGCCGGCTGGTACCCCTACTCCGCCCAGGTCGGCCAGACCGGCAAGAACGTCGCGCCGAAGCTCTACGTCGCCTGCGGCATCTCCGGCGCGATCCAGCACAAGGTCGGGATGCAGGGCTCGAACGTGATCGTGGCGATCAACAAGGATGCCAACGCGCCGATCTTCGAGTTCAGCGACCTCGGCGTCGTCGGCGACCTGCACCAGCTGCTGCCGAAGCTGACCGAGCTCGTCCGGGCAAGGAAGGGCGGTCAGTGAGCTCCGTGCCGGCCAGGTACCCGCCGCCCTGGCGGGTCGAGGATGCGCTCGCCCGCCCGAGCGATGCCGACCCGATCGAGGTCGGGATCCTGATCGTCGGCGCCGGCCCGGCGGGGCTCGCCTGCGCGATCCGGCTCGGACAGCTGCTCGAGCAGGACCCGGAGACGGCCGAGCGACTCGGCGAGGTGCCGGTCGCGGTCGTCGAGAAGGGCAAGCAGCCGGGGTCGCACCTGCTCTCGGGCGCGGTCGTCAACCCGCGTGGGCTCCGGCGACTCTTCAACGGCAGCAAGCGCTTCGACGACATGCCTCACTACGACGAGGTCATGCACGAATCCGTCTACTTCCTCAGCGACAAGCGCGCCTACCGGATCCCGGCGCCGCCGCCGATGCGGAACCACGGGAACTTCATCGTCTCGCTGTCGCAGCTCGGACGCTTCCTCGCCGGCGAGGCCGAGGCGGCCGGGGCCTCGATCCTCCCCGAGACGCCCGCGACGAAGCTGCTCGTCGCCGACGGCCGCGTCCGCGGCGTGCGCACCGCCGATCGGGGCCGTGGCCGGAACGGCGAGGAGCTCGGGAACTTCGAGCCGGGCTCCGATCTGCTCGCGCGCGTCACCGTCCTGGCCGAGGGCACGCAGGGTCACCTGACCGGTGCGGCGATCGAGCGCTTCGGCCTCCAGGGCGGGAGCCCTCAGGTCTGGGCGCTCGGCGTCAAGGAGGTCTGGAAGGTCGAGAAGCCGCTCGACCGCATCGTCCACACGATGGGCTGGCCGCTTCGCTCGGGCAGGAAGTACCGCGAGTTCGGCGGCTCCTTCATTTACCCGATGGGCGAGGACCTGGTCACGCTCGGCATGGTCGTCGGCCTCGACTACCGCGACACCCAGCTTTCCGTCCACGACTTGCTCCAGCAGCTGAAGACGCACCCGAAGATCCGCAGGATCGTCGAGGGCGGCGAGCGGCTGGAGTGGGGGGCGAAGACGATCCCGGAGGGCGGCCTCCTCTCGCTGCCGAAGCGCCTGCACGCGCCGGGCCTGCTCCTGTGCGGCGACGGGGTCGGGATGGTGAACGTGCCCGCGCTGAAGGGGATCCACTACGCGCTCGAGTCGGGGCGGCTCGCGGCCGAAGCGGCGATCGACGCGCTGCGGAAGGGCGAGTCGGTGGGCCGGCGCGGCGCCCTCCAGGGCTATGACGACTCGGTGCGGGAGAGCTACATCTGGAGCGACCTGAAGAGGGTGCGCAACGTCCGGCCTGCGTTCTCCCGCGGGTTCTGGTTCGGCAGCGCGCTCGCAGGCGGCGCGATCACCTCGTTCGGGAAGCTGCCGCCGAAGGACGAGGTGCT
>Ga0070681_10005021_pt1 | contig 12751 bp, 20 predicted proteins | sample KBSC83BmetaG_FD_65650 | JGI IMG/M metagenome (GOLD analysis project Ga0070681, IMG submission 65650) | Corn rhizosphere microbial communities from Kellogg Biological Station, Michigan, USA - KBS C8-3B metaG | ecosystem: Host-associated > Plants > Roots > Rhizosphere | place: USA: Michigan... | reverse complement strand
GCCGTGGCGACGCCGTACTGCTCTCCCGCGAGGAGTACGACGCCCTGCAGGAGACGGCGCACCTGCTACGTGCTCCCAAGAACGCCCGACGACTCCTGGAAAGCCTCGACCAGGCCCTCGCCGGCAAGCGCGAGGAGCATGAGCTTCAGCGGTGAGGCTCGTCTTCACGCCGCACGGCTGGGAGGACTACCAGCACTGGGTCCAGACCGACCGGGCGACGCTGAAGCGGGTCAACCGGCTGGTCGAGGATGTCCTGCGAGATCCCTTCACCGGCATCGGCAAGCCCGAGCAACTTCGGCACGTGCTGTCCGGCGCATGGTCGCGCCGAATCACCGAAGAACACCGGCTCGTGTACCTAGTCGACGGCGACGACGTCGTGATCCTGCAGGCCCGCTACCACTACTGAGGTGCCGTGAGGAGGCGATCGAGTTCCCGCCCTCGGACCGTGATCGCTAGTAGCACGCTATGTCCGGGCACCGGCGGACAAGTCACGAGCATGGCCGGCGCTAGCGCGCGGTATCAGTTCTGGTATCATCGAGCCGTGGCTATGACGCTCCGGCTCGACGAAAAGGAAAGCGAAGCGCTGCGCAAGCGCGCGGAGCGCGAGGGGCGGTCCATGCAGGAGGTCGCACGCCAGGCGGTTCGGGACTACATCGATCGGACCAGCAAGCGAGAGTTGCTGGACGCTGTCCTTGATCGTGAGCTGCCCCGGTACGCCGAGGCGCTCGAGCGACTCGGACAGTGATCTACCTCGACGTCGAGGATCTGCTGTACATCGCTGAGCGGGCGACGGGAGCACCGGTCGAACTGCGTGACGCCGGCCTGCTGGAGGCAGCCGCGGCCCGCCCGCAGGCATCAGCGTTCGGTACCGACGCTTACGTCACCGTCCACGAGAAGGCAGCCGCCTTGCTGCACTCCGTGGTCCGCAACCATGCGCTCGTCGACGGCAACAAGCGACTCGGGCTGGCCGCCTTTATCGCCTTCTACGGGCTGAACGGCTGGCGGCTCACCATGACCAACGACGAGGCGTATGACTTTGTCATGTCGATCGCTTCCGGGGCGCTCGACGACGTACCGCTCATCGCACAGCATCCGGAGTCCGGCACCGAGCGGTCACTGCCGTGAGGAGGCGGTCGACCTCCCCGTCGTCCGACCGCCGGCCGGTAGCGGCCCGCCATGCCCGGGCACCAGCGGACAACTCGCCGAAGGCAACCCGCGCTACCGTCCCGGTGTTGTGGAAACACATGAGGACGCCAGCATTCGTCTTCTATTGCGCCGGCGATAGAGCGTCGCCATGAGGGATCGCGATGCGATCGCGATGCGTCCTGCGGACCACCATCGCCGCAATCGACAACGCGGAAGCTCCTGCGCTCGACCCGTCCGATCTCGCCGGCGTCCCCCTCGAGCGAAGTCCGCGAGGGATAGGCGCTCGCGAAGTCGCTCGGTTAGAGCTGACGGCGACGAGTTGAGCGTCCTGGTGCGGCACGAGGTCGACGAGCGCTTAGAGGCTGCGGTCGGGTACGAGCGCGCAGGCGAGGTTGAGCGCGCTGCAGAACTTCGAAAGGGAACGTCAATCCTCGCCGAAGTCCTCGCGGGCCGCACCGATCAGTAGCCATCCGGGAGAAGTACTCAGCGGTTCGGTGCCGTGGGAGCTCAGGCTGAGTCCGAGCAAGACAGCCGACCACAACAGCGCCCAACTTTCGGGCATCCCAGGACAGCTTTCGCACGCCATCCGGCGTTCTCAAGCGGTTTGCCAAGTCCGGCGATGTCGCCAGGTGGTGGCGGTTATGGTCGCTTCGCTCTCGGCCTACTCGACGCGTCTCATGCGGCTCCGTTGCGGCGGTGCCGGTGTGGTGCGGCGGAGAGTGGGGCGTGCAGCTTGGCGGCTAGCGTGGCGGCGAAGTCCACGAGTCGATCGGGCTGGTACTTGTCTGGGTGGTTGAGCATGAGGCGGGCGTTTTCTTCGCCGATCGCGAGGATCGCCCGGGCAGCGAGATCGACATCTGCGTCGGGGTCGTTGGCGAGCAGCGCGGCTGTGAGCCGCCGGGCCTGGATGAGGGCGATGTCTCGTCCGCGTTGGATCCGTTGACGCACCATTGGTGGCGTGCCGTCGGCCGGGAGCAGCATCAGCCGCCAGGTAGGGGGTTGTCGCTGACAGCGCCGAGCAGCGTCCGCAGCCAGTCGGTCAACGCAACGGCGGGGTCGTCCAGGTTGACGCTCCTCTTGTGTCAAGCGACCTCGGCGAGCGGGGTGGGGGCGGGTTCTTGCAGTTCGACGAGGGTCTTGGGGAGGGCGTTGAAAACTTCGCGGGCGATGTAGCGCTTGAGGCAGCGGATGATCTCGGGTTTGCTGAGCCCTTCGGCGGTGCGCCTGGTGACGTAGTCCCGGGTGCGTTGGTCGCAGGTCATGCGGACGATGACGATCCGCCACAGCGCGCTGTTGGCTTCGCGGTCGCCGCCGCGGTTGAGCCGGTGTCGATGGCGCTTGCCGGACGAGGCTTGGACGGGTGAGGCGCCGCAGAGGGCCGCGAAGGATCGCTCGTGGCGGAGCCGGTCGGGGTTGTCGCCGGCGGCGACGAGCAGCGCGCCGGCGGTGTCGACACCGACACCGCGCTTGGCGAGCAGGTCGGGCGCGGTGTCGGTGATCAGGGCGGTGAGGTGTTCGTCGAGGGCGGCGATCTCGTCGGCGAGGTACTCGACGCGCTTCGCGAAGCTGACCAGTGCGATCTTGGTGGCGGCGGTGAGCGAGTGCAGCGGGCCGGGTCGCAGCCGGGCGGCCGCGCGGACCCGCTGGGTGGGCGAGAGGTCCCGCAGCTCGCGGCGCAGCGCGTCGGGTGCGGTGTCGATGAGCGCGGCGAGCTGGTTGAGGGCTCGTGTCCTCGAGCGGATCGCGCCGCGGCGAGCGATGCGCAGCTGGCGGATCGCTTCGACCGCACCGGTCTGCGCCTTGGGAACAGTGGTGGCGCGCCCGGAGATCACGGCGCGGGCGGCTTCCTCGGCGTCGATCGTGTCGGACTTGCCACGTCGGCGGCGGACCTGCCGGTTCGGCCGATCGACCTCGATGACCCGCACGCCGGCGGCGATCAGGAACCGGGCGAGCCCGGCGCCCCAGGCGCTGCAGCCCTCGATGCCGACAGCGGCGACGTCGCCGAAGGCGCGCAGCCAGTCCCACAGCGCGACGTAGCCGGTCTCGTCCGCGACGAACTCGGCGGTGGCCAGCACCCGGCCAAGCGGGTCGCAGACGGCGGCGACGTGCACGTCCTTGTGCGTATCCACTCCGCCGACGACACCGCGGTCGAGGTTCGCGGGACGTGGTGCCGGGCGCTGTGCGTACGTACGGTTGTTGCGAGTGCGGGGGCGTGCCATCGTGGCCGAGCCGTCCTTTCCTCATACCGGGGTTGGGGATGGCACGCATGGCCGGGACGGCGGACAGGACATTGAGCGGGCCTGTGTGCGCAAGCTCCTCTGAGGTCACTCCGCCCGACCGGTCGTGCCGGCGGTGGCCCCGCGGCCGGGTCGACGGGTCATTTTCCGGACCACCGACACGGCGTCAGCAACTGTGAGAGTCAGACCCGGGCCGCGGAAGCCACCGCACTGAGCCCGGCACCGTCGGAGCGCCGGGCGCCCGCAGTCTGTCAATGCAACTGTCTGGTGCGGCGTGCGCGAGCGATGTCAGCGCAGCCGTTTCTTCGCGGTCGAGCAGCGCATGTAGCAGCGGCTCCAGGCCGCCGTAAGCGTTGTAGACGACCGTTTTCGACCCGCGTGCCTGCCGAGCGATGGCTTCGACGCTGAGCGCGGGGTAGCCGTGGTCGCTGATGAGGACGAGGGCCGCGTCGAGGACCTGGGCTCGGCGTTGTTCGATCGGCAGGCGGCGGCGTGGCCCGAGCGTCCGATTGGACAGAGCGAGCGCTAACGGCACCTACACTTCGCGCTCGAAGATCAGCTCGTAGTACTTCACGCTGCCGAGTGCGGCGACCCCGGGGGCGAAGATCTGTACCAGCCGCCAGCCATCGCGCGCGTGCTCATGCACGGTGTCTTCGTACGTCTTCTTCGCCTTGTCCGACACGCCGAACACGCCCGATCCGCGATAGTCGCCGAGGCGGACGAACCTGTACTCGTATCTCTGCGCGCCTCCCGGCGTTGTGGTCACGGTCGCCTCCCACGGTCATCGTCTCAAGGCAGTCTGCTTGCCACCGGGAACGATCTCACCGCCAAGACGGTGTAGAGGGTGTCTGAGATCGGAAGGCAGCCGGCGTTGCAGAACGCCGGCACCCGTGCACGCGTCCATGGACGCGCATGCACGTGTTGGTGTTCTTACCGTGCGTGGCGGGAACTCTGGCCCCCGTGCCGCCGCGGCACGGCGCATCGTCACCGTCAGCTGCGCACTGGGACGCCGGGGAGATCAGCGAAGGCCGTGGTGTCGCTCGAAACGACGATCCTGTCGCGGGCCGCGGCGGTTGCGGCGATGATCAGATCGTGAGCCCCACGTGGCTTACCGGTGCGCCGTACATGTGCGAGCAGCGTCGCGTGCACCCGCGCGACTTGCACGTCATAATCCTCGATCGGAACGGTCTCCAAGACACTGCGGACGAAAGCGGACCGCGTCGCACGGCGGGCGTCGTCCGCGAGCTCGACACCTACGAGCAGCTCCGCGGCGGTCACCGCCGCAATCGCGACATCGTCTTCATCGGCGATAAGCCTGTTGAGCTGGCGGCCGCGCCGTTCTGCGTCGATGAAGACCGTGGTGTCGAGGATCAGGCGGGCCACTGACGCTCCTGTGTCGTCAGTAGCTCTCGAACCTCGCTCAGGTCGGCGACCCACCCCTTGTCCGGGCGGAAGTGCCCCAGCAACGCCTTCACGGCTGCGCCGGATGTCCCGGCGGCAGGCTCGATGCGAGCGATCACGCGGCCTCCGCGGGTGACGAAGAAAGTCTCGCCGTCCTTCTCCACCGCGGTGAGCAGGGCAGAGAATCCCCTGGCTGCGGCTGTGGCTGTGATCTCCTTCATTGCATCAGATTATCTGATCCCAACCGATGCGGCAATGTCACACGAGGCGCGCGAGAACGCCGGCTGTCGGTCGTGACTCGTCCCGCAGTGCCCGAACATAGGGCGCACTTGTAGTCAGCAGCCGTTCCTCGATGCATCGCCGGTCATCGCGCTCATACGGGCTAAGCGCGCTGGCAAAGAAAAGGTGTCGACTCCGCGAACAATCACACAAGGGTAGCCGCGCATGCCTGGGGTCAACCGGAGTCGCCGTGCCGCAGGTGCGGTGTCGGCTACGGCACTTCTCCAGCCCGGAACGTGTCCGTGTCGGCGTGATAGGCGACGTATCCGCCGCTGGTGTGCAGGTACAGGACGTCGCCTTGCTTGTGCACGTAGCTGACTCCGCCGGGAGGGCCGGGTGGCTGCCGCCACCGCCACTTCGCGAGGGGATGGTCCGTAGTCCCGTCACGGCAGACGTGATCAGCCGTTGGGCACAGGTAGATGCCGAGCATGCCGGGCTGCTTGGCGGTGCCCTCCGTGGTGATGAACCAGCCGGAGGCCAGCGAACCGCAGCTGCGGATCTCCCCGTAGCGAGCGGTGATCTGCGTGCCGGTCTCTGAGTACGACGGGTTGGACCACGTCCCGCACACCGCCGGATTCGGCGGCGGCAACGCGACAGCAGAAGGGGACGCTCCGGCATCGATAGCAATGCCCGCTCCGACACGTGCGCTTTGCGAGTTCGGGATGTCCCAGCCGAACTTCCCCCCTTGCGACGGTGCATCGGGGGCCTGGATCTTCATCTGGTACCGGACGCGGCCGTGTGCAGGGATCGACCGGACGATGCCGCAGTTCAGGTAGTAGCTGTGCACGGACGGAGATGCGCCGGCAGGCGAGTAGATGCTCTCGGTGTAGACCGGGCATGGGTCGAGGGCGACCGCTTGCGCTGTCGTGTTCGTCAGGGTGACGACGTAGGTGACCGCGACGAGCAGCCCGTCGCCGTCCGGATCGCCGGTACCGGGAATCAATAACTGCGGACCGCCAGGCGGCTCTTCGTGCGCGGTTTTCGTCACGCCGTCGACGACGAGCAGCCCGGCGCCGTCCGGATCTCCTGTGCCCGGAATCGTCCACTGCTACCCGGGCGGGACGACCTGCGAAGCCCCCGGCCCCACGCCCAAGGCGACGACAAGTGCGGCGAAAACCTTGCCCTACACCGGGCTACGGTCCGCGACACTCTTGGTGTCTGTCGCAGCGCTTCTTCTCATGGCTGGAGGCTCCCTCATCCTCGTCGCTCGAGGCCCCAGCGACAGCCCGCAGCGCTAGGACAAGTGTCGTTCTCGCTCCGCAACTACTCCGCGCCGCCCAAGAGGGCGTCAAGCGCGTCCTGCCCTTCGGTTTGAGCGAAGCACTCCGGATGAGCGACGACGAACGGCGTCCAGCCGTGGATGTCGGTCCTCTCCCGCACGAAGCGGGCCGCCTGAGGCTTCGACGAGTCGTTCCAGTCGGTCGGGCCGACGTTCACGAACGCCGTGTCGGGCTGAATCCCGCGTCCGTAGACGTGGCAGATGCCCGGTGATCCCTGCACAGCCACGGATCGAACCCTGAACGCCCGGCGTCGTGTATGTGCCGATGTAGTGCACGGGCCGGCCTCAAGCGGCTGGGAGCCAGGGGGCTTAGCGAGCATCAGATGCGGGAGTGGCCACAACCCACGCTCCGTCCATCCGCAGGGCGTGCAGGTTATGATCTTGAAGCGCGCGGGTCGTCGCCTCGTCGTCCAAGACGGTCATTTGCCACGGCTGATCCCAGGACTGTCCGCTGACGCTGCATCGGGTGGTTGCACTCACAACTGGCCACTGGCTGTCGTCGACGTCCAGCAGGCAAACTTCGACGCTCCCCAGCATGGAGCGGCCCGGTCGAAAGTCTCGGCCAGGGTCCAGACGTTGCAGGACGACGATCCCGTCGGCCACCACGTGGCTGGCTGCCGTGCCGAGCAGCGCCTGACGATGTGCGTCAAACGCCGTGTTGACCAGATGAGACAGCAGCAGCACGGCGTCGAATCGCTCCTCCGAACGGAAGTCTTCGATGCGCGATTGAAGCGGCGTGGCCCGACTGATGTGCCCCAGCATCTCGGCCGACTCGTCGACGGCTAGTACGTCGTACCCGGCGCCAGCCAGCGGGTCGGCTATACGGCCCGCCCCAGCGCCCAGGTCGAGGATCTTCTTCCTGCCACGCACGTGTTGCAGTACCACAGACAAGTCGGGCTCGGCGGGCAGCGCGGCGTACGCCTCGACCGGGGAGCCGTCAGGGGTGACCACCCCACGACGATCGCACCACTTCCATGCGCGTGCAGCCGGTGCAGCCCGCATGTGGCGATGGGATGTTGTTGAGGGTGGCGTCCGAACAGACGGTCATCCGCGCGTTGGGGAGGGCAGCGGGTCCTTCGTTAGGGCTGCGGCCGGGCCGCTTCCGACGGCGACGGTGATGCTGGCCAACTGGTGGGCGGTGAGGCAGTCCTGGCTGGCTGGGCAGCCGAGTGCGAGGTCGATAGTGCCGGTTCCGGGCCCGTCGCCGTTGGAGACGACAACTCCGATGCCGTCGGCGTTGAAAGGGGTCTCGGGCGCGTCGCTGGCGGTCTGTAGCAGCGGGCTGTCGATCTGGATGCGTAGTCGGTCGACGCACGGTCCCTCTGCGTGCAGGTACATCAGCGCATCTCCGGGCATGGCGAGCAGGTTGTGGTGGGCTCCCGGACTGATGCGCCACTGAACCGGGCTGGGCGGCAATGAGGCGGTAACGGTCAGCCCCGCGCATTCCCCGGTCATGACGAGCGCCGGCAACTGTCCTGTCGTGGGGGCCGGGGCCACCGTCGGAGCGTTCGGGCCGTCGAGCCAGGCCAGGTTGCGCCAGTGGGTGGTGAACGTCAGGTCTTGCCAGGCCCGCAGAGCGGCCTGCGTGTGGGGAGGGGAAGCGGTCGCCACGATCACCTGGTAGCCGTCCACTTCACGGGTGAACGACGCGTAGGTGCCTTTGACGGGCAGGCAGGTGCCGATGGCCGGCTGGCCGTGCGGTACGACGCAGACGTGGATACCAGGCAGGCCCTGGCGGGTGGGGTAGTAGTCGTTCAGCCCACCGTCCATCGGCTTGTAGCCGGCCGGTAGACGGGTGGGCGCCACGATGACTGCGCCCGGCGCGACGCGCAGGAACTGCTCGACGGCCTGCCGGTAGCTGCCGGGAGGTGCCGGGGCAGAGTTGGGGCCGGGACTGGTCGACCCGGCCGGGACCACGACAGTGGCCGTGTGGTCGCCGTGCCAAAGTTCGACCACGCCCAGGGTGGCGGCGGCGATAAGCAGACAACTGGCCGCCGAACCGGCGACGCGCCGCCGGCGCCGCGCCCGGCTGATGCGGGCCCGGACCTGCGGGTAGGTGTCGGCCGGGTCGTTCACCGTGTCGGCCTGCTGCCGCATCGCTTGGCGGAGCTGGTCCACAACTGGGCTCATCGCTGATCTCCCACACCAAGTCGAGGTTCCTCCGCCTGCGCAGCAAGGAGCCCTTCCAGCCGGGCGAGCGCCCGCGCGCTGCTGCTCTTCACCGTGCCGAGCGGGATTTGCAGGATGCGGGCGACATCGGCTTCGCTCTTGTCGTCGTAGAAGCGCAGCACCATGACTGCACGCTGCCGTGCGGGCAGCGCGGCGAGCGCCCGCAGCACCCGGTCGCGTTCCGCCGTCTCATCGGCGGCGTCTGCCACCCCGGCGTCAGGGATGGTCGGCGTGGCTCGTTCGCGCCACCAGCGCCGCCGGCGCTGGTTCAGATGCGTGTTCACCAGGATGCGCCGGGCGTACGCGTCGACCGCTTCCTGCGCCTCCAGCCGGTTCCATGCGAAGTACAGCTTCGTCAAGGCGACCTGGACGAGGTCCTCGGCGTGACCGTAGTCCCCGGTCAGTAGCACGGCGAGCCGGCGCAGGCCGGGGGATCGTGACAGCACGAACTGCCGAAACGCCTCCTCCGCGCCCGCGTCCACCGCGCCTCCCCAACCCGCCGTCTCCCCATAAGACACGGTCGCGGGGCGGTCAAGTTCCACGATCTGGAAAACCGCAGGCGTCAACAACGAAGGGCTTCCGGCGCGTCCTGATCGCGACCACCATGTGCTCGTGGTCGACGTGCTCGAGCAAGGCAGTGAACGCGGCATGGCACGTCGCCGCTGGCCGTGGCTGCTCGGCGCACTCGTCGTCATCGCGGGTCTTCTGGCCGGTCCTGCCTGGTCGGCCTGGGACGGGCATCAGCGGCAGGAGATCGCCCGCGGGTGGGCGTTGCGGGCCGCCTTCGATGACGGACGGGCAACGGCGCTGGCGAAGCTGGCCGCTCGGGCGGTGCCTGGTGACGAGGGCCCGTACTCGGCGGCCGTGCGGGCGCTGGACCGGGAGGAGGCCACTCGCCTTCAGGTGCTGCTCGGCCGGTTGCCCCACGTCCTGCTGCGCGGCAGCACCGGCACCATGCGTGACGCCGTGGCCGCTGCGATCCGGGCCGAGCGCGACAGCCTGCTGCATCCGGCACCGGTGAACGTCGGTGAGCAGCCGATGCCGACGGCGGACCCGCAGGCGCTGCATCTCGCCGACCGGGCGAACCGGCTGCTCTCCGGCGTGAAGGTGCACGTGCCCGCCCAGCCGGCGCACGCCGCGGATGCGGCCATCGCCCACTTCGGCCACTTTCTCGACCAGCAGGTCGGGCCGCTTCGGCTGCTGGTCTACACCGATACGGGGCTGCGCTGGCTGGACGTGGACGCGAGCCACGTCGAGACCGGGCCGGCCTATGACATGCCGAACCTGGACACGCTGCCCGGCGTCGGCGTGGTCACCCGGCCGGGCTGGCTGGCACTGGGCGGACCCGTGATGCGCACCCTCGATGAGGACGGCGAGTCCTACCCGCTGCCGCTGGGTCCCTTTGTCGTGGCCGGACCGACGCCGGGGACGGTCTGGACCAGCGACATGCGCCAAGCCGTGCTGAGCGACCGGCAAGGCCGCCGGCTGCGGGGGACGGTCACGGTGCCGGCCGGCACCGAGCGCATCAGCGGCGCCTTCGGGAACGATCTGCTGCTGCTTCAGAACATGGGCAGCAACCCGGGACATCTGGTCTTGTGGAACACCCTCACCCACAACGAACAGCTCATCGGCACCGACGCGTGCATGTTCCCGCTGGACCTGCACGGCTCGCTGCTGGCCTGGCGGTCCTGCGACGATCCGGTCTCGACCCTGCAACTATCCGACCTGCCGAGAGGCGCCACCCGCACGGTCACGCTGCCGGCAGGGTGGACCGCCGCGACCGCCGGGTTCTCCCCCGACGGGAAGCGTCTCGGCGTCTGGCTGTACAGCTACCAGCAGGACGGCACGCGGCTGCTGATCATCGACGCGACCACCGGCCGTTGGCGCGAGTCGAGCCTGCCGGTCAACCGAGGCGGAACGAGTCCGTTCGTCTGGGCCCCAGACTCGGCGAAGGTGTTCACCGGCTACACCACCGGCGGCCAACATCGGATCGCCGTCGTCGATGCCGCCACCGGCGCCGCCGAACTACTCCGCTACCGCGCCGGCGGACTGCTGCCACTCGCCGCGCTTCCCCGCTGACCCGGCCCCACAGCGCCTCCGGATCATTGATGTGCTCCTATGTTGTCAACGGCGGCGTATAGAGGCCGATTTCGTCGCGGAGGTCGGCGTGCAGGGCGACGTAGACGACGTCGCTGAGGTAACGTCGGCTAGGCCACTCTTGTCAAGAGACGTTGACAGGCAGGGCTCACGCGATGCTGCGCACGCTGTCCCAACCAAGCGCGATATGCCCCTCCGGACTGGGCAAGCGCTTGTGTGCGTGGCCGTGTGAAGACCGGAAGCACGTGGGATCGACCCCGCCCTTGCCGGCAGGCTCCCGCTACGGATGCGCGCCGGCGTACGCCGCGTCAACTTCGATCACGCTGATGCCGGTAACGGCCGGCCCGGCCGTCGGCTCCTGGGCGAAGATCGTGTGATCGGGATACCGGTTCGACGGCAGCCACTTCGGTACCACTCCGTAGCCCGCCCGCGCGGCCACCCTGCAGGCGACCGCCACATTCAGGCCGAGGAGATTCGGCACCGCCTCGCGCGCGTTCGCCGATCCAGTCGGTGCGGGGCAGCCATCAGTGCTCATCGTCGAGGACGCCTCCTCGATTTTGATGACGCGGCCGGCGGCGGCATTCTGAGAATTCGGAATGTTCCAATCGAACTTCGCGCCCTGAGACGCAACATCGGGGGCCCGGATCTTCATCTGGTACCGGACACTGGCGTGGGCGGGGATGGACCGCACGCTGTCGCAGTTCAGGTAGTAGCTGTGCACCGAGCCCGCCTTATTGACTGGCGAATAGATGCTCTCGGTGTAGACCGGGCACGGGTCGAGGGCGACCGCTTGCGCTGTCGTGTTCGTCAGGGTGACGACGTAGGTGACGGTGTCCCCCGCGGTGACCACCGCAGGCATGTTGGCTTCGGCGGCGACGCCCGGGTACAGGGCCGATCCCGGCGGTGGAGGCGCCGGCACACCCAGTGGCGTGACCCCGTCTGCGCAGAAGTCACCGGACGCGACCGCAACTCGCAGGTCGCCGCCGCCCGGCATCCCGATGACATAGTCGCGCGCGTTGACGTACTCGCTAGGCGGGCAGTTGTCGGTGCCGACGATGGCCAATCCGGCGGTGTCGCCCGGTCGCAGGTCACCCGGCCAGGCCTCCTGGTCGCCGAACATGCCGCCGGATCGCACGGGGAGCGCCAGTGAGGTCCCGTTCGCTCGCACCGCGGTCACACTCGCCGGCAACCCCGAGACTGAGCAATCAGTCTTACCGATGTTCGTCACGGTGATCCGCTGCGCAGCGTTGCCCGTCGCGAACCCAACACCGCCATCTCGTCCCTGTAGCTGACCAGCCGCGCAAGCCGGGTACGCCGCCGGCGGCGGAGTCGGCGCTGCCGGCGGTGGCGGCGGGTTAGCCGGCCGGTCGACCCACGGCACGAGGCCGGAGACACCGCTGACCGCCGGCGCGCTCGACGAGTGATTGTCAGCGGTGAGAGTTGAGGCCCCTACCGCGACGGCGGCCACCACGACGCAGACGGCGCTCGTCGCGGCCAGCAGTCGTGCCCGTCGGCGACGACGCACTCGCGACACCAGTTGCTCGAACGGAGGAGCCGGCGGGAGCGGTGACCGGTCCGCTTCGCGGGTGAGAAGTTCGTGCAACTCATCCACGACCCGGCACCTCGATCCTCGGCAACGGCGACAGCGACTGCCGGGCACGACCCAGCCGGGACTTGACGGTCCCCGCCGGCAACCGCAGCACTCTGGCGACTTCCTCTACCGGCAGGTCGAGGAGGTGGTGCAGGACGACGACCTGCCGCTGCTCGGGAGGCAATGTCGCGAGGGCTCTCATCACGTCGATCCCCTCGCCCGTTGGCGGCGCGACATCTGGCGACGCCCCAGTGCGACACAGCGCCGCCAGCCGGTTGCGGGCGCGACGCCGTCGGTTGGACAGCAGCCGGAACGCGACGAGACGCAACCATGCTTCGGGGTCTTCGTAGCGGGAGACCTTGTCCCACCGAGGGAGCAGCCGCACGAACGCGTCCTGCGCCACTTCCTCCGCCTCGGCCTGATCACCGCAGACAAGGGTGAGCACCCGGACCAGCCGGGGGTAGCAAGCTGCGTAGAACTCGTGCACCAGCCCCCCTCCGGTCAGGCTCTACCAGGTAACACCCGCCAGCGGACCTACCGGTTCCCTTCGAG
>Ga0070681_10005018_pt1 | contig 12753 bp, 15 predicted proteins | sample KBSC83BmetaG_FD_65650 | JGI IMG/M metagenome (GOLD analysis project Ga0070681, IMG submission 65650) | Corn rhizosphere microbial communities from Kellogg Biological Station, Michigan, USA - KBS C8-3B metaG | ecosystem: Host-associated > Plants > Roots > Rhizosphere | place: USA: Michigan... | reverse complement strand
CAGCTCTTGCTCCGGCACCCGACATCGCCGCTGCCGCTGCTGCCTTCCGGCCCTGACGGGATTCACGACTGGTCGTCGCGGAGAAGCCGGCACGAGCTACCATAGACCGCAAGAACTCGGCGCAACTTGTTGACCGCCCTGATATTCGTGCACATCGCCCGCTCTTGCGGGCCCCGCGCCAGGGCGGGGGATCCTACCACAAGCGATGCGGGCGCTCGGTCACTCGTCCCGGGATGCCCGAGACACGCTGCCCGCGGTTGCGAGCTGCGCGAACTTGGCAACGAGTTGGTCAAAGAATCTGGGTGGGAGAAACCCGTAGTCCACGCGGCCTCCGCCGTCTCTTATTGGCCCCTAGATCACAGCCCGGCCAAGTGAATACGTTGATCTCATCGAGGACGACGCACGAGCGCTCGCTGTCGAGCCCGAGATGTTGCTTCACGCGAGGAGGTATCTCGATCGCCGCGCTGGGATTGTGCGGTGGAGAGTGCGTGATCGGCACCACCGCGACCCGTTTTCTCTGCGTGTCTTCGGAGCCTGGACTCTCAATCCGCAGAATGATCGCGCACGGGCGATCCTTGCTGCCCTCGACCTGCCCTCGGCGCGCTTCCGCAAACCATAAATACGCGTACGAGATCACGAGGCCGACTTGCGGCTCCGGAAGGCCCGTCATCTCGGATCACCGTCGCCTGTCCCTGGCGGTCTGCGCTACTCGTCGAGCAGCGCGTTGAGCGGGTCGTGCCCCGGATCCATCCGGGATCCCTTGATGGCTTCGACGATCTCGGTGGGCAAATCTCTGGCTCGAAGCACCAAGCGCTCAAAGGCGCGAAGTCGCAGCAGTTCCGCGAACTCATAGGGAGAGACGAAGTAGCCGCTGACACGGCCGTAGCTCGTGATGGCGATGGGGGTGCGCTGCGCCTCTTCCTTGTAGCGCCCGAAACCCTTCGCAAATTCTGTCGCCGTCACTTCCGGCATCTGCCTCAATCCAAAGACACGTAAGATCCGTAATATACGGAACTCACATGGCGTGGTCAAGATTGGCGGCGCCAAGCGCGCGGTGCTCGACTCTTCACGAGCCGCAAGGACGCGCAGGCCCTGCTGAAACTGTTCACGCGCGTCACCGGTTGGAAGGCCCGGAGGTGGGGCACGACGATCATGACACGGCGTCCCTGCTGCAGAAGCTCGGCAAACACCGAGGGGGCATCGAGCAGTGTCTGTACATCAACAAGTTTGAGGATGTGGATGTGGGAGTGCTCGAGCGGATCATTCGGTCGGGGGTGAAGCAGACCAAGAAGACCGAGCGGGTGACTGCGAACTGATCGTCCCGCCGGGATAGATGCAAACAGCTAAGTCGCATCGGAGCATGGATATGCTTTTGTGAGGAGAGAGTGGGATTACTCGGCCCTCACCGGGCCTCGCCCGTCCGGGCCGCCCTCCGGGCGTTATCCCACCCGGCTCGCGTCAGCGGACTTAAGCACGTCAGAACGCGCCGGGCGCTTAAGTTTTTAGTGGCGGAGAGAGTGGGATTCGAACCCACGAACACCCGTGAAGATGTTACTGGAATTCCAGTCCAGCGCCTTCGACCGCTCGGCCATCTCTCCGATCAATGACTTGAAGCCGAACCTTCCGAGGTTTCTTCAGCCTGGCTGCGCCCCGGCGGGCACACGCATGATACTACGAGCCTGCGGGATAGACGTCTTCGGGGTGACGAACGGCGGGGGCTCGTCGAGGCAGGGGTCCTTCTCCCCGCGGGGCGGGGGCGCCGGCTCGTTCAGCCGGGGAATCTTCAGGGCGCTGCTGGTGTCGGCGGCATCGAGGCCGGCCGGCACCTGCAACGGCTGGACGCTCTTGGCGGTCATGTACGCCTTCTTGTCGTGGCAGCTGCCTCCAATCTTGCCGAGCCACCGGAACGGGTGACACCCCGCCAGTAGCAGCAGCACGCTGAAAGCCGCGACCTTGCCGATAGAGCCCCATCTCATTTCATAACCCCCGCGGCCCGCAAATCGGACAGCAGCTGCGAATGATGCGCCGAGGTCAGCTCGGTGAGCGGCAACCGCAGCGCGCCTTCCATGAGCCCCATGCGCGCCAGTGCCCATTTGGTGGGAATGGGATTCGGCTCGATGCAAAGGCTTCGGTGCAACGCTGCCAGCGGCCGGTCCAGGCGCTCGGCTTCTTCTGCGCGGCCCTTGAGGGCCGCGGCCACCATATCGGACATCGCGCGAGGCGCAACGTTCGCGGTGACGGAAATGACGCCCTTGGCGCCGGCCAGTATCGCCTCGCGGCAAGTCGGATCGTCGCCGCTGAGCACCGCGAAGTCCTTCGGGCAGGCCGCAAGGAGTTCGCGAACGCGGCTGACCTGCGCGACGCCCTCTTTGATGCCCACGACCCTTGGAAGTTGTGCCAACCGGGCGACCGTCGGCGGAAGAAGATCCACGGCCGTACGCGACGGAATGTTGTACAGAATCACCGGGTGACGCGTGGCTTCGACGACCGCGGCGAAGTGGCGATAGAGTCCCTCTTGAGTCGGTCGGTTATACGCCGGAGTGACCACGAGAAGCCCCGAGATCGGAAGCTCCGATATCGCGCGGACGCGCTCAACAGTCACCGCGGTGCTGCTCGTGCCGGTCCCCACGATGATCGGGACGCGACCGTTGACATGAGCGCTCGCTCGCCGCGTCAGCTCGAGCACCTCGGTTTCACGCAGGTTGACGGATTCGCCGGTGCTGCCGCCCACGACGAGGGCGTTCGTGCCATTGGCGAGGTGAAAATCGAGGAGTCGCTCCCACGCGGCGAAATCGACGCCGCCGTCCGTCCGCATGGGCGTGACGATGGCGACCAAACTACCTGAGAACATGCAATTTCCGGGATCCGCAAGGCGCACGCAGCGCGCAACAATAACAGATATTGCCGCTGCGGCGTCGCGGGGGATAGGGTTCGCAAGCGGGGCGCGCTCCCGGTACACTGACCCTCGCACTCACGGAAACTGTAACGCCCACGCCAAGATGAAGCAGCACCTGGCCGTTTCGGCGATCGGCAGCGACCGCACTGGGATGGTCCACGAGCTGACGCGCGTGATCAGCGAATGCGGTGGCAATATCAGCGAGAGCCGCATGGCGAATCTCGGCACCGAGTTCGCGATGCTGCTGCTCGTCTCGGGAAACTGGCACGCCCTCGCGAAGCTGGAAACCGAGCTGAAACGCCTCGCCGAGACCAGCAGCCTCAGCATCCACCTGAAGCGGACGGAGCCGCGCGCGCCGCGTACGGACATGCTCCCGTACTCGATCGATGTCGTCTGCCTCGATCAGACCGGCATCGTCTCGGGCCTGTCGGGTTTCTTTGCAACGCGCGGTATCGATATCGCGGAGGCCTCGACCCGCAGCTACCCTGCGGCGCACACCGGCGCCCCCATGTTCTCGGTACAGATGATCGTCAACGTCCCCAGCCGTATCCACGTTGCCCACCTGCGTGAGGAGTTCATGGAGTTCTGCGATTCGCTGAATCTCGACGCCATCCTCGAGCCGGTAAAGTCCTGACGCATGGCCGCTCCAAAGATCGGGGCCAAGCCCGCGGATTTTACTTTGCCCGTCACCGGCGGCAGCTCTTGGAGGCTGAAGGAGGCCGCTGGCGAGAAGCTCGTCATCTACTTCTATCCCAAGGACATGACCTCGGGCTGCACGCTCGAGTCGCAGGACTTTCGCGACCGGTATGCCAAATTCCGCAAGGCAGGCGTGCAGATCGTGGGGGTGTCGCGCGACAGCGTGGCCTCGCACGAGAAGTTCAAGGCGAAGGAGAAACTGCCGTTCGAGCTGCTCAGCGATGCGGACGAAAAGCTCTGCAAGGCGTTCGATGTCATCAAAGAGAAGACTCTTTATGGCAGGAAGTATCTGGGTATCGAGCGCAGCACGTTTTTGTTGGACGGGGCCGGAGTGCTGCGCCGCGAGTGGCGCAAGGTGAAAGTGCCCGGTCACGCGGAGGAAGTTCTTGAAGCGGCGAAGTCTCTCTGATCCAGGGCCCTCCACGGGCACTGCCGGCGACATCGAGACCAAGGGACGGCCGCGGACCGGGCGGCGTCTGTTCGTGCTCGACACCAACGTGCTGATGCACGACCCCACGGCGATCTTCAGATTCGAGGAGCACGATGTCTATCTGCCGATGATCGTGCTCGAGGAGCTGGACGCTCACAAGAAAGGGCTCTCCGAAGCCTCGCGCAACGTGCGCCAGGTGAGCCGCTTCCTGGACGAAATGATGCGGGATGCGACCAAGGAGCAGATCGATCGCGGCCTGCAGCTGCCCAGCGGCTATTCCGGCAATCACGGCAAGAAGCCCTCGACGGGCCGCCTGTACTTCCAGACGCGGCAGCACACCAGCTCCCTGCCCGACAGCCTGCCCGGCCAGGGCAACGACAACGCGATTCTCGCTCAGACCCTCGCGCTGCAGAACGAGAGGCCCGACGCCCGCGTCATTCTCGTCTCCAAGGACATCAACCTGCGCATCAAGGCCGCGGTCGTCGGCGTGCACGCGGAGGACTACTACAGCGACAAGACGCTGGAGGATTCGGACGTCCTCTACAGCGGCATGACGGCCCTGCCCGCGGACTTCTGGGAGAAGCACGGCACCGACATGCGCTCGTGGAAGGAAGGCGAGCGAACGTACTATTCGCTGTCAGGACCTGAAGTCGGTCACTGGCGCGTCAACGAAGGAATCTACGAGGACAGCCCCGAAGGCATCGAGGGCATCGTCCGCAGCATCGAGGGGACGACCGCGAAGATCGAGTTGCTGCGGGACTATCGCAACGAGCGCCACAACATCTGGGGCATCGTCGCTCGCAACCGCGAGCAGAACTTTGCCTTGAACCTGTTGATGGATCCGGAGATCGACTTCGTCACTGTGCTCGGGCCGGCCGGAACCGGGAAGACTCTGCTGGCCCTCGCCGCCGGGCTCGCACAGACGCTCGAGAGCAACCGCTTCGCGGAAATCATCATGACGCGCGTGACGATTCCGCTCGGGGAGGACATCGGCTTCCTGCCCGGCACGGAAGAGGAAAAAATGGAGCCCTGGATGGGCGCGCTGATGGACAACCTCGAGGTGCTCACGGGCAGCCAGGAGGGCGGCAACTGGGGCCGGGCCGCGACCAACGACCTGCTGCGCAACCGGATCAAGATCCGCTCGCTGAACTTCATGCGCGGGCGCACGTTCCTGAACCGCTTCATCATCCTGGATGAGGCTCAGAACCTCACCCCCAAGCAGATGAAGGCGCTCGTCACGCGGGCGGGCCCGGGCACCAAGGTGGCCTGCCTCGGGAACATCGCGCAGATCGACACCCCCTACCTCTCCGAGATGACCAGCGGCCTGACCTATTGCGTCAACCGCTTCCGGGGGTGGCCGCATTCGGGCCATATCACCCTGGTGCGGGGTGAGCGCTCCCGACTGGCCGATTTCGCCTCGGATACGCTATAAGCTAGCGCCTGGGCCCCCGGGAAGCCGCCCCGGGGGCCTTGTAAGTATTCGTAAACGCTGGAAACTCTGCCCCGAATTCCACGGTCGAACCCAACGATGCGCTCCCTGCCCCTCTTCCTGCTGACGGCGCTGGTGACCGCGGCCAGCGTGGCCTCGGCCCAGACCACGCCCCGGGGCTATCCGGGCTTCAGCGCCGGGGGCAGCGATCTGCCCGATCTGGGCAGCCCCTCGGGGACGGTCATCAGCAAGGCCGACGAGTATCAGCTCGGCGCGATGGTCGCCAAGGAGATGCGCGACCAGAACGCCATCATCGAGGACCCCGAAGCCACCGAGTACCTGCAGGGAATCGGGGCCAAGCTGGGGGCGCAAACACCGGAGGGAAGCCGGGGGTGGCAGTACTTCATGCTGCGCGACCCGGTGGTCAACGCGCAGGCCGTCGTGGGCGGCTTCGTATTCGTCAACTATGGCCTGCTGATCGCGACCCGCAACGAGTCGGAGCTGGCCGGCGTGCTGGCACACGAGCTCGCGCACGTCACGCAACACCACATCGCGCGTGCGGTAAAGGCTCAAAGCCAGCAAGCGATCACTTCTGCAGCGGCCCTCATCGCGGCCATCCTGCTTGGGGCTATCGGTGGCGGCGGCGGCGGTCAGGCCATCGAGGGCGGCATGGCGGCCGCGCAAGGTCTCGCTGCCCAACAGCAGATCAACTTCACTCGCTCCAACGAGGAGGAAGCCGACCGCGTCGGTATCGAGTACCTGTACGGCGCAGGCTTCAACACCAACGGCCTCGCCGACTTCTTCGAATACATCAGCCGAGTCGAAGGACTCGCCGCGACCTATTTTCCGCAGATGCTCAATGACCACCCGGTAACGTCCGATCGCATCGCGGAAGCGCGTGCGCGCGCCGCGCAGCTCGGCAACATCGGCAAGGTGCAGGAGTCGCAGAGCTACGAGCTCATCCGTGAGCGCATGCGGGTCATCACGGCCGACCCCGATCAGGACATCACGAAACAGTTCGCCCTGCGAATACACAACGGCGAGAACACTGTTGGCGTGCAGTACGGCTATGCGCTCGCACTGACGGCACGGGGCAAACCGGAAGAGGCGGAAAAGATTCTCGCCAAGCTCGTCAAGGAGCACGAAGGTCTCACGTTGCTCTATATCGCTCTCGGGCAGGCGCAGATGAAAGCGGGACAAAAGAGCGAGGGGCTGGCCACCTTGCGTCACGGGGTAGACCTGTTTCCCCGCAACGTGCCTGTCACCGTGCGCTATGCCGAGGCCCTCATGTCAGTGGGGCGAAACAAAGAGGCGCACCTCACCCTGCTCGACCTGTTCAACAACGTGGCTCCGGATCCCGAGCAGATTCGCCTGACGGCGCTCGCAGCGTCGGCGGCGGGAGACGTCGGCGACGCGTACTACTACATGGGTGAGTACCAGATCGCCGGAGGCGAGCTGCAGCTGGCCGTGCAGCAATATCAGCTCGCCCTCGCCAGTCCCAACCTTACGAAAGTACAACGCGAGCGTATCCTGGCGCGCGAGAACGAAATCCGCGAGTACCTCTCGACAGCGCGGCTGCGCCGTACGAGCAACGAAGACCCCGGACGATAAGTTCGCGGCCCGAGCCCCCGGCCGCGGCTGCTACAATGCGGTTTCCCGAAGCAGCCGCACCTCATCATGCCAAACTCTCTGCGCGTATCCGCCCTGGTTCTGCTATGCCTGGCGCTGTTCGGCTGTGCCGCGGCGCCCGCCAAGCGCGATCCTCGGGATCCGTGGGAGCGGATGAACCGCACAACGTACCGGTTCAACGACAAGTTCGACAAGGCCATCGCACGGCCGGTCGCCCACACCTACATCAGGATCACACCGCAGCCGGTGCGCACCGGCGTGTCGAATTTCATCGACAACTTCACCTACCCGGTCACGATCGTCAACGACTTCCTGCAGGCTAAATTCGTGCAGGGTTTTCAGGACACCGGGCGGCTGGTGATGAATACGACGGTGGGTCTGGCCGGCTTCATGGACCCGGCTTCGCAGGCCGGTCTCGACAAGCACGACGAGGACTTCGGACTCACCCTGGGCCGCTGGGGCGTCCATCCGGGGCCCTATCTCGTCATTCCCTTCCTGGGGTTCTCGGACGTCCGGGACGGCCTGGGCAGGCTTGCCGACATCTACACGACGCCGACGCACTACATCCGAAACAACACGGTCTCCTGGACTCTGTGGGGGATCGAGGTGCTCGACACCCGTGCACGCCTGGTGAGCAGCGAAAGCCTGGTCGACAGCGCGTTCGACCCTTATGCGTTCACCCGGAACGCGTATCTGGCGCGGCGGCACTACCTGATTACGGGTGAGGCGGAGGAGCCGGAGCTGGAGGATGACGACACGGGCGACCAGAGCGCCCCTGCTCCAGCGCCCACGAAGTAGCGCGTCGGCGTCAGCCCAGACCGGACATCAGCCCGGGACGCCGGCCTCGAGCAACTCCACCACGTCGCTGATCTGGGCCACGGCCCGGATCGGTGCCGGCAGGTTACTCAACCGCAGCGAGCGATTTTCGCGTTTTGCCGCGGCAAGCCAATCCAACAGCACCGTCAAGCCAGCGCTATCGGACGCGGTAATTCCGCTGCAGTCGACTTCCAGCTCGCGTACGGAGGAGACGGAGAGCAGGTGCAGGCCCTGCTGGCGCGCCTTGCGGGCCGTAGCGAAGGTGAGCGCACCCTTGACCTCCAGACGGCCTCCTGAGCGCTCTAGCACTTCCACCGAATCCGCGCCCGAGGCGCGGGTGCCGGCGGTGACCACCGCGTTCAAGTCTTGCCGCCGGTCGGAGTCTTGGCGATCTGGCCCGGCTTCTCGCCCTTCTCCAGGCGAGCAATCACGGCATCGATGCCCTGCTGATCGATCTGGGCACCGAAGTCCTCGCGATAGCTGTTGACGTAGCTGATGCCGTCGATGCTCACGTCCCACGCCTTCCAGCCATCGGGCGTTTTGCGCATCGCGTAGTTGACTGCAATGCGGTCGCCGTTGTCGCGCTTCACCTCGGTACGCACCGTCGCACGATCGGAGTTGGCATCCGCCTTGGCCGGGAAGATCTTCAGCCGATCCGAAGTGAAGTCGGTGAGCGCGCTGCCGTAGTTGTTCAACAGCGAGTGATAGAACGCATCGACGAAGCGCTTGCGTTGATCCGGATTTGCCGTGCGCCAGTTCTTGCCCAGCACCAGACGCGCCGCATATTCCGTATCGAAATGCGGCAGGAGGTACTTGTCCACGAGCTCGTGGACCTTGTTCGGATCCTGCTTGTACGCGGCGCGGTTGGCGTCGAGATCCTTGAGCATGCCCTGCGCGGCCGTCTGAACTACATCGCTCGGGCTCTGGTTAGCGCTCGCCGCGGGGGCGGCGGCAGCCGGTGCCGCCGGCGCTGTGCCCTGGGCAGAGGCGGTGGCCGCGCCGACGAGGCAGGCGCACATGAACAGGACCTTAAAAACGTTCATTTCTTGGGTTCCTCCTGGGAGTCGCCGCTCTTACCGTTGGACCCCGAGCCCGAGCTGGAGTTCGAATTAGAATAGTTGGCGAAGAACTTGTTGATGAGGCTCTCGAGCACGATGGCCGACTGCGTCTGGTCGATGCGGCCGCCGTCCTTCAGATACGTGTCGAGCCCGCCGGGGTTGAGGCCGATGTATTTGCCGCCCAGCAGCCCTTGCGTCTGGATGCTGGCGAAACTGTCCTCGGGAATCTCGTTGTACTGCGGGTCGATCCGCATGCTGACGACCGCCTTGTAGGACTTGGGATCGAAGCGGATACCTTCCACCTCACCGACACGAACGCCTGCCATGGTAACGGGCGAGCCGGTCTTCAGATCCCCGATGTTGTCGAACTCGGCCGTGACGTGATAGCCGGTCTTGGCGCCGCCGAGCTTCAGTCCGCTGGCCGGGAGCTGGGTCGTCAGGAACACCAGCGCCGCGAAGCCCAGCAGCACGAACAGCCCGGTTCCGATCTCGAGTGTGCGATTTGAGCGCATGTGTGCATCCCGCGAGGCGCAAGCGGCCTCGTGTCAACTCTGAAACGCGGCCGTCAGAATGTAGTCGAGCAGCAATATCAACACGGACGAGGCCACCACCGTCCGCGTCGTCGCGAGGCCCACACCCGCCGCCGTCGGCTCGGTGTTGTATCCCTCGTGCACCGCGATCAAGCTGCAGGTAAAGCCGAAAGCCAGGCTCTTCGCGATGCCTTCCCAGACGTCGCGGAAATCGACGGCGTCCTGCATCTGCGACCAGAAGGAGCCTTTGTCTACGCCCATCTGCCACACGCCGACCAACTGCGCGCCGAACAGGCCGATGAGGTTGAAAACCCCTGCCAGCAGCGGCATGGCGATCACGCCGCCCATGAAACGCGGCGCCGCCACGTAACGCAGCGGGTTCACCGCCATGATCTCCATCGCGGTGAGCTGATCGGTGGCGCGCATCAGACCGATCTCGGATGTCAGCGCAGTTCCGGCGCGGCCCGCGAACAGCAGCGCCGTGACCACCGGTCCCAGCTCGCGCAGCAGCCCGAGCGCCGCCGCCGTACCGAGAGCCTCCGAGGAGCCGAAGCGCGCCAGCAGCGTGTAGCCTTCCAATGCCAACACGGCGCCGACCAGGAAGCCGGACATCATGATGATGATCAGCGAGCGGGCCCCGGCATTGTAGATCTGCAGCACGATCAGGCCGGGCCGGCCCAGCGCCGGGACGCACTGGATCAGCATGCGCACGAGAAAGATGGCAACCGCGCCGAAGCGGCGAACGCCTTCAGTGATGTAGCCGCCGCGATCGCTCATGGCTCTTCCGCCATCAGCTGCGCATGGTAGTCCGATGCAGGATAGTGGAAGGGCACCGGGCCTTCGGCGGCGCCGGTCATGAACTGATGGACGACTTCCTCGTGGCTCTGCGCCAGCTCCTGCGGCGAGCCGGAGGCCACGACGCGCCCACCGGAGAGCAGATAACTCTCGTGCGCGATCGTCGACAGCTCCTGCACGTCGTGCGAGACGACGATGCTCGTGATGCCGAGCGCCTCGTTCATCTTCTGAATCAGCCTCAGGATCATGCCGAGGGAGATCGGATCCAGACCGACGAAAGGCTCGTCGTAGATGAGAATCTCCGGGTCCATCACGATGGCGCGGGCCAGCGCCACGCGCCGCGCCATTCCGCCCGAGAGTTCCGCAGGCATGAGGTCGGCTGCGCCTCGCAAACCCACCGCCTGGAGCTTCGTGAGCACCAGGCGACGGATCAACGGCTCAGGCAGGTCGGTGTGCTCACGGACAGGAAACGCGACATTCTCGAAAACATCCATGTCCGTCAGCAGCGCGCCGTTCTGGAACAGCATCCCCATGCGTTTGCGCATCGCGTAGATGCCCGAGCTGCCCAGCCCGGCGACATCCTGCCCGAAGACGACGACCTGCCCCTGCGAAGGGGTCGACTGGGCCGTGATCAATCGCAGCAGTGTGGTCTTTCCCGTACCGCTGGGCCCCATGATCGCGGTGATCTGCCCGCGACGCACCTTGAGGTCCAATCCCTTGAAAATAGGCCGGGAGTCGACGCCGTAGTTGACGCCGCGAACGTCCACGACGACGTCGTCGGCGGGTGACGCTTGGCCGGACAATTCGATGTTTGTCACGCTCGCGTTTGGGCTAGGCAGCTTTGCTTTCCATGTCCGCGGAGTAGCGGCCGGTGGCTGCCAGTCCATTGAGCTTGGCGCGCTTCGAGAACGCCTTCTGGCCAGCCTCGAAGTTCCCGGCGGCTCCGCCCCACGCCTTGAGCGCATCGTCCTGCAACGCGCGCCCGTAGCTGAAGGTCAGGGCCCAAGGCAGCGGCCCGAGCTTGTTCATCAGCGAAAGGTGCAAGGTTGCCTCCGTGGAAGATTGCCCACCGGAGAGGAAAGCGATGCCGGGGACGGCCGGCGGCACATGACGCTTCAAACACCTGACGGTCGCTTCTGCGACCGCCTCGGGCGGAGCGCGGTTGGGAGCCTTCTTGCCGGAGATCACCATGTTCGGCTTGAGAACCATGCCCTCGAGATAGATCCGGTGCTTGGCCAGCTGGTCGAACACTACGCGCAGCACGGTGTTCGTGACTTCCTCGCACCGCTCGATGCTGTGGCCACCGTCCATCAACACCTCGGGCTCGACGATAGGAACGATCTCCTGCTCCTGGCACAAGGCGGCGTAACGAGCCAGGGCGTGCGCGTTGGCTTCAATGGCGTACGGGGTCGGAATGCCGTCGGCAATATCGATGACGGCGCGCCACTTGGCGAAGCGGGCCCCGAGCTTGTGGTACTCGATCAGCCGCTCACGCAGCCCGTCGAGCCCTTCCGTGATCGTCTCGTTGGGAAAGCCGGCGAACGGCTTGGCGCCCGTGTCGACCTTGATCCCCGGCACGATGCCGAGGCTCGTGAGATATTCGGGGAACGGCTTGCCGTCGCGGGTCTTCTGCCGGAGGGTCTCATCGTAAAAGATGACGCCGGAGATCGACTCCGCGGCGCCCGGCGCGGTGAACAGCATCTCCCGGTAGGTCCGGCGGTGCTCCTCGGTCGAATCGAGCTTGATCGAGTCGAAGCGTTTCTTGATCGTCCCGGTGCTCTCGTCGGCCGCGAGAATACCCTTGTTCTTGGCCACCATGGCGTTCGCAATGCGCGCCAGCTCGCTGCGGTTCATCGTCGTCGTTCTCCTCACACGTCCAGACCCGCAAGTTTAGCAAATCGACGTAGCGCCTTGTCCGCGCAAGCGACGTGCCGCAGGTGACGCTTTGTCTCGGCCCCAAAATAGGACTAAACTAGTCCACTTGTAGGTAGTCCCGCTTGCGGAAGTGAAAACCCCTATGCTGCGCATCAGCCGGCTCACCGATTATGCGACCGTTATCCTGGCCTCGCTTGCCGAGCAGCCCGATCGCGTGCAAACGGCTACGGCGCTGGCCGAGCAAACCCGCATCGCTGCACCGACAGTGAGCAAGCTGCTCAAGCAACTGCAGCGGGCGGGCCTCGTCGTTTCCACTCGCGGGCTGCACGGCGGCTACCAGCTATCCCGCCCTGCAACACAGATCAGCGCCGCCGCCATCCTCGATGCCCTGGAGGGACCGATCGCCTTGACCGACTGCGCGGCGGGCCACGGGCACTGCGAAATCGAGGAAAGCTGTCGCGTGGGGCGCGTCTGGCAGCGATTGAATCTCGCCGTCCGGCGCTCATTGTATGAGATCAGCCTCGCGCAACTGGCAGGAATCGAGGCCACCCAGGGACGGCTGCCCTCGCTCGAGCGCGAGGTCAAGTTCGCGACCTCGC